>Ga0209347_1000049_pt1 | contig 335971 bp, 307 predicted proteins | sample AutmiccommuBRH23_FD_187382 | JGI IMG/M metagenome (GOLD analysis project Ga0209347, IMG submission 187382) | Deep subsurface microbial communities from Mt. Terri, Switzerland - Autotrophic microbial communities BRH/23 (SPAdes) (version 2) | ecosystem: Environmental > Aquatic > Deep subsurface... | reverse complement strand
AAGATCGGCCTGGTTACACTGTGTCGGCATCGGGGATCATCTCCTGCGAGGTTCAAGTCTTTGTCGCAGAAGCACTTTCACTGAGTCGGAGCCCCGATGCTCCTGACAGCTGGGAGAAATTCAGGCTAGGGGTTGTGACGTATTTATGTGGATCGAGGCCGTCCTCTTCTATTTGCCTTTGCAGATCAACAGACATTCCCCCTTTTGGCCCGGCAGACGCTTTGAAAGCCATGGAAGAGATGCGTCGACCACCAATCTTCGGATCGTTCACAATCTGTAGTTCGGACACGCGGCGGATGACACCGTCGTTTAACTCTATTCCATCGTGATCATGTGGCTCAACATTGCCTTCGGGGTCACGCGGCGGTGGTTTCAGCGGCAAGATCTGGCTCCGTCATATCTTTGACCCAGGCAGCAACGGACGAGAACTCAGTGGTTAGTTCGAGATCCTCTTCCTGACTATCGTCGTTGATCGACATACGCCATGCGTGGACGCGATTGGGAGCCACTACATGCAACTCTATATCACCTCTGAGCGTGTGCCACTCAATCTGCAGGTCGCGGTTGTTGCCTGGTACTAATTGTGGGGGAGCCGCGTCAGGTGCGCAGATAGCTTCTAGAACGCTTAGAGCAAACGCTGCATTCGCAATCGATACTGGCTCTGCGTTGTAACCGTCCCACCCCTGCTGGAGGTCGGTCAATTCTTCCAGTCGCTTCTTCGTCTTCTCACGCCAGCCATGTCGTGGCTGATAAACAGACAATCGCGTGGAATTAATAGGAAATGGAACCACATCGGCTGCGAATGCCGTATTTGCTTGGCTATAGGTCATGCTTTCCGTCCCCAAATAGAATGCGCCTTCTTGGTAGTTATTTCAGTAAATCTATTTACGATGAGTTCACGGCCATTCTTAAGGAAGCGCAGGGCGGATTCAATATCTGGGCCTTCGGGTGCGCCTCTAACGGTTAAGTTCAGGATAAGTATCCGCACCCCCTCGCGTGTTAGGCCCGCGGTTATCTCATGTGTGATTCTACCGATGGGTTGCTGGTTGTCGTCGCGAATAATTTGCCGAAATCCGATATTTGCATCATCGATCGAAGTTCCAGCTAGTGATAGACCTTGAAACCAATCGTCCAGTTTGGGCGGCCAAGTTTCAATTCGGATATGGTTGAGGTACGTTATCTCGCACTGGGTGATGGCAAGTGCCTCAGAGGAAAGACTGGCAAAGTATTTTTCTAAGCTCCGAATTTCCTCGGAGAATCGCTCGATCATCTTTTCGAAGCGTGGATAAGCGTTAGTTTGGTCCCCAACCCTGCGCCAGTTGTGCAGGAGCCTGTCCTGTTGGAACTGGATTAACTCATCACCTTCATCGGCGACAAACCAATACCTGTCATGACTTGCACCGGTAATCAAATTTACGCGGGGTTTGGGGGTGGACGGAATGCCGAAAGTCTCAAAGGCCGGCTCTAGCGCCGGCTGTTCCTGCACTTTGGGAAATTCCCTCTTGTAGAGGGCCCAAACCTCTCCAGCGCGGATTTGGTGGTACTCCTTCGGTGGTGAGAACTGCACACCAATAACCACTTCGTGCAGAGGCGGTGTAAGATAGTCTGGCAAGTGCTCGGGACGAGTGTTAGGCAACTCGCACTCTCCAATCATAAAGTTTGCAAAGCACTGACGAATTACCGTTCGTGCAGGCTACTGGATTCGGGGCTCGTGCATAATGGGTGGCGTTGTTGTTGTTCTGGTGTTCTGCGGCGATCCCGCTTCGGTCAAAAACCTACTTTAGCCATCTTGTACGGAGCCTGCCATAACGGTCAATTGTTAGTAGGGGTCACATGGTTTGGGGCACCGAGTGCAATCAAGTCCTTAAAATTATTATAGAAATTTCAGAATGTTGTGCTCGCGCGGCGTTGTTCGGATGATGGGTTGTGTTTTTTTGCGCTAGGGCCATTGCTAGGGCCCTTAGTTATTAGCCCCCATAAATTACTGTAAAATCAGTATATTAGCTGGCGCGCATGGCGGAAGGGGTGGGATTCGAACCCACGGTGGGCGTGAACCCACGCCGGTTTTCAAGACCGGTGCCTTAAACCACTCGGCCACCCTTCCGCGGTCGCCGGGCCGGCCCTTGTCGGGCATCGCCGGTCCAGCGCGCGGGGGACACTAGCGCTTCGCGAACGCGGGCTCAAGCGCAAGCTGGCGGTGGAATTCATGTGAGCTGTGGCTTCGTGGCTATTGCAACCGGGCAGCCAAATGGGTTTTCTGCGGGGCGATGACAAAGGTTCACAAGGGTAGCGGTCGGCAGGCGGTTGAACCGATCGGTGCCGGCAGGCGCAGGGCGGCTTCGGCGCGCGCAATATGCATCATCGGGCTTGCCTTGGCGCTTGCCGCCTGCAGCGCGGGAGGGCCGCTGCCCCCCGTGCAGACCGCTGCATCGCTGATAGAGCCGACGGGGCTGGTTACGCGCTCGGTCCTCACGGCCGCCAATCCCGCAGCAGCAGCCGGCGCGCCTGTCGATCCGTGGCATGCCATCGTCGCCGCCGCGATCGACGAAGCCTCTAGCAATGCGGGTCCGAAGGCCGGCCCGTTGCGGGAGCGCGCCGTTCGACAAACGAGCCTCGATACGCTCATTCCCAGGGGGGGCGGGTACAAGAAGCTCGGCAAGCCCTATACGATAGCCGGCGTGACGTATGTGCCGCGGCATGAGCCCGACTACGAAGAATCGGGGATCGCATCGTGGTATGGGGACAATTTCCACGGCAAGAAAACCGCCAATGGTGAATTGTACGACATGAACGCCTTGACGGCGGCTCACCGCACTCTGCCGCTGCCGTCGATGGTCTCCGTCACGAATGTCCGCAACGGCAAAGTCGTAATCGTGCGTATCAACGATCGCGGACCCTTCACGAAGGGGCGGATCATAGACGTTTCCGCGCGCGTTGCGAAGGAACTGGGGTTCGACCAAATCGGGTTGACGCAGGTGCGGGTAAAGTACCTCGGTCCAGCTCCGCTCAACGGTGATGATTCCCGGGAAAAGGCACACCTCGCGTCGCTGGCGCCATAGTCAGCCGGATTAACCAGATTCTCCCGCTTCGTTCTCGCTCCCTCCTGCGCCGGCGTTGACCCAGGCGTGGAGAATTCCGATAGTTGTCAGGGTCCGCGAGTTCCGGCGATGCGCATGCAGCGGCCGGGCGCATTGCGTGAACCGACGAGAGAGGCGCCTTAATGCTTATCCGACTTACTTCGGTCAGACCGACCGCTTTCAAGGCCTGCACGACAGCCGTCGTGTTCCTTGCGGCGACGCTGGTAGCATTGTCGGGAGGATCGCGGCCGGTTCACGCAGCTGCGTTCACGACCAAGGCGAAGCAAGCCATTCTGATCGATTATGAGACCGGGGCCATCCTCTACCAGAAGGATGCCGACCAGCTCGTTGCTCCAGCAAGCATGAGCAAGCTTGCTACTCTGGCGGTGGTATTCGATCGGCTGAGGAAGGGCACGCTGAAGCTCGATGACACTTTCGTGATTAGCGAGCACGCGTGGCGGGACGGTGGGGCGCCGTCGCGGACCTCGGCGATGTTCGCGCCGCTCGGCAAGCCGGTATCAATCGAGGATCTGGTCCAGGGTATCGCAATCCAGTCTGGCAATGATGCCAGCATTGCAGTGGCAGAAGGAATTGCTGGCACAGACGCGGCATTTGCCAAATTGATGACGCAGTATATGCGCCGAATCGGGCTCGAAAAATCGACGTTCGGAAATCCGACCGGGCTGCCGCATCCCGATCAGTTGATGACGGCGCGCGAAATTGGGCTTCTGGCGAAACATCTCATCGCGGAGTATCCCGAGTATTACCAGTACTTTGGAATGCGGAAATTTCCATATCAACCGGAAGGACGGCGCCGGCCGTATGCGTTCTTTAACCGCAATCCCCTGCTCGGCGCCCTGGAAGGCGCGGACGGATTGAAGACCGGTCACCTGGAGGCCTCGGGTTACGGACTCGTCGGTTCGGCCGTGCAGGATGGGCAGCGGCTAATTGCGGTGGTGCATGGGCTGACGTCGCGTGAAGAGCGTAAGACCGAGGCGGTCAAGCTGATGCAGTGGGGTTTTCGCAGCTTTACGCCCTACGACCTCTACGAGTCCGACGAGATTGTTGGCAACGCCAGGGTGTGGGGCGGTGACAAATTTTACGTGCCGCTACGCGGAAAGGGCACGGTCAAAGTACTGCTGCCTAAATTTCCGCTGCGCCAGAAGCTAACGGCCGAGATCGTCTACAAGGCGCCCTTGAAGCCCCCGATAAAGGAGGGCCAGCAGGTGGCCGTATTGCGTGTGACGAGCGCCTCGAATGCCGTCAATGAGGTTCCCCTTTACGCGGCCGAAGAGGTTCCGGAAGGTTCGCTGGTGCGCAAGGGCCTCGATTCGCTGATCGTCATGGCGTGGCGATGGGTGGCGGACAAGGCGTCCAATCTCCTGGAGAAGATCTGATGGCGCACCGCTTTGCTATTGCCCGCAGGAGCAGACGCCGTCATGACGCGAGGTAAGCTGATCACGTTCGAAGGTGGCGAAGGCTCAGGTAAGTCGACCCAGGCGAGCCATCTAGTTGCCCACCTTGGCGGCCAGGGCATCGAAGCGGTGCTGACGCGCGAGCCCGGTGGTGTGCCGTTCGCCGAGCGTCTGCGCGAATTGATCCTCGCGAAGCGGCCGTCTTCGCCGAATACGGAATTTCTGTTGTTTGCCGCAGCACGCTGCGAGCACATCGCAGACCTGATCGAGCCGGTGCTGTCGCTCGGTCAGTGGGTCGTGTGTGACCGTTATATCGACTCGACCCGGGTTTATCAGGGCCGTCTCGCGGGCATCGATCCTGAGCTAATTGCGATGGTCGAGCAGAAGACGGTGGCTCCTGTCTTTCCCGATCTCACATTCATTCTCGACGTCAATCCCCGCATCGGTCTGGAACGCGCCCGCGCGCGCGGCGAATTGAGCCGGTACGACGCGGCTTCCGATGCCGCCCACGCAAACGTGCGCCAGGGTTTTCTCGACCTCGCCGCTGCCGAACCGAAACGGTGCGTCGTCCTCGCCGGTTGCGAAGCGGAGATGGAACTTGCCGGGCAGATTGCCGCTGTCGTCGACCGGCGATTTCTGGGACAGGGCTAGGCGATGGCGCGGGCGGTTGCGGTTCGCGAAACCGAGGTTGTGCCGGAGGCCGACCGCCTGGAAGGTTTCCCGCATCCGCGGGAAACAGAAGAGCTGCACGGGCACCAGGGGGCCGAAGAAGAGCTTTGCAGGTCGCTCCATGCCGGGCAGGTGCATCATGGCTGGCTTTTGACGGGACAGCCAGGGATCGGCAAGGCGACCCTCGCCTACCGATTCGCCAAATGTCTTTTGGCCGCACCGCAGGAGAGGCGTGTCGATCGCGGATCGCTCGCGGTTCCAGACGATTGCCAGGCGAGCCGCCAGGTGCGGGTTCTGTCGCACCCCGGTTTGCTCGTCCTGCGCCGGCCTTATGATCACAAGACCAAGCGTTTCTTGACGTCGATCCCTGTCGACGAGGTGCGGCGGTTGCGCGCCTTTCTTGCGCACCGGGCCTCGCAGGGAAGCTGGCGGGTGGTGATTGTCGATGCCGCCGACGATCTCAACGTCAACGCGGCCAATGCGCTTCTCAAATCGCTGGAAGAGCCGCCGCAGCGGATGGTGTTCCTGCTTGTCTCCTCAGAGCCGGGGCGGCTATTGAATACGATCCGGTCGCGCTGCCGCAGACTCGATCTGGGGGCGCTCGATACGCCAACTCTGATGGCAGCGGCCACACAGGCCTTTGCCGCGGGCGAGGTGGACCCGCCTGCTGAAGAAGTCTCGCAGCGCCTCGCGCAGCTCGCCCAGGGGAGCGTGCGCCGTTTCATCGGCCTGCACTCTGCCGGCGGGATAGAAATGCACGAAAAGATTGGCGTGTTCCTCGGGCACCTCCCGGGGGTGAGTTGGCCGAGCGTTCACGATTTGGCCGAAAGCCTCGGTGCGGCGGCTGCCAGTGAGCGCTACACGCTCTACCACGAGCTTTTGTTCGATGAATTGGCGCAGATCATCAAGGCTGCGGCAACCGGCGGCGGGGAGGGATCGAGGCGGGCGCTGGCTCAGCGGCTGATTGCCCCCCACCGGCTTGCGTCATGGGCGTCCTTGTGGGAAACACTCGTTCGCGAGGAGGCCGAAACCCGCGCGCTCAATCTCGACCGGAAGGCCTTCATTCTCGGAACCCTTCAGCGGATCGAAGCCGCGGCTCGGCCCTAGAGCAACATCCGATCTGACGGAATCGCGAAGGCGATTCCTGGATCGGATAAAGTTGCTCTAGAATCATAATGCTAGAGCATAACTACCCGACCATTCGATCGCGAAAAGCGATCGCGTATGGTCGGATGATGCTCTAGTGTAGCGCATCTGACGTTTGGCTTCGCGAGTACCCGCACGCGGGAACCAAATGTCAGAACCGGAACACTAGCCGGTGTGCCGTCGCTCCTGCCTCGATCCCGCTCAACCAGCATGGCCGCCGGCATGTCCAACAAACGCCCGTTCTACATCACAACGGCAATCTCCTATCCCAACGGCGTGCCGCATATCGGACACGCCTACGAGGCGATCGCCACCGATGCCATTGCCCGCTTCGAGCGGCTCGACGGGCGCGATGTGTTCTTCATGACGGGCACCGACGAGCACGGCATCAAGATGGTGCAGACGGCCCGCAAGGAGGGCATCACGGCTGCTGAACTGGCGGACCGCAACACGCCGCGCTTCCGCGACATGGTGGCAGCGCTTGGGTGCTGCAACGACGAATTCATAACCACGCGCGAAGAACGTCATCACAAGGCGAGCCAGGAAATCTGGCGGCGGATGGAAGCCAACGGCGACATCTATCTCGACTCCTATGCGGGGTGGTATTCGGTTCGCGACGAGGCCTATTACGACGAAAGCGAGCTGACCGCCGGGGCCGATGGTGTGAAGCTGTCGCCGCAGGGGACGCCCGTTGAGTGGGTGGAAGAAGAGACCTACTTCTTCCGGCTGTCGGCCTACCAGCACAAGCTTCTTACCCACTACGAGGCAAATCCCGAGTTCATCCTGCCTGTTGAGCGGCGCAACGAGGTTGCGAGCTTCGTCAAGGGCGGCTTGCGCGATCTTTCGATCTCGCGGACGACGTTCGACTGGGGCGTCAAGGTTCCCGGCAACGAGAAGCACGTCATGTACGTGTGGGTCGATGCTCTGACGAACTACATCACCGGTGCTGGCTTCCCCGACGAGAGCGATCCGAAATGGCGCTACTGGCCGGCCGACGTTCACGTGATCGGCAAGGATATAGTGCGCTTCCACGCAGTCTACTGGCCAGCTTTCCTGATGTCGGCTGGCATCGCCTTGCCCAAGCGGGTCTTTGCCCACGGGTTCTTGTTCAACAAGGGCGAGAAGATGTCGAAGTCGGTTGGCAACGTCGTCGATCCGTTCAGCCTGATCGCGGCCTATGGGGTCGATCAGTTGCGCTACTTCTTCCTGCGCGAAGTCGCGTTCGGACAAGATGGCAGCTACTCGCACGACGCAATCGTCAACCGCACCAACGCCGATCTCGCCAACGATCTCGGCAACCTCGCCCAGCGCTCGCTGTCGATGATCGCAAAGAACTGCGCCGGCCGCGTGCCGGAGCCCGGCGAATTGACAGAAGCTGACCGGGCGATCCTGGCGCAGGCCGACGGCATGCACGCGGCGGCCCGCGAAGCCATGGACCGGCAGGCGCTGGGCAAGTACCTCGACGGCGTGTGGGCGGTCGTGGCGGAAGCCAACCGCTACTTTGCCGGCGAGGAGCCGTGGACCAAGAAGAAAACCGACGTCAAGCGGATGGAGAGCGTTCTTTACGTCACTGCGGAAGTCGTACGCCAGCTGGCGCTCATGGCCCAGCCGGTGGTGCCGGGGTCGGCTGGCAAGCTTCTTGACCTTTTGGCGGTAGCGTCAGATCAGCGCGACTTCGCAGTACTCGGTGCTGCTGGGCGTCTTGCCCCTGGTTGTGAGCTGCCGGCTCCCAGTGGCGTGTTTCCGCGCTATATCGAACCTGAGGAACAGGAGCGCCGGGCCAGGGAAGAGAAGCCCGGACAAGGCACGAAATCGAGTTGACCGATTAGCTGTCGGCTTGAGCTACAACTCGATTTTGTCCAACAACATCCTATGTGCACCTTGACAATAGCCTGACAGTCTGGAACCGGAATGCTCGTCGATCATCATTGCCATCTCGACTTCCCGCAGTTCGCCGACGATCTCGACGCCGTCGTGGCGCGGGCGCGGGCAGCCGGCGTCGGCACGCTGGTGACCATCTCGACGCATATCGCCAGGTTCGATACCTACCGGGCGATTGCCGAAGCCCACGACGACATCTTCTTTTCTGTCGGAACGCATCCGCACAATGCGCACGAGGAACTCGATATCACGCTGGAGGAGATCGTGCGCCTCTGCGAGCATCCAAAGTGCGTAGCTGTCGGGGAAGCGGGTCTCGATTACCACTATCAGCATTCCCCGCGCCAAGCCCAGGCCGAGGGCTTTCGTCAGCACATCGCGGCCGCACGCGAAACCGGATTGCCGCTCGAGATCCATGCCCGCGAAGCCGATGAGGACACCGCCGCTATCCTTGAGGACGAGCACGCGAGGGGGGCTTTTCCAGCCGTCCTGCACTGTTTCACGGGCGGCCGCGATCTGGCCATGCGAGCCATCGACCTCGGACTCTACATCTCGTTTTCAGGCGTGGTCACGTTCAAGACGGCCTCCAACCTGCGGGAGATCGCCGCCGAAGTTCCGCTGGAGCGCCTCCTGGTCGAAACCGATGCGCCGTATCTGGCGCCCGTCCCGTTCCGCGGCAAGACCAACGAGCCGGCTTACGTTGCTCACACCGCAGCCGTTATAGCGCAGACGCGCGGCATTCCGCTGGCCGAATTGGCGGCGGCGACGACGGAGAATTTCTTCCATCTCTACACTAAAGCGAAGCGGCCAGCCGAAGCGCCGGTGCTCGCAGCGGCAAATGCGAAGGCGCGATGAAGCAACGCTTGACGATTCTTGGGTGCGGGCCGTCCGGCGGCGTGCCACGGATTGGGCCCGACTGGGGGCAGTGCGAGCCGAGTAATCCCAAGAACCGGCGGCGACGCTGCGCCGTGCTGGTCGACCGGTTCGGCAAGCGCGGGCGAACCAGCGTTCTGATCGATACGCCGCCGGATCTACGCGAACAGCTGATCGACGCACGCGTGCGGGAACTCGACGGGGTGCTCTTTACGCACGACCATGCCGACCACACGCACGGCATCGATGATCTGCGCATGGTCTGTTACGCTATGAAGCGGCGGGTCGACGTCTACTTCGACCAGCCCACGCGCGACAGCCTCGTGCCGCGTTTTGCCTATTGCTTCCAGGCGAAGGAAGGCAGCAGCTATCAGCCGATCCTGCGCTCGCACGACATCGAAGCAGGAAAAGGCGTCTGCATCGAAGGGGCGGGTGGTGCGATCGAGGCTCTGGCGGTGCCCCAGGATCATGGTGACATTGCCACGCTGGGGTTCCGCTTCGGCAAGCTCGCATACTCGCCAGACATCTCCGGCTTTCCCGATGGTGCAGAGGAGCTGTTGAAGGAGCTTGATGTGTGGATCGTGGACGCGTTGCGCAACACGCCGCATCCGAGCCACTTCCACGTCAAGCGTGCGCTGGAGTGGATCGAGCGCCTCCAGCCGAAACGGGCGATCCTGACACATATGACGACGGATCTGGACTACGACGCGCTCCGCCGGTCGCTGCCTGATCATGTCGAGCCGGCCTACGACGGCATGACGATCGAGTTCGACGGGCGGTTCGACTAACCGCTCTTCGTCTTGCCGCTGGCAGCGAGCCAGTCGCGGGCGTTGAACGTCTCGCCATTGGCTTCGAGCGCGGCATCGCACAGTTCGACAAAGAGCGGTGCGATGTCGTCGGGTGCCGGCAGGGTTGCCGGATCCTCTCCCGGGAAGGCCTTGGCGCGCATGGCGGTCGCGACCGGGCCGGGGTTCAGGATGTTGACGCGGATATTGGTGCTGGCGACCTCGGCAGCATAAGTGCGGGCGAGTGCTTCGAGACCGGCTTTGGTGACGGCGTACGGTCCCCAATAGGCCTTGGTGCCGCTGGCCGCGCCGGAGGATACGAAAACTGCGCGGGCCCGCTCGGCGCGCTGCAGGAGCGGATCGAGCGTGCGGATAAGCCGCCAGTTTGCTGTGACGTTTACTTCCAGCGTATCTGCCCAGACCTTGTCGGTGACGTGAGCAAGCGGGCTCAATGAACCGAGCACGCCGGCGTTGGCAATCAGGATGTCGAGGTGTCCGAAGCGCTCGTAAAGCGTCGGTCCAAGTCCGTCGACGCGGTCGGCCTGCGTCAGGTTGAGCGGAATGATGGTTGCCGGTTTGCCACCGGCTGCGCGAACCGCGTCGTCGGTTTCTTCCAGGGCGCCGGCGATCCGCCCCTGGAGGATCAAACGGGCGCCCTTTCGCGCCAGTGCGATCGCCACGGCGCGGCCAATCCCACGGCTCGCTCCGGTGACAAGTGCAATCTTGCCTTCTAGGCTGCGTGCCGGCTCCGGCATCAGCGCTGCCCCCCATCTGGTGGTGCCGCCTCGGTGGCGCCTTCAGCCGGGGAATGCCCGCCCTGGACGGCGTTGCGCGCAGCTTCGCGCGCCTTTTCGAAGAGCGGAGCTGCTTTGTCGCGGGCCTGTTCGGAGATGGCGACAAACCGTTCGGCGCCGGTTGCGGTCAGTTCGCGGGTGCGCTTGATGACCTTGGCGAAAATGCTGGCTTCCGGCATCAGGTCATCCCCGCGCAAACCCTTGACGACCTCCGTCATGCGCTGATGTGTCTCGCGCACAGCGGCTTCCGTTACAGCGCTCGTTGGGCCGGTGAATACGACGAGCGGCGTGCAGGCGGTCACGACCCTGGTGCCGCTTGCCAGCCAGTTGGCATTCTCGACCTGCGTTTCCTGCGCGAAATAGACCTGCAGGCCATCGACCCTCTGATTGAGGATCGTTCGGTCGATCACCGGGACGATGTGACCGCCGTTCTCGCGAACGAGCTTGAAGCGCGGGTTATCGGGATCGGGGAACTGCACGAAGAGGGCGACGGTTCGCTCGCTGTTGAGCGCAATACGGATGGCTTCGTCGGTATTGGCGGCGTGAATAACGTCGCGGGCACGGCCGACGCCGTAAGGGTCGATCTCGCGCAGGTAATCGAAGGTTGCCGCGCTGCCGGACTGCACGGGCGGCAGGACGAAGCGCAGTTGGTCGGCATTCACCGCGACATCGCCGTAACTTGCGATGTCTTCATCCTTGCTGACTGCGAAGATGCATTCGCGCACGTCGTCCATGCGCAGTCGCTGGAAGCTTGCCGCGCCACCGAATTCCTTAGCCTTGAGGGCAAGCACGTCGAGTTGGCCGTAGCCGAGTTGGGTCGGTTGGTCGCTGGTACGCTGCATATTTTCGCTGGTGCCTGCACTTGCCTCGCAGGCCGAGGTGAAACCGGCTTCTAAGAGGCGTTTGCCCAGGATGGGGCAGAACTGGCTGTGGTAGGCGCCGTTTTCGCCGCCGGTATTGATGGAGAAATCAGCGGCGCGGGCCGTGCTCGATAGGGCGAGCAACGTGGCGGTGCTCAAAAGAATCGCAACGTTTCGCACAAGCAATCTCCGTCTCATCAATAGGGTTGCAGCATGGACTTTCCGGCAGTCGCCGGTGGCAAACGCTAGAACCGGGCGGCTACGTCTCCTGACGGAGGGGTCAGCAGCACGAACCCGCCTTGCCGAATTCTTCAAGGTCGAGAAGCGCGGTCGGATATTCCCCGGTAAAACAATGATCGGAGAGCTGCGGAGCACGCGCGTTGCGTCCCCCTTCGATGCCGATGGCGCGGTAGATACCGTCAACCGATAGGAAGGCGAGGCTGTCGGCGCCCATGCTTTTGCACATCTGATCGAGCGTGTAGCGCGCAGCGAAAAGGTCTTCTTCGCGCGGCGTATCGATGCCGTAGTAATCGGAGTGGATGATTGGCGGCGACGCGATGCGCATGTGCACTTCGAGGGCGCCGGCGTCGCGGACGAGCTGCACGATCTGACGCGAGGTGGTGCCGCGCACCACGCTGTCGTCGATGAGCACGATCCGCTTGCCGCGCAGGACGCCCGCATTGGCGGCGTGCTTGCGCCGTACGCCAAGCTCGCGGATGCGCTGTTCGGGCTGGATGAACGTGCGGCCGATGTAGTGGTTTCGGATGATACCGAAGCCGAATGGGACGCCAGCCTGCTCGGCATAGCCGAGGGCGGCGGGAACGCCCGAGTCGGGGATCGGCACGATCACGTCGACGTCGACGGGGTTTTCGGCGGCAAGTTGACGGCCCATGTTCTGGCGGACTTCGTAGACCGAGTGTCCGCCGACGATCGAGTCGGGGCGGGCGAAATAGATGAATTCGAACACGCACGGGCGCGCCAGTTTGTTCTCGAAGGGACGCAGCGATTCGATACCGTCCCGCGTGATGACGACGACCTCGCCGTTCTCGATTTCGCGCACGAACTTGGCGCCGATCATGTCGAGGGCGCAGGTTTCGGAGGCAAGGACGTAAGAACCTTCCAATTTACCGAGTACAAGTGGACGGATGCCGACGGGATCGCGCGCGCCGATCAACATGTCGTCTGTGAGGGCGACGAAGGCGTAAGCCCCCTCGATCTGGCGCAGCGCGTCGATAAAGCGGTCGACCAGACGCTTTTCGCGAGAGCGGGAGACGAGATGCAGGACGACTTCGGTATCCGAGGTTGATTGGAAGATGGCGCCCTGCGCGACCAGATCGTTCTTCAGGATGCGATGGTTGGTGAGATTGCCGTTGTGAGCGATGGCGAAGCCGCCGGTCGAGAGTTCTGCAAACAGCGGTTGCACGTTGCGAAGGATGGTGTCGCCGGTTGTCGAGTAGCGGTTGTGGCCGATGGCGGCATGCCCGGTCAGCCGTTCCAGGACGCTTCGCCGATGAAAATTCTCGCCGACGAGACCCAGGTGGCGCTCGAGGTGGAATTCCTCGCCGTCTGTCGCAGCGATGCCGCACGCCTCTTCGCCGCGGTGCTGGAGGGCATGCAGCCCAAGGGCGGTCAGGGAGGCCGCTTCGTTGTGCTGGAAGATGCCGAAAACGCCGCATTCTTCGCGGAGCTTGTCGTCGTCGTAGGTGGCTTCGAACACTCCGTCCTGCAACGTGAATTGTTGACGTTCAGTCATGGAAGTCTCCAGCCTGCACGTCCAGCCAGCGAAGAATCATATCACCCCACAGTGCAGGCATGCGCGGGGAGGTGTCTTGCGACAGATATATGACGTCGCGGCAGTGCGGATGCCAGTGGCCAATCGTCTCGGCCCACAGCTTGCGGCGTTTACGATGGGCGCGGCGCGCCTTGCAGCGGAATTGGAGCACCTGCCTCTTCCTTGTTGGCTTTCTCGCGCTCGATGATGGGTACGATATAGGCGTTGAGGAAGCTTTTCAGCGATTCTCCCGTCGAAGTGATGTAGGGGCGCGTCTGGGCGTCCCGGAGCACCGGCCATTCGGTCTCGATTGCGGGCCAGAATTGCAACGCCAGCATGTAGGGAATGACGACGATTACGAACCCGCGTGCAAGGCCGAAGATGAACCCCAGGATGCGGTCGACGATGCCGATCTGGCTGTCGAGTATGGTATCCGAGATCCGCATGGTGATGAGGTGCACCAGGATCAGTACGATGACGAAGATGAGGATGCCGACGACGCCTTGGGCCAGATAAAGGCCGGTCGACGACTCAGCCGGATTGAAGCCCATCTGAACGGCGATTTCTTCGGCGAACTTGCGGTGATTGAGAAGGAAATAGAGGACCGCAAGGCCGGCGATTATCCACGACAGGATCGCCAGCAGTTCGCGCGTCAGGCCGCGGTAGAGCGCCAGCAGGCCCGACAGCACGGCAATGGCGATGACGCCGATATCGAGGTAGGTCAACGGGCCGATCATGGCGGTTTGCCTTCTCCTAAGCTTCGAGCCGCGCAAAAGGCCGGTTGGCGGTCGCTTTCACTGGCATGGAGAGAACGTCTCCGCAAGTTGTTTCAGATGCCCGATACGGTCCACCTCGAGGCCGGTGGCCTCAGTATCGACCTCGCCTTGCGCCGGAATGATGGCTCTGGCGAATCCGAGTTTTTCCGCCTCCTTGAGACGGGTTGGCGTGTGTGCGGCGGCGCGGACGGCACCCGACAGTGAAATTTCGCCGAAATAAACCCGATCGACCGGAAGTGGAACACCTGAAAACGACGACAGGAGGGCTGCCGCGGCGGCCAGATCAGCCGCTGGTTCCGTTATTTTCAAACCACCGGCGACGTTGAGATAGACGTCGCATTGGGAGAGCGACACTCCGCAACGGGCGTCAAGCACGGCGAGCAGCATCGACAAGCGGTTGGAATCCCAGCCAAGAACGGCGCGGCGGGGGTTTCCCAGCGGTGAAGGTGCGACGAGCGCCTGGATTTCGACCAGCAGCGGGCGGGTTCCTTCCATACCGGCGAAGACGGCGGCGCCCGGTGCGCCGGTCTCGCGGTCGCCGAGGAAGAGCTCCGAGGGGTTCTGGACCTCGCGCAGACCCTTGGCAGCCATTTCGAAAACGCCGATCTCGTTGGTCGGGCCGAAGCGGTTCTTGACGGTGCGCAGGATGCGGAAGGCATGCCCTCGCTCGCCTTCGAAGTACAACACGGTATCGACCATATGCTCGATGACCTTGGGGCCGGCGATCGAGCCTTCCTTGGTGACGTGGCCGACCAGGATTAGGGCGCAGCCGGCATGTTTGGCGTAGCGGATCAGGCTCTGCGTCGCGGCGCGAACCTGGCTGACGGTCCCGGGGGCGGCTTCCAGTGCCTCTGCCCACAACGTCTGAATGGAATCGATGATGACGAGGTCAGCGCGCGGACCCTCCGAAAGCGTCGCCAGGATGTTGGCGAGATTGGTTTCGGCGGCAAGTTCGACCGGGGTTTCTGCGAGGCCGAGGCGTTCGGCGCGAAGCCGGACCTGGGCGACGGCTTCCTCTCCTGAGAAATAGACGGCCCGTCCACCCCGCTCGGCAATCGCCGCGGCGACCTGCAAAAGCAGGGTGGATTTCCCGATCCCGGGTTCACCGCCGATCAACAGGGCTGAACCGGGAACAAACCCACCGCCGGTGACGCGGTCGAGTTCGTCGATTCCGGTTTCGATGCGCGGCGTGTCGGCGACCTCGCCCTTGAGACTTTCGAGTTTGACGACCCGCCCCTTGGAACCAGTCGACAATCCGCTGCCGGGCGGCGGGGCGCCGGTCAGCTCCTCGACAAGGGTGTTCCACTCCCCGCAGCTGCCGCACTTTCCAGCCCATCGCGGCGATAAGGCTCCGCAGGCTTGGCAGACGTATTGCGACTTGGAGGCCTTGGCCATGGTGTCAGGCTCCTCGCGTCGCGGCGGAACCGGAGCCGCCAAGGTAGACCCTGGCGAAGCGTGGGCTGAGGCGCGTGAGGATTTCATAGCCAATGGTGCCGCAAGCGGCGCCGACGTCCTCCAGGGTGATCGATGGGCCGATCAGCTCGGCCCAGTCGCCCCTGTTCGGGACGTCGTCCTCAAGGTCGCTGATATCGACGGTGATGAGATCCATCGAGACGCGGCCGACGATCGGGGCGCGGCGCCCGCCGAAGGCGACGTGACCGGCGGTTTGTCCGGTGGCAGCGCTCAGGTGGCGGGGCATGCCGTCGCCATAGCCTGCTGCGATAACGGCGACCCTGGTGATCCGGTCCGCGACGAAGCTGGCGCTGTAGCCGACCGACTGGCCGGGCGCCAGTTCACGGATCTGCAAGACGCGGGCATAGGCCTCGACCACCGGGTTGACCGGCGTGATGCGTCCGGGCAGCGCCTGTCCGCCGTAAAGCGCATAGCCGGGGCGGACGAGATCGAGGTGGTACTCGCGGCCAAGCATCAGGCCGTCGGACGCCGCAATGCTCAAGGGGGCGCTCGGCAGCAGGGGTTGCAATGTCTGGAAGACGTCCAGTTGCTGGACATTCTTATCATGGGCGGGTTCGTCGGCGCAGGCCAGATGGCTCATCACGAGGCGGACGCGGAGGCGGTCCATGGTGTGCATGTCGGAGGCCAGGGTGCGGATTTCGCGGGCGCTGAGACCGAGCCTGTTCAACCCTGAATCGACGTGGAAGGCGCAGGCCATCGGTTCGTTGCGCGATGGCGCGAGCGCGGCCCATTCCTTGGCTTCCGGCAGGCTTGAGATGACCGGTATCGCACCTGCGTCCTTGATGGCCTGTCCGCTGCCGGGGAGGACACCGTCGAGGACGTAGACGGTGGCATCCGCAACGAGAGCGCGGGCCTGCCGGGCTTCGGCCAGCGTTGCCACGAAGAAGGTATTGGCTCCGGCCGCACAGAGGGCGGGGATCACGTGATCCGCCCCCAGGCCGTAGCCGTTGGCCTTGACGACGGCGGCGCAGGCTGCGGGCGCAACGGCATCCCGCAGTATGCGCCAGTTCCCGGCCAGTGCACCGAGATCGACGATGACGACGCCGGCAGCGTCCGCCGGCACGGGGCCGTCAAGGCGCTCCAGAAGCGTGCGCGGGGACTGTTGTGGTGCCGTCGTACTCATCAATCGGTTTTGCCTGCCAACGGGTGATCGCGGTCGAGGTTGTCGAAGCGGGTGAATTCACCGGTGAACTGCAGGCGTACGCTGCCGGTAGGGCCGTGACGCTGCTTGCCGATGATCACTTCGCCGATGCCTTTGACGGCTTCAAGTTCGACCTGCCATTTCTGGTGCGCCTCGACGTCGTTGAGCGAGGGCTCCGCGCGTTGAACGTAGTACTCTTCGCGGAACACGAACAGCACAACGTCGGCGTCCTGCTCGATCGAACCCGATTCGCGCAGGTCGGAGAGTTGCGGGCGCTTGTCTTCGCGTTGCTCGACCTGACGCGAAAGCTGCGAGAGCGCGATCAGGGGAACTTCCAGCTCCTTGGCGAGAGCCTTCAGACCGGTGGTGATTTCGGTGACTTCCTGGACGCGGCCGCCGGCGGCTTTCGCTGCCGAGCCGGACAACAACTGGATGTAGTCGACCACGAGCAGATCGAGGCCGCGCTGGCGCTTCAGTTTGCGGGCGCGGGCGGCGAGTTGGGCGATCGAGATGCCACCGGTCTGGTCGATGAACAGGTGGGCGTTGTTGAGCGCTACGGAAGCCGCCATCAGGCGCGCCATTTCGCCATCGGTTATTTTACCCCGCCGAATTTTGTTGGAGGCGATCTCCGCTTGTTCCGAGAGAATACGTGAAGCGAGCTGTTCGGCCGACATTTCGAGAGAGAAGAAGCCGACGACTGCCGGTTCGGGTGCGCCGTCGGGGTTCGCCTGGAAGCGCGCGAGCCGCGATTGAGTGGCCACGTTGACGGCGATGTTTGTTGCAAGAGCTGTCTTGCCCATCGAAGGCCGGCCGGCGAGGATGATCAAATCGGAGGGCTGAAGTCCGCCCATCATGTTGTCGAGGTCGATCAGGCCGGATGCGAGGCCGGACAGGTCCGTGCCGCGCATTAGGGCGTTATTGGCAACATCAATGGCCTGGGTCATCGCCGTCTTTAGATCGAAGAAACCCTGGCCGTACTTGTCCTGTTCGGCGACTTGGTAGAGCTGCTTTTCAGCCTCTTCCACCTGCGCCTTGGGCGGCATGTCAACGGGGCTGTCGTAGGCGGTGTTGACGATGTCCTCGCCGATCAGGATGAGGCGGCGGCGGGTGGAAAGATCGTGGATGGTGCGGGCGTATTCGCGCGCATTGATGATCGTCGTCGTGCCCTCGGCGAGTCGCCACAGATATTCCGGTACGGTGAGATCGGAGTCGATAGGTTCGGCGTTCTCGAAGAATGTGCGCAGCGTCGTCGGACTGACGGTCTTGTTGGCTGCGAGCAGCTGCAGAATCGTCTCGAAAATGTTGGTGTGTAGCGGGTCATAGAAGTGTTCGGCGCGCAGGAAATCACTGATGCGATCCATGACCTCGTTGTTGACGAGGATGGCGCCGAGCAGAAGCTGCTCGGCCTCGATGTTGTGAGGCACCTGGCGGAAGGTGACGGGCTCACTCGCCTTGGCTGCGATGTGGAGCTGTTCTGATGCGGTAAGGGCGGTCTGTTTCATGAATTCGTGAATAAGCAGAGTCTCGATCGGGGTCTTTCGAGAATCACCGCTCCAATCGCCGTCAAGCAAAGCTTATCCGAGTTATGCACATGGCCGGCTGGGACGGTGGCCGGTAAAGGTACGCACGTCACAGGGGTGCGTGGCCGGAAACAAATGCAACGCCGGCGGGGAAGCCATGCAGCAAAGGTGGGAGGCTTCCCCTATTGTTGGCTCGGCTATTCAGAACGCCGATCAGGTCCCGTCGGGATTTTCGCTCGCGCCGGCGTCGGCTTCCGGGGCTTCCTCGTAGCCGCGCTCTTCAGCGTCCGGATCGAAGGTTTCAATGTCCAGCTCTTCGTCCTTGATCACGGTAACGTCTTCACCAGCGGCCTGCCGCTCGGCCTCATCTTCGGTACGGGCAACGTTGATTGCTACCGTGACCTGGACTTCCGGGTGCAGGTTTACGGCAACATTGTGCACGCCAAGTTCCTTGATCGGCGTGTTGAGGACGATCTGGCGGCGCTCGATCGAGAACCCGCCGGCTGTGATCGCCTCGGCGATGTCCCGGGTCGAGACTGAGCCATACAACTGGCCGGTGTCGCCGGCCTGTCGGATGGCGAGGAATGACTTCCCGCTTAATTTTTCGCCGATCTGCTCGGCTTCGCTCTTGCGCTCGAGGTTGTTTGCTTCGAGCTGGACGCGCTGGGCTTCGAACAGCTTCTTGTTCTCGTCGGTCGCGCGCAAAGCCTTCTTCTGCGGCAGCAGAAAGTTGCGGGCATAGCCATTCTTGACGCTGACAACGTCGCCCATCTGACCGAGGTGGCCGATGCGTTCGAGGAGGATGACGTGCATGGGGGGACTCCTTTTTTCATTCTTGTGGATGTCGGGCTTTCAATCGGGTGGCGGGACGCTTGCTGGCTCGCGAATGTTCAGTCGGGTCCTGGCGGCCCTCGGGGCGGCGGCGGGCGCATGAAATTCCGCCGCAGTGGCGAGAACGGTTCGGTGAGGCCGATGACGGCAATGACCAGCGAAGCGATGGTATTCAAGAAGAACAGGGCGAAGTAGACAGCCCACAAAATGGCAAAGCGCCCGGGATTACCTCGTGTTACGTAATGGACGATTGCGAGCCCAAGGAGGACATAGGCGAAATAGAAGGCCCCAGATGCGGCCGCAGCGGTCATCCCCGCAAAACCCGAGAGGACGGAGGAGACGACAACGCTTGCAGCCAGCACCAGCGGCGTTCCCGGCGGATAGCTCAACGTAGCGAGATCCGGCCAGGAGCGGCTAAGCATGCCGGAGGCGTCCGTGACGCGGGCGGCGATGTAGAGGTTGAGAAGCAGGATGCCGGTCATGAGCATGCCCGATGCGGCCGGCAGCAGGCTCAAAGCGACCCTGGTCATGGCTTCGAGGTCTTCTTCAGGGACAGGTTTCGCATCGCCCGATTGCGCCCGGAACTGCTCGAATGCCTGGCGCAGGATCTGTGACAGGTTTTCCTGGACCTCATTGGAGTCCTTGCCGAGCATCATGAGCAGAATGACGGACAAAAGCGTGCCCAGAACCGCGCACCACAAGACCAGGCGCCCGATCGGATACCATTCCGTCGCTGTTGCTTTTCCCTCGGGGGCGGCTTCGCGGTTGAGAAGTGCCAGATAGGTGAGGAGGACCGGCGGGCCGAACTGGGACCCGGACGAGACAAAGCCGACCAGCGGGCCGGCAAGGAGCGTGATGCTAATGCCGGCGGTGACCGCCCCGATAGCGGCCGCCCGCCAGCCGAGCGCCAGACCTGCCAGAAAGAGCGGCAGGGGCGAGATCAGGAACATCAGGAATTGCAGGACGGGCGTTCCAGTCGTTGCCGACATCAGGGCGATAAAGGAAACCAGTCCGGCTGCAATACCGACGAGGATGATCTTGTTCATGGCCGTTGAGCTGTCCCGCGATTGGCGCGGTTAGAGACAAGCGCGCAACCGCCTATCCCAACCAGAAGTCCCGAACTGCCGGCGCATGTCGTGGTGCGCCAGCCTGCTCAGGGCAATATCATCGCCTTACTTGATGACGTAGGGCAGAAAGCCGAGAAACCGGGCGCGCTTGATGGCACGGGCCAGTTCACGCTGCTTTTTGGCCGAAACCGCGGTGATGCGGCTCGGCACGATCTTGCCCCGCTCGGAGACGTAGCGGCCAAGGAGGCGCACGTCCTTGTAGTCGATCTTGGGCGCGTTATCGCCGGAGAACGGGCAGGTCTTGCGGCGGCGGTTAAACGGACGGCGTGCTGCTGCTGTTGCGGACATGGCTTATTCTCCCCCGGTGGTGTTGTCGCGCGCTTCGCGATCAGGACGGGGACCGCGGGGTCCGCGGTCAGGCCGCTCGCCACGATCGGGGCGTGGCCCGCGCGGGCCTCTGTCGCCCCGGTCGCCTCGGTCGCCTCTGTCGCCTCTGTCCCCACGCGGGCCGCGCGGGCCGCGCTCGTCTCGGTCCTGCTTGCGCATCATGACGGACGGTTCGGCTTCATGCTCGTCGACGCGGATCGTCATGAAGCGGATGATGTCGGTCGAAATGCGCATGCGGCGCTCCATTTCATCGACGGCCGCGGGGACCGAATCGATGTTGAGCATCGTGTAGTGGGCTTTGCGCGATTTCTTGATCTTGTAGGCGAGCGTCTTCAGGCCCCAATACTCCGATCGGGTGACCTTGCCACCCGCTTCCTGGAGGATATCGGTGAATTCCTTGGTCAACTGCTCGACCTGGGCGCTGGAGGCGTCCTGGCGCGCGAGAAAGACATGCTCATAGAGCGGCATGCGTGTGGCCTTTCGTTTGGTTTCCAAATTGTTCGCCCGGCGCATAGCCCCTTGCGAGCCTGGACGCACCTGCCGGAAAACGGCAGAGAGCGGTGAAAGGCCCACCAGGATACCCACGAGAGCGGAGACACGGGAAGACGGCCACGAGGGCCTTTAGCCATGCGAACATGGTCTTCCGTTCAGCCTCCAACCGGACGGGAAGTGGGCTTTATAGACGGATTTGCCTGCGGTGCAAGCGAATTAGAGGTTTCCGAGTCGGTCTTTTTGCCTAACATTTAACCGGCTCGACAGGGCGCGAGATTGTGTAGATGGTCGCAAGTGGTGTTGGGCTGGTAACGCTCATCTGCCGTACGTGCGCTTGACTTGGGGCGCGAAGCTGTGCTCTTGCCGCTGCCACCAAACGATCGGCTGATTTTCAAAGTATCGACAGGACGCAATGAGCACCGCATTTATTTTTCCCGGACAAGGCAGCCAGGACGTCGGCATGGGTTTGGCGTTGGCCAAGGACTTCGCCAGCGCACGGGCCGTGTTCGACGAGGTCGACGCGGCGCTGGGCCAGAAGCTTTCACATATCATGTGGGAGGGGCCGAAAGACACCCTGACGCTGACTGAGAACGCCCAACCTGCGCTGATGGCGGTGTCGATGGCGGTCATGCGTGTGTTGGAGGACGAGCATGGTTTCAAGCTCGCCGACAAGGTCAAGTACGTTGCCGGCCATTCGCTGGGGGAATATTCCGCACTCGCTGCGGCAGGCGCACTGTCACTCACGGATACAGCAAAGCTGCTGCGGCTTCGCGGCCAGGCAATGCAGGCGGCTGTGCCGGTCGGCAAGGGCGCCATGGTTGCGCTGCTGGGCGCCAGTGTCGAGGTTGCTGAAAAGATTGCGGCCGAAGCTGCCCAAGGCGACGTCTGCCAGGTGGCCAACGACAACGACCCTGCGCAAGTCGTCCTGTCGGGAGACAGGACAGCACTCGACCGGGTTCCCGAAATCGCCAAGGCGCACGGCGTCCGCCGAGCGGTACCCTTGCCGGTATCGGCGCCCTTCCATTGTGCGCTGATGCAACCTGCCGCCGAAGCAATGGCCGAGGCGCTGTCGAACGTGACGATCAATGCCCCTGTCGTGCCGGTGATCGCCAACGTTCTGGCGGCGCCGATTCGGGAGCCTGACGAAATTGCAAAACGGCTGGTGGAGCAGGTGACGGGCACGGTGCGCTGGCGGGAGAGTGTTCTTCAGATGACAGCGGGCGGCATCACCGATGTCTACGAGATCGGTGCGGGCAAGGTGCTCGCCGGGCTTGTCAAGCGGACGGCAAAGGATCTCAATGCGGCGAGCATCGGCACGCCGGAGGATGTCGCCGCGCATCTGTCGGCCCTGACACGTTAGTTATGGCGCCGCCGCGTCAGCGCCGCTGAGAGGAAACACATGAGCGATATGTTTGATCTGACGGGAAAAAATGCCCTCGTTACCGGGGCGACGGGTGGCATTGGCAAGGCCATTGCGACCGCATTTCACAAGGCTGGGGCAACGGTTGCCATATCGGGGCGGCGACAGGACAAGCTTGACGAGATAGCTGCCGAACTTGGCGACCGGGTGCATGTCTTGGCGTGCGACTTGGCGAATCGTGAACAGGTGGCAAAGCTGATCGACGACGCGGTAGGGACGATGGGCCGGCTAGATATCATCGTCAATAACGCCGGCATGACGCGCGACAATCTGTTCATGGTGATGAAGGACCAGGAATGGGACGAGGTGATTGCAGTCAATCTGACCGCCACCTTCATGTTGATGCGGGCCGCCGCGCGGCACATGATGCGAAACCGTTCCGGATTTGGCCGGATCATCAATATTTCCTCGGTTTCCGGCGTGTTCGGCAATCCGGGCCAGGGCAACTACGCGGCTTCCAAGGCCGGCATGATCGGCATGACGAAGTCGCTGGCGCGCGAGGTTGCATCGCGCGGGATTACAGCGAACTGTATCGCTCCCGGCTTCATCAAGACGGAAATGACAGCTGCTCTGAACGAAAAGCAGACGGGAGAGATCTCCAAGATGATCCCCGCCCAGCGTTTTGGCGAAGCCGACGATATAGCGGCAGGTGCCCTCTATCTTGCCAGTGCCTCGGGCGGATACGTCACGGGACAGACACTGCATATCAACGGCGGAATGGCGATGGTGTAGCGGATTGAAGTTTGTTCGCTGGGACATAGGACAGGTGGCCCAGCGGCGGTCTAGGTGCCTTGTTGGGGGCTATAGCAGCGCCTGCCGGCGGCAACTGGTCAAGGCCGTTGAAGTATGTTAACGAGCCTTCGCTCTATCGGCTCGGAGCCCCTGAGATCAGGGGGTACAGACGGCCAAACCGGTAGGAATGCCCGCAAGCCCACACACTCACGGCCGCCTTGAAACGGGTTGCGCTCTGCAGGTCGGCTGATCGGGGAGCGAGGGGAAGACTTAGAATTTGTTGGGGCCATCCGGTTTCCCGCAAGTCGTCAAGCTAGAAGAGGACGAACATAAAATGAGCGAAGTCGCAGAGCGCGTGAAGAAAATCGTTGTCGAGCATCTCGGTGTCGAGGCCGACAAGGTCTCTGAATCGGCGAGCTTCATCGACGATCTTGGTGCCGACAGCCTCGATACGGTCGAACTGGTGATGGCCTTCGAAGAAGAATTCGGCTGCGAAATTCCAGACGATGCCGCTGAGCACATCCTGACCGTCGGCGATGCCGTCAAGTTCCTTGAAAAGAACGCGAACGCCGCATGATTGCCGCGTCGTGTGCGCTTAGGCACACGGGGGTGAGGGACCGGAGCGGTCCGTCGATTAATTTTACGGACTGATACCCTTGTTTGACGCCGTGCTTGACCGCGCGGCTTCAGGCGTTTTGGCCAACCAATTCGGGGTGGATCAGTTGCGGGTCGGTCCGGGCGCGTTAACCCGCCGGGGACCGGCCTTCACGCACAGGAAAAGAAGCCATGCGGCGCGTTGTCATCACGGGGTTGGGACTTGTAACACCACTGGGTTGCGGGGTGGAAGCAAGCTGGAGCCGGCTCCTTGAAGGTAAGAACGGCGCGCGCCGGGTTGAGGAATTCGAGGTCAACGACATCGCTTCGCAGATTGCATGCTTCGTGCCGCGCGGGGCGAAGTCCGATGGTCTCTTCAATCCCGACGACTGGATGGAACCAAAGGAGCAGCGCAAGGTCGACGCGTTCATCACGTACGCGCTGGCAGCGGCCGATCAGGCGCTCGAAGATTCGGGATATAAGGCCGACACGACCGAAAAGCAGGAGCGTAGCGGCGTTCTTATCGGCTCCGGCATAGGCGGCCTCAGCGGCATTGCCGATACCTCGATCCTTCTCCAGGAAAAGGGGCCGCGGCGTATCAGTCCATTCTTTATTCCAGGCCGCCTGATCAACCTCGCATCCGGCTACGTTTCGATTCGGCATAAGTTGAAAGGACCCAACCATTCAGTGGTGACGGCCTGTTCGACCGGTTCGCACGCGATCGGTGATGCGGCGCGGCTGATCCAGTATGGCGATGCTGATGTGATGGTCGCGGGTGGTACCGAAAGCCCGATCTGCCGGATCGCACTTGCAGGGTTCGCGGCCTGCCGTGCGCTTTCGACAGGCTTCAATGACAACCCGCAGCGGGCTTCACGCCCCTACGACCGCGATCGTGACGGGTTCGTCATCGGCGAAGGGGCCGGTATCGTCGTTCTTGAGGATTACGAGCACGCAAAGGCTCGGGGAGCTCGGATCTATGCCGAAGTCATCGGCTATGGGCTTTCGGGCGACGCGCATCATATAACCGCCCCAGCAGAAGACGGCGATGGTGCCTTCCGATGCATGAAGGCTGCCTTGAACCGGGCGGGCATCGCGACTAGCGATATCGATTATATCAACGCGCACGGGACCTCGACCCCGATGGGCGATGAAATCGAACTGGGGGCGGTTGAGCGGCTATTCGGAAACACAGCGGCCAGATTGTGCATGTCGTCCACGAAATCGGCGATCGGCCACCTGCTCGGAGCGGCCGGTGCGGTCGAAGCCATTTTCTCGACGCTTGCCATCCGCGACAACGTCGCGCCGCCCACCTTGAACCTCGATAATCCATCGGTCGATACAGCCATTAATCTCGTGCCGAAGACCAGGCACGAGACGGAAATCAATACGGTTTTGTCGAATTCGTTCGGTTTCGGCGGCACCAACGCTTCGCTCATTTTGCAGCGAGTGGCCTAAGCGATTCCGGTAGACTTGGCGCACGCGGTCAGTTGAGCCGGGTGCCTTGTTGATGCCGGAATTCTCGCGCTCCAATCGCCCGGATTCGCGCTGCCGAGTCGCCAGTGTTTTGGATCTAACGCCTGAATCCGGGCGAAGGTCGTCAAGCGTTGGTGAAACCAGGGCACGAACAACGAGTTCAAAGGGTGTGACGGCCGAGGCGCTTGGGAACGAAGCGTCTCAGTTGAAACACTGCTTGTCTGGTTGATCCTTGGGTATCGGTAGTGAATCGTCCACGAACGGCAGGCCACTCGCCGCCATACTGTGGCGGGTCCGCGCCGGAGTGGTTCACGCCGTGGCTGGCCAAATTGATACGCCCGCAGCATCCGTGGTCGATGCCACGATCAGCGAAGGAATTTGCGATGAGCGTGCAAAGGTTCGAGCCTGAACTTCCCGGGGGACAGCGCAGCATCCGCCCGCGCAGCCCTGCGGAAATGTTGGAGCCATCGCGGGCCCCGGCACGCCCGAAGGGCCGCCGCAGGCGCCGCGAATCGGGTGCGCTCAGCCGGTGGATCCGATTCTTCAGCAGCGTGTTGACGGCTGTGTTCCTGATCATGGGCGCGGCCGGGGCTGGCATCTTCGTCGTGCAGTCTCAGTTCGCCGCTGCGGGGCCGTTGCAGCAAGACCGCACCATCATCATCCCCCGCGGCGAGGGCCGACTTGAAATTGCCGAACGGCTCGAACGCGAAGGCATCATCGGCAATCGCTGGATCTTCATCGTCAACCATCTGGTGCGCTCAACGCTCAATGGCGACCGGCTCGACATGAAGGCCGGTGAATTCCATGTCGCGGCGCGTGCCAGCATGGAGGAGGTGCTGGGGACGCTGGTTGAGGGAAAGCCGGTACAATACAAAGTCACCGTGCCGGAAGGGTTGACAAGCCAGCAGGTCGTGGCGCGGCTGCAGGCGGATGAAAACCTCACCGGTGAAATTGCGGCGATTCCGCTCGAAGGCACGCTGTTGCCGGACACCTACCCATATGCTCACGGGACGGACCGGCAGTCCGTGCTCGATCGCATGGTGCAGGCGCAGAAGGATTTCCTGGTCGGTCTCTGGGAGAAGCGTCAGGAAGGTCTGCCGATCAGCTCGATCGACGATGCGATCATCCTGGCTTCGATCGTCGAGAAGGAGACGGCGGTCGCCGAAGAGCGCGCGCTGACGGCGGCGGTGTTCATGAACCGGCTGAAAAAGGGCATGCGGCTCCAATCCGATCCGACCATCATCTATGGCATCGTGGGAGGCCGCGGCAGCCTCGGGCGTCCCATCATGAAGACCGACATCCAGAGCAAAACGCCTTATAACACGTACACGATAAATGGACTGCCGCCGACTGCGATCTGCAACCCGGGGCGCGAGTCGATTCTCGCCGTGCTTAATCCAGCCGCCACGAATGCATTGTACTTCGTTGCCGACGGCACGGGCGGGCACGCGTTCTCAGCGACCCTTGCCGAGCACAACGATGCGGTAGCCAGGTGGCGCAGAATTGAGCGCGAGCAGCTGAAGGCTGCCGCCGAGCAAGCAGCGGCCAGTCCCGTCGCCACCGTACCGAATACCGCCGAAACTGCCGATGCTGTGAAGGAAGAAGAGCCTTCGTTGGCGACAGAGCCGCCCGCTGCGCCAGCCGATTTGGCCCAGAACGCCGACGCAAGCGCGGCCGGTCCAGTTGTGACGCCGGCAGCACCCGTCATCGCACCCGGCGACATGCCGCTGCCGCAGCGCAAACCTCGCTGAGCGATCCTGCCGCTGAGAGCGGCTAGTGGCCCATCGCGCCTAAATAGCAACATCAATGACTTAGTGAGGCGTTTATCGCGCCTTAATTGACACCGGACTCGCCGCACCGCCAGTCAATTGAGGCGCGACGCCTCACTGGTGGCCCGTCGCGCCTAAATCGCATTATAGCCGCAACCTCGTCCGATTTAGGCGCGACATGAGGGCCACTAGCAACATCAATGACTTAGTGAGGCGTTTATCGCGTAATTGACACCGGACTCGCCGCACCGCCGGTCAATTAAGGCGCGACGCCTCACTAGTACCCACTTTCCGAAGTTCGTGTGTCACCCGCGGCGACCTCCGGAGCGAACTTCGGAAAGTAAAGGGTACTAGCAAGATATTGTTTCTAGTGCCGCTTTTCGATCAGAAATCCCTGACCGTGTTTGACTGGCATGATGCAGGGACTTCTGATCGGCGGTACTAGTTTGTTCGGGGATGGTGAATTGTCGTTTCCACAGTCTTGGCGTAGTTGATTGGCTGCGGATGTCCCACCGGGTACCGCAGGTTTTTTTATCCGGGCAAGGGTAGTCCGTCGTAGGAGTCAGGGGTTCTTCGCCATGGCCGTCTCCAGCATGACAGGATTTGCGCGAACCGAAGGCGCGGGGCAGGCCGCCGCCTGGTTCTGGGAATTGCGCAGCGTCAACGGCAAAGGCTTCGATCTCCGTTTGCGTCTGCCGCCGGGACTGGAGTCGTTGGAGCCGAAACTGAGAGCGATGGCGACTCAGAAGTTCACCCGAGGCACCGTGCATGCGGCATTGACCATGACGCGTCAGCAGGGCGCACTGGAGGTCCGGCTGAACGAACCGGTTCTCCAGCAGGTGTTGCAGGCGGCGAGGCGCGCAGTCGAAATCACCGGCGGGACGATGCCCGATACGGCGTCGCTGCTGGCTTTGCGAGGCGTGTTGGAAATCGCTGACCTGGAAGCGGGAAATGCGCTTGCCGAGCACGAGGGAGAAGACTTGCTTGCGGATTTCGGGCGTGCGCTCGACGAGTTGCAAGCCGCGCGGATCGGGGAAGGGGAGCGGTTGAAGGTCATCGTCGGCGAGCAGGTCGATGAAGTCGAGCGCCTGACGGCACAAGTGGAAATATCGCCGGCGCGCAGCGTCGAGGCGATCCGTACAAGAGTGGGGGATCTCGTTCAGCGCCTCTTGGGCACGGACCAGAAATTCGACCCCGACAGACTGCATCAGGAAGCGGTGATGATCGCCACCCGGGCCGATGTCGAGGAAGAATTGAAGCGCCTCAAGGCCCATGTGGCGGCAGCCCGCGAACTGCTGGCCGATGGTGGCGTCATCGGGCGCCGCTTCGATTTTCTGGCGCAGGAATTCCAGCGCGAAGCCAACACACTGTGTTCCAAGTCGAACGACGCCGCCATCACGGAAGCCGGTCTTGCGCTCAAGGTAAAAATCGACCAGATGCGCGAGCAGGTTCAGAACCTGGAGTGACGAGATGAGGGAGGGCGATTCGAGCAATATCGCGCGGCGGGGACTGCTCCTGGTGTTGTCGTCTCCATCGGGGGCGGGCAAGACCACGTTGTCGCGCCGCATGCTGGAATTGGAAGGTGCTGGGCTGAAGGTTTCGGTTTCTGCCACCACGCGCACGGCGCGCCCCGGCGAAGTTGATGGAACCGATTACCGTTTTGTCGATGCAGTCCGTTTCGCACAGATGCGCGAAGCTGGCGAACTCCTCGAGTGGGCGGAAGTCTTCGGCAATTTCTACGGCACGCCGCGTGATCGGGTGGAGGCCGCGCTGGCTGCGGGCCAGGACATGCTGTTTGACGTCGACTGGCAGGGCGCGCGTGCGTTGGCGCGGGTCCTGCCCGATGATGTGGTGCGGGTGTTTGTCCTGCCGCCCAGCGCGGATGCGCTCGAAAAGCGTTTGATGGCGCGCAATCAGGACAGCGCCGAAGTGGTGGCCAAGCGGATGGCGCAGGCCTCCAGCGAAGTCAGCCATTGGGACGAGTACGACTACGTCATCGTCAACGAAAACGTCGAGCACAGCCTCAATCAGTTGAAGTCGGTGCTTGAGGCCGAGCGACTGAAGCGGGTCCGCAGGAGCGGAATAGCGCAGTTCGTAGCGGAGCTGCAGCGCCAGCTGGATTGATTGGCTGCGTGCTGTCGGGCTGGCCTTTACCGGCCGGAGCCATCATAGGCAGCGGCCAATTCGGCAAACTGGCGAACGCTCAGATCCTCTGCACGCAGCGTCGGTTCGATGTGGCATTTCGCCAGCAGCAGCTCGGGCATCGGGGTCAGTGCTTTCAGGCTCTGTCGCAGCATTTTGCGGCGCTGGCCGAAGGCAGCGGCCGTAATGCGGGCCAGCGTCTTGACCGAAACATCTGGCTCGGGAGCCGGTCGCGGCGTGAACAGCACGACGGCCGAGGAAACCTTGGGCGGCGGCGTGAAGGCTTCGGGCTTCAATCGCAGTACGATTTCGGGCTGCGTGCGCCACTGGGCCAGCACGGCGAGACGGCCGTAGGCCTTCGAACCCGGCAGGGCGACGATGCGATCTGCAACTTCCTTCTGGAACATGAGTGCCATGCGCGCATACCATGGCGGCCAGGGTTCGGTTTCGATCCAGCCGACGAGGAGGCTCGTTGCGATGGCATAGGGTAGATTGGCGACGATGACGACGTCACCTTGATGCTTGCCAAGGAGGCTCAGCCAGTCGGCATCGAGCGCATCGGCCAGATGCAGTTCGAGGCGGCCGGGATAGGCTTCGGCGATATCGCGCAGGGCAGCCTGACAGCGTACGTCGCGTTCGATCGCGATGACGCGGGCGGCACCTTCCATGAGCAGGCCGCGGGTAAGGCCGCCGGGTCCTGGCCCGATTTCTACGACGGTATTGCCAGTCAACGGTCCAGCGGCGCGCGCGATACGCCGGGTGAGGTTGAGGTCGAGAATAAAATTCTGCGACAGGCTCTTGCGCGCGCTGAGGCCATGCTGCCGGATAACTTCGCGCAGCGGCGGCAAGCTGTCCTCTGAGGCGGCCGGTGCGTCTGAGCCACCTCCCAACGCAGCCGCGTGCGTGCCTGCCTCGTTGTCGCCCTGAGGATCATCGGGATGGGCTGTCATGTGAGCTGTGCCGCCGCACGGCGCGTCGCCATGACGGCGGCGAGCTTCAGCGCTTCGATCAGGCTTGCCGGGCAAGCCGTTCCGTTGCCGGCGATGTCGAACGCCGTGCCGTGGTCTGGTGAGGTACGCACGAAGGGCAGCCCGAGGGTGACGTTGACGCCGCGATCGAACGCCAGCGTCTTGACCGGGATGAGCGCCTGGTCGTGATACATCGCGATGGCCGCGTCATAGCGCTGCCTGGCGGCGGCGTGGAACATGGTGTCGGCGGGGAGCGGGCCGGTGAGATTTATGCCCTGCTGGCGCAGGCGGTCGAGAGCCGGCCCTATGATCTCGATTTCCTCGCGGCCGAGCGAACCGTCCTCACCGGCATGGGGGTTGAGGCCGGCGACCGCAATCCGGGGGCGGGAAATCGCGAAGTCGGTTGCAAGGGCGGCGGCGAGGATGCGAACGGTCGTGGCGATGAGTTCAGCGGTTATTGCGCGAGGAACGCTCGCCAGGGGAATATGGATCGTAAGTGGCACGACCCGCAGTTCTTCGCTGGCAAGCATCATGACCGGGATGTGGTCTTGCGTAGGATCACGAAGTTCGGCCAGCGCCGCGAGATATTCGGTATGACCGGGGTGGCTGAAGCCGGCCTTGTAGAGTACCGACTTCGCGATGGGGTTCGTGACGATGGCGCAGGCTCGCCCGTCTGCGGTGGCGTTGACGGCCTGCTCGATGGAGGAGAGCACGCAGGCGGCGTTGGCGGTGTCGGGGACACCGGGCTCTGCTCGGGCGCGAAGGCGGACCGGCACAACCGGCAGCGCTGTTGGGAAGTGCTGTGCGGCGTCTTCGATCCGCTCGACCATGACGATGGGAACGTCGAGGCCGATGCGGCGCGCACGCTCAGCGAGAAGTTCGGGGCAGGCGAGAGCCGCAAAGGCCGGCAATCCCCGAGTGGCCCGTTGCATCCAGGCGGTCAGCGTGATGTCCGGCCCGATGCCCGCAGGATCGCCCATGGTCAGGGCAAGCGGCTTAGCCGTGATGGGTAACCGGCACTCGCTCGCGGGTACATGTGCCACTCAGCGATACTCGATGTGGGCGTCCTGGCGCAGGTCGTTGAGATGCCGATCGGCCAAGACCTGGAACTCACGCTGGCGCAGGTCTTCGGCGGCGGCATCGCGCTTTGCGTCGTCGGCACCGACGGTCTTGCGGCCGCACAGAATCCAGAGTTCGACACCTTGCCCGCCAACGCTTGCAGGCAGCATTTCGCCGTCGCGTGCATTAACGAGAAGGGTTCGGGTCGGTTCGGGAATTTTGGCGGCTTCGGTCGGGCCGAGATTTGAGAAACGAGCACCACCGGCTGACTGGGCGAGCGTCCCCGTCATCGAGCAGCCGGTGAATTTGGTGCGCAGCTGGCTTGCCTCGCGCAGTCGGCGAGCGAGCTCGGTCTGTCCCAGATTGTTGTCGTAGAGCAGCGTAATGAGCTGCACGTTGAGCTCGGTCTTATCGTCGCCATCCGCCGAGGCGACCGCGCGGTCGAGATCTTTGGTCGAAATGGAGATCTGGTGACCGAACTGGCGACGGATGACGTTTTTCCAGGACAACATTGCCTTGAAGCGCGATCTCATCGAATTGATGTCGGCGCCCATAGATTTCATATGCTTGCCGAATTTTTCGATATCCATTTTGTTACGCTCGGCAATGCCGCCGACGAGCCGGTCAACTTCGTCATCGCCCGCAAGGACATTGAGACGCTTGGCCTCCTGCAGTTTAAGCCGCTCCTCGATGAGTTCATCGACGGCTTGCTTGCGAAGGCCCGGAAGGACGCTGGCGCGGGCGCTGGAGACGGCCTGCTGCTGCAGGTTCTCGGCGAATTGCTTTTTTCGCCGTTCGAAGATGGCGAGGATCTCGTCCTTGGACTTCCCCGGATTGGTTTTGATGATATCGCGGAGAATGTCGCGCAGCTTCTCCGTCGTGCTCTTGGCGGAAATGAGCGCTTTGAATTTATCGCGTGCCTTGTTCTGGATGTCTCCGGCACCAAGGCTCAGGTATTTCTGGCGCTGGTCGATCTCGTAGTTGGTGATGGGATCGTCGTTGACGAGGACGGCGATACCCTGGGAGCCGCTGGAGCGGACCTGGATGACGTTCGACGAGGAAGCAGTAGCTTTCCCGACCGATGATGCGGCGCCGCCGGCCAAGGCGCCGACCGCATTTGCCGGTGATTGACCACTATGAGGAACAGCGAGGGCAGCTACAACCATCGCTGCCACGGCGGCGTGCCTGCACATTGCGGACGATTTCGCACGGGCAGAAGGCTTCGCGGGGCACTGATCGGTCGGCATGGGTTGTTGCGGATCCTTCGCGGTCTCTAGCTTCGAAGCCTTCGAAAACGCACAAACGGCCCGTTCAGCGCAGGCTAGCGATTGATTCTACGGCGCTAAGCTTCCACCGGGCGTTATCCGCGTCAACCTTGACCTCGTGATGGCGGCGATTTTCCACGGGTCCGGTGGATAGCCCTTCGTTTCCGCCGCCATTTGAACTGGTGCAAAGGGCCGGAATGCTGGCGCCAGTCGAACCCATACAACGGGTACTCCTTGTGGTGCCGACATTTGCTCTAGTGGCCCGTCGCGCCAAAATCGCATCATAGCCGCAACCTCGTTCGATTTTGGCGCGACATCAGGGCCACTAGCAACAACGCTGGCTTAGTGAGGCGTTTATCGCGCCTGAGTTGACTCAAACCTGGCCGCACCATCGGTCAACTAAGGCGCGACGCCTCACGAGTGGCCCGTCGCGCCAAAATCGCATCATAGCCGCCCCCTCGTCCGATTTTGGCGCGACATCAGGGCCACTAGCAACATCAATGACTTAGTGAGGCGTTTATAGCGCCTGAGTTGACTCAAACCTAGCCGCACCATCGGTCAACTAAGGCGCGACGCCTCACTAGGACCTGCTGTAACCGGAAGCAAATCGCTGAACCGGAGCACTAGTTTTCAACTGTGTCGCTGCCGAAGATGTCGGTCTTGTAGTCGACCAAGCCAAGGTGTTTGAATTCGAAGGACAAATAGATCGTGCGGTCGGTATTCAGATCTGTCGCCCTGTCCTTGTAGAACCTCTCCGAATACGTCGCGGACAGAACGAAGCACTCGTCGGCGTATCGCAGTTGCAAAGCGTCGGAGAGCAGCTCTTCGGCGTCGATGTCATAGCGCACGCGTCCAAGGATCGACCACCGGTCGGTCAACTTCAGCCCCAGGCTTCCCGACACATCCTGCTGGGAAGTGTCCACACCGAACACAGGGTCGGCGGAGACATAAGTATAGGTCGCAGCGGCCGTGAGGGGTCCGATGTCGGCGCGGGCGAAGAGATCTTCCCGGCGCAACGCCAGCGAGTCCTCGTCGAAGCGGGTTTGTGAAACGACGCGGAAGGCATCAATCGGGGCGACGTAGGCGCCGAGAACGTAATCGGACCGTGTCGTTTCCAGTCCGCTGGCCGGGTTCAGCAGGTACTGCGGATCAGTACGGACACGATTGTTTCTTGGGTTGATGACGGATATGCGCCCGGGGTCGGCGAAGGGGTTTTCGCCGGACAGTTGGAAGCTTTGACCCGCAAGCAACCGCGCATAGCCTCCGGTGTTGGCCTGGAAGGTGTATTGCACGCCGACGTTTGCACGGGTCCCCGTTTCGGTTCGGTCATACCCGGAGAACTTATCGATCTCAAACAGGTTGGTGTCGTCGAAAACGAGGCTTTGTGCGTCCTCGTTGGGCAGGCCGCGCTTGTTGTTGCTCTGCGTGCGGCCGATCACCTGACCGATCGGCTCAACCGTATGGGCGCCGACGGACGATGGCGCCACCCAGGGATAGGCGACCGTGAGGCCACCGGAGGCGACACCGTTCGCGACCGTGTCGTCCTCGAGGGTCGGGTTGAGCAATTCGGCGGCCGGATCCGGCGCGAGGGGATTGCGGTAGTTGTTGAACTGGATGACATCGCCACGAATGTTGGCGAAGGGCGTGTAGGTAATGCCGATCGTATCGATCAGCGTACGGCGCCACGTCATTTCGGATGCGATACGCGCCGAAGTCTGCTGAGTCTCGCTGAAGCTGCCGCCGCTCAGGATCACTTCGTCGCGCGACAGGCTGTAGGCGTTGGAATCCCACCGCAATTCACCGCCGAGAACGGGATCGGAGAAGATGTAGTTGTAATCGATGACCGGGTGAACCAGGCTCTCGGAGCGCGGTGTGTCATCGAGCAGAAGACCGCCGAACTGATACAGCGTGGTGCCGAAGTAGTTGCGGTCGGAAATGCCTTCGAAATAGACCTTGTTGACGCGGTCGGTCACTAGCCGGCCTTCAAGTCCGTAGAAGCGACGGAATGTGTCGTCGCTCTCTATGGTGGCGTCCCAGCCGAAGCTCCACCAGCTCGACAATGAGAAAAGGCCTTGTGTCTTGAGGCTTCCGCGCCAGCCTTCGAGCCTCTCGCGGTCAGCATCAGACGTGCTGTCGGGAAGCGATCCGCCACGCTGGTCGATCCCGGCCATCTGGATCTTGTATTCGCCGTTGGCCAATTTATGCCGCCACTCGCCCTGGTAGAGGATGCCCTGCTTCGTCGTGAAGTTGGGCGCGAAGGTGAAATCGTAGTTCGGCGCGAGCGCGAAGTAATAGGGGACAGTGGTCGAGAAGCCGACATCGGAGGAGGTGCCGAATGTCGGGGCAAGGAAGCCCGAGCGGCGCTTCACCGACGGATCTGGATGTTGGAAGTAGGGCAGGTAGACGACCGGCTGGCCGAAGACCTCGAACTGCGCATCTTGGTAGGTAATCGTCGCTTCCTGCTGATCGTGAACAATGCGGCGGGCCGAGATGCACCACAGCGGCGGCATTCCGCCTTCGGACTTACACGGCGTGAACTTGGCATCCGAGAACTCTGTGACATTGCCTTCGCGCCGGGTCGCCTGGGCGGCGGCGATGCGCGTGTCGTCCTTGGCAACGACGCTGAGCGACTGGACGAATCCGTCGCGGAAGTCGTCGGTCAGGGTGTAGCGGTCGGCGCGGATGACGTTGCCGTTGGGCTCGCGCAAGATGACGTTGCCGGCGGCCGTCAGCGTATTGGCCGACTGGTCGTAGACGACTTCGTCGGCGGTGAGGGCGTAGTTGTTGAAGTAGATCTCGACGTTGCCGCGCGCAATGACACTGTTGCCGGAGTTGTCGTAAACGAGCTGGTCGCCCTGCAGGTAGAGCGGTTGCGAACGGTCGACCTTGGTGGACGGGAGAAGGTCGGTGCCGGGCTTTTTGAACGTCGTCCTGCCGCCGCCGGAGCCGCCGCCTGAACCGCCGGTTTTGGCGATGCTGGGATCCTGAGCGTAGACGGGCGCGAACGCAGCCGGCGCAAGCGACGCGGCCACGGTGAAGGCAAGGGCGCATATCGACCCGATCCACGGCCGAATCCAGTTCGGCTCCGGCTTTTCCCGAGCGTGGTTAGGCCTTTCGGCGCGCCCCCAGCCGCAGCGGTCCTGCGGTTTTCGCGCCAAACGCGTCACTCAACCGTCCTCCTGGTGCAACAACACCGTTAGTGAAATCAGGATCACAAGCAGAATAGGCAGCCAAACCGCTGCCCACGGCGGAACAAGTCCGGCCACCCCGATCTGCCGAGATACCTCGGCCAGCAAGAAGAACCCCAGTCCCCCAAGCATTCCGGTGATGACCATAGTCTGAATGCCTCCGGATCGGAATGACCGCAACGACACAGTGGCGGCCAAAAGAACCATGGCGATGCAGAGCAGCGGCCGCGACAGCAGAAGTTCATACTGGATCTGCAGTCGCGAAGAAGAAATGTTAGCTTTTTCCGCGACTTCTATTAGCCCCGGCAAGTCCCAGAAAGACAACGATATAACTGTGCCCAACGCATCCTGGACGCGCTCCGGCGTCAGATAGGTTGAAAGGAGATAGGTCTTGTGTTTGGTGGGTTCGATTCCGGGCGCTACAACCCAGGCGTCCGTCATTTCCCAGTAGCCGTTTTTCAGTTCAGCGGTATGCGAATCGACACGTGCCACGAACTTGCCATCTGGGTCGTAGACGAGGGCTGAGACGCCGGTGAGTTTCAGCCCGCGGCCGGTAGCATGGCCCGCCGTCAACACCGACTGGCCATCGATGCCGTTCTGTCGCAGCCAGGATTCACCTGATTTGGCGCGCAGAAGGTTACCTTCCTGACCGAAGGTGTCAGCGAACAGCTGTTCGGCTTGTTCGCGCGCAGCCGCCGCGATGGGATTGTAGACGGTGGTGGCAAGCGTGCCGAGGACGAAAGCGATCACAAGGCCGGGGCGGAGGAACTGCCAAGCCGACATGCCGCCCGCGCGCATGACAGCTAATTCGCTCTTTCGACTTAGGAAAAGCAAAGTTGCGATGGCTCCGACCTGGACCGCGAAGGCGAGCAGAAATTCGGTGTAGGCGGGCAGCCGCAGCAGCGTCATCCAGAACAGCAGACCGGCGGGAACGGCGCCGGTGTCGTCGTACTTGCTGGCTTGGCGCAGCAATTCGACGAAGTCGATCATGAAGATCAAAATAGAACAGAGAGCGAACGCTCCGAGAATCGAAGTCAGGAACTTCTGACCCAAGTACCAATTGAGGGTTGCGCCTTTCATTTGGCCACACGGGCCCCGCTGTCAATGCCAAGGCTCGTGGAGTTGGCGATTTCGGTTTCTGGTGCCTTTTCCCGGATCAGGCGGCGCATGATGGGGGACACCAGATCCTCGATCCGGTCGCTGAGCAGCGGGTCGCGGCGCGGTCTCGCATTTCGCACGATGAGGACGAAGGAAACAGCACCGGCAACGACCGGGATGACGTAGAGCAGCGGAACGAAGGCCGTGTTGGTGACGACGAGATTGTTGGCGGCAAGCCCTCCCATGCGGCAGCCGACGGCCACGACGAAGCCGATGACCATGCGCTCGGTGCGCGCCTGGCGGGTCGATTGTGCCTGCCCGGCAGCCGCCAGCGCGATGAGAATGAAGGCGATGGGATAGAGCGGGTTGGCGAAGCGTTCGTGGATTTCCGCCCTGAACATCCCAGGATTCTGTCGGTAGAGGGGGTCGCCGGGATCAGGGTTGACGAGTTCGTCGAAATAGCGTTCGCGCGGCTTCAGATCGAAACTTTCGTCCTTGCGCTGATCGAGGCGGTCGAGATCGATGATGTATTTGTCGAAAACGATGATTTGTGCCGGCCCCTTTGGATCGGTTCGGCGCAGGATATGGCCGCGGCTCATGATCAGATAGGCGGTCGGCGGCTGCTTCACAATCTGACCATGCTCAGCCAGATAAGTCTGCGGTTCCTTTGGGTTACGGATGTCGTTGACGACCAGCCCGATGAGATCTCCGTTGAATTCCCGCTTCGCGATGTGAAACGTCAGTCCTTTTTCGGGCGATGAAAACTGGCCGGGCTGCATGACTTGGCTCAACAGATCGGTGCGCATCTGTACGATGTATTCGCGCAGCAGCCGCAGGCTTGAAGGCATGCCGATGTGGTTGACGAAACTGACGGCGATGGTGACGAGAATGGCGACAGCGATGAGCGGGCGGGCGACGGTCCAGACGGTCGCTCCCGCTGCCGTCATTACGATGAGCTCACTGTCGCCGTTGAGCCGGTTCAAGATGTGCAGCGCCGAAATCAGCAGAGCAAACGGGGCGATGATCGCCAGCAGGTTCGGCAGCGCCAGCGTCGTCATCTTGAGCAGCATCCAGGCGTCCTGACCCTGCGATGTTACGACGTTGAGCTGCTTTAAGGCGAGCGCGATCCAGACGATTCCGCCCAGGGAAGCCAGAATCAGCAGGAGTGCTGCTCCCGTCTGTCGGAACACGTAGCGAAAGATGATCGTCGTCATTGAAATCTGGCTTGCTCCCTCGAGCGCTCGGCGTCGTTCGACGATCTCGGTCAGGTGACGCTGCACCGGAAGTTTGAGCATGCGCCGGGGCAAACTGGCCGCCCAGCATGTTGCGCCGCAGTGCACCGCTGGTCACAGGCTGCGTTCCATGGCAGCGTGGCAGAAATTCGGCTGATCGCCCAGCCAATCAGGGGTCGGCGCAGATTGTTGCGCAAATACGCCTGTCCGGTTCATCGGAGTACAGCCAACGCCGCCGGGAGGAAGGCTATCGGCCCTTCAAGGCGGCCGCTCAGCCCGTATTTTCCACGCGGCTTGATCTTGACGGCGGGCTGGCCCATCCTTGTTGCAGAGCACTGGGGTTCCCGGTCACGATTCTGTCAACGGTACCGCTCTCCCACGAGCGGGGCTTAAAGTATATCGCGTGCCCTGTGCACATTCCACGTTCAAGTCATGGAGAATTCGATGCCCGCATCGCCGGCAGGACGTCTTGACGTCAGCTTCGCTTCCCTCAAGGACGACACCGAGGAGGTCGTAGGCCTGCTTGCCGTCGACGGACCGGAATTCGGAGCCACGGGAAAGGCGATGGACGAGTCAGGCGATGGCATTCTGAGCCGCGCCGCCAAGGCTGCCGAGTTCAAGGGGAAAGCGAAGTCGTCGGCCGAAATCCTGGCACCGGCCGGGATCGCTGCATCGCGGCTGATCCTGGTGGGTGGCGGCGATGCCGAAAAGGCCGAGGAGAACGACTGGGTCATGGCGGGCGGAGCGGCGCTCGCCAAACTCGATACCCACAAGGCGAAGTCGGCGAGCCTGGTCGTCGAAGTCGCCGGCGAGTCGAGGCTTGCCCAGCACGAGATTGCCGCGGCGATGGCGCTAGGCGCGTATCTGCGCAGCTACAAATTCGAAAAATATCAGACGAAGAAGAAAGAAGACAACGAGGATGAGCCCAAGCCGAACGGCTTGAAGAAGTTGGTCGTGCATTGCCTCGATCCAAAGAAGGCGGAGAAGGCCTTCGAGCGGCAGAAAGCAATCGGCGACGGAGTGATGCTGGCGCGCGATCTCGTCAACGAGCCTGCCAATATCCTGGGTCCAGTCGAGTTCGCAGAGCGGGCGCAGGCCCTCGAAAAGGTCGGCATCGAGGTGGAAGTGCTCGATGCCAAGGATCTCAAGAAGCTGAAGATGGGCGCTCTTCTCGCCGTGGCTCAGGGTAGCCCGCGGCCGGCCCGCGTCGTGGTTATGCACTGGAACGGCGGCAAGAAGAACCATTCGCCGGTTGCCTTTGTCGGCAAGGGCGTCGTGTTCGACACCGGCGGCATTTCGATCAAGCCGGCCGCCGGCATGGAAGACATGAAGGGCGACATGGGTGGGGCTGCTTGCGTCGTCGGTCTGATGCATGTGCTCGCAGCGCGCAAGGCCAAGGTCAACGCCGTCGGCATTATCGGCTGTGTTGAGAACATGCCTTCGGGCGAGGCGACGCGACCCGGCGATATCGTCACCTCGATGTCGGGCCAGACGATCGAGGTGCTCAATACCGATGCGGAAGGCCGTCTCGTTCTCTCCGATATCATGTGGTACGTGCAGGAACGCTATAAGCCGAAGATGATGATCGATCTGGCGACCTTGACGGGGGCTATCATGGTCGCCCTGGGCAAGAACTTCGCCGGCCTCTTCTGCAACAACGACGACCTCGCCACCAGTATCCTCGAAGCCTCGAAGGTAACGGACGAGAAGGCGTGGCGGATGCCGCTCGACAAGTCCTTTCACAAGATGATCGATTCAAAGAATGCTGATGTGAAGAACCTCGGCGGGCGCTGGGGGGGGGCGTGCACGGCCGCCGCCTTCCTGGAGCGCTTCGTCAAGGACAAGGAGACGCCATGGGCGCACATCGATCTTGCCGGCACCGCCATGGACGCACCGCGCAACGACATCAATCAGAGCTGGGGGTCGGGCTGGGGCGTGCGGCTTCTCGACCGGCTGGTGGCCGAAAAGTACGAGGGATGACGAAGTGGGTGCTGGGCCTCCAACGGTGCGCGTGAGGTCCAGCTCAATTCCGACCAATTAACTGACTGGTGTACCATTATAGAACATCATGCATTTTCCATAATATGCGTTATGCGAACCGATGGTGACGGGTTGCAGGTTGGAAGGACGAGGCTTTTGGGGCGGGCCCTCGGACGCTGATAATACGCGCACCCGACTTAATCGCTCCAAGCGTGTAATCCAGAACAATAGTGGCCCGTCGCGCCAAAATCGCATCATAGCCGCAACTTCGTTCGATTTAGGCGCGACATGAGGGCCACTAGCAACATCAATGACTTCGTGAGGCGTTTATCACGCCTTAATTGACACCGGCCTCGCCGCTCCGCCGGTCAATTAAGGCGCGACGCCTCACTAGAACGCCACCCGGCGCTCCACCCACTGCACGGCCTCGGCGATCATCAGAGCGTAGATTGCGACGATAAATCCGGTGAACACGTTGACCGAAATGACGAGGCTGAGGACTTGCGCCCATTCGACCGGCATCAGGTTGGCCAGCAGCGCCGCTATGACGCTGTCGATGTACTGCTTTAAATTGAAAAGCAGATCGCTGATGTGCTCGACCGAAGGCTTTGTCGGTAGGTCGAAGACCAACTGGCGGCCGATGTCGGCCAGCGACGTGGTTTTTATATAGCCAAGCGACGCGGCCAGTGCGACGCCGGTCGAGAAGACCAATCCGAGAGGCACCGCCACCCGGAAGAAGCCCCAGCGGGCCGGTTTCGCGCCAAGCGAGATCGACAGGCGGCGCAAAAGGCTGGTGCCGGCGTAAACAGCGACGGCAAAGCAGACGGCGACAGTGAAGCGTCGGTCATCGTCGGTGCCTGAAAAGGTCAAGAGGGCAACGAGCGCCGCGACCAACGCCGCGATGATTGAATCGCCCAGCGCAATTAGCCGGAGGACGGAAAGGAAAGGTGGCCGGTTGCCTTCAAAATAGAAGGGGTACTCGTACTTCAAGTGTTCGTAATGCAGGTAGATGCCGAGGAAAAACGCGATCACGCCGGTGGCGGCCGCGAAAGCATAGGGGTATTGCCAGCCAACCCAGGCGACGGCGGCCACCGCTGCAAACTCGGCAGCCATGATGAGAGCGTTGACGATAACGCGCAGGACGATCATACCGGCCCTCGTGAATTGCGCTGCGGCTGATTGCAGCCGGTGAGCACGGTTCCCGTGTTTGAATTCGTCCTTACGCCAGTACAGCGAATCTGACGTTTGATGCGCGCAAGCTGCTAGTATTCCGATCAAGCGCCAGATGCAGAAGCGACACTGGACTTGTAGAGTTGCTAGTGTTCCCTTTAGTTCGGACATTTGCTTGGAACCTGGCCGCCATGGGAAGCAAATGTCAGTACCGGAACACTAGCCGAATTGCAGTCGTATGACCAATCCCGACGACAACAGAAAATCGCTGCGCGATCTCCTCGCAGTGATGGCGGCACTGCGAACGCCGGGGTCCGGCTGTCCGTGGGACCTGGAGCAGACCTTCGAGACCATCGCGCCATACACGCTAGAGGAAGCCTATGAGGTGGCCGATGCGATCGTCCGCGGCGATCTCGTCGACCTCGAGGAGGAGTTGGGCGACCTGCTGTTGCAAGTCGTCTACCATGCGCAAATAGCCGAGGAGGCCGGCGCTTTTACTTTCGAGGACGTGGCCGACGGCATTACGCGCAAAATGATCCGGCGGCATCCGCATGTTTTCGGCAGCAAGGAGGAGCGAGCAGCCGGTGCGGGGCCTGGTTTCTGGGCCCGCATCAAGGTGGAAGAGAAGGCCGCGAAGGCAGCCGAACGCGCTGCTGCCGGTCACGCCGGCGAGGCAGTGACGAATCCGAGCCTGCTCGATGACATACCAGCCGCCATGCCGGCCCTCATGCGAGCCGTCAAGCTGCAGGAGCGGGCAGCGAAGGTCGGGTTCGATTGGCCGTCGCTGGCACCGGTATTCGACAAAATTCGCGAGGAAGTCACCGAACTTGAGGAGGTCGCGTTACGCAGCGACCGGCCCGAAGGCGGCGGTGAAGCAGTTGCCGACAAGGCCAGGATCGAAGAAGAGTTCGGCGACCTGTTGTTCGTGATGGCAAACCTCGCCCGCCACCTCAGGCTCGACCCGGAGGGCGCGCTGCGCGCAGCCAACGATAAATTTCGCCGCCGCTTCGGCTACATCGAAGCCCGGCTTGGCGAACAGGGCCGCACGCCCGCCGACAGCGATCTGCAAGAGATGGATGCGCTGTGGGATGAGGCGAAGCGGAGCGAGCAGGATTAGCCGGCTGCCTATTCCACCCTCAACTGGCGGGTCTGAAGCTGGGCGAGCAGGCGGCCGCGTTTCTCGGCGGCTATCCGCACGCGAATGTGTGTGTCACCCTCGTCAACCACGGTTCGTTGCAGAACTTCCGCGTTTTCGTGCAGCCATGCCAGCAGCTGACCCTCATTGGGCGGCAGCACCAGTGACAGATAGGTGTCATCGACTCCGAGGCTTTCGTCGATTGCCGCGAGCAGTTCCACGACTCCTTCCCCAGTCAGGGCCGACACGCAGACCGGGTGCTGATCGTCGAAGCGCGCCGCGCTCAACGCTTCCTCGCGCGTGACGGGGGACAGCCGGTCGATCTTGTTCCAGACTTCGAGCATGGCGCGATCCGCCGTTTTCACGTCGACATCGAGGCCTTGCAGTACGTTTTCGACATCACGGCGCTGGGCCTCGGTTTCGGCATGCGAGATGTCGCGCACGTGCAAGATGAGATCGGCTTCCACGACCTCTTCCAGAGTGGCGCGGAAAGCTGCAACCAGCATCGTCGGCAGGTTCGAGATGAATCCGACCGTATCGGACAGGATGATCCTGCGACCCGACGGCAATTTCACTTCGCGCATGGTCGGGTCGAGGGTGGCGAAGACCTGATCCTGGGCCAGCACCTCAGCGCCGGTGACGCGGTTGAACAGCGTCGATTTGCCGGCGTTCGTGTAGCCGACGATGGCGACGACGGGGTAGGGCACCTTGCGGCGCCCGGCGCGGTGGAGTTCGCGGGTTTTGACGACCTGGGAAAGGTCGCGGCGTATGGCGTCGATCCGGTTCTGGATCATGCGCCGGTCGAGTTCAATCTGGGCTTCGCCGGGACCGCCCACGAAGCTGGCGCCGCCCCCGCCGCCACCGCGCTGGCGCTCAAGGTGGGTCCAGGCTCGCACGAGCCGGCCCTTCTGGTAGGACAGATGGGCAAGTTCCACCTGCAGGCGGCCTTCGCGCGTGCGGGCACGCTCACCGAAGATTTCGAGGATCAGCCCGGTGCGGTCGAGCACCTTGCACTTCCACGCCATTTCCAGGTTGCGTTGCTGCACCGGAGTGACGGCGTGGTCGATGACGACAAGGTCGGCTTCATGGTCGGTAACGAGGTGGCCGAGTTCCTCCACCTTGCCGGTGCCAAACAGTGTTCCGGGCTTCGGGCTGGCGACGTTGACGGTCCGCGCGTCGCAGATCTCAAGTTCGATGGCGCGGGCAAGGCCGATGGCCTCCTCGAGGCGTTCCAGCGGCGAGTGCGTCGCATGACTGGCGCTTGAGGCGTCTCCTGCGCCGGTCCGCGTCAGGATTGGGACGAGTACCAGGGCGCGCGACAAGGTGCCCGAACGCTTCATTTCGATGGAAGCATTCGGGGCGTTGAGGTCGTCTTTGCCGGCGATGGGCTTGTCTATGGTGCTACCTTAAGGTTGTGCAGGCCGAAGCCAGATCGATTGTGCGACCGAAGCCGGATTGAGCAGATTAACGCATGTTCGACCAATAGCCTGCCCCCGCAAAGGCGGCGATGTAGACGGTGTCGGGCCGAATGTGAGCATTCCACAAGCAGTTCGCAAGATGCGACAAAACACAGACTTGAGAACGGATAGCCGCTTTCCGCCAACTAGTGAACGGATTTAGCGCAGTGGTCGGGACAGCCCGCTCGTCCGCTCCAGCCCATCGGCGGCGAGCCCCCGATTGCAACACAAGAGCCATCTGAGCGTACGCTACCGCACTCTGTGGTCGGATGGCCGGACGTTGCTCTATTCCGCCGGGTCGTCGCCCGTTTCCTCCATGAGATTTACCGGCGCGCCCGGCATGATAGTTGATATTGCATGCTTGTATACGAGCTGCGAATGCCCATCGCGGCGCAGGAGAACGCAGAAATTATCAAACCAGGTGACGATCCCCTGCAATTTAACACCGTTGATGAGGAAGATTGTCAGCGGTGTTTTCTGTTTTCTTACATGATTGAGGAAGGTGTCCTGAAGACTCTGTGCTTTTTCTGACGGCATGTTGGTTTATCCGCTCATTATCGTTGTCAGTTCCAGGTCGTTGGGCCTGGTGCATTTTGCTCATGCGAACGCCACTCTAAACGAGGTTTCCGCAAATATCAGCACTCTCAGCGGGATTAAAAACCCCTCCCGGAAAGAATTAGCGAACGAGCTGTAATTGCCGGCCCGGGTCGGCGCGTCTGAATCTCCTTTTTTAAGGGCAGTCTTGATGCTGGGCGTACTTGTGGAAAGATTTCCCCAGTGCCTGCGCGACCGGGCCTGGTCTACCCGACCCGATCGCATTGCCGTCCAATTCGACAATCGGCATCACCGCGCCGCTGGCCGAAGTTGCGAAAGCTTCACGCGAAACATAGGCATCTGCGATCGTGAATGGTTGCAGGACGACTTCGAGGCCGATTGCTGCAGCAACGTCGAGCGTCGTGTGGCGGGTGACGCCGGCAAGCAGGGCTGGCGAAAGGGCCCTCGTCTGGAGTTGCCCGTCGGCGTTGACGATCCATGCGTTGCTGGAGGCGCCTTCGGTGACGAAGCCGTCAGTATCGACGAGCCAGGCTTCGTCGGCGCCGGCTGCCAGCGCCTGTTCCTTGGCTAGGACCGCGGGCAGCAGCATCACCGTCTTGATATCGCAGCGGCCCCAACGAATGTCGGGCAGCGAGACGATGCGCAGCCCGCGCTGCGCCTTGGCCTTCCTGATGGCGGGCGACACCGGCCGGGCGAGGCATACGAATGTCGGCGTCAAGGCTTTGTCGGTATAGGGGAAATCGCGCCGGGTCGCGCCCCGGCTTACCTGCATGTAGACGAGCCCGTCGGTAACCCGGTTACGGCGGACGACTTCGCCGATGACGTGCAGCATTGCCGGCCGCGACATCGGTTCGCAAATCGACAGTTCCCCAAGAGAGCGCCGCAACCGGTCGAGGTGCCGGGTTGCATCAACCAGCTGCCGGGAGGAAACCTCGATGACTTCATATACGGCGTCAGCAAACTGGAAGCCGCGATCCTCGACATGGACATGAGCCTCGCCATGGCGGCGGTAACTTCCGTTGACGTAGACGACCCTGGCCATGCGTTGCCTCGTTCTTGCGGCGGTTTGGGTGGTGCTCAGAAGTAGTCCGGCCTGACGCGGAACATCTGTTCGACCTCACGGACGAAGTCGTTCTGGACGAACATGACGACGCGGTCCTTGATCTCGAGTTCTGTTTCGCCCGTCGGCCGCAGCACCTTGCCGTTGCGCACCACGGCGCCGAATCGGACGCCCTCGGTGAGCTTTGTTCCGCCCAGCGGCTTTTCGAGGATGGCGGCGGTTTCGAGGACTTCGGCCTCGATGATTTCGCCGGCGCCGTTATGAATGGAATGGACGCCGCGGATACGCCCACGACGGACGTGCTGAAGCACCCGGCTGACGGTGATCGAGCGCGGGTTGATCTGGGCGTCGATGCCAAGCGAGCGGATCATGCCGCCGTAGTTGGCGGAGTTGATGAGGGCGAGGCTTGCGCCGCAACCGAGCTGTTTTGACAGGGCCGCGGCGAGCAGGTTGGCCTGCTCGTCGTTGGTGACGGCGACGAGTGTGTCGGAGGAACCAATCTCGGCTTCACGCAGCATGTCCTCACTCAAGGCCGACCCGTGCAGGACAACGACGCGGTCAAGCTGTTCGGCAATCTCGACGGCGCGATCGCGCGACTGCTCGATGACTTTGACTCGGGCATTGGGTTGCAGCTTTTCCAGCGACTTGGCGATATAGAGTCCGATGTTGCCGCCGCCGGCGATGACGATGCGGCGGGCCTGTCGCTCTTCGTGGCCGAAGATCTGCAGCGTGCGGGCCACTTGCGAGGTCGGCAGGACGAGATAGGCATCGTCGCCTTCGAGGATCTGATCTTCGTTCCGTGGCACGATAAGGTTGCTATCGCGGACGAGCGCGACGACAACGGCTGGAAGGTCGGGAAACAGTTCGGAGAGTTGGCTGAGCGGCGTATTGAGGACCGGACAATCTGCACCGCAGAAGATGCCGACCGCCATCACTTCCTGGTCGGCGAACGTCGCGGTTTCGAACGCGCCCGGCAGCTCCAGGCGCCGCAGTACGGTAGTGCCGACTTCGATCTCGGGCGAGATGATGTGGTCGATCGCCATGGCGTCGCGCGAGAAAAGCTGGCCGTACTTTTTGTCCAGGTATGCCTGAGCGCGGACACGCGCGATGCGGGTGTGGACGTTGAACAGGGTATGGGCCACCTGGCAGGCGACCATGTTGACTTCATCGTGCAGGGTGACGGCCACCAGCATGTCGGCATCGGCAGCGCCAGCACGTTCGAGGACGTCGGGATGGGCGGCGTTGCCGTGGACGGCGCGGACGTCGAGCACTTCGTTGGCGCGTTCGCAGAGGGCTTCGCTGGCATCGATGATCGAGACGTCGTTGCCTTCGGCCGAAAGTCTTTCAGCGATCCCGGACCCGACCTGCCCGGCCCCGCAAATGATAATTTTCATTCTGCCTCAATCGTCTCACTTCCATAGGAACTGAGCGTTTCTACGGCACGGGCACAACAGGTTACAAGGGCATTCGGCAACTGGCGATCAGCTTGCCTGACGGGCATCGGATTGGCGATGTTCAGAAGATACGCCCAGCGCGCGCAGTTTGCGATGCAGCGCGGAGCGTTCCATGCCGACAAACTCGGCGGTGCGCGAAATGTTTCCGCCAAAGCGGTTAATCTGCGCCAGGAGATACTCGCGCTCGAAGATCTCGCGGGCTTCGCGCAGCGGCAGCGACATCAGGTGTTCGGCGCCGCCGTTGACGGGCAGCGGCACGCCCGAGCCGATCTCGTCCGGGAGCATCTCGGCTGTTATGATGGCCCCCGACTCGCCGCCGGCAAGGATCATCAGGCGTTCGATGTTGTTGCGCAACTCGCGGACGTTTCCGGGCCAGTCGTGGGCTTGCAGGACGGCAATCGCGTCCTCGCCGATCTGGCGGGGGGAGAGCCCTGAGGATTGTGCGAGCTGGCTGACGAAGAATTCGATGAGGGCTGGGATATCGTCGCGGCGCTCGGCAAGGCTCGGGACCCGCAGCGGAACGACGTTTAGGCGGTGGAACAGATCCTCGCGGAACCGGCCTTCGCGCATTTCCATTTCGAGGTCGCGGCTCGTCGAAGAGATGATGCGGACGTCGACGGCGACTTTCTGGGCGCCGCCGATGCGCAGGAACTTCTGCTCGACTAGAACGCGCAGGACCTTACCCTGTGTCTCCATCGGCATGTCGGCAATCTCGTCGATATAGAGGGTGCCGCTGTGGGCTTCCTCAAGCGCACCAACCTTGCGCGGTCCTCCGGTGCGGTCCTCGGTTCCAAACAACTCTTCCTCGACGCGGTCAGGCGCCATGGCAGCCGCGTTGAGAACAACGAACGGACCCTCGGTGCGGTGCGATTTCTGGTGGATCATGCGGGCGGCAAGTTCCTTGCCCGTACCCGAAGCGCCGCGGATAAGGATGCGGCTATTGGTGGGCGCGACGCGTTCGACCTGGTTGCGCAGCTGGTTCATGGCCACCGACTTGCCGATCATGTCGACTGAAACGGTGGAGCGTTCGCGCAGTTCGCGGACTTCACGCTTCAGCTGTGAGGCTTCGAGCGCGCGCAGCGTGACGAGTACCAGACGGTCGGCTTTGAAGGGTTTTTCGATATAGTCGTAGGCGCCTCGGCGGATGGCGGTGACGGCCGTTTCGATGTTGCCGTGGCCGGAAATGATCACCACCGGCAGCTCGGGATAGGCTTTCTTGATGATGCTGAGAACCTCGAGGCCGTCGAGGCGGCTGCCTTGCAGCCAGATGTCAAGGATGACGAGCTGCGGGCGCCGCTCCTCGATGGCGCGCAGGGCTTCGTCACTGTCGCGTGCGAGCCGGGTTGCATGTCCTTCGTCTTCGAGGATCCCGGAGATCAAATCGCGGATGTCGGCTTCATCGTCGACAATCAGGATATCTGCGGCCATATCGGTTGCTCCTTGAGCTCGTCGTCAGATCAGGTCGTGGACTGGGTGAATTCTTTGCTGGTAGCCGGTTTGCCGGCATCGGGCTGCTCCCCGCCAGGTGAGCTAACGTCGGCAGCCTTGAGGGGCAGTGTAATGCGAACCAGGGCGCCGCGCGGGGTTTCCCCACCTTCCACCGGGGCGTCTTCGAGGGTCAGTGTGCCGCCGTGCTGTTCTGTGATCTTGAGCACCATTGCCAGCCCCAGGCCGGTCCCCTTGTGGCCTTTGGTGGTGACGTAAGGTTCAAGCAGCCGCGAGCGGTGTTGCTTGGGCATGCCCTGGCCGTTGTCGATGACTTCGACGAAAACACGGTGACCGTCGGGACGGATGCGGGTAATTACGCGGCCTTTCCAGTTCTTGGGAAGTCCGCCGGCTTCTGCAGCGCTCTCGACCGATTCGGTGGCGTTCTTGACGAGGTTGGTAACCGCCTGGGTGATGAGACGCCGGTCGATGGATGTCAGCACCTTTTGAGCCGGCATGTCGAGAATATAGTCGAGGGCTGTGTGCGCCTCGCGGAACAGGACGACTGAATCCTGGACGGCTTCGCGGAGGTCGGTGGTTGCCATCTCCGGCTTCGGAATCCGCGCGAACGCCGCGAACTCATCCACCATGTCCTTGATGTGGGACGCTTGCCGTTCGATCGTCGCGGTCAGTTTCTCAAAGGTTTCGCGGTCATGTTCGATGGTCTTGGCGTACTTGCGCCGCAGGCGCTCTGCCGACAGCTGGATGGGTGTCAAAGGGTTCTTGATTTCGTGAGCGATGCGGCGGGCGACGTCCGCCCAGGCGGACGTGCGCTGGGCGGTAACGAGTTCGGAGATGTCATCGAAGGTGATGACCGAACCGACATCGTCTTCGCCGGCCTTTTCGAAGGTGACGCGAACGGCGAAGGTGCGTTCGTCTCCATCGACCGTCATCGCCAGCTGCTCCTGGGGGCGGCTCTTGATGCCGGGTTCGGCGGACTTCTGGTGAAAGAGCGCCAGTTCCGGCAAGACCTCGCCAAGGTTCTTCCCCACGAGTTCGTCGCCCGTGTGACCCAGGAGATCCTCGGCCGCGCGCGATACGAGCGTAATCCGCTCCTGGCCGTCGAGGCCGATAACGCCGGCAGACACGCCCGAGAGCACGGCCGACATGAACCGCCGCCGGTCTTCGAGTTGTTCGTTGGCACTGACAAGTGCATCACGCTGGAGCTTCAGTTCCCGGCTCATGGTATTGAAAGTATGGGACAGACGGCGCAAGTCGCCCTCACCGCGAATTTCAGGAAGCGCAACGGAGAGGTTTCCAGCCGAAATTTGCTGGGCAGCGCCGATCAGCCGGCGCACGGGGGCCACGAAACGGCCGCCGAACCACATGCCAGCCCAGATCGCCGCGAGCAGGCCGGTCATCGAAATCATGAAGTACATGAGGCCGTGCGCCCACTTGAGGCCGCCACGGGCGCGTCGCAGGGCATCATACTCGGCGGCGTTCTGTTCGGTGCGCTGCATATGACGCAATACGGCGGGGCTGACGGCGCGGCTGACGTAGAGGAATTTCCCCGGGTATTCGGCCAGGCTCGATATGGCGGAGATGCGGTTGTCGCGGGTCGAGAGCGAGAGCGGGATCTGACCGGCGCGCGCCTCGTTCAGGGCAGCTTGCGTTGGGCGGGCAAACGGCAAGTGCTCGTCTTCGACCGCGCGCAGAAGCACGTTGCCGTTATTGTCGATCAGGTAGGCTGCGGGAAGATCGCGCAGACCGGCCTGCGACATGATTATGTTCTTCATCATCTTGTCGTCGCCGCCGACGAGGCTTGAAGCGGCATTGAGGTCGCGCGCCATGTTGACGACGTCGGTGCGGATGACCTGTCCGTGTTCTTCGAGATAGGTGCGGGCGACGACCGTCGAATTCTCGATGATGGTGCGGACGCGGCCAGAGAACCAGTTGTCGAGGGAGCGTGAAAAGCTGACTGTCGCGCCGATTGCCACCAGCAGGGCGGGCAACGCCGCGATGATTGAGAAGAGGGCGACGATGCGGATGTGGAAGCGGGCGCCGGGGATCTTTTCGCGCCAGGCCTTGACGAGGCCGGACACCTGAATGGCGATGATAGCGATGACGGCGACAATCAGGACGACGTTGAAGAATAGAGCGCCGAGAACGACGCTGTTGGACGGCACGATTGGCGTCAGGCCGGTCAGGATGAGGAAGGTGACGAGCGCGGACAGGAGCGACAGTCCGACCGTCCACAGGCCGACGAAGAACATCCGGTCGCTCGGCTCCAGGAGCGGATGTTCCTGGTCGAGCGGTCCTGTCGGGGACACAGTGCCGGTGGCGGTGGACATCGGTGTTCTCCGGGCGGTGCGCGATTGCACCGGTGCTCTATCACGGAAATCAGGTGGCAACCTGAGTTGTACGATTTTCCGAAGGGCTGGTACCCACGCCACAGTGGAGCGCGCACACAACACAATTCACGCATTCCGTGGCAGTTTCGCGACGTTTCCGCCGACGCTGGGCAGGGTTTCACTCCCCAACTGTGGCAGGCTGGTGGCGGGCGTGACTTAAATGACGCCTTTCTGGTCGACCCTATCGCTCTTCGTGACCGGAATAAAGCTCAGTTCGCTGGCGAGCGGAACACCTGGATGTCAAGAAGCTTGATCCGCGAACGCAAGGTATTGCGGTTGAGGCCGAGTAGTTCTGCAGCGCGAATCTGATTTCCGCGTGTCGCCGTCAGGGCAGCTGTCAGCAACGGTTTTTCAACCTCGCGAATGATGCGCTCATAGATACCGGACGGCGGCAGTTCGTTACCGTACTCAGCGAAATACTCGGCGAGATGCCGCTCGACGAGTTCGCCCAGACTTGCCTGGTCGTGTCCGGTATCGTGGCTGTTCTGGGGGGCGGCGTCGTACAGTTCGCGGTCGACAAGTTCCTTGGTGAGGGTCTCTTCGCTGTTGAGGGCGACGAGCCGACGTACAAAGTTTTCAAGTTCGCGCACGTTGCCCGGCCAGCGATACTGGCGCAGGCGTTCGATCGCAGCGGTCTCGATGGCGCGCTGGCCCAGCCCTTCGGCGGCGCAGCGGCGCAGGAAGTGGCGGACGAGGTCCCCGACGTCTTCAAGGCGTTCACGCAGCGGTGGCAGCCGCAATGGCACGACGTTCAGTCGATAGTAGAGGTCCTCGCGGAACAGCCCTTGCTGGATCTGCGAGCGCAGGTCGCGGTGGGTCGCAGCAATGATGCGGACGTTCGACTTGATCGGGGTGCGGCCGCCGACGGTCGTGTATTCGCCCTGCTGGAGGACGCGCAGCAGGCGTGTCTGGGCTTCGAGCGGCATGTCGCCGATCTCGTCCAGAAAAAGCGTGCCGCCCTCAGCCTGCTCGAAACGACCCTGGGTGCGGGCCTGGGCCCCGGTGAAGGCGCCTTTTTCGTGGCCGAAGAGTTCGCTTTCGATAAGTTCCCGCGGGATTGCCGCCATGTTAAGCGCGACGAACGAGCCGTTGCGCCGCTTGCCGTGCTCGTGCAACACCTGGGCGACGAGTTCCTTGCCGGTGCCACTCTCTCCGGTGATGAGAACCGTCAGATCGCTTTGCGTCAGCCGCGCGAGGGTCCGGTAGATCTCCTGCATCGCAGGCGAGCGCCCGATTAGGGGAAGGTCTTCGCTGTCCCCCTCGAGCATCGCCCGCGCCGGTTTGCGGACGGGCTCGCGAAGCGCGCGGCCGACAACAGCGACGACTTCGGTGATGTCGAAGGGTTTGGGCAGATATTCGAAGGCGCCGCGCTCGGCTGCCGTCAGCGCCGTCATCAAGGTGTTCTGGGCGCTCATGACGATGATCGGCAGTTCCGGCCGGATCTTTTTCAGGCGCGGGATAAGGTCGAATGCGTTTTCGTCAGGCATCACGACGTCGGTTATGATGACGTCGCCTTCGCCTTCACTGGCCCAGCGCCAGAGCGTGGCGGCGTTGCCTGTTGCGCGCGGTGCGTAGCCGGCGCGTGCAAGCGCCTGATTCAGCACCGTGCGGATGGCGGTGTCGTCGTCGGCGATCAGAACTGTTCCGCGGGCCATGGCCGGTTCTCATTCCTCTATTCTGGGTTCTAAGGCGCGGGTTTGGCTGCGCGCCGGACCGGGGCCTCCTGCATCGGCAGAAGGATCCGAAAGATTGTCCTATGTGGCTCGCTGTCACACTCGATCGTGCCGCCGTGGTCGGCGATAAGCTTGGCGACCAGTGCCAGTCCAAGGCCGGTTCCGTTTGTCTTGGAAGTCACGAACGGATCGAACATGTGCTCCTGGATCGCGTCGGGAACGCCGGGACCGTTGTCTTGAACTTCGATCATCAGCGGCAGAGAGATGCGCGCTCCCGAACCCGGCACGCAGATGCGAACACCCGGGCGGAAAGCCGTTGTTATGACGATCCGCCCATTGTCGGCATCAGGGCCGATTGCTTCGGCGGCGTTCTTGACGAGGTTGAGGAAGGCCTGGACGAGCTTGTCGCGGTTGGCTGGAACGGCAGGCAGCGAGGGGTCGTATTCGGCGATGATCGCGATGTTGCGCGCGAACCCGGCGATCGCAAGCTGGCGAACGTGGTCGAGCACATCGTGGATATTGACCGGCTCTTTCTTTAGCGGCCGTTCGTCGCCAAATACCTCCATGCGGTCGAGGAGCGCTCGGATACGGTCGGTCTCGTTGCAAATGAGTTGCGAGAGTATGCGGTCCTCATCGCTGAGGTTTACTTCGAGAAGCTGGGCTGCGCCGCGAATCCCCGAAAGCGGGTTCTTGATTTCGTGGGCGAGGATCCCGGCCATGCCGGAGACGGAGCGGGCCGCCGCGCGGTGCGTGAGTTGCCGTTCGATCATTTGCGCCATCGAGCGCTGCTGCAGCATCAGCACGACGTGGCCGGGCCGGTCGGAGAAGGGGCCGCCGTAGACGTCGACCATCTTCGGCCCCGTAAACCGGGGGGTGACGATTTCGATGCCGTATTCATTGACCGTCGCGCGATCGCGGCGCACCTGCTCGATCAGGGAGAGAAGCGGGCAGCCGAAAGCGATGACGTCATCGAGGCGGATGCGGCGCAGCATTGCAACCGAGGTCGAAAAGAACGCTTCGGCAGCGACGTTTGCGTAAACAAACGCATTGTCCTTGGCGATGACCAGAACAGGGTGGGGGAGCGCATTCAACAGTTGCTCGTGTCCGATCGCCGGCGCCGTCGAGACGTCCAGCCGCGGCTTCTCGGCCGCGTCCCGAGGGCAGGCATCAGGAACCCCGCCTGTCGGGTTGCCCGTCGCGGGAGCGGCCGCGGAAACACGGGGAAGTCCGGGTTCTGCTACGGGGATGCGGGCACGCTTGGACTTGGGCTTCTCCCTGGACTTGGCCGGCGCGGTCTTCGCCGGCTTGGCCTCGCTTGAGGCTTGCTCCGTAGCGAGTGACTTTCCGCGCGACGCAGCCGGCTTGCGCGCCGACTTCTTCGCGGTTCTGGGGGCTGAATGCTGTTTGGTGGTCATGCTGCCGCCTCGCTGGGGCGGACTTCTTGCGTCTCGTAGAAGGTCTTTAATCCCTGGATTGTGCGCGCGGGGTCGGCCTCGGTGCACAGCTTGGAGCGCCACGTCTTGACGGTTGCCGGTGATGCACCCGTTTGCTCCAGATACCAGCCGATGTGTTTGCGCGCGTTGCGCAATCCGAGGAAAGTCCCGTAGTGGGAGAGCATCGCTTCGACGTGCCGAACGGCGATCTCGCGCTGCTCGGCGATCGGCGGCGGGCCGGGATCCCGTCCGGTTTCGAGATATGTGCCGACGCGGCCAGGATGCCAGGGAGCCCCATAAGCGCCGCGCCCGATCATCACGCCGTCGGCATTTGACAATTCGAGGGCGCGGTCGGTGTCTGCGAGGGTAATGATATCGCCGTTGACGAGTACCGGTATCCCGACAGCCGACTTCACGGCGCTGATCCGTGCCCAATCTGCAGTTCCCTTGTAGAACTGGCAGCGTGTGCGGCCATGAACGGTCACGAGCTGCACGCCGCTTAGCTCGGCGCGTCGCGCCAGTTCAGGGGCGTTGATGGTTGCCTCGTCCCAACCCAGGCGCATCTTCAAGGTCACCGGCACATCCACGGCACCGACGACGGCATCGATGAGGGTGACTGCGAGGTCGAGGTCGCGCATCAGGGCGCTGCCGGAAAGTTTCCCCGTTACTTCGCGGGCAGGACAACCCATGTTGATGTCGATGATGTCAGCCCCCGAATCGCGAGCGACGCGCGCGCCTTCTGCCATCCAGCGGGCTTCGCGGCCGGCGAGCTGGATGACGAATGGATTGATGCTGCTGCCTTCGGCGCGACGCAGCACGTCTCGTCGGCGGGCAACGAGTTCTTCGCTGGCAACCATTTCGGAGACGACCAGGCCCGCCCCCAATTCACTGGCGAGGGTCCTGAAAGGCAGGTCGCTGACCCCGGACATAGGAGCCAGTACGGCCCTGTTGGCCAGCTCGAAGGCTCCGATTGAGAGCCGGGTTCTGGAGGTTTTTCGCATCGCCCCTGCGTAAATATTATGCACTCAAGATTTCTGCCGATGTTCTGTGCAGTTTATGACCGCGCTAGGATTTGTGCAAGCCTCGTTCTTGGCGGGCCGAATTGCTGTACACAGGCGATATAGGCGAGCAAGCTCGGTGGATCATCGGGCCGGGAAAGAAAGGGGTTCTGGACGTGAAGACGGTGGCGTTGATCGTAGCAGCCGGCCGGGGAACGCGCGTCGCAACCACCAGCGGGGCCGCCAAGCAGTATGCCGATCTCGCAGGGCGCCCGATGTTGAGTTACGCCATTGCCGCATTCCTCGATCACCCGGGAATTTGCAGCGTGAAAGTGGTGATTCACCGCGACGACGAAGCTGAATATGCGGGCGTTGCCGGCACATTCGGCGACAGGCTCACGCCACCTGTATTTGGCGGTGCGACACGCCAGGAAAGCGTTCTGCGCGGACTGGAAGCGCTCGCCGGTCAAGCTGTGGAGCGCGTCCTCATTCACGATGCCGCCCGCCCGTTCGTGACTTCCAGCATCATCGAGGGCGTTCTCCGCGGACTCGATGAGCATGACGGCGCGATTGCCGCTGTACAGGTTGCCGATACCCTAAAGCAGGTGAATGCCTCCGGCATCATTGCGGCGACAGTGCCGCGCCAGACACTCTGGCGTGCGCAAACGCCTCAGGGCTTTCGGTTCGAAGACATCCTTGGCGCACATAGTCGGGCCGCGGCTGAGGGCTGCAGCGAGTTTACCGACGACGCATCGATTGCCGAGTGGGCGGGGCTGAGGGTGGTCCTGACCGAAGGCTCGAATTGCAACGATAAGATTACGACCGCGGAGGACCTGGAAATGGCGCAACGATTGATGGCTGCCGATACTGCTCGCGCAACAGAAGTCCGGACGGGGACGGGGTTCGACGTTCACCGCTTTGGGCCGGGCAACGAAGTCTGGTTGTGCGGGGTCCCGATCCCCCACGATTGCCGGCTCGACGGGCACTCGGATGCCGACGTCGGCTTGCATGCGCTCACCGATGCCATCCTGGGGGCCATTGGTGACGGGGATATCGGGGCGCATTTTCCGCCGAGCGATCCAGAATGGAAGGGCGCGTCTTCCGATCGGTTTCTGGCGGACGCCGCGAGGCGTGTTGCCGAGCGCGCCGGTTCGATCGTCAATGTCGACGTCACGTTGTTGTGTGAATTACCCAAGATCGGACCGCACCGTGACGCAATGCGCAAGGCAATCGCTGAAACTCTCCAAATCGACGTCGGCCGGGTCGGCGTCAAAGCGACAACCACAGAAGGCCTAGGCTTTACCGGACGGCGCGAAGGCATTGCCGCGCTGGCAAGCGCGAGCGTGCGCCTCCCCGTCATCGATTAAGAACTAACCGATTGCCCTCGAAGCGTTGACCTGGATGCGAGAATCGAGGCATCCCATTACTCATGGGGTTGTATGACCAAAAAGGGCCGGACGCTGTGGGAGAAGCCAGCATGCAGCTAGCAACAGGAACGCTTGAGCGGCAGATCGGCGCAAGCCAAGCCTCGATGCGTGAGATCGCCGAGGCGGCGTCGTCCTCGTGCCTTGCGACGCGAATCCGGCAGTTGTCACGCATCGTGACGCGGCTCTACGATGATGTCCTGCGGCCGCTCGGCATTACCGCCAGCCAGTATACACTGCTGGCGCAACTCGCAGCCCGCGACGGGATCACAGCCGTCGAGATCGGGCACGAACTCGACATCGAGAAGTCGACGCTGTCGCGCAATCTCAAGCGCCTGTTGGCGCTGGGCCACATCGTCATGGATCCGCCCGCCGGGCGTCGCGGACGTGGGCTGCACCTCACTCCGAAAGGTCAGGCGGTTCTGGTCGAAGCCTTCCCGATCTGGAAAGAAGCCCAGGAGCGGTCGAACGCCATCCTTGGTCTCGATACCCGCGACGTGCTTGACGATCTGCTGTCCCATGCCGAAAAGCTGATAACGCCTTAGGTATCGCTCATCTAAGCTTTCGAAGCGAAGTCGTTCAATGCCATGGTAGCCTTGGGGGGTGCGCGTTGCGTGCCCCTATATCGCGTCAGGCATTTACGAGGCGAGATTGCGATGTTGAGCAACGACATTCTGTTGGACGCAGCAAGGCTGCTCGTTGAGTTGCGGGCAGCGGGCCTGCGTCTCGTTTCCGCGGAAAGCTGCACCGGTGGACTGGTCTGCGCGGCGCTGACTTCGGTCGCGGGCTCATCCGAAGTCGTTGAGAGAGGCTTCGTCACATACTCGAACGAGGCCAAGACAGATGTGCTTGGGGTGCCGGCCGAACTCATCGCAAAGCACGGCGCGGTGAGTGAAGAAGTGGCTCGCGAGATGGCAGCAGGTGCGTTGAGGGCGGCAAACCCAGCCGGTGTCTCGGTGTCGGTGACGGGGATTGCGGGACCTGGCGGGGGAAGCGCGGCCAAGCCGGTGGGACTCGTTTATCTGGCGGCGCAGCGGCGCGGCAGACCTGTCGTCGTGAAAGAGTGCCTGTTCGCAGATCCAGGCCGCGCCGAGATACGCGCGCGCAGCGTCAAGGCCGCATTCGATCTCGTCCGCGCAGCGCTCACGACTTAAGCCAGACAGGAGCACCCGGCGAGCCAAGGGCATCGCGTCTTGGGCGGTAGATCTTCCCGGCACGGGCTTCGAAGGCTGAAGAAAACTTGGCGAAAGCCTTGTCGAAGACAGCGCCCATCACGAGGGCCAGCATGCGCGAACGGAACTGGTAATCGAGATAAAAATCGACCTCGCAGCCCTCGTCGCTTGGAAGAAATCGCCATCGGTTCTCCAGATGGCTGAACGGGCCATCGAGGTATTCAACGAGGATCTCGTTCTTTTTCCGCTGCATGGTAATCCGCGTCGTGAAGGATTCCCGGATCGCCTTATATCCGACCCCCATCGTCGCAACGAGGATTTCGGCGTCGCCTCGGTTCTCGCGGGAATTCACCTTGAGGCTTTCGCACAGAGGTACGAATTCGGGATAGCGCTCGACATCGGCGACGAGATCGAACATCTGGACCGGCGTGAATTCGAGGCGGCGGCGGTTCTTGAATGTCGGCATGCGTCGGTTGCTCGTTGGCGCGGGATTTTTGCCGGGGCAGTGAGGCTGCGGCTAAGGGCTCCGTGGATCCGCAGGCTATCCGATCTACGTCGCGGCGTGAAGTCGCCGGCGGGCATCGCGTAGTTTCGCGAAGTCGTCGCCCGCGTGGTAGCTCGAGCGCGTCATCGGGGTTGCTGCGACAAGGAGGAAGCCTTTGGCCAGCGCCGTGCGCCGGTATCCTGCGAATTCCTCTGGCGGGACGTACCGCTTGACCTCGGCGTGTTTGCGGGTCGGCTGCAGGTATTGTCCGATGGTCAGGAAGTCGACATCGGCCGATCGCAGGTCGTCCATGAGCTGCAGGACTTGCTCGCGCTCTTCACCAAGCCCTACCATGATGCCGGACTTCGTGAACATCCCTTGGTCGAGTTCCTTGACCTTCTGGAGCAGTCGAAGCGAGTGGAAATAGCGCGCGCCCGGACGGATCTTCAGATAGAGGCCGGGTACGGTTTCGAGGTTGTGGTTGAAGACGTCGGGGCGCGCGGCCACCACGACTTCAAGTGCACCGTCCTTGCGCAGGAAATCGGGAGTCAGGATTTCAATCGTCGTCGTCGGCGCGTTGCGGCGGATGGCTGCAATGACGTCGGCGAAGTGCTGCGCACCGCCGTCGGCGAGGTCGTCGCGGTCAACCGACGTGATCACCACATGCTCAAGGCCAAGCGTTGCCACAGCTTCTGCGACGCGCTCGGGTTCGCTGCGGTCGAGCGGCTGGGGGAGGCCGGTGCGCACGTTGCAGAACGCGCAGGCCCGCGTGCAGGTGTCGCCCATGATCATCATGGTGGCATGGCGCTTTTCCCAGCACTCCCCGATGTTCGGGCAGCCGGCTTCCTCGCACACCGTGTGCAGGCCGTTCTCGCGCACGATTTCGCGGGTGCGGGCATATCCCGGCGAGCCAGCCGCGCGCACGCGGATCCAGGCCGGTTTCGGAAGCACGGCGGTGTCCGGGCGGTGTGCCTTTTCGGGATGCCGCGGGAGATCTGCGGAACTTCGATTGTCGAGAATGGTAACCATGGTTGAGCGTTGGGGCCTCCGCGTTCACCCTCCGGCACTCTGCAGGAGAGATGTTCGCCTTCAATTACTTGGCGAAAACCTCATTCAGTTCAACAGGGCGGAAGGTCTTATTTTACGGTGACCCGCGGCTAACGTGCGATGATCCGGGCAATGATGACAATGATGATGGCGCCGATCGTGGAGACGACGATCTGATTGCCCCAGGTGCCGAGGTCGAACGGCAGTTGAAGCAGCCCCATCTGGACGAGGCTGCCGCCGAGGACTGCTCCGATAACGCCGACGACAAGATTGCGGATGAGTCCGCCGCCGCCGAGCAGCAGTCCGGCCAGATAACCAGCGATCAGCCCGTTGATGGCCATGATGACCCACGGGTTTTCCAGGTAAACAAGGACTTGATCCATGGCTTTCACCCTCGCTTTGGCAGCTTCAGCTGATGAGACGGGCAATTATAACGACAACGATTGCGCCTATGGTGGCCGTCGCGATTTGCGCTAATAACGGATTCCTGATGCCCAGCCGAATGCCGCGGAGATCGAGCAGATAGCCGCCGACAAAAGCGCCGATCACACCCGAAACGAGGTACTGAATAAGGCCCCCGCCGAGAACGACAAACGAGGCAAGCCAGCCTGCGACAAGACCTACGAGAAGGAAGATGACGAGTTGCTGCGTCCTGGCATCCATCTGCACAGTCTCCAATTGACGTCGATTGTTCAAAGCCCATTCCGACGCAGGAACGATAGGTAAATCCGGACAGAATCCACACGCCTCAGGTGTGACAGCGCGCGCCAAGATATTGATTGAGGAGTTCGCTATAGCGATTGGCCAGCTGGCGATCCCGATCGGAAACGCGGCGCCCGGCGCTGACCGCTTCCACCTTGGAAGGAACGCCGCTGTTATCCAAGCGACGGAGTTCTGCACGTATCGATTGGCAAGAAGATCCAAGCGGGAGCGGCTGGGCGCCAGGGCCGCTAGCCCCGTCACCGGCGCATCCCGCCAGAGCCAAAACAGCCATTGCCGCTGCGCCTCCAAGTCCTGATTTCGTCGCAGTCAATCGTGCTGAAAACACGATGCCCTCCGGTAATGAATCGCCAAGTTCAAACGTCACACACCATAAGTCCCCATGCTACACAAGCGGCCGTGGTGACGATGTGGCAACGAAGCCTCACGCAAGCGCTGGTTGCCGGTCGCAGCAACCACTAAAGCGTCTGCGGCGATGATCTATTGTGCGGCGGCGACGGTTTTTGATGCAGTGGTAACGGCCGATGTTGTCACAGCAGCCGTTTTCTTTGTCACCTCGGTTGCCTTTGCCGCAGCTGTGCTCGTGGTGGCGGCCGGTGCTGCGGTGGTGGCGGCGACAGCAGCGGTCTTGGCGTTGGCGCCCGTTGCGGCCGCGGCGGCGTTGGGAGCAGCGGGGGGGGCAGCAGGTGCCGCGAGCGTCGAGCACTTCTGCTGGAACTCGCCATTGACCTTGTCGAGTTCAGCCATGCGGGCGAGCGACTCCCGCTTTACGCTGGCGGTCTTGGTTTTGCCAGCTGCAACCTTGGCAAGTCGTTCAGGAGTGCCTTCCTTACGCAATGCATCGATGCGCGCCATCAGCGAAACGCAGGCGGGATCGATGCGCTGGGCCTTAGCCTGTTGCGGCTCTTCGTTGATCGAACCGGTGGAGAGAGCCAGGCTGCCGTCGCTGGCGCATCCGGCGAGTGTCAGCGCCAGAGTCATGGCCGAAACGGCAAGTACTGTCTGAGATTTCATCTTGGTTCCCCGTGTGTTCTGGGTCATGCGCGAATCGTTTGCTCGCCCGTGTTCAAGTGTGAAGCATTCGTTAACGCCCGCCGCAAGAACGAAGGGATAGTGGCAAACAGGCAATTTGGTGTGTTGCCGTGTGGAATTCCTCTGGGCGTGCCCTAGCAGCCACATATTGCATGTGCTCGCTCAGTAGGAACTTGCCCGTGATGGTCGCATTCAGTGTTCTGTGCGCCCTTTGATGCGGCCCAGCATGGCGATCTCGCTGGTTTGCATATTCAGATCGAAGGCGTCGTGGATCTTGGAAACGGCATCGCTGCGCGTCATTTGCCCGTCCATCTCAACAGCATTGGCGACGTGCTGGGCCACATCCGACAATAGTCGGCCCCACTCGGAGACGTCGTCGCGGAACGTCTCGGGATCGAAAATGACGTGGAGTGCCCCGTCAGCAACCCAGGCGCGCAGCACCTCAACGGCCTGATCGGCATCGACAACGCCATCTGGAAGTTCGAGTTCCTCGGGCAGGTCGTCGAGATCGTCGTCGTCATGCATCGCCCTCACCCTTCGCCATCCTTGAGAGTCCGGCCAGGACTAGCAGACTTCTCTGGCATGGGCGAGGTCGGCAGACGTGTTTTTTGCCGTGCGGATGGAACGTTAACGCACCCGGATGAGACGGTCGTCGGGATCGGCGTAGCCGAGCAGTTCGCGGGCGATTTCCTCGACGAGGTCGGAATCGGGCCTGTCGGGAGACAAAAGCGCGATCTCGAGTTCGAGACGGCGTGAGGCCTTGTTCAGCGCGCCGGCTTCGAAATCCAGTGCAATAGCGCGCGTCAGCAGTCCGGCGCGGGCCTCAAGCCCGTAACGCCCAGAGACGGTATGGTAAGCAAAATAGCCGGTCAGGCCGAAGCAAATGCTCAGCATGAACAGTTGCCAGCACAGGACGCGCCACTTTTTTCTTGGCCGGTAGGACACTTTGGGTCTTTTCGATACGCAGAACACTCACCTGCGCATCAGCGTAAAGCCCCAGCCTTAAGGTCATATGAATTCTGCTTTTTTAACAGCGCTTTAAGGGTTGCGGCGAAGATGTGTCGGCAGGTCGTGAGGCGCAAGTGATTTAAGCCCCGGCGTTTCCTCTCAGAACACTGCGGCCCGCGTAACGGCCGACATCGCCCAGTTCCTCCTCGATGCGGATCAGCTGGTTGTATTTGGCCAGCCGGTCGGAGCGGGACAGTGAGCCGGTCTTGATCTGCCCGGCATTGGTGGCAACTGAAAGATCGGCGATGGTTGAATCCTCGGTCTCGCCCGAGCGGTGGGAAATGACCGCTGTAAAGGCGGCGTGCTGGGCCATGCCGACGGCCTCGAGGGTTTCGGAGAGCGAGCCGATCTGGTTGACCTTCACGAGGATCGAGTTGGCGATACCTTCCTTGATGCCGCGCGACAGCCGTTCGGTATTGGTGACGAAAAGATCGTCGCCGACGAGCTGGCAGCGGGTGCCGATCATCTCGGTGAGGGTTTTCCAGCCGGCCCAGTCGTCTTCGGCCATGCCGTCTTCGATTGAGACGATCGGGTAGCGCGCTACTAGATCCTCGAGGTATCTGGCCATGCCGGCGCTATCGAGGGATTTGTCTTCGCCGGCAAGGTTGTACTTGCCGTCGGCGTAGAACTCGGTGGCGGCGCAGTCGAGTGCGAGGAAAATCTCTTCGCCCGGCCGGTATCCCGCCGTTTCAATTGCCTTCATGATGAAGCCCAGCGCTTCGTCGGCGGACTTGAGTCCGGGTGCGAAGCCGCCTTCGTCGCCGACGTTGGTGTTGTGGCCGCCATCCTTGAGAGCCTTCTTCAGTGTATGGAAGACTTCCGCCCCCATTCGGATGGCATCGGCGCAGCTGTCGGCTGCAACCGGCATAATCATGAATTCCTGGATGTCGATCGGGTTGTCGGCGTGGGCGCCGCCATTGATGATGTTCATCATAGGAACTGGGAGAACGTGGGCCCCGGCCCCGCCGAGATAGCGGAACAAGGGCAGTCCGGAGGTTTCGGCAGCGGCCTTGGCGGTGGCCAGCGATACCCCGAGGATGGCGTTGGCGCCGAGGCGGCTCTTGTTGGGGGTCGCGTCGAGTGCGATCAGGGCGGCATCGATCCCGCGCTGGTCTTCGGCGTCCATGCCAACGATCGCATCGTAGATTTCGCCGTTGACCCCGTCGACAGCCTTCGTGACGCCCTTGCCGAGATAGCGTTCGGGATAACCGTCGCGCAGTTCGACCGCCTCATAGGCGCCGGTGGAAGCACCCGATGGCACGGCGGCCCGGCCAAGGGCGCCATCTTCGAGCATGACGTCGACTTCGACGGTGGGGTTCCCGCGGCTATCCAGGATTTCGCGGGCGAGAATATCTACGATGGCGGTCATGCCGGTCGTCCTTCATTGCGGTTCCCGTGTGTTGGAACCCTTGGCCATGGAATCTGGCGAAAGAATCCGTTGCCACCTCATAACCGAGGCCCGCGCGCCACGCCAGAGCGGGAGTTGCATGGCAAGTGCACATTATTGCTGCAAACTATTTTACAATAGCCAATCTTTACAGTTGCCAGTTGTCGCAGTTTTGTCATATCAAGACGCAGCAGGGCGAAATACCGGTCGCGACACGTTGAAAAATGACGACAGGTACGGCCAAACGGCCCATCGCTCAGCGCCCCTGACTTAGCCCCCTTACCCAGGGCTACCCAAGCACCCGAGATCGGGCTGCGCCTTTCAGCGCAGCCATTTTTTGTTATGGTGCTTTTTGGCCCAGGCGAAAAACCCAGCCTAGGCGAAGATGGCCCATCACAAGCTTGGCGCGGAGCCGATGACGACAAACGCCCTCTTACTGTTTTCCGGCGGCCAGGACTCGACCGTTTGCTTGGCATGGGCGCTGACGCGTTTCGACCGCGTCGAGACGGTCGGGTTCGACTACGGCCAGCGGCACAAGGCGGAGTTGTCTGCGCGCAACGAGGTTCTTTCCCGGCTCTGGTCGATCGATCCGGCGTGGGAAGGGCGAATTGGTGACGATCACCTGCTGTCGCTGCCCGAGCTGGGGGCGATCAGCGATACGGCCCTGACACGGGATGCAGAAATCGTGATGACGCAGGCTGGCCTCCCTTCGACGTTCGTGCCAGGGCGCAATGTCATCTTCTTCACCTATGCCGCAGCAATCGCCTATCGGCGCGGGATCGCCACCCTCGTGGGCGGCATGTGCGAGACCGATTATTCCGGGTATCCCGACTGCCGCAATGCGACGCTCGTCAGCCTCGCGGACAGCCTTTCGCTGGCGATGGACCGCCGCTTCAACATCGAGACGCCGCTGATGTATCTCGACAAGGCGGCGACCTGGGCGCTTGCCGAACAGCTGGGAGGGGATGCACTCATTGATCTCATCATCGAGCACAGCCATACCTGTTATCTGGGCGAGCGTGCCCTGCGCCATGACTGGGGTTATGGCTGCGCGGCGTGTCCTGCCTGCGATCTGCGCGCGAAGGGGTATAGGAAATGGCAAGCCGGGAAGAACTGATCCGCGCCATCGATCTGGCCTTGTCGGGTGACTGGGAGAGTGCCCACAAACTGGTGCAGGCAAATGATGGAGACACCCGCGCCGCCCGCATTCACGCCGAGTTGCACCGCCAGGAGGGCGACGACGACAACGCCATGTACTGGTACCGGCGAGCTGGCATCGAAGCCCCGCCTGCGACCGACCCCGAGGTCCAGCTTGTCAAGCTGCGGGATGAACTTCTCCAACAGGCGTAGCGCATAGTTTACGCAAGGCATATGCCGGCGCGTGCGAGGAACATGTACCAGATCAAGGAAATCTTTCTGACGCTGCAGGGCGAGGGCACCAACGCTGGCCGCGCGGCGGTCTTCTGCCGTTTTGCCGGCTGTAACTTGTGGTCAGGACGCGAAGAAGACCGCGATACTGCCGTCTGCCGGTTCTGCGACACCGATTTCGTCGGAACAGGCGGAGTGCGTGGAGGTAAATTCGCGACCGCGCAAGCGCTGGTCCGGAAGATCGCCTCGGCTTGGCGGGGCGGATTGAGTGACAGGCTGGTGGTATTGACCGGCGGCGAGCCGATGCTGCAGGTCGACGATGCCCTCATTTACGCCCTGCACCACGAGCGCTTTGAGATCGCTATCGAGACCAACGGCACACTCGAAGTGCCGCGCGCGATCGACTGGATCTGTGTCAGCCCTAAGTCCGGCGCGAACCTGATGCAGCGCAGCGGCGACGAATTGAAGCTCGTCTACCCGCAACCCGGCTTGATGCCGGAAGAACTCGAAGGGCTCGAATTCAAATACCGCTACCTGCAGCCTATGGACGGTCCCGAGGCCGTGAAAAACACCGCAGCCGCAGTTAAATACTGCCGGGAGCACCCGCAATGGCGCCTGTCGTTGCAGACCCATAAGCTGATCGGGATCCCATGACGACCTAGTGAGGCGTCGCGCCTTAATTGACCGGCGGTGCGGCGAGGCCGGTGTCAATTAAGGCGTGATAAACGCCTCACTAAGTCATTGATGTTGTGGCCCTCATGTCGCGCCAAAATCGAACGAGGTTGCGGCTATGATGCGATTTAGGCGCGACGGGCCACTAGTGCAGCGAATTTGACCTTTGCCACCCCGCTGCAGCCCGTCTCACGAGCAAACATCAAATTTAAGAGCTACACTAGCAAAAACATGAGCTTAGTGTGGTGCTTGTCTCGCAATTGCAGAATACGAACCTAGCCGCATTGTTGGTCGGTAATTGCGAGGCTCCACACTGAAACGTTGACCTTCACTGAGGCCATCCGTCCTAATCATAGCAGCCGGCGGCCTCTGGCCGACGCCCACGAAACTCTCTAAATAGCGCCTATGAGAATCTATAAGGACTTTACATTCGAAGCCGCCCACTACCTGCCCAGTGCACCGCCGGGTCATCCAAACTCGCGCGTGCACGGCCACTCCTTCCGTGCCCGGATCTGGGTGACTGGCGAACCCGATGCCGACACTGGCGTCATCGTGCATTTCGACGATCTGTCGGGGGCCATCGCGGATGCGCGCGAGGCCCTCGACCACCGCTTCCTCAACGAGATCGAAGGGCTGGAGGCCCCCACGCTCGAACGCATCACGGCGTGGCTCTGGCACCGGCTGGCCAACCGGTTGCCCGGACTGGCGCGCATCGAGGTCGCCCGCGATAGCTGCAACGAAGGCTGCGTCTATGACGGGCCCTCGTCGGACAACACGCCGATGGCGGCGGAGTAACCATGGCTGCACATGACAAGAACCCGCCGGCCGTCGATCAGCTCGGCCGCCACGTGGGTATGCCCGACAGTCCCGATAGAGCGGTTCTGGAACGGGTTCCAAATCCGCACGCCGACACGTTCTATGCCGCCCGTTTCACCGTGCCGGAGTTCACCTCGCTCTGCCCGGTGACCGGTCAACCCGATTTCGCCCATCTCGTGATCGACTACGTGCCGAACGCATGGCTAGTCGAATCTAAGTCCTTGAAGTTGTATCTGTCTGCTTTCCGAAATCATGGTGCGTTCCATGAGGATTGCACTGTGGCCATCGGCAAGAAGCTCGTGGAACTGCTGGCGCCGCATTATCTGCGCGTCGGAGGCTACTGGTATCCGCGCGGCGGCATCCCAATCGACGTGTTCTGGCAATCGGGAGTCTGCCCGGAAGGCGTTTGGCTTCCCGATCAGGGTGTCGCGCCCTACCGCGGGCGGGGCTGATCGGGTGCGAATTCCTCGCCGCCGGTCATTCCCCAAGGAACTTCATGTTGGTCCATCCCACGATGCCGCGCCAGCTCACCCGGCACCAGTTTCCGCTACACGGACCAAGGCAATGCACTCCGGAACCATGTGCATCGATCCGGCCGACGACGCGTGAAGCAGCGCCCGGCTGCAAGCGGATATTGAGTACGTCCCAGTCGGCGACATTGCGGACCCGGTAGGTGTCGGGACCGTGGGCGCAGTCAAACTTGAATCCTTGTGCGTGGCCGTTATCCGTAAGGATCATCAGGAACACGACAGCGATCATGGCGTAGATCAAGCGATTGAATGTAATCGTCGCGGCTGGCTTGAAGTCTTCCATGTTGCTCATCTCCAATCGTTCGACTGCCCCAGCTACTCCACTGCTTCAGGGGGCAAACCACGGTTGGCCTCATCGGCGATTCCAGTTTCATCATAAACGAAATGAGCAGAACATGAACGCCGCCGCTGAGGCATGGAAAACGCTCCAGCTATTGATCACTCAGGCCCCGCCGGCGGCTATGCGAGGGCGGGCGCCACCTGTAACGATGCCCAGGGCGAAGGCCCCGCAACCGATCGCGAGCGTCAGGGCCGAGAGCACCAGCAGCTTGGAGTACTTGTGCTCAAGCCCAGTGAGTGGGGCGATCAGGTTCGTGTAACCAGACGACTCGGTAAAGTAGAAGATTGCTGCCGCCATGGCGCTGAAGAACGCGGCAAGATAGCTCCACACAGGGACGTCGGTCCGGCCCATCCAGAGGGAGAAAAAGACGACTGGGGCGAGAAACATCGAAGCCGTTCCCGAGACGGCGACGGCTCCGAAGAGGTCCTTCGAGCCGAAGAACACCATCAGCAATCCACCGAGCATGAACACGGCCATCGCGACCCGCCCGTTGGCGACCGTCGGCTTGCCTAGGCGCATGTCGACCACCGCCAGCTTTGCCGTCGAAGCAAATGTCGAATCAAGCGTCGACATGCAGGAGACGACAAGCGCGATGTTGAACAGCAGCATGGGCCAGTGGCCGATCAGCCGTGTCAGCGTCGGGAGAAAGGATTCCCCGTCGAGCTTGTTGACGCCGGCCCAGACGCCAAGCAACCCGAACGCCATGATACACAGGACCGAAATCCATGCTGCGTGATAGAAGCTTGCCATCGTCGTCTTGCGGTCGGCGATGAAGCCACGGTCCATCATGACCGGATCGTGCAGCGGATAGCTCCAGACCTGTAGCAGCGCGACGATCAGGAGAACCCAACCGGGGTTTGCTGCATCCGGCGAAGTCGACGTCATAGCCGGGACGTCGAACGAGCCGCTTGCAATCGCGACGGCCATCAAGGCGCCGAGGACGATCAGGAACAGCGACATCTGAATGGCGTCCGTCCTGATCGAGGCGTTGAGCCCGCCCAGCAGCGAGTAGGCGAGTGTTGCCGCACCGACGAGAATAATGGAGGCGACATATTCCTGCGACCCGTCCATCCCGAAAATCAGGCCAATGACGAGGAGGTTGGCGAACACTTCCGACAGCAGGCGCACGCCGACGACGAAGTTGTAGCTGGTTGTTCCCGCCAGGCCGAAGCGGTGGCTGAGGAATTCCTGGACGCTGGAGAAACCGTGTCGGAAGCGCAGGCTCGAAATGATCGCCGCCCCTGTCAGGAATGAGAGGTAGTAGGCTGAGTAAGCCAGCGCCCCGGCTATGCCATAGAAGTAGCCGAGGATCGCGGCGTTCATGATGGAGCGGGCGAAGATCCAGGTCGTCACCTGCGAGAACGTCAGCGCGAGGACGCTGGGCGCGTTGCCGGAGGCGTCGTGGCCTTTGTAGAAAGACTCAGGTGTCTGTGCATTGGGGGAATAGCGAACCGAGATCAGGGCGACAGCCGCAGTTATGAGCGCAAGCGTGACGACGGGGTTATCCATAAACATCTCCAAACGATCCCACCCGGATCGTGGCATCTAACAGAGGCGATTGGGTTATGGCTATGGACGTTTCGGACGGCTGACGCAGATGTTATCTGCGGTGAAGAGGCAGTCGCGACCCCGTCATGTCAGCAAGAGACGCTCCGCGGCGAGGCGATGACCCGTCGCGGCGCGTTCTTTATCCGGCAGCACATCGAGGCTTGGCCATCGACCTGTCAGAAGCGCTTCGGCGTAACCGTTGGCGTGTCCAGACTGCCTGAGGGCTGTCGCTGCGCCAAAGGAGTCGTAGCCGAGCCGCGTGAGGCTGAACCGCAGGCCGCCGTTGTCGCATGTGCCCTCGATGAGGCCGTACCAGCCATCCGCGCTGCCATCGTTTGCGGGCATTCCGATGACGCCGGGATTGAACCAGACGCGCTCTCCGACATGCTGCACGAAGGGTATCCCGCAGTGCCCGGCGATGACCAAATCGGCTCCGGCGGCGTTGAGCTCGGATACTTTTTCGGCAGCCGGTGTCGAAGCGAAGATGAAGCGGCTGTTCACTCGCACGCCGCCGTGGATGACACGGGCGCGACGTCCGGCGATGTCGAAGGTGAGCGTGGTGGGAAGCTCCGCCATCCACGCTCGTACGTCGTCACGCACGGACCGGTCGGCAAACGCGTACCAGCTATTCGAGAGAAGATCGCAGACTGTTCCCTCGCCGAATCCGCAACCGCAATCGCCTGCCCGCTGTGCCAGTTGCTCTTCGCAGTTGCCCTTGATGACGTGGCAACCCCACTCGCGGATCAGATCAACCGTCTCATTGGGGTTGGCGCAGTAGGCGACGATGTCGCCGGTACAGATGACGCGGTCAGGTGGAATGTCGAGGCGCTGGGCCTCGCGCCGGATGGCCTCGGTCGCCTGCAGGCTCGAATACGGGCCGCCGAAGCACAGGATCGGGCAGGTGCCGGGAATAGTGATGTTCATAGCCTCGCCTGCCAGCGGACCGCGTCATCGAGACGGTCGTTGCCCCAGAAGACTTCGCCATCGCTCGTTACGAAGCTCGGTGCGCCGAAGATGCCAAGTTGTCGAGCTTTGGCGACTTGGGATCTCAGCGCCTGTTTCACTTCCGGTTCGGCAGACTTGGCGAGGATTTCCTCGGCGCGCAACCCTTGGCAATCGAGTATGGCGGCGAGGACCTCATCCTCGTCGATGGGCAGGAGCCAGGCGAACTGAGCGTGGTAGACCGCCTGGGAGAACCTCTTCCTCGGCTCCCGATCCTCCAGGCAAAGCGCAACGCGCGCCGCCTTCAGCGAGTTCTGCGGAAATGGATTTGGTTTTCGCATTGGCGGCAAATCCATCGCGGCGCAGATACGCTCCAGATCGCGCCACATGTACCGGCCCTTCTCCGGTTGCAGGTTGAAGGGCGAGGTATTCCAGCCGAGCGCCTCGAAAATCGGGCCGAGCAGAAACGGCTGCCAACTGACGGCTATGCCCTGTCTCGCCGCAGCCTCCTCGATGCGCATGGCGGCTGGATAGGAGTAGGTGCTGGCGAAGTCATACCAGAAATGCAGGGCGGGCATAACCTCGGATTCCTGCCGTCAGATGGGAGCGGGGGGAAACAGGACGCCTGTCACCACCGCCTTGGCCAGGAAATAGATCACGACGAATTGGGCCGCGGCCACGAGCGTGCCGACGATCTGAGCCGGCGGGGCTGCGGTCTTGATCGCGCCCTGGCGCGGCTTCAGCATCGGGATGAGGCGCTGCACGCTCATGCCGACAACTCCAAACACGATCCCGACGGCAAGCGTTCCGAAGATGAAATACACGAGTGCCTGCCACGACAGGAACGCACCGCCAGGCGTCGTCCAGAACAGCCAGACGCCGACGCCGACCCAGAGGATGGTCGCGAAATAACCGGGGAAGTCTTCAGGACGGTTTGAAAGGTTCATCGCTCGATATTCGGCTATCTTGAAGGTCTGCTCTACATTTTCTTTTGTCAGGCGGGCCTGTCGAGGACCAGCGCCTTTTGCAGTGCCGGGCGGTCGCGGCAGCGTTCCACGTAGTCTTTCAGTAACGGGCTGTCGGGGAGAATCCCGAACAGGTCCATGACGTGAACGCTTGAACCGATGAGGACGTCGGCTGCCGTAAAACGCTCGCCCATGATCCACGGACCGCCGGCAACGCCGCGTTCGAGGACCGCAATCATGGAGTCGAAACTGCCGTGGCCATAACTCGACGGTTTCGGTTCGAGGTTCATGAAACGCTCCACCATGGCAGGTTCGATGACGGAGTTGGTGAACATCAGCCACTGCAGAAACTCGCCCCGCCGCGGGTCGTCGATCGGAACGCCGAGCCCGTCCTTGGGATACTTGTCGGCAAGGTAGAGGCAGATGGCGCCCGAGTCCCACAACCTGGTAGAGCCGTCGCTGATGGCGGGGACTTTCCCCATTGGGGAGGCGGCGCGGAAGTCTGGATCGTCCCTGTTCTCGCCGTCGCGGATGCCGACGCGGATGCGCTCGTAGGGCTCGCCCAACTCCTCCAGCATCCAGACGATGCGGAAGGCTCGCGTCTGTTCGCACCAGTAGAGTTTCATGGGGTTCGGTATCCTTCGCCCTGACACACGACGTCATCCCCGCGAAGGCGGGGAGCCGGCCGAGTTCCGTTTTGTAGCGCTCCTTGGAGGAGATTGATATCCGGATGGATACCACCCTCCGGAAGGATGACGGATTAAGGATTGTTTCGTTGAAGTCAAGACGGCGGTTCACTTCTGTGGCCTAAAGCAGGCCGCGCAGGAACGGCCACTCCCACAGCGGCCCCAAGAGTTCGCCAGCGGCGGCGGCCGCGGCGATCAGCAGCGACAGATATGCGATGAAGCTTGTTCGCCCCTGGCGCTGGCCGATGCGATAGATGATGTCGTTTTGTTCGGCGAGCTTGGCGGCGATCTTCTCGGCGATCAGTTCGGCGGCGGCGGCGTTGGCATCAATCGCGGTTCGGGACAGCTGTTGCTCGTGACGCTCACGCATGACGCGTTCGTGAAAGGCTTCCGGATCGGTCATCGGCATCACTCCGGGCGGGAAAGGAAGGGGACGGTCCATTATTCCAGGCGGTAGAACGCGGCAGGAATGCGGCGGATGCAGGGGTCCACACCGGTTCGTTTGACGCCACAAGCTATCCTCCCGGCATTTAATGCCGGGATGGTCCCCAGGGATTAGGGGCTCGCCTTCTGCAACCCGCCGGGATGGCCAGTTGGTAAATTCGACTGGTTGAGGTTACTCCGCTGCCAACCTTTTTGCGTCGCTGTTCCGCCGCACGTCCGGCGGGACGGCGTCGTCGATGAGCATGGCGACCGCTTCGTCGAGGCTCATTACCTGCTGTTGTTGCGAACCGAGCCGGCGTATCGAGACGGTGCGCTCTTCGGCTTCGCGTTTGCCTGCAACCAGCATCACGGGGATTTTCTGCAGCGAGTGCTCGCGTACCTTGAGGTTGATCTTCTCGTTGCGGAAATCGGTCTCGGCGCGGATGCCGGCAGCCTTCAGGCGAGCGTGGACTTCGCGGCCGTAATCGTCGGCATCCGAGACGATTGTTGCGACGACGGCCTGGATCGGGGCGAGCCACAGCGGGAAGTGACCCGCGAAGTTCTCGATCAGGATTCCGGTGAAGCGCTCGAGCGAACCGAACATGGCGCGGTGGATCATCACCGGCGTCTGCTTTTCGGAATGCTGGTCGATGTAGATCGCGCCAAGCCTGCCGGGCAGGTTGAAGTCGACCTGGGTGGTGCCGCACTGCCAGTCTCGGCCAATCGCATCGCGCAGCACGTATTCGAACTTCGGCCCGTAGAAAGCGCCTTCGCCGGGGAAAATCTCGGTCTTGATGCGTCCCCCGCCATCGGCTTCGATCTTCTTCAGGACCTTGCCCATGACCTCTTCGGCGCGGTCCCACAGGGCGTCCTCTCCGATGCGCTTTTCCGGCCGCGTCGATAGCTTCACGACGACTTCGTCAAAACCGAAGTCTTGGTAGATCGACAACATAAGGTCGTTGATCGCGAGACACTCGGCTTCAAGTTGGTTCTCGGTCAGAAAGACATGGGCGTCGTCCTGGGTGAAGTGGCGCACGCGCAAAAGTCCGTGCAGCGCGCCGGAAGGTTCATAGCGGTGAACCTTGCCGAACTCGGCGATACGTACGGGGAGTTCGCGATAGGACTTCAGGCCGTGCTTGTAGATCTGCACGTGGCCGGGACAGTTCATCGGCTTGCAGCAGAAAACCCGCTCATCTGGAAGCACGGTCGTGAACATGTTCTCGCCGTAGTTTTCCCAGTGGCCGGAGGTTTCCCAGAAGTGCTTCTCCATCATGTCGGGGGAGTTGACCTCGACGTAGCCTGCCTCCTGCTGGCGGCGGCGCATGTAGGAGATCAGCGTCTGGAACAACGTCCAGCCCTTCGAATGCCAGAAGACGGACCCTGGGGCCTCCTCCTGGAAGTGGAACAGGTTCATTTCTCGGCCAAGCTTGCGGTGATCGCGCTTCTCGGCTTCCTCGATGCGGTGCAGGTACTCGGCAAGCTGGTTCTCGTCGGCCCAGGCGGTGCCGTAGATGCGCTGGAGCATGGCGTTATTCGAATCGCCGCGCCAATAGGCACCCGCGACGCTCATCAGCTTGAACGCCTTGCCAACCTGCCCCGTCGAAGTCATGTGCGGGCCGCGGCACAGGTCGAGCCACTTGCCTTGTCTATAAATCTTGAGGCTCTGGTCCTCGGGGATCGCATCGACGAGTTCGACCTTGTAGTTCTCGCCAGCCTTGGCGAAGAACTCCCGGGCCTCGTCGCGCGACCAGATCTCCTTGGTAAAAGGCTCATTCTTCGCGATGATCTCGGCCATCTTCTTTTCGATTTTGGCGAGGTCTTCGGGCTGGAACGGGTCGTTCTTGGCGAAGTCGTAATAGAAGCCGTTGTCGATCACCGGGCCGATGGTCACCTGCGTGCCGGGCCACAGCTCCTGCACGGCCTCGGCCATGACGTGGGCGGCATCGTGGCGGATCAGCTCAAGCGCTTCCCGGTCGTTGCGCGTGATGATGCGGATGTCGGCATCGTTTTCGATCGGGTCGGCGAGGTCGACGAGTTCGCCGTTGACCATGAGCGCCACGGCCTTCTTGGCGAGCGACTTCGAGATCGATGCGGCGAGGTCTTTCCCGGTCGTGCCCTTTTCAACGGGACGAACGGCGCCATCGGGGAATTTCAGATTGATTTCAGCCATGGTCGTGGCCCTCCTCTCAATCGCTGCATACCGCGCAGGTAAGATGGGTTTATGTGGGTGGTTCCACACTTCCTGAGATCGCGTGGAGCCTGGGACTTGGTCCACACTTCCTAAGGTCATGTGGAGCCTGATTACGGCTCAGGAGATCGCACCGTTCATGTAGGGCGACTTCTGGCAGAATTCGAGGGATCAGGGAAGGGGGCCGCCCTAAGGATGATGAGCCGCCGATCGGACCTGTATTGGTGCGCGACCAGGTGATCGCGATCATTTTGAGCACAACCAATGAAACCGATCGTTGTCCTACCGATCGTCGACATCCTTGATTGCTTGCTCGGCGACTTTTTGCGGAGATCCGCCCAGCCGAATTAACGAGAGTATTCGTTTCGCCAGGCTCTGGCGCTTCACTTCATTCGGCGGGACCCCGTGCTTATCCGTGTGCTGCCGCTCCGCAGCATCTAAGGCTTCAGCGGCCCTTCGGATCGTCGTTGGTCCAAATGAGTCATCCTCGTCCTTCGCTGCCATTTTGACCTCTTCTGTTGCTACATATCCCAGAATACTCCATTCATCCGACAAATGTCATTGAATCCACCGGATGCAGGTGAAGTGGCGTGGGAACGCTCGGCGTCGGGCAAACTGGTGAAGGCCGTGAGGACTTTGGGGCGCACAATCTTGACCACGAACATCTTCCCTCCCGAATTCACGCGTTAGCTCCATCGGTGCAAGTCGTCCACCCCGGGGGGGCGCCTCACAACGCTGCGACTGCACTTAACAATGCTGGGAGAATAAACGCCATGAAATCATTAATTGCCGTTCGAACCGTGTTGATCGCGTTTGCAGCCCTAGTTTGCCTATCGTCCGCCAGTCATGCCGACAGAGGCTATGTGTCGCTGACGATCTACAAGGCAGGATGGATTATTGGCGGGTCAGGAGGCAGCGGCACCCTCGATTTCCACGGCCAAACCTACGGATTGTCGGTCGGCGGACTGGACTATGGCCTGGTCTTCGGCGGCTCCAAGACCGTGCTGCGCGGGCGGGTCAAGAACATCACCCACCCATCGGATGTCGAAGGCATTTATGCTGCCGCCGGTGCAGGCCTCGCGTTGGGCGAAGGTGCGCGGGCAATCGTGCTGACCAATCAGAAAGGCGCCGTGCTCGAACTCAGCGGCAGGCAAGTCGGGCTAATCGCGAACCTGGACCTGAGCGGTCTTGCGATCACGCTGGATTAGACCACGTTCAGCATAATTCCTGTCGACGCGAAAGCTCTGTGCGTGGGGTTTTCATTCAGGTCAGGCTATTTCGCCAGGCGCAGTAACGCCGCGCCGGTCAGCGTGACGACCGTCGAAACCACCTTGCCGAGGTCGAGGCGTTCCTTCAGGACAAACACGCCAAGCAGCAGCGCAAACACCATGCTGGTTTCGCGCAGGGCCGTCACCAATGGGATGGGAGCCTGCGTGAAGGCCCACACGACGATGGCGTAGGCAATGAAGGATGCCGAACCGCCGAAAAGCGTCAGCAATCGCGCATTCGCGGCCATGCGCCGGACGACGCCGGGTCGGACGATGGCCATGGCCGCTGTCCAAACGACTGCGTTGATGATCGACAGCCACGCGTAAAACGCCACAGGACTGCCTGCGACGCGCGCACCCCATCCATCGTTCAGCGAATAGGCGGCGATGAAGCAGCCGGTGACGAGGGCCGAGAACGCGGCCGGTGCGTTGCGCAGGCCATCGGCGCGGCGGACCAATGCGACGCTGATGATCCCGGCGGCTATGAGCAGGATCCCCGCGTATTGCACGCTGAGGAGTTCCACCCCGAGGCAGCCAACCGACACGGCGGTGACGATGAGCGGGGCAACACCACGCGCGATTGGATAGACCTGGGTCAGGTCCCCGAGGCGATAGGACATCAACAGGAACGACTGATAGCCGAAATGCGCCGCTGCACCGGCTATGAGATAAGGCAAGCAGGCGATGTCCAATGCCGGAAAGAAAAGCAACGCCACGACCGCAAGCGGGGCATGTCCGATGACGATGGCGGACATCGACACGAACTTGTCGTGGCCGCCCTTTACGAGGGCATTCCAGGACGCATGCAAGGCAGCCGCCAACAGCACTGCGAAGAAGACGGTGGCGGGCATCGTGGAGTGTGACCTTGCATCGGAGGGTGGTTTTATTGTTCCGGCTCTGACCTTTGCACTGAACCGCGCCGCGCTGGGTAGCAAATGTCAGAACCGGGAAACTAGTGTCCCGTCTCCGAATTTCGCCTCCACTCTACGGCAACTATTTGCTGTTGTAGCCTTTGGATCAGTCTTTCTTTTTCCTCGTCGTCGGCCATCCGCTGGAGTTCAGTTTCCACGCGGCGGCCGAAAATCCGAAAGATACCTTCGACACGTTCTGTCTGGGAAATGTCCTCATTCGAGATGACCGCAAAGTGCCCCATCACCTCGTCCGCGCGGTTCCTGAGGGGCATACCGCAGTAGCTACTGCGGTGGGCCGCCTCTTTCGGGAAGCGCACGGCCAACTCGCTTGGGATGAGGATTGACTGGCCCTGATAGACCAGCTGGCATGGCGTCCCCTCGAGGCTATATTCGACCGGGGAGCCGAGCGCTCCGTCCCGCCAACTGTAGAGGGCGCGCACACGCGTTGGCGGCTTGTCGACAGCCTGCGTCACCATCGCGAGGCTGACCGGCATCACATCGTGCAGGTCGCGAACAAGGGAAGCCAGAAATTCGTTGCCGACGCTGCCGGCGGTACTTGCCGCGAGTTGATAAATCGGATCGCTATGTTGATTTATGCTTGAGCGTCTTTTGAAGAAGGATCAGGAATTTCAACCTATATCATGAGCTATGCACAATAACACTGGCCATATCCTTTACAGCGGCGGTGGCTCATTAGCCGTTCGGGACCACAATTTGCGCAGGAAACCAGTTGGGTCGCTTCAGCGCAGGCATGCACCCGGGCGCATGATATTGGCAGCGGATGGCGCCACTCCCTCATGGTTTTCGCCTATGCCGCGTGTTCGGCCAAGACGTTAACGGTCGTCCTCGCGCAGCGCCGCCTCGACACTCCAGGTCAATTCCCCTATCCAAGATGAAAATCATTCGAAGGGGAGCATGTCGGGCATGTCGAAGGCAATGATCGTCGATACAGGCGGAGGTTTCGAGAAGGTAAGCCTGGGCCAGCGCGAGGCGCCGGCACCCGGTCCTGGCGAAATCAAGGTGCGGCTGCACGCCTCTTCCCTCAACTATCACGACTACGTCGTTGTCAGCGGCGTGTGGGGACCGGTTGAGCCGCGCATACCGATGGCCGATGGCGCCGGCGAAGTCGTCGCCGTCGGACAGGGGGTGAGCGAGTTTTCGACCGGTGACGCCGTCGTCAGCACGTTTTTCCCGACGTGGCTCGATGGCGTGCCGCAGGTCGACAGTTTCGCAACCGTCCCCGGCGATGGTGTCGATGGCTATGCACGCGAGGAAGTCACCGCGCCCGCAACGTCTTTCACCCACGCTCCCAAGGGCTGGTCGCATACTGAGGCGGCGACTTTGACAACGGCCGGACTGACCGCATGGAGGGCGCTGTTCTCCGACGACCATGTGAAGCCTGGCGACACCGTCCTCGTGCAGGGCACGGGCGGGGTCTCGATTTTCGCGCTGCAGTTCGCAAAAATTGCCGGAGCAACGGTGATTGCCACTTCTTCGAGCGATGCCAAGCTCGAACGGCTGACGGCGCTCGGTGCCGATCATGTCATCAATTATCGCGCCGATCCCGCCTGGGGCGAAACGGCCCGCGCTCTGACAGGCGGCCGCGGCGTCGATCATGTCGTCGATGTCGGTGGCCCGGCAACGCTGGACCAATCCATGGCGGCGGTGCGCGTCGCCGGCCACGTATCCCTGATCGGGATACTGAGCGGCGTGGAAGGTTCACTCCAACTCATACCCGCGCTCGTTCGCCAGATCCGGCTACAGGGCGTACTGGTTGGCAGCCGGGCACATCAGATCGAAATGATCCGCGCCATCGACCGCAACGGCATGCGGCCCGTCATCGACAAGGTGTTCCCGCTTGCGGAAATCGTCGCGGCCTTCCGGCATCAGGAAAGCAACCGCCACTTCGGAAAGATTTGCCTGGAATTCTGAGCGATCAGGCAGGCGGCCGATGGCTCTCAGGGGCGAGTATTCGTGACGGTGCGGCAAAGCTGAAGGGGGAGCAGCAGTGTATCGCCGTTCACGCTTCCCCATCTCCGCCCGTCCATCGCTTCTCCATATGCTTCCCCGTCCAGCGGCCGTAGCGCCACGGCGCCAGGGGGTGGCGTACTTCGTGGATGTCCGGGACAGGGTCGTAACCGGCCGAGCCGCCTGGGCGGCATCGCCAAATCCGGGAAACCATTAACCAGAAGCCGCGCCAGGGGCCGTTCCTGTCGATCGACTCGATGGCATATTCGGAGCATGTCGGCAGGTGGCGGCACTGCCAGCCGACGTAGGGCTTCAGCGTCCAGCGGTAGACGTGAATTGGGACCTTGAGGAGTTCGCCGAGAAGCTTCACGCTGGCTCGCTCGAAGCTGCGTGCTGACGCTTAGCATCGATCTGGGCCATGGCGTCGAGCACGGCGTCGAAAACCAGCAGCGTCGAGGTGTGCCGCGCTTTGTAATCGCGCACCGGTTCGAGGACTGCGAGATCGGCCCAGCGCCCGCCGGGCGGCGGTCCGTTCTCTTTCAGCATGGCGCGCATCTTGGCGGCGACCTCCGCCATCTCCTTCTTCGGGGTGCCGACGATCTCGCGTCCGACGACGGAGGCGGCGGCCTGGCCTAAAAGGCATGCCTTTACGGTCTGGCCGTAGCCGGTGACCACGCCGCCGTCCATGGTGAGATCGACCTGCACAGTCGAGCCGCATAGCTTCGAATGGGCGGTCGCGCTGGCATCCGGATTGCCGAGACGCTCGGATCGCGGAATCGCCGCGGCGAGTTCCAGGATGCGGTTCGAATAGATGGCGTCGAGGTCGGTCATGCGCGATTTTGCCTTGACTGTCGGGGCGGCTGCCGCCTGTCTGTGTGTTGCAGACGAATATAGGCATTTCATCCGCCGGAGCGAAACCTTCCAGTTCTACGGTGAAGTGAAGTCAACGTTTTGACACCAAGGACTCCGATCGACGCCATGCCTGATGATACTCCGATATTCGCGGCTCCCGGCCCCAAACAGGAGCTGGAGGAGGGATCGACCTTCACCCCCCGCTTCGATGCCGAGGGGCTTATTCCGGCCATCGTAACGGAGGCCGAAAGCAACGAAGTGCTGATGTTCGCCTACATGAACGCCGAAGCGCTGCGCCTGAGCGTCGAGACGGCGGTTGCGCACTTCTATAGCCGCTCGCGTGGACGCTTGTGGAAGAAGGGCGAAGAGAGCGGCAACCTGCTGCACATCGTGTCGATGCGGACCGATTGCGATCAAGATGTCGTGTGGCTCAGCGTCCGTATCGACGGGCACGGCGCCGCCTGCCACACCGGGAGGAAGACCTGTTTTTACCGTGACGTGGCGCTGGGCGATCGTATCGACGGAGCTTTCCGGCTCTCAGAATCGATCTTTGAGCGGGCCTTCGATCCCGGCGAAGTGTACTCCGGCAAGGACGAAAAGAGCTGATGCGGCAGCGGCAGCAGGACGCATATTGTTGTACTTACTCTGGCGCCTGGAGCAACATTCGCTCCAGAAGTGCGATCGCGTTTTATAGGATGATGCTCTAGTTGTCGGTTAACCCCGCCCCGATATTCTGTCGTGTTAGCATCCCAGTGTTGACGCGCGAGTCGCCGATGCCATGCCGGTCTTGTGGCGGTTCGCACGCTGTCTGCAGTTCTGGAATGCAGGTTTTACCGGCAACGCTGCCGGCCCACCGGGGGAATGTCGGATGGATCGATTGAGAATCGGATTGGCGCTCGGCGGCGGTGCGGCACGCGGATGGTCGCATATCGGCGTCCTGCGGGCGCTGGAAGAGGCGGGGATTCGGCCCCAGGTCATTGCCGGAACCTCGATTGGGGCCGTTGTCGGAGGGTGTTATGCGGCAGGCCACCTTGACGACATCGAAGCCTTTGCCCGCGAACTGACGATGCGCCGGGTATGGGGTTTCCTCGATTTCAATCTTGCCGGGACGGGTCTCATCACCGGCGGGCGGTTGACGGAACGCCTTATTGACACCGTCGGCGGACAGAAAATGCAGGATCTCCCCATCTGCTTTACTGCTGTCGCCACCGAAATCGGCACAGGTCACGAAATCTGGCTCTCCAAAGGCGGGCTCGCCAACGCCATCCGGGCCTCCTATGCGCTGCCGGGCATTTTCAAACCGGTTAAGATCCGGGGGCGTTGGCTGTTCGACGGGGCGCTCGTAAACCCGGTCCCGATCTCGGTATGCCGGGCGATGGGCGCGCGCTACGTCATCGCAGTCAACCTCAACTTCGATCTATCCTCGCGCGGAACGCTTGCCCCGCAGGTGGAATTCGATACTGAGCCGGAAGTTGAAACGGAGCTGGATGTCATCCCGCTCGCGAAGGAAACCGGCGGCTTCAACGCGCGCCGGCTGCTGCAGCGCCAGCTTTTCGGACGCGGCGAGAACGTGCCGGGCATCTCGACGGTCGTGGTCGAAGCCTTCAACATCGTCCAGGATCGGATTGCCCGGTCGAGACTGGCGGGCGATCCTCCCGATGCGATGATCAGCCCAAGGCTGCATGGCATCAATTTGTTCGATTTTCACAGGGCGGCGGAATTGATCGATCTGGGATACGCGGCCGCGAAGCGCGAGATCGAAACGATCCACCAGGAAATCACCGTGCGCGAACAATTGGTCGGCCACGGGCACCGCATTACGGCCTGAGGCAGCGCCCGAGGCGACTGGGTCCTCACCGGTGAGGCACTTCCAGATGCTGGCCCGCCAAGGCGGAGTCTGAGTCAGCCGGTGGCGAGATAATCGCGCATGGCGGACACTTCCATCTCGACCTCTGCGATGTGATGCTTGACGACGTCGCCAATCGAGATGATGCCGACGAGATTGCCGCTTTCGACAACCGGCAGATGTCGGAACCGGCCCTTGGTCATCATTTCCATCAGTTCCTCGATGGTGCGGTCGAGACTGCAGATAGTTACGTCGCGCGTCATGAATTCCGAGGCCGGACGGCCCAGCACCTGTTGACCGCTGGAGGCTATTGCCCGAACGAGATCGCGCTCCGAAACGATTCCGATCACGCCGCCATGGTCGTCGACGATGACAATGGCGCCAATGCGTTTTTCCGACAAAGCGACCGAAATATCGAGAAGTGTTGTACTTGCGTGTGCGGTTGCTACAGCCCTGCCCTTGGCTTTCAACAGAGTTGCTACGTTCATTGCAATCGCCTCCGGTTCATTTGGATACCCCTTGCAATTGCGGCGAACCGTCAGGGGCTTGATTACATTTGCGTGAATGCTGCTTCAGAATGTCGCAAAACGCAAGGCTCAGTGCACAATCCTTGGTTCGAAACGGGGCCTAGGCGGGGCCGGATCGAAGAAGCCGAAGCACAAGAGGCCAGCAAGATAGCCGCCCAGATGGGCCTCCCAGGCAATCCCGCCTTCCCCGGCAAGCCCCGGAATTCCAAAGGCTGTGACAGCGTTCAGCAGAAGGTAGATGGCGGTGACGGCAAGAACGCGCTTATCGCTCAACGCCCTCGTTAACCGCATCAGCGGAACCGAGCGGGGGCGTTCGCGCAGGACAGAAATACTGCCCATGTCGATGGCGCTGAACAAAAATCGCATGACCGCCCCCATCATTCCGGAGACCGCGCCCGATGCCCCGACCACGGGAACGCCCGCACCCCAGTGAAAGCCCATGAACGTCGCCGCACCGATAATCCCGGTAAAGGCGGTCAAAGCCAGAAACCGGACCGTGCCCACGCGCATAGCAATGGCGCCGCCGAACGCCAGGAACCAGACCGAATTAAACATGAGGTGGATGCCATCGCCATGGACGAACATATGCGTGATCCACGACGTCCAGGAGGCCAGTTCGCCGCCCGGGATCTGATCGGCAAAACCCGCGTAACGCGCCGGCACGAAGGCCAACGCGATCGTCAGCCAGTCGTCTTCGTTAATTGGAAGGAACTGGCGCACGGCGTGGATCGCCACGAAGATCCCTATCAGCGCGACGACGCTTCCGGGCACGTTGAAAATCGGCTCGCGGTGGGGCTGATGCAATTGAGGCTCCATCAATTTTGCTCTCGGCAGTGTCGGTCGGGACCACCACCAGCGCGGGCAGCGTTAACGTTCCCAGGGGCGGCGGGCAAGCGGGCAACCAGCAGAAAGGTCGCGATTGCCGGTGCGGATGGCACGGTTGCTGCTGAGTTGGGCGCACAAGACTGAACAATTGCGAACAACCGTGTCATTTTCGGACGGCGGCGGAGAAAACCATGGAGGTCCTGCGCCGCGCATGCCGGGGCACCGACGGAGCGACGGGCAAAAATGAGAACCGCAACCAACATAGCTCTCTACGGTTATTGGAACAGTGTCCGGGCCGGGCGCATTGCGCCACGCCGTTTTGAGATCGAACCTGCACGGATCGCCGATGTTCTCTCCGACACCTTCATCCTCGAATTCCAGGACCCATCCTCATTCGTCTACCGGCTCGCAGGGACCCGCATATGCGAAACCGCGGGCCGCGAGATGCGCGGGACCAGTTTCCTTGAGGGTTGGCGGGAGACCGACAAATTCGTGTTGCAACGGCATCTGACTTCGGTGCGCAAACTAGGTGCGGTTGCCCGGTTTCTCATCGACGGTGTCTCGGAGCAAAACCGCATGGCGCGCTTCGAAGTGCTCATTCTTCCATTGTTGCATAACGGCGAGTCGATCGACCGGTTCCTGGGGGGGGTTGTTGCCATCAATCCGCAGCCCTGGCTCTCGGCGACGCCGGTCGAATCGTTCCGCATAGTCGAAACTGAACTGACCTACCCCGCCGAGGGTTGCGATGTGCCCGAACCGGTGCTGCGCGCAGCCCCCAGCGGATTGTCCCAGCCCACGGTCTTCCCGGGTCTTCGCACTGCCCGGATCGTGCGTCACGACCGGCGGCAGTTCCGCGTCTACGAGGGCGGGCGGTCCCAGCAGACCGACGAGAACTCCTAATACTTGAGGTTCCCTGCAGCGCGTGTTCGTGCAGCGACTGCCAGTTCCATACAGGTATGGTGCCCCCCACGCGCCAAATCGACTGTTGTCTATGGACGGGAGCGGGACTCGCAGCCCTTTGCCTAGCCTGCAGTATACGAGCTCCCGGCCCGCTATCGGGCGGATCGAGAGACGGCCTCCGAAATTCAACGCGCAATAGATTGTCCCAAAATAATTACGGCTATTATCTAAACGTTAAAACACCCAGCCGATACTCGATGGAGTAATCACAGACCGCCTGTCGTCGGAGCGGTCGAATTGTGCAGATCCTTGCGTTCGAGGTTGTTTGATGCCTGCCCTACACGCCCAGGTGACCCGCCATCCATCCTCGCAACTGAGGATGCCCGATGTCGATTTCGGCGACCGTTACCGGACCATGGAATTGGCGCTTCAGGGGCGTTTCATGCGCACCGACAAGTCGGAATATCCCGCCAAGATGATCACAATCTCGGTTGCGGAAATGCAGATGACTTCGCCGGTACTTCTGGCGCCGAAGGAGAAAGTCGTCGCCTATTTCGAACACGTCGGGCTTATCGACGGAGCCGTCGACCGGGTGTACGAATCTAGTTTTTCGATGTGCCTCAATATCACCACGCGCAAACGCGAAAAACTGGCTGCTCAGCTCACTTGGCTGATCAACCGTTCTGATTTTACCGGCCTCGAAGGTCGCCGGCACGAGCGCATCGCGGTTGGCAACAAGACGGTCACGATGCAGCTCGGCGAACGTGCCGTCCAGTGCGCTCTGCTTGACATTTCACTATCGGGGGCTTCGCTGGGCACGCACTTCAGGCCGGTTATCGGCACGGAAGTCATTGTCGGGATGCAGCACGCCGTCGTGCGCCGTCATCACGACCACGGCATCGGCGTCCAGTTTCTCCAGGTTCAAGAGGCAAATGCCCTGCAGTCGCTGTTTGACTGATGAAGATAGCCAGAGAGTTCGGCATGGCCCATCGGGCTGGCGCCGGTTCGAGGCTTAGGGAACGAATGCGGTCTACGCCGGGTTGGTCTGTTCGCCGGTCCAGTTTTGGTTCTCATGTGAGTTATCTGGAGTTGTTTTCTCAGATGCGTATCGGGGTCATTTTAGCTTTCGCGGCGAGTTTGATGGCGCTTAGCCTGTCAGAGGCGAGTGCCGAACCGCAGACATCCTCTTACTATGGGCAACAGTATTCGCCCTTCATGCGTGCGTTCGGCACCGCGCAACCGCCATACGGCTTCGTCCAGTTCTGCGAGACCCAGCCGCAGTATTGCCTCGGTCACTGGCGCGTCAATGAGCGCTTCGATGCAACGCCCGAACGACTGAGCGAACTTGACGAGGTCAACCGCACCGTCAACGCGGCGATCACACCTGTCACCGACATGGAAGCCTACGGCGTCGAGGAGTACTGGACACTTCCGCAAACCTCGGGCGATTGCGAAGACTATGTGCTGTTGAAGCGCCAATGGCTGATGGCGCGCGGCTGGCCCGACAGCGCGCTGCTCGTGACCGTCGTGCGCGATGAACACGGGGATGGGCACGCGGTACTGACCGCGCGCACGTCGCAAGGTGATTTCATCCTCGACAACAAGGTCACCGAGGTCCGCATCTGGAGCGCCACGCCCTACCAGTTCGTGATGCGCCAGTCTTACGTGAACCCCAAGGCATGGGTGTCGCTGGAAGAGGTGGTGCGTGATCGTCCGGTCGTGACGGCGGGCCAGAAGTCGAAGCGATGATCCTCATTGTCCGCAATTTGCTGCGCAGGGTGTGTGCCCCGGCATAGCGGCTGTGGCCCCGGTATGAGGAGAGAACCTGTGGCCCCGGCATAGCGGGCGTCGGCGCGGTGAAGCGACCGTGGTGGTGATCCCCTCGAAGGCAATGACCGGACGCCAGAAAACCCAGGTCAGGCTTCGTCCGCAATCCATATATCGGCCGCTCAACTGTCCTGCGCGCGCAGCTTCCCCCTGAACCGCTGCCAGTTCTGGACATAGCGTCCGGCGGTAGCTTTGACTTCGGCGACCTGTTCGGCAGTCAGTTCGCGAATGATGCGGCCCGGTGAACCGACCACGAGCGAGCGCGGTGGGATAACCTTGCCCTCGGGGATCAGCGAATTGGCGCCGATGAGCGACCCTTCTCCAATGACCGCGCCATTGAGGACAATCGAGCCGATGCCAACGAGGGCGCCCGGCTCCACCGTGCAGCCGTGCAGCATGACAATGTGGCCGATGGTGCAATCGGGATGGATCGTCATCGGGTAGCCGGGGTCCGTGTGCAGGACGCAGTTTTCCTGGATGTTGACGCGTTCGCCGAGGACGATGGGCTCGTTATCCCCACGTATCACCGTGCCGAACCACACGCTCGCGTCCTCGCGGATGTCGACGTTGCCGATCACTGTTGCGGTAGGCGCGACCCAGTAGCGGCCGTTGGCGGGGGTCTTAACCTCTGCATCGAGGGCGTAAAGCGGCATGGTCGCAATCTTCCCGTTCAGACGTCTTCGAGATCCATCTCAAGGATGGCCATCTGCAACTGGTACTCGACCTCGCCCTCGTCCTCGATGCGATACAGCGTGGCGATGAATTCGTCGCCGATGAAGACTTCGGCCATGTCGGCCTTCTTGGGCTGCGGGCGCAAACCGATGTTCTTCAAGCCGAAGGTCTTGCGCAGATAGGTTTCGATTTTGGCGAGTTCCGTCTTGTCCACGGGCGTGGTCTCCTTGGTGTCGTGCTTGGATACGCGTGCGGGCCGTTATGGCGGTCAGGAGCCGTTCGTGTCCAGGGCCGGCATGTCAAGTTGCTGATCCATCGAACTGGCAGGTTCCGAGCAGCCCGCAGGGCCGACGATGCGCGCCGGGACGCCGGCGACCGTCACTTCCGAAGGAACGTCCTTCAAGACCACCGAACCGGCCGCCACGCGTGAGCAGCAACCCACCTTGATGTTGCCGAGGATCTTGGCGCCCGCTCCGATGAGGACACTGTCGCCGATCTTGGGATGGCGATCGCCGGTGACCTTGCCGCTGCCGCCGAGCGTGACGCCGTGCAGGAACGAGCAGTTGTCGCCGACGACAGCCGTTTCACCGACGACAAAGCCGGTGGCGTGGTCGAGCATGATGCCCTTGCCGAAGCGAGCGGCAGGGTGGATGTCGACGCTGAACAGCTTCGAACTCTGGCTTTGCAAATAGAGCGCGAAGTCCTTGCGGCCCTTAAGCCAGAGCGCGTGGGCAAAGCGGTATGTGACGAGGGCGTGGAAGCCCTTGAAGTAGAGCAGCGGCTCGATGAAACGGTCGCAGGCAGGGTCGCGCTCATGGACGGCGGCAAGATCTGCACGCAATGCGTTACCAAGGTCTGGCAGCTCGTCCAGCACGCGCCCGAAGGTCTTGGAGATGAGTCCGGCATCCACGTCGGTATGATTGAGGCGCTGGGCAAGGCGGTGAATGATCGCCTCCTCAAGTGTATCCTGTCCCAGCACTGTGGCGAATACGAACGAGCCCAGCGCGGGTTCTGCGCGCATCACGGCTTCGGCTTCCTCGCGCACGGCCATCCAAACCGGATCGTGGTTCGAGGCTTCATCGGTCGGCAGCTTGTGGATTTTCTGGGCCATGTGAGACACCTCTGGGAATCGGGCTCGCCGATGCAGCACGCCCGATTTCCAGGGCGCGCCAGTCAAGCGAATGCTGTTGGAATGAATGTAGTCCCTTTGGCTCCCGGTCAAAAGGGCGGACTTGTAGAACTGCGATCCCGTGATCGCCCAGACGGCGGCGTGTGAGGGGGCCGACGGCACGGAAGGAAGCTAATCGACTTCCAGGACGACGCGTCCGCGCACCTTTCCAGCGATGATCTGCGGCGCAAGTTCCACGACATCCCTCCATGGGCGGGTAAGCGTGAGTTCGGCGAGCTTGGCGCGGTCGAGGTCGGTTGCAAGGCGGTTCCAGGCGGCAAGACGCCGATCCCGCGGGACCATGACGCTGTCGATGCCAGCCAGCGTCACGCCGCGCAGGATGAAGGGCATCACGGTCGCGGGCAGGTCAGAGCCCTGGGCAAGACCGCAGGCGGCAACGCAGCCGCCGTATTTCGTCATGGCGATGGCATTGGCCAGCGTGTGGCTGCCCGCTACGTCAACTGCACCCGCCCAGCGCTCCTTGCCGAGCGGACGGCCCTTTTCGGAGAGTTCCGATCGGTCGATGACGTCGTTTGCGCCAAGGTGCTTGAGGAAATCGGCTTCCGCGGCGCGGCCGGTGGAGGCGATCACGTGGTGGCCCAGTTTCGCCAGAAGGGATACCGCGACACTGCCGACGCCGCCTGCGGCCCCGGTAACGAGGACCGGCCCCTTGTCCGGCGTCACACCATGGGCTTCGAGGGCCAGCACGCAGAGCATCGCGGTATAGCCAGCCGTACCGATGGCCATCACTTCTGAGGGCTCGAAGGCGGAGGGAAGCGGGATCAGCCAGTCGCCGTTGACGCGGGCGTACTGCGAATAGCCGCCGTCATGACCTTCACCGACGCCCCAGCCGTTCAGGATGACTTTATCGCCCTTGGCGTATGCGGGATGAGAGGAAGTCTCAACGGTGCCGGTGAAGTCGATACCTGGCACGAGGGGCCATTTGCGCACGATCGGTCCTTTGCCGGTGAGTGCGAGGCCGTCTTTGTAGTTGATCGTAGTATGGGTGACGCGGACAACGACATCGCCTGCCGACAGGTCGTCCAAAGTGATCTCTTCCCAGGCTGGCATTTGTCCGCCGTCGGTTTTGGACACGCGAAGGGCTTTGAAACGTTCCATATCTTCCTCGCTGGTGGTCTTGGTTTGCCTTGCCGGCACCGTCGCGCGGCTGAACCTGGTGTGCAAGAGCCCTCTCGAGGGGGTTTGGCTCATAAGTTATACAAGGGTAGTCTCGCGCCTGCGAAATCCTGTGGATGAGCTGGCGATGCACTTTACTGCAACACCAATCGGTGGGCTTCGAACTTTGCCGCATGCTGATCTATCGCAACCGGCGAAAATCCTTTGTCAGGACGCCAGTGCAACAACTTAGGCCGCTGGGCTCGCATGCGGACACAGTCATAGGTGCAGCCTTGCTGACGATCCAGGAGAGCTTTGATCCGTCGTCGTCGCCCTGCAATGTGATGCTTGATCGGCACACCCGTGGGCGCTGTTTGGCGTGCAATGCAAAAACTTTTTCGCTTGGCATTCAACGAAGGTCGCATCTAGGCTCCGGGTCAAGCTGCACCGACAGCGAATGAACAAGCCATAAGGCCGATCCAGGAGGCGACTATGACCTTACAGATGCAAATGACGACCCTCGCGGCGATAGTGTCGTTTGGTTTTCTCGCAGCGATCGTACTTGGCGCACTCTAGGAGCGTTCGCGACGCCTCACTAGCCACCTAAGTGCCTGCCCCATACCCCCGAACGGCTACGACAGCGTGAGATCAATCTCACGCTGTTCGTTTTTGTCGTGTTCGATGATTTCAGCTCTCTCAGCGGCGTACGAGATAACCGAGGATAGCACCGGCAAGTGGGATGAAACCTGGATTGACTTGCGCGGGCAGGGCTTGCAGCACCTCCGGGACGAACAGAATGATGGCTGCCCCGATGAGAGCGCCGACAAGCGCGGAGACGAGGGTTGAGGTGCCGGGCCGGCGCACCGCCTTCAAGACCAGCGATCCAATCAACCCGACCAGCCAGACGATGACCGCAAAACAGGTCGCATCAACGATCCCATCGATCAGTGCGCCCTGGTTGGGGATCTGGGCGGCTATGACGTCCTTGCCGAACCAGCCGATGATGATCTGCAACGCGATGAGTACGATATATCCGAGCATTCCCGAGGCCCCCCGAATGCAATTCGGCCGCACGTCCGCGGCGGCCGCAATTGCTGTTATGTCAAAATTGGCTGGCGCGCAGTGCCGGCCAATGCCCCCGGGCTAACACAAGCGTTGCGGGTGTCCAGCGAAAGCCCGGACCGGACACCAATCAGGCGGCTGATTTTTCAGAGGGTGTTGAGGCGTTGCACCTATGCGGGCGTGCGGATTGGATTCCAGCGCGTCGTTATCCGTCGATCCGAGCGCCAGAAGCGACGGCATATTCCAGGACAACTCTTCCGACCCAGGAAACGCCTTCGCGTTATTCCCTCAGATCAAATGTTGCGCTAGGCCCGCTGACGACCTCGCCGTCCTCTTTGGTGAAGGACGTTAATCCGGTATCAGGAATCAGTTCGAGGACCATTTCCGAAGGACGGCAGAGCCGAGCTTTGCCGTCGACAATGACGATCGGTCGGTTGATCAGGATGGGATTCTGCACCATGAAGTCGATCAGTTCGCCATCGCTCCACTTGGGATCGCCGAGACCGATATCATCATAGGGCGTACCTTTCTGACGGAGCAGACCGCGGACCTCGATGCCCATCAGGCCGATCAACTCGACAAGGCGCTCGCGCGTCGGCGGCTCCTTGAGATACTCAATCACTTCAGGTTCGATTCCGGCCGCGCGCAACATCGCAAGAGTGTTTCGGGACGTGCCGCAATTCGGGTTGTGATAGATGGTGGCGGGCATTCTTCAACCTTCCGTCTTGATGTTCGCAGCGCGCAGGCGGGCAGGATCTTTTCCTTCATACCAGACGCGGCTCGCGTTGACGAAGTACACCAGTGATAACATCACGGGCACTTCGATCAACACACCGACGACGGTCGCCAGGGCGGCCCCCGATTGAAAACCGAACAGGCTGATGGCCGCGGCAACCGCAAGTTCAAAAAAGTTACTGGCGCCGATCAGGGCCGACGGCCCGGCGATGCAATGGGCTTCGCCCGAAATGCGGTTAAGAAGGTATCCGAACCCGAAGATGAAATAGGTCTGAAGCAGGATCGGGACCGCCAGCAGTGCGATGATCAGCGGCTGGGCAAGAATTTGTTCGCCCTGGAATGCGAACAGCAAAACCAGGGTCGCCAGCAGGGCCATGATCGAGACCGGCTGGAATTGCCGCAACAATCTGTCGAGACCGGCCAGTCCCCGGTTCGCAATCGTGATGTGCCTGATTATCTGGGCGATCAACACCGGCACGACGATGTAAAGAGCAACCGAAAGGGCGAGCGTTTCCCAAGGGACGATGATTGCCGAAAGGCCGAGCAGGAGGCCGACGATAGGCGCGAATGCAAAGACCATTATGACGTCGTTGAGAGCGACCTGGCTCAACGTGAAGTGCGGCTCACCGTTCGTCAGGTTGCTCCAGACGAAGACCATGGCGGTGCATGGAGCAGCGCCAAGAAGGATCAGCCCCGCGATGTAGCTGTCCACCTGTGCTTCCGGAAGCAATGGACGAAACAGCCAGCCAATGAAAAGCCAGCCCAGGAATGCCATTGTGAATGGCTTGACCAGCCAGTTGGCGACAAGCGTGACGCTAATGCCGCGCCAATGCTGGGTGACGCCAGCGAGCGCACCAAGGTCGATGCGGATCAGCATTGGGATGATCATCAGCCAGATCAAAATAGCGACCGGCAGGTTGACACTTGCGATCTCGGCCGAACCGATTGCCTGAAACAGGGCCGGCATGAAATGGCCGAGCGCGATCCCAAGAACAATGCAAACGGCAACCCAGACCGTGAGGTATTTCTCGAAAGTTGACATGCGGCTCGCCTGTTTTGTTCGCTTGGTTGTGCGCGGCTGGATTTTTCTGTTGGACGCCGCGGTCGGACCTGCACTGTTCCGCCTCGACAGATGATGCGTCATTTTAAGGATGATCGGGAACTCAGGTCTTCGTTTCGACGCTGTCGGGCCCCATCACGTTCTGGCGGCGCACGTCTTTGGAGAAGTCCTTGACCCTGCCGCGCATGCTGTTGGCGTCGAGGTCCGGCTTGGCCATTTGGACGAACTTGTCGATGTGGTGGTACAGCAGCGAATACGTATCGGCGAAAGCGCCGAGTTTCTTGGAGTTGCTGCCTTCCTGTTTCGACGGATCGCGCATGCCCCAATGTTCTGTGATCGGATTCCCAGGCCAGACCGGACAGTTTTCGGCGGCTGCGTCGTCGCAAAGGGTGAAAACGAAGTCGATCTCGTCCTTGCCCGAGCCGGTGAATGCATCCCAGGATTTGGAGTGCAAGCCGTCCGTCTTATGCCCGTGATTCTGCAGGATCCGAATCGCCAAGGGATTGATTTCCCCGCGCGGCGTGCTGCCGGCACTGTGGGCGATGAAGGCGCCCTGGCCAAGCGCATTCATCAGGCATTCGGCGATGATTGAACGTGCCGAGTTGTGGGTGCACAGGAACAGTACGTTGTATGGGGCATCTCTTGTCATTTCATTCTCCTCGGCCGATGCGGAACAAAGATCGGGAATGCCGGCGACGACCGCCGAACACAGCGCGGGATTGCCGTCACAACAATCCTCGGTGAGAAACCCCAGCAGAGCGCGCATGCCCTCCACCTCCACGCTGTAGCGGACGAAGCGGCCGTCGCGCCACGAGCGCAGCAGCCCGGCGTGCACCAGTTCCTTCGAGTGGAACGAAAGGGTCGTTGCCCCGATGCCGACGATCCGTGCGATATCCCCTGCCGCCATCCCCGAAGGCCCGCACTTGACGAGCAAACGGAAGATGGACAGCCGGTTCTCGTGCGCCAGTGCAGAGAGCGCCTTGACGGCAGCTTGTCGATCCATGACTGCAACACTTCAAGTATTATTGAAAGCTTGTCAACGGGAATGCGCAAGAACGATGCAGACATCGGGGATCGGCCGACACCGGTTTTTGCTCGCCCGGTACCGGCTTCAGCTATGCAGTGCAGCGCCTTGAAATCGATAGAGAAGCGGTTTTTCGCAAGTGGATTCGGCTCAAGGAGCCAATAGTCCCACGCGCAGCGCCATCCAAGCGGAATGGCAAAGTCGCGAAGCTTTTCTTCGTGGTGCAGGGCTCGACCGGCCTTATCCGAGCACGCGCCCGGCAACCGCGTCGAGCTTGGCAAGCAGGGCGGGATCGCGGGCATCGGGCGGCGTGATGATCGCAACGTCGAGAGCCCTGTCTGTGCCGATAGGGCAGTCCGGGTGATCCTTCGGGAAATGGCGTGCAAGATTGGCGACGAGGCGCTGGGCCTTCTCGGTATTGCCGCGCATGATGGCGATGACGGAGGCGACATCCACCGCCTCGTGCTCGCTGTGCCAGCAGTCGTAATCGGTGACCATCGCAAGCGTCGCGTAGCAGATCTCGGCTTCCCGCGCGAGCTTGGCTTCAGGCATGTTGGTCATGCCGATGACCGAACAGCCCCATGAGCGGTACAGTTCACTTTCGGCACGCGTCGAAAATTGCGGGCCCTCCATGACGAGGTAGGTTCCGCCGCGTGAAACCGAAACGTTCTCGGCGTTCGCCGCATTCTCGAGCGCATCGGCGAGCAGCGGGCTGACGGGATCGGCAACCGAGACATGGGCAACGCAGCCGGCGCCAAAGAAGCTCTTTTCGCGTGCGAACGTGCGGTCGATGAACTGGTCGACGACGACAAAGTGGCCGGGCGGCAATTCTTCTTTCAGCGAGCCGCACGCCGAGATCGACAGCAGGTCGGTGACGCCGGCGCGCTTCAGGACGTCGATGTTGGCGCGGAAGTTGATCGCCGACGGCGGCACCTTGTGGCCGCGGCCGTGGCGCGGCAGGAAGCGAACGGGAAGTCCGTCGATCTCTGCAAACAGCACATCGTCGGAAGGCTTGCCCCACGGACTCTCGATATGGCGCCATTCGGCGTTGGTCATGCCTGGCAGATCATAAAAGCCGCTGCCGCCGACGATGCCGAGGACCGTTTTGGTCATGCGTCTGTCTCCCTAGTAGCTGTTTTCCTGACGCCCGGCAAACGCGATCCGGCTCGCCGTCGCTCCCGATTGCCGCCAGCAGCTGACCGGGTCAAGTCCGCTCGTGCGCTTAGAAGGTGACTGGCACACAAAAGGCCCCGCTCGCGGGGCCTTCTGTTGATCGTGGTGGCCGGCTGCTATTGCGCGATCAGTGCTTAACGCGCGACCAGATCCGCTTCTTTGCGAAATAGAGCAGCAGGGTTGTGATGATGAGGTAGAGCATGACGGTCCACCCGAGTTGCTTGCGCTCGTTGAGCGAAGGATCGGCGGCCCAGGCGAGGAACGCGGTCACGTCCTTGGCGTTCTGCTCCAGGGACGATTTTGCGCCAGCGTTCTCCTGGTACTCGACCGCCCCACCCTCGGGAATCGGCTGGATCATGGCGATCTGGTTGCCGGGGAAGTAGGCGTTGTAGTTCATGCCCTCGGCCAGATGGAAGCCCTCGGGGGCCTCCTTGTAGCCAGTCAGAAGCGCGTACATGTAATCCGCGCCGCCCTCGGCATAGCCCGTCAGGATGTCGCGCATCATCATCGGTACGTGGATGTACCAGGATGCTTCGTTGTGGACGCTGCGGGCCCGCGTGATCAAGGAGAGGTCGGGGGGATAGGCGCCGTTCTGGATGGAGCGTGCTTCCTGTTCGTTCTTATAGGGTCCCTTGATCTTGTCGGAGAGCTTGGGTACGCGCTCGAACATCGCGCCTTCGTCATTGGGGCCGTCGCTGATCTGGTTGGGCCATTCGGCGGCGAGTGCCTTGACGGCCTCATCATCGAATTCCGGTCCCCCCTTCTGCACCAGATTGCGGAACTTGACCCGCTCCAGAGCATGACACGAGGCGCAGACTTCCTTGTAGACCTGGAAGCCGCGACGCAACTGGTTGCGGTCGTACTGGCCGCCAAATCCCGCAAAGCTCCACTCGTGGCGATCGATGTGGGCGACTTCTCCTCCAGCGGCTATGGCCGGCGCCCCGGTGCAAACCAGGGTGGCAAGGGCCGCCAATGCAGAGCGGAGGGGAACGACGGTTCTATATGCTGTCATGGTGTTGTCCCTCTCGCTCAGCGGTCTTCAGGGGCGGCAGCCGCGCCGGCTGGAACGCCACCGCCTGCGCGAACTGGCGATTTTCCGAGCACCGCATCAGTGATCGAGCCTGGAAGCTTCCTCGGGGTCTCGATACTGCCGACGATCGGCATCACGAGCAGGAAGTGTGCGAAGTAATAGGCGGTAAAGATGCGCGCCCAGAACACGTAGATTCCTTCCGCCGGCTTCGATCCGAGGTAGCCGAGCGCCAGGCAGGAGAACAAGAACAGCCAGAAGAACCATTTGTAGATCGGCCGGTACTTGGTCGAGCGAACTGGCGAGCGATCGAGCCAGGGGATGAAGGCCAAAATCGCAATGGCTGCGAACATCGCAATAACGCCGCCGAGCTTGTCGGGGATGGCGCGCAGGATTGCGTAGAACGGCAGGAAGTACCATTCGGGCACGATGTGGGGAGGTGTGACGAGCGGGTTTGCCTCGATGAAGTTGTCTGCGTGCCCAAGGTAATCAGGCAGGAACAAAACGAACCAGGCGAATACGAAGACAAAGGCGAACAGTGCGACGGCATCCTTGGCGACGGCATAGGGATACATCGGCACGGAGTCGGATTTCGTCTTGATGTTGAGGCCCGTCGGATTGTTCTGGCCGGCGACGTGCAGCGCCCAGATGTGCAGGATGACGAGGCCGAAGATCACGAACGGCAGCAGGTAATGCAGTGAGAAGAAGCGGTTCAGTGTCGTTCCCGAGACTGCATAGCCGCCCCACAGCCACTCGACGATGCCCGTGCCCATACCCGGGATCACCGCATCGAGCGACGAGAACAGGTTGGTGATGACGGTCACTGCCCAGAAGCTCATCTGCCCCCAAGGCAGCGAATATCCAAGGAATGCGGTCGCCATCATCGCAAGGAGTATGAAGACGCCGAGAATCCAGAGAATTTCGCGCGGGGCGCGGTAGGAGCCGTAATAAAGGCCGCGGAAAGTGTGAATGTAGACCGCAAGGAAGAACATCGAACTGCCGGTTGCATGCAAGGACTGCAGCAGCCAGCCGTAGTTGACGTCGCGGCGGATGTGATCGACCGAATTGAAGGCGTCGTCAGCGCTAGGCACATAATGCATTGCGAGCACGATGCCCGTCACCAGCTGCGCAACGAGGCAGAACGTCAGTATCCCACCGAATGTCCACAGGTAATTGAGATTTCGCGGCGTCGGGAAGTCAACGAACTGGTCGTGCATCATGCGCGGCACAGGCAGGCGTTCGTCCCACCACTTGGCCGTTGCTGACTTCGGCTCATAGGTCGATGCGTGATTAGACATGGTGCGCTTTTCTTTCCTCAGCCGATGCGGATCTTGGTGTCCGAAAGGAAGGTGTAGGGCGGAATATCGAGGTTGCGCGGCGCCGGGCCTTTGCGGATACGGCCGGCCGTATCGTAATGCGACCCGTGACAAGGGCAGAACCAACCGCCGAAGTCACCCTTGGCGTCTGCCAGCGTCTGACCTTTCGGGATGCAACCGAGGTGGGTACAGATACCGACCATGACGAGCCACTTCTCATGGCCTTCAAGTGTGCGGTTGGCGTCCGTTGCCGGCGTGCCCGGCTGGTTTTCGTTGCGCGACAAAGGGTCGGGGAGCTCTTCGACCGGAACGTTCTTGGCCGTTTCGATTTCCGCGGCCGTCCGGTGGCGAATGAAGACCGGCTTGCCGCGCCACATGACGGTGATGGCCTGGCCTTCCTGTACCGGTGACAGATCAAACTCCGCAGAGGCAAGCGCCTGAGCGCCCGCGTCCGGGTTCATCTGGTGGACGAACGGCCAGATCAGTGAAGCCGCGCCGACAGCCGCGAAGGCTGAAGCTGCGACCACAACAATATCGCGGCGGTTTGGTTCTTCGACGTCTGCGGTCATCGAGCGACCTCCTTCGAGCGGGTCATCGTCAAATCAAGGCGCGCCATACGCCATGTTGCCCGGTGAAAGCAACACGGCGGCTTTCCGACCCAGATTACGCAAAAAGGCGCGCAGGCGGGTGTTATGCTGAAGCGGCGCGAATTGCCACAGGTTTGCCACCGTTTGCCTTGGCTCTCAAGCCTGCGTTTGGCTTACGTCACAGGGCAATTTGGCGCACACCGAAGGACCAATACAGGATTCAGCGAAAGGTTGCTCTCAATCAATGCGCATTGCTCTCTACCAGCCCGACATCGCGCAGAACACCGGCACGCTGCTCCGGCTCGGGGCTTGTCTCGACGTCGCCATCGATATCATAGGGCCCGCGGGCTTCGACATGAGCGACCGCGCGTTGAAGCGGGCGGGACTCGACTATCTCGGTGATGTCGAGTGGCGGCGGCATATTAGTTTCGCTGCGTTCGAGGCTTGGCGGCGGGAGCGGGGGATGCGGCTGGTTCTGGCGACGACGAAAGCCGAGCGGCCCTATACAGACCTTGCCTATCACACTGGCGACATCGTCATGATGGGCCGCGAAACCGCTGGCGTTCCCGATGCAGTCGCCAAGGTTGCCGACGTCGCCGTGAAGGTCCCCATGCGGGATCACAGGCGCTCGCTGAACGTGGCGCTTGCTGCTGCGATGATCGTCGGCGAGGCGCTGAGGCAAGTGGCGATGGGAAACGCAAGTCCATATGGCTGATCCCGCAGTGAAACGCCGTATTATATTGCGCACAATCTAATTCGGATCTATCCTGCCACAGCGCACGAGAGAGGCGGTCACCTAAACGAGATCGTTCACGGTCCAACGCGTGCCCGGCTGATGGCGTGCAGTCGATGCTGCACAAACATTTGCAGGCGGAAGATGGGCCCGGGGGGCGACATGACTCCGAGGAAAACTAGGCAGTCTGTGATGGAGGAAATGATCGATGAAAGTAATCTTGAATGCAGCTATGGGGTTTTTGGCATTGGCGATTGCTATTGTAGTGCCGGCCAGCGCAGAAGAGAAGTCGCTTTACGAGCGCATCGGCGGATATAAAGGTGTCGCTGCGGCCGTCGATGATCTGGTGGACCGGCTCTACGTCAATAAGACACTGAACCAAAACACGGCAATCAACCTGGTCCACGAGCAGAACGAACGGGCAGCGTTCAAATTGATCCTTGCAACCTGGGTCATGGAGAATACCGGCGGACCGAAAATCTACTTCGGTCGCGACATGGGCAATGGCCATGCCCATTTGAGCATCTCCAATCGCGAATTTGATATCGTCCTGACCGAATGCAAGACAACGTTCTACCAACTTGGAGTTGGCGAGAAGGAAATCGGTGAGCTGATGGCCGGGCTGGAAGCCCAGCGCGAGGAAGTCGTCACCGCCAAGAGCAATTAAGAGAACGATCCGCACGCAGCAGACCCCGGGGCTGCGCTCGGGGGTCCTTGTCTTGCTCAACGATGCCGTTCCGACTGGTCCGGAGCGCGAGGAGCAAATCAGCCCCCCTTTACTCCGCCGCCTCCTGCGCCAGGAAACCGCCGGATTGGCGGGCCCAAAGGTCGGCGTAGAGGCCGCCGCGAGCAATCAGTTCTGCGTGTGCCCCGTCCTCGACGACGGCGCCTTGATCCATGATGATGAGCCGATCCATCGCCGCGATCGTCGACAGGCGGTGAGCAATGGCGATCACCGTCTTGCCGGCCATCAGGTCGTTAAGGCTCTCCTGGATGGCGGCTTCCACTTCCGAATCGAGCGCGCTGGTGGCTTCGTCAAGGATCAGGATCGGCGCGTTCTTCAACAGCACGCGTGCGATGGCGATGCGCTGGCGCTGCCCCCCCGACAGCTTGACGCCGCGCTCGCCCACATGCGCATCGTAGCCCGTGCGTCCGCTGGGATCGACGAGGCCCAGGATGAAGTCGTTGGCATGAGCGCGCTTGGCGGCGGCAATGGCTTCTTCGCGCGTGGCGCCCGGACGGCCGTAGACGATGTTGTCGTAGACGGAGCGGTGCAGAAGCGAAGTATCCTGCGTCACCATGCCGATCTCGCCGCGCAGGCTCTGCTGGGCGACGTTGGCGATGTCCTGGCCGTCGATTCTGATCCGCCCGCTTTCCAGATCGTAGAAGCGCAACAACAGGTTGACGAGCGTCGACTTGCCGGCGCCCGAGCGGCCGACCAGCCCGACTTTCTGGCCGGGCCTGATCGACAGTGACAGGTTATCGATGATCCCGCCTTCCTTACCGTAGTGGAACTTGACGGCTTCGAATTCGATGGCCCCCTTTGTGACGACGAGCGGCTTGGCCGCCGGCACGTCGACGACGGTTTGCTCACGAGTCAGCGTACCGATGCCATCCTGGATGACACCGATATGTTCGAACAGGTGGGCGACTTCCCACATGATCCAGTGCGACATGCCCTGCATCCGCATCACGAGGCCGACGGTGAAGGCAAGAGAGCCGGCCGTAACGGCGCTGCCCGTCCACAGCCAGATTCCGAGTCCGGCGACGGACACGAGCAGCAAGGCGTTCAATGCATTCAGGGCGACTGTCATCAGCGTGACGAGACGCATCTGCTTGTTAACGGTGTCGAGGAAGCCCTGCATGCTGTCGCGGGCGTAGGCGTCCTCGCGGTCGGCATGGGCAAACATCTTGACGGTCTGAATGTTGGTGTAGCTGTCGACGATGCGCCCGGTCATGATAGAGCGCGCATCCGACTGCTCTTCTGAGATGGCGCGCAGGCGCGGAATGAAGTAGCGCCCGACCACGAAGTAACCGGCGAGCCAAATCAGCATTGGGACGGCGAGTCTCAAATCGGCAGCGGCAAAGGCAATCAGCGCGCCGGTGAAGTAGACGCTGACGTATAAGATCACCTCGGCCAGCGTCAGCACGAACTGGCGCACCGAGAGCGAAGTCTGCATCACCTTGGTCGCGACTCGGCCGGCAAAGTCGTCCTGGAAAAAGCCAAGCGACTGGCGCAGCACGTAGCGGTGCGCCTGCCAGCGGGTGCGCATGGCGATGTTGCCCATCAACGCCTGGTGAATGACGGCTTCGTAGAAGAATTTCAGGATCGGCAGGATAACCAGGATGAGGACGAGCATTCCAATAAGGAAGCTGCCATGCTCGTCCCAGAACGTCGCCCGGTCGGACTTCGAGAGCCAGTCGACGAGTGCGCCCAGCACCGCGAACAACGATACCTCGATGAGTGCGACGGTCGCCGCCAGCAGCGACGAAGCGAGCAGCAGCTTCCAGAAGGGACGGACGTAATAGACGACGAAGGCGATGAATTCGCGCGGGGGCATGCCGGCGCGCGCCTCGGGGAAGGGATCGCGACTCGTCTCGAGTGCCGTGAAAATGCGATCGGCAAGCATGCTCAACATTTCAAGTCTCTCCGGCACGACGGCCATCATGCGTCGACTGGGGCGGTGTCGCCGCGGGGGATGCCCCGGGGAAAGCCCTGATTTCCATGCGTCGACCTGTTCGGTGACGCAAGGAACAATGGCGACGCCTTCGCGACGAATTTTGTGATTTCGCCAACTGTAAGGTGGCGGCCTGGCTATGATGGCCGCGGGCTTATGGCGGGCGGCGCATTTGTGCTAAGCCACAATAGATGGGTCGCGAAAGCGACTTCGGCAAGGGACAAGCTCAATAGCATGGCAACCGATAATTTCGACCTCGATGCGGCAAAAGACGCCGCGCGCAGTTGGTTCGAAGACATCAGGGACCAGATCTGCTCGGCCTTCGAAGATCTCGAAGACGATCTGCCGAGGGGTATGCCGATGTCGCTGAGACCGGCAGGAAGATTCGTGCGGACACCATGGGAGCGGACCGACAAGGTCTCGGGCCAACCCGGCGGCGGCGGCGTAATGAGCCTGATGCATGGACGCGTATTCGAAAAGGTGGGGGTGCATACCTCGACCGTGCACGGTGAGTTCGCCCCGGAATTCCGCAAGCAGATCCCTGGGGCGGAAGACGATCCGCATTTCTGGGCGTCGGGGATCTCGCTCATCGCGCATCCTCACAATCCCTACGTTCCAGCCGTCCACATGAACACGCGAATGGTGGTGACGTCGAAATGGTGGCTCGGGGGCGGAGCCGATCTGACACCTGTACTGTCGAAACGGCGCACCCAGGACGACCCCGACACCATCGCGTTCCATGCTGCCATGAAGGATGCGTGCGAGGGGCACGCGGTTGCCGACTATGACCGCTACAAGCAGTGGTGCGACGAATACTTCTTCCTGCCGCATCGCGGCGAAATGCGTGGCGTCGGCGGGATCTTCTACGATTACCTCACCCCAGATCCCGAACAAGGCGGCTTCGAAGCCGCGCTCGCCTTCACAACGGATGTCGGCCGCGCCTTCCACAAGGTCTATCCGCAGATCGTGCGGCGCAATTACTCCACCGAATGGACGGAAGCCACGCGCGACGAACAACTCGTTCGGCGCGGTCAGTACGTGGAGTTCAACCTTCTCTACGACCGCGGCACGATCTTCGGCCTGAAGACCGGCGGCAATGTCGATTCGATTCTGTCTTCCATGCCGCCGATGGTGAAGTGGCCCTGATAGCGCAGTTCCGGCCGGGGCTTCTGCTCGCCATTGCTCTTTCTAAGGAGTAAGTGTTTGTAATTCGACGCTATTTCGACGCAGGGCTGCCACAGTGCTTTTTTAAGACTTTTAAGTGATGTTTAACCTTGTCGCGAAGTTCGAAGGCCTCCGCAGCTTTGGCCGCAAAGTCGCCATTCGTTGCATGCAGGGCTGTAGGGGCGGCACCTCGAACGGGCTGCGATGCGTTGAAGGCGGGAGCGTCCCGAGGGGCGGCTCCAAATGACATGGGACGGTCCGTTTCACCCATGAAGCACATTCCCATCATCACTGCACTGACTCTGGCGGGCCTGACCGCGGGGCTGTCACCGGCGCACGCCGAAAGTTCTCCGGTTGGTGTTTGGATCGACCAGAAGGGGCGCGGCGCTGTCGAGATCAAGGAATGCGGCCGCAACATGCTGTGCGGCCATATCGTCTGGGTCAGCAACAAGCGCGAACAGCACGGATGTGGTCAGCAGTTGCTGGGCGACGTGCGCAACGTCGGCGGCGGAAGCTGGGATCACGGCTGGATAGTCGACCCTGACGATCGCCGCAAGTATGACGTTGCACTCGAACGGGTAAGCCGGACGAAACTGAAGGTCACGGGCTACATGGGCTCGAAGATGTTCAGCCAGGATCTGATGTGGAAGCGAGCGCCGGCCAATCTCGAACGCTGCGACCGGATCGATGAAAAGAAAGAAACGATCATCGCCACGCGGCCCCAAGAACCGGTGTCAATAGGGCCTCAGACGGCGCCGAACCCGGAGCGGAACCCGATCGAGGATCGTTTTGCCGTGGCCGAAATCCAACCGCCAGCCCCTGTCCCCGCGGTTCGGCCCCGACGCATTCTGGTTGCCGAGCAGGAGCTTTCCGAAGGTGCGCGGGAGGCGGTCGATGTGATGAGCACGCCCGCAGACGCACGCCAGAACGTCAGCGTCATCGCCCTTCAAGATCCGCCCCGACGTGTGGCTGCGCACCAGAAGACCTGCAAGGTCCTGGCGCCGTTCGTTGCGCTGTCCTTCCCCTGTGACCGCTAGCCGTCTGGATCAGGCGATCGATAGCGGGTGCAGGTCGTCGAGCTGACGGGAACGCTAGCCGCAGACTAAAAACTTTGCTGGTTTGCTTCGCATAGACGCAAGCTAGTGTCCCGTCTTGCTAGTGTGATTCAGATTCAGAAGTTCGCTCTGAACCTAGCCGCAGGTGGTAGCGAACTAGTGAATCATCACACTCGTGAGGCGTCGCGCCTTAATTGACCGGCGGAGCGGCGAGGCCGGTGTCAATTAAGGCGTGATAAACGCCTCACTAAGTCATTGATGTTGCTAGTGGCCTTCATGTCGGGCCTAAATCGAACGAGGTTGCGGCTATGATGCGATTTAGGCGCAACGGGCCACTAGGCAACCGTGTCCGGCCGGGTCACCGGTGAAACCGCTTGCCTTCCCGCCTTATTGCCCCATTTTGCGCACATCCAGCAGGCTTTGTACTGCCGTTGAGATTATGTCCAGCGTACGCGCGCAGCGTTGCCGCGTGCGAGCACGGGTTCAAAAACAACATCATCGCGGGGAATGCCTCCATCATGTTGTGGACTGCACAGCGCCGAAAACTGATCGCGCTCGCATGCTGCCTGTTTGCGCTGTTCGCCACTGGGTGGACGGATGCAGCGATGGCGCGCCGCGATGCCAATGGCTTCATTGCCAAACTGGCCGCCGACGAGCGTCGTGTCTTCGAAGCCTATCTGGCTGCGAAGACGTTCTACGACGCCGAGGTCGATGCCTTCTGGGGCAAGGTCGAAAGCAAGCGCAAGAAGCGGCGCCAGAAGAAAAAGACCGGGGCGGTTATAATCACCGCCGATTATGTCAACGCCTATCCCCCCGCATACGACGGGCCGACGCTGCCGAAAGCGCTAGCCAAGGCCTGGAGCGATTATCTTTCCGAATACGACGCCATGGGGCCCGTAAAGCCTCCTGCGGAGCTGCCAAGCATACCCGACTATCTCCGCGAGGCCGAGGCGCAATACGGTTTCGTGCCCGATCGTATTGCCGAACGCGAGTTTAAACGGCGCTACGCACGCGAGGCCCTGCGGCTAGGGCTGAACGGCGACCAGGTCGTTCGGGTCTACGCGCTCGAAACCAGCGGGCTCGGGACGGCCGACATGCAGGCAGGCATCCACCCCATCCGAAAAACCGGTAAGCCGATATCATCGGCGCTTGGCTATGCGCAGTTGCTGGCGGCCAATTCCGTCAACGAGTTGCAGAAGCACGGACCGACTTTCCTGAAGCGGTTGCAGGAACTGGCCCGCGAACCCGGGATCGAACCGGCTCGCCGCTCCGCCCTGGAACGCAAGATCGTGGCGCTGAATAAGATGGTGAAGCGCGTGGCTCGCGTGCCCCAGCGCTGGTCGTCACATCAGTCGTTCGCCAAGACCGGTGCGGGTATGGGCATTCACCCCATAAATATAGACGGCGATATCGGTCCATGGCTGCAGGTGATGAAGCTCAAGGGCATCCACGACATGGCAGTGCGTGCTGGCAGAGCTGATATCGGCCCGACGGAATTGGAACTCATGAACCTTGCCGGACCGGGCACCGGGCTTGAAATGCTGACGTCGGTCGGTTTAACGATGTCTACGGTCAACTTCTTTTCGCGGCGCGGTTACGAGCGAAACACGATCGTGCGAGGCAAGACCTCGCGCGGTCTGCTTGAAGCGCTGAGCACGCGGATGGATGACAACGTCAAGAATTCCGGGGCCATAGAGTTCTATGAAGTCTTTGCCGAGGCACAGCGAGAGCAACGAGCGGAAAATTAGCGCAAATCGCGCAAGACCTGCACAATTGGCGCTCTTCAGCCAAGGCGGCCCCTCACAACCGAGGTAACTTATGGCGCTGGGAAGCGGTGCGCGGATCAACTACGCTTTGTCGCCCGAAGCGCTGCGCGAGCGGTTACTCGAAAAGCTGCTTCGCACAGCCCCGGAAGCGGAATCGGCGGGGCCAACCGACGACGATCTAAATCCAGGCCTGGGTCAGGCCGTGCCGTTGCCCCCGCTGCGGCCGGCGGCCGTCCTCATCGCAGTCGCCTTGCGTGAAACGCCGAGCGTCATCCTGACGTTACGAACCCCCCACCTGAGTTCGCACGCCGGACAGATCGCTTTTCCGGGCGGGAAGCGCGACGCGGGTGAGACAGCTGCCGACACCGCCTTGCGCGAGTCGGAGGAAGAGATCGGACTGACCGCGGAGTTCGTCGAACCGATCGGCTATCTCGACCTCTATCGGACCCGCACGGGATTTGCAGTGACGCCCGTCGTGGCGCTCATCCGTCCCGGCTTCCAATTAAGACCCAACCCGGCGGAGGTTGAGGACGTATTCGAGGTGCCGCTGGCGTTTCTCCTCGATGAAGCAAACCATTTGACCCACAGCCGGCGCTGGCAGGGTATGGATCGCTATTACTATGCTATCCCGTACCGCGAGCGCTATATTTGGGGCGCGACGGCCGGGATCATCCGGAACCTGCATCAAAGGCTGAGTTGAGAATGATCCGAGTTGTCATCGAGAACCTTCTGCTGTTGCTGTTGCCAACGATTTTATACTTGGCATTTGTCTATCTCACCGGCGGTCGCAAAGGCGCAAAGCAAGGCGTGCTCGACGATGCTCCACTGATCTGGCTTTTCCTTGCCGGGGTCGGCCTGGCACTCGCGGTAATCGTGATGTTTGGAACCTTGGGGGGCAGTGCGCCTGGGCAGGCATACCGTCCTCCGGAGTTCCGCGACGGCAAGATCGTGCCAGGTGAAATCGAGAAAAAGCCCAGACCGAGCGATGGCTAAGAAGAAAACCGGGCCCACGAAAACCGAAGTGGCGGCTTCAAAGGCTTTGGCGAGGGCGCCGTGGCTCAAGGCCCCCCGGTGCCAGGCGGTGTTCGATGCCTTGGAGGCGGGCGGCCATCCGGCGCGGGCCGTCGGCGGCGCAGTCCGCAACACGTTGATGGGTCTTGAAGCTGCCGATGTCGATATTGCGACTCCAGCCCTGCCTCAAACGGTCATGAGGCTGTGCCGCGCAGCCGGGCTGGGCGTGCATGCCACCGGCTTGGAGCACGGCACCATCACGGTCGTGAGCGGTCATTCCCCATATGAGGTAACGACGCTGCGGCGCGATGTCGAAACACATGGCCGGCACGCAACCGTCGCCTATACGGAGGATTGGGAGGAAGACGCCAGCCGTCGCGATTTCACGATGAACGCAATCTATTGCGACAGGCACGGCACCATTTACGATCCGCTCGACGGGCTATCCGATCTCATGGTGGGCCACGTGCGTTTCATCGGGTCCGCGGTCGAGCGTATCCGGGAGGATTATCTGCGGATCTTGCGCTTCTTCCGCTTCTTTGCAACGTACGGGAAGGGCAATATAGATCCGGACGGCTTGCAGGCCTGCCTCGAGGAACGCCAGGGACTTTCGCAACTGTCTGCGGAACGCGTGGGGGCTGAACTCCTGAAACTCGTCATCGCGCCACGTGCGCGTGATGCGCTCGAAGTCATGGCCGCAACAGGCATCGATCGCATTGTCACCGGGCATCGCTCAGACCTTGCGCTCTTCGAAAAGGTGGCCGCTTTGCAGACGCGGTTCGCGCTGCCGCCCGATCCATTGTTGCGGCTGGCCGCCTTGGCGACGCAGAGCGCCGAGAACGCACGTGCTGTCGCTTCGAGATTGCGGCTGTCGAATGCGCAAACCAAGCTTCTGGAGGTCGCAGCAGACGAAAAGACCGATGCGCAATTCGAAGATGAATACTTGCAGAGAATTGCGCTCTACCGGTTTGGCGAGGAGGCCTACCAGGTTCAATGCCTGATGGCTTGGGCGCGCAGCAAGACGCCGGCCGACAAGGACGGGCACTACCGCAAAGCAATCGAATTGCCGGCAAGATGGCTACCCGGTTCACTACCGTTCAAGGGCAGCGATATCATTTCCCGGGGGGTCCCGCCGGGTCCGATCGTCGGCAAAGTCCTGCGCCGGTTCGAGGAATGGTGGATTGAAGCCGGCTTTCCCCGGGATCCAACGCTGCTAGAAGCACAACTGACCCAGATCGTTGATGCCGCTCGCCTGTGAGGGCGCAGGACTTTCCTTTCGTATGCCGATTGGTTACTTATCGCCTGCGGAGAATTCAGGTCCGAGAAAGCAGCAATGTCACGATCTGTGCCGAACGAGGGCGCTGCCAAGCGCCCGCCGCGTCAATCGCACTTCATTGCACGCGTGTATTGCGCGATGGCGCTCGCGTCCGTATGCGCTGCCCTCGGCGTGCGCGAGTGGGGCGGCGCAATGGGCCTGCCGGATAACACCGCCCTGTCCGTCTCCAGCGGCTTTGCCGTTCTCGCCGTATTTAATATCATCACCTTATCCGCAATCGAATTTCTGTATCGGTTCTTGCACGGCCGGGCAGGCTAGTGTAGCGCACCTGACGTTTGGTACCCGCTTGCGGCTGGATTGGAAAACCAATCGTCAGGTGCAAAAGCTACACTAGAAACATGGAGTTGCTGGTGTTCCTCATAGTTCTGACATTTGCTCGGAACCTAGCCTGACAGGGTAGCAAATGTCAGAACCGGAACACGAGTGTGCTGCCTCGCAATTGCCGACCAACAGTTCGGCTGGGTTCGCAGCGGCAATTGCGAGACAAGCACCACACTAAGCTCATGTTTTTGCCAGTGTCCCTTTGTCTCCGATTTGCCGATGAACGGGTCCGTAAAGGTGTCGGCCATTCGGAGACGGCACAACAGTGTTCCGCTTTATCCCGGGCGCACACACACCTCGTTCGCGGTGATAGGTGTTTTGCTGATCATGCTTGGTGCTCACGAACCGCGAAAGAAAAAAACGCCGGCTGCTTTTGCAGCTGGCGTTCTTTTCTGGCGGTGAAGAGGCTGTGCCGGCCATTCATCTTTCGCGCGTTGGATGTCAGATCGCGAAGTCGTCGATCTTGGCACCCTTTTTCAGCTTTTCGACCAGCCAATTGGGCTTGCGGCCACGGCCGGTCCAGGTCTCGGCACGATTGTCGGGGTTGGCATATTTCGCTGCCGAAACCGAACCTTTGCCCTTGCCGCGGCCTTTGGAACCGACCAGCTCATTCATGCTGAAGCCACGCTCCTGGGCCAGCGCTTCCATTTGCGAGAGCACTTCCTGCTTTTCACGCAGTTGGGCATTTGCAATGGCATGCTCAAGGTCCTCCCGGAGTGTCTGGAGGTCTTTGAGGCTCATCTTGTTCAGATTGACTGTTGCCATCCTGGCTTTCTTTCCTTTCTTGATCATCGGATATCTCGCGGCCTGTGTTCATGGTTGGGCGTACAGAGGGCTGTAGTGGACTTGTTTTAGTACTTTTCCTATGAAGTAAATGCTAACGCCATAAAAATACCAATACGTCAATGGAATTTTTTGTACAAAACCCTTCATTCAATTTGGTTTACGGCAATCAGTTCAATCGGTTTGAATTGAGCAATTTCGCCAATATCGACTTCCAGTTCGCCTGGACATGCCGCCGATTACTTGAATTTTCGGTCCGCGCACTGCCTCCGCCGCCTGAATTGGCGTGCAGTTCCTCAGCACCCAGGCATAGCGGAACTGACTGGATCCTGGCGCTGAAAACCTCAGCGTTTAGGGCGCCGTTCATCCTGTGTTCAAGTCAGGAGTGCCATATCAGCTGCTCCCTGGAGAAAACTTCCCCGGCGTGATCCGATTGGGTGCGGTGTCCAGGGCACCGCACCCTTTCACTTTCGGGTATTGTCTGCCTCCGCCTTACCCCGTGTATTTTCGCGGTCCCTCATTCCGGAGGCGGACAGGCTGCCGATTGCCTCATTCCGTCGCACCCTGCCCAGCTGATCGGCGCAGTTCCCGATTCGTATCCGTACGCGGAAAATGGAACGTCATCGGTCGGGATGCGTTGCACCCCGGTGGCCGACCGGCTAGTGTTCCGGTTCCGACATTTGTTACCCTGTCCGGCAAGGTTCCGAGAAAATGTCAGAACCATAAGGAACACTAGCAACTCTATGTTTCTAGTGTAGCTTTTGCACCTGACGATTGGTTTTCCAATCCAGCCGCAAGCGGGTACCAAACGTCAGGTGCGCTACGCTAGGTTGCGGCCTTATTCGAGCGCGTGGACACAATACAGTTACGAACCGGAGGCAAGTATCAAATGTCGTTTTCTCTGCCCGCTCTTCCCTATGCCTATGACGCTCTGCAACCCTACATGTCGGCGGAGACGCTGGAATTCCATCACGACAAGCACCACCAGGCCTACGTCGACAAGGGAAACGAGATTGCGGGGGACTCTTCGAAATACGCAGGCATGTCGATTGAAGATATCTGCAAAAAGGCCTTCGCCGACGGCGACCAGGCGGTCGTCAATCAGATCGGCCAACATTTCAACCACATCCATTTCTGGCAATGGATGAAGGCAGGCGGCGGCGGAAAAAAGGTGCCGGGAAAACTCGAGTCCTTGATTTCTGCCTATGGCGGTTTTGATAAGGTACGCGGCGACTTCATTGAAGCCGGCAAGGGTCAATTCGGATCGGGCTGGTGCTGGCTTGCAATCCGCGACGGCAAGCTTGAGGTTTCAAAAACTCCGAACGGTGAAAACCCGCTGATGCATGGGGCAACGCCGATTCTTGGCTGCGATGTGTGGGAACACAGCTACTATATCGACTACCGCAATGCGCGGCCGAAGTACCTCGAAGCCTTCTTCGACAATCTTGTCAATTGGGAGCATGTCGAGTCGCTGGTGGCCTGAATATACGCCAGTTTCAACGGATGAGTTTGGCGCGGAGCTGCGGCTCCGCGCCTTTTCTTGGCCGACAGTGTTGAAGCAAGTTGCTGTAGGGATTGAAACCGCCGGGCGGACTAGTGGCCCGTCGCGCCTAAATCGAATCATAGCCGCAACGTCGTTCGATTTAGTCGCGACATGAGGGCCACTAGCAACATCATGACTTAGTGAGGCGTTTATCACGCCTTAGTTGACTCAAACCTCGACGCATTATCGGTCAACAAAGGCGCGACGCTTCACTAGGGCCTGACTACAAGCCAGCGGCGCGTTATACTTACCAGGGGCAAAACGGCTCGCGAACCGATTTTTGCCGGATTTTAAGGTGGGTATGTTCCATGGTGGCTTTAAGCAAATCGGCTTGATCGCCGGAAGATCGTGACAGATGCGATTTGGCGCATTCGCATTGGTGGCGAGGTTTTGAGTTTAGAGGGATCTTTGCAACTGCACCGTGAGCTAACGCGTTTCCTTCCTGCAGGAGCCGTCCTGGCGCTTTCCGTGGCACTTGGTGCGTGTGCCGCAGTCACCCCACGCGTGGGAATAGCGGATGGAGCAACGGCTAATCTGGCCGAATTCGCCGGGCAGCCCGGAATCCGCTTCTGGGGCGACGAAGTTCCAGCCGATATCAAAGACGAAGTTCGCCGCAAGCTTCCCAACATGCCACGGCTGGCTCAAGGTGCATCCGTGCGAAAGGGCCGGCCAAAAGTCGAAATACTCGCGCTTTCAGGCGGCGGTGGCGACGGGGCATTCGGTGCCGGCCTGTTGAAGGGTTGGAGCTCGCGTGCAGACCGGCCGGAATTCGAAGTTGTAACCGGCGTCAGCGCCGGAGCCATCATCGCTCCGTTCGCCTTTCTGGGTTCCGATTACGACGATGAACTAGAAGAAATCTGGACCCACTACCGGACGTCTCAGATCGTCACTGCTCAAATTCTGCCAGGACTACTCGGGGGGTCGGCGCTTGCGGACTCGCAGCCGATGGCCGATCTCATCGCCCAATATGTCGACAAGAAGCTTTTGCGGCGGGTAGCCCAAGAGTATATGCGCGGACGCATTCTGCTGATCGGTACGACCAACCTCGACGCACAGCGGCCGGTGGTCTGGAATATGGGAGAAATCGCGCGTAGCCGGCATCCGCATGCGTTGGAGTTGTTCCGAAAAGTCATACTGGCCTCGGCAGCAATTCCAGGTGCCTTCCCGCCCGTCGAAATTCCGGTGCAAGTCGGGACCGAGCAATTCACCGAGATGCACGTCGACGGCGGCACGACGCGTGAAATCTTTGTCTCGCCTGTGCAGGCTCCCTTCCGGGCTTTCGATGCGCTCTATCCTAAGCCACCGACACGCCAGTTGTTCCTGGTCACCAACATGAAGGTCACTCCCGAGCAGGATGTCGTCAAAGCGCAGACCATCCCGATCGCCGCCCGCGCGATTTCCACCCTGATCAAGAGTCAAAGCCAGGGGCAGGTCTACCGCATCTATCGCATGGCCAAGGATGATGGCGTCGATTTCAATTATATCGCCGTACCGCCTGGCTTTGACGGCAAGGCCAACGAGTTCTTCGACCCTGAATATCAGCGAGCACTATTCAACGAGGGCGTCCGGCTCGGCGCAAGCGGCACGGCCTGGATGAAGACGCCGCCGCAAGGCTGGCGCGACTGAACCGCTTGCTGCGGTTTCAGACGGGTGACATTCGCTCAAGTTGCATGAAGTCGAGGTCGATCCACTTCAGCACGATGACGCTCCAGACGAATGCGAAGACGAGGCTCGCGACAACCGTGTTGACGAGCACGATCCGCAAAAGGCGCGGCTTGGCCGGCGCGCTTTCCGGGGTCCCCGGCACGACATGGCCATCCTCGTCCTGGGTGCGAACATTGAACGGCAGGACGGCGAACAACGTCATCCACCAGACAATGAAGTAGATGGCTATGGCGAAGGTCAGGCTCATTCGGGTTCACCTTTCGTCGGTCGTACCGGTTAGCCCGGCGGGCGCGCCGGCTTCAGGCCTGCTCTAGTTCGGTCAGCGTGCCGCAGAAATCCTTCGGGTGAAGGAAGAGAACCGGTTTGCCGTGAGCTCCCATTTTCGGCTCACCGTCACCGAGGACGCGCGCACCGGCCGCCTTCATCTGCTCACGGGCGGCGATGATGTCGTCGACTTCGTAACACACGTGGTGGATGCCACCGTTCGGATTTTTTTCCAGAAACTTGGCGATTGGGGATTCCTTGCCCAGAGGTTCGAGTAGTTCGATCTTGGTGTTCGGCAGCACGACGAATACAACCGTTACGCCATGGTCGGGTTCGGCCTGCGGGGCGGAGACTTCCGCACCGAGCGCATCGCGGTAGGTTGCAGTTGCGGCGGCTAGGTCGGGGACGGCAATGGCGACATGGTTGAGACGACCGATCATCGTGGTAGAACTCCGTTCCGTTCTTTCAGTTTGAGTTTGGATGAGCGCGGTAGTGGTAACCGCGAAGTTAGCGACCCGCTGATTACTCGACAACATGCAGCAGGATCTTGACGATTGGCTTCTTGCCCCATTCCTCGTTGATCGCGGCACGAACGGCACGATAGACAGCGTCGCGAACCAGATCGAGGTTCTTGCGACGCGCCTTCGGAATGCTTTCGATGGTGCTCTCGACCGCGTCGAGGACGACGTCTTCCATGGAATCGCCGTCGGCGGTCTTTGCGGGAATTCCATCGAGGATGGCGAGAACGTCGGAGATCAATTCGCCGCGTGGCGTCATAGTGAAGGAGGCGACCGCAATGCCGACCGCAGAGAGTTTGCGGCGCTCGCGGACCGGCCCCTCATCGCCCGGAACGATCAATCTGCCGTCGCGATAAATTCGGCCGACCGGAGCATCGTCGACGATCGTCGGCTTGCCGGGTGCAAGCCGGACGATGGCCCCATCTTCGGGCACGAGCACATTCTTGATCCCGCATTCGTTGGCAAATTTGGCGTGGGCGCGAAGGTGGCGCGCTTCTCCGTGCATCGGAATAAGAGCCTTCGGCTGGATCCAATCGTACATCTGGCGCAATTCTCCGCGCCTCGGGTGACCCGTGACGTGGACGAGGTCTTCGCTGTCGGTCAGGATTTCGCAGCCTAGGCGGGCAAGCGCATTCTGGACGCGGCCGATGGCCTTCTCGTTCCCCGGAATGTTGCGCGAGGAATAGATCACGAGGTCGCCCTTGGAGAACTTGATGTCGGGGTGTTCGCCGTCGGCGGCCCGTGACAGAGCTGCACGCGGTTCGCCCTGGCTGCCGGTAAGCAGTACGACTATCTCGCTACGCTCGAGGTAGCCGTATTCCTCCTGGTCGAGGTATTTGAAGTCAGGCGGCAGGTATCCGGTATCGATGCCGACATCGATGACGCGGTGGAGCGAGCGGCCAGCGACGACAAGGTGCCGGCCGGCGGCATGGGCTGCCTTGGCGACCGCCAGCACGCGGCCGAGGTTGGAGGCGAATGTCGTCACGGCGACGCGGTGGGGCGCCTTCTTGATGATCTCGGTAAGCGAGTTGGCGACATCGGTTTCTGATGGTGAGACGCCGTCGCGTAAAATGTTTGTCGAGTCGCATACGATGACATCGATGCCTTCGCGGCCGAGTGCCTTCAGTTTTTCCTGGTCGATGGGTTTGCCGATCATCGGTTCCGGATCGAGCTTCCAATCGCTCGAGTGGAAGATGTTGCCGTTCGGCGTTCGGATGGCGAGACCGGAGGTTTCAGGTATCGAGTGCGTCATGCTGATGAACTCGACGTCGAACGGGCCGGCGTTGAAGCGGCCGCCGAGCGGGATCTCGTGCAGTTCGGGTCTTAACCTGCCGCCGAACTCGGAGAGCTTCGCCTTCAGCATTCCCATCGTGAACGGGGTTGCATAGACCGGCACCTGAAGCTGGGGCCACAGTTCGATGATGGCGCCGATATGGTCCTCGTGTGCGTGGGTGACGATGAGGCCGGCGAGCGCACCTTTATCGGCCGCGATAAAGCGCAGGTCGGGCAGAACAACATCGACCCCTGGTTCGGTCGGCCCCGGGAAGGTTATGCCGAGATCGACCATAAGCCATTGGCGGCTGTGTGCCGGGCCGATGCCATAGAGGTAGACATTCATGCCGATCTCGCCCAATCCGCCGAGGGCGAGAAAAACAAGTTCGTCCGATTTATCGTTGGGCGACTGCGCCATTCAAATCCTTTCGTGGCCGGCCCGGAGGTCGCGGGCCTCCACCGGGCGGTCCGGTCGTTGTTCTTGGAATGATCCTGGGGGATCGGCGGCCCCCGAGCCTACACTACGCCGCCGCAGGCTGAAACGTCGCCGTGAGTGATTCTCGTGAGACTTCCCGTCTCATCCTCGAGAAGCAGGGCGCCATCTTGGTCGAGGCCTGCGAACAAACCGCTTCCTGCCCCATTTCCCGTAGTCACGGTGAGCCGCGTCCCCATCGGCACCGCATTCGCCAGCCACCGCTGCCTGATGTGTGTAAAACCATCGGGCGCGGCTAATGCCGCCATGGCTTTGCGAATGGCCCCGTCGATCCCCGAGATAAGCTCCAGCGGGGTCGTTTGTATGTGCTGATCGGAAAGTGACGTAACTTCACGCCCGGGGATGAGGGGGGCTGAGGCCACGTTTACGCCAAATCCCAGAATGCAGGCGAACGCACCAGCCGGCCCCGGTGTCGTCTCGACCAGGATGCCCGCGCATTTCCGGTTGGAGAAGAGGACGTCGTTGGGCCACTTGAGGCGCGGCATCGCCTGGGATCCGTCCGCTGCCCTCAGGCCGCAGATCGCCTCAGCAAGTGCCACGCCAGCGAGAAGTGAAAGCCTCGGCAGTTGGTTGGCCTCACACCAGACCGTGACCAGCAGACTTGCGTGGAGGTTGCCTGACAGGCTCGTCCAGTCGCGTCCTTCACGGCCGCGTCCAGCCCTCTGGCGACGCGCGTTGACCCACAGCGGCCCGGCCTCGCCGCACGCCGCCAGCCGCAAGGCTTCGCCATTCGTCGAGCCGATCTCGTCGAGCGTGACGATCGGGGTCGGATCTCTGCAGATGAGGAAAGGGTCCTGCATAGCCCGCCGGCCTCAAAGACGCAGCGATTTTGCCGCGGCCTGTGCGGCCTCGACGATGGGACCGCCCACTTGTGGAACGGCGAAAGCGAAGATGAAGATCAGGGCAGCGCCCATGACGAGACCGAGGTTGGCCGATACCGGCACGAACTTCTCGCGCGGCTCATCGAAGAACATGATCTTGACGATGCGCAGGTAGTAGTAGGCGCCGACGACGCTTGCAAGAACTCCGATGACGGCGAGGGGATAGAGTCCCGCCTGGACGGCCGGCCAGAAGACATAGACCTTGGCCCAGAATCCGGCCAGCGGGGGAATGCCGGCCAGCGAGAACATCAGCATGGCGAGAACGAAGGCCATCGTCAGGTTATTCTGTGCCAGTCCGGCGAGTTGGTCGATGTCTTCGATCATCTCATCGCCGCGCTGCATGGCAAGGATGCAGGCAAACGTGCCGAGCGTCATGACGAGGTAGATCAGCAGGTAGACGAGGACGCCCTGCGCTCCCTCCTGCGTGCCTGCGGCTAGCCCGACGAGGGCGAAGCCGACGTGGCCGATCGACGAATACGCCATCAGCCGCTTGATATTGGTCTGGCCGATGGCAGCGAAGGCACCCAGCAACATGGAAGCGATGGCGATGAACCAGATGACCTGCTGCCATTGCTGTTCAAGGCCCGGGAAAGCGCCGCCCAGCACGCGCATCAGAAGGCCCATCGCGGCCATCTTGGGCGCGGCGGCGAAGAGTGCGGTAACCGGAGTTGGCGCCCCTTGATAGACGTCGGGGGTCCACATGTGGAAGGGCACCGCCGAGATCTTGAAGGCGAGACCGACAAGAAGAAACACCAGCCCGACGATCAGCCCTATGTTCTCACCCGATGTCTGCGCCTTCGCGACATTGGCGATCTCACTGAAGCCGGTGGCGCCGGTGAAGCCGTAGATCAGGGAGGCGCCGTAGAGCAGCATGCCCGACGATAGCGCGCCGAGGACGAAGTATTTCAGGCCGGCCTCGCTGGAGCGGACATTCTCCCGCTGGATCGACGCCAGCACATAAAGCGCCAGGCTTTGCAGTTCGAGCCCGAGATAGAGCGCGATCATGTCGTTGGCAGAAACCATCATCATCATGCCGACGCTGGAGAGCAAGACGAGGATGGGGTACTCAAACTTCATCAGCCCCTTGTTGCGCAGGAAGTCGAACGACAGGAGAAGTGCCACGGCGCTGCCGGCGATGATCAGGAGCTTCATGAAGCGGGCGAACTGATCGACGACAAAGACCTTGTCGAAGGGATGCTGCGTGCCTTCGGGCTGCAGAACGATCAACCCCGCCGCGACCAGCAGGAGGGCGATGGAGAGCCAGCCGACGAACGCGCCCGTGTCGGCGTTGTCCTCGCTGAAGGCGCCGATCATCAACAGTACCATCGCGCCCACGGCGAGCAGCATCTCGGGGTAGGCCGGGGCGTAGCTTAGAAGTATCGACATGGCGGGTTGCGGCCTCCGGGGATCACTGGGCAACGGCAGCGGTGGACTGGGCGACCGCGGCTTCGAAATTCATCACGAGTTGCTTGACGGAAACGGCCATCACGTCGAGCAGCAGGGCCGGGTAGAAGCCCAGCAGGATCGTCAGTATGACAAGCGGCGCCATAATCGTGATCTCGCGGGCGTTCATATCGGGAATAGCTTTCAGGCTCGCCTTTTCAAGCGCGCCGAATACGACGCGACGGTAGAGGTAGAGCGCGTAGGCCGCCGAAAGAATGACGCCGGATGTGGCGAAGAATGCCACCCAGGTATTCACCTTGAAGGCGCTGATGAGGGTGAGGAATTCGCCGACGAAGCCCGACGTTCCCGGCAGTCCGACGTTGGCCATCGTGAACACCATGAAGACCGCTGCGTAGATAGGCATGCGATCGGCCAGTCCGCCGTAGGCAGCGATTTCTCGCGTATGCATGCGGTCATAGATGATGCCGACGCAAAGGAAGAGGGCCGCCGACACGATGCCGTGCGAGAGCATCTGGAAGATGGCGCCGTCGATTCCCTGCTGCTGGAAGGTGAAGATGCCCATCGTGACGAAGCCCATGTGGGCGACGGACGAATAGGCGATCAGCTTCTTGATGTCCTCCTGGGCGAGTGCGACGAGCGACGTGTAGACGATGGCGACGACCGACAGCGTGAAGATCACCGGGGCCAGTTCCATGCTTGCCAGCGGGAACATCGGCAGCGAGAAGCGCAGGAAACCGTAGCCACCCATCTTCAGCAGGATGGCGGCGAGGATCACCGAGCCCGCGGTCGGAGCTTCGACGTGCGCATCCGGCAGCCAGGTATGCACCGGCCACATCGGCATCTTCACCGCGAAGGACGCGAAGAACGCCAGCCACAGCCACCATTGCATGTCGGCGGAGAATCTGGTCGCGCCGACCTGGATCAAGGTCGGGATGTCGGTGGTCCCAGCCGTACTGACCATGGCGAAGATGGCAAGCAACATCAGGACCGAGCCGAGCAGCGTATAGAGAAAGAACTTGAAACTGGCATAGACACGGCGCTTGCCGCCCCAAACCCCGATTATCAGGAACATCGGGATCAGACCGGCCTCGAAGAACAGGTAGAACAGCATCAGGTCGAGCGCGCAGAAGACGCCGATCATCAGCGTCTCGAGCACCAGGAACGCGATCATGTATTCCTTGACGCGATTGTTGATCGATTCCCAGCTGGCAAGAATGCACAGGGGCATCAGGAAGGTCGTCAGGATGACGAACAGCATGGAGATCCCGTCGACGCCCATTTTGTAGCGAAACGGACCGATCCACGCGATGTCCTCCACGAATTGGAAATCCGCGGTGCGGGTATCGAAGTTGACCCAGATGAGCAGCGAGATCGCGAAGGTGAAGAGTGTCGTGTAGAGCGCGGTGTGACGTGCGTTGCGATCGCCGCCGGGTGTCGCCGGCAGGAAGATGATGAAGAGGGCGCCAAGCAGGGGCAGGAAGGTGACGATCGAGAGGATCGGCGAGTTCTCCACGGTCATTGGCCGGCTCCTCCTGAGAAGATGAGAGATCTGAGGAAGAACGTGAGGATGGCGGCAACGCCGATGAGCATGGCAAAGGCATAGTGGTAGACGTAGCCGGTCTGCAGCTTGACGACACGGCCGGTTGTCCACTGCACGCTGGCCGCCGTTCCGTCGATGGTACCGTCGATGACCGCGCCGTCGCCGCCCTTCCACAGGAATCGCCCGATTGCCATCGTCGGCCTGACAAAGAGCCAATCGTAGAGCTCGTCGAAGTACCACTTGTTCAAGAGGAACAAGTAGAGCGGTCGGAACGTCCGGGCGGTGGCTTCAGGCAGCCATGGGGCGCCGATGTAATACATCCAGGATAATCCGAAGCCCGCCAGCATCGCCACGAACGGCGCCCAGTAGACCCACTCTTGTGCGATCGCATGCATGTCATGCACGATGTGGTTGTGCGAGCCTTCATAGATCGAAGCGGCCCAGAATTCCTTGTAGTGGTGGCCGATGAAGTACTCCGAGAAAACGAAACCGGCGGCAATCGCGCCGAGCGACAGAACGCCAAGCGGGATCAGCATCGTCATCGGACTTTCATGGGCGTGCTTGTAGACTTCCGGGGCGGCCCGGGTCTTGCCATGGAAGGTCATGAAAATGAGCCGCCAGGAATAAAATGACGTCAGTAACGCGGAAAATGTCAGCACCCAGAACACGGCGTTGTACGGCGTGTCGCCTGCGAAGGCCGCTTCAATAATGCCGTCCTTCGAATGGAAGCCGGCAAAGCCGACGAGGTGCGGGATGCCGACTCCGGTCAAGGAGAGCGTGCCGATCAGCATCGCGAAATAGGTGAGCCGGATCTTGGATGCAAGCCCGCCCATGTTGCGCATGTCCTGCTCGTGATGCATCGCGTGGATGACCGACCCGGAGCCAAGGAACAACAGCGCCTTGAAGAAAGCGTGCGTGAACAGGTGGAAGATGGCCACGCCGTAGGCGCCGAGCCCGCATGCGGCAAACATGTAGCCGAGCTGCGAGCAGGTCGAGTAGGCAACGACGCGCTTGATGTCGTTTTGCACGAGGCCGACGGTGGCGGCGAAAAACGCGGTCAGCGTGCCGACGTAGAGGACCACGTCCCTGGCGAAGTGGGCGTGCTCGAACAGCGGCGACAGGCGCGCGACCATGAAGACACCGGCAGTGACCATGGTGGCTGCGTGGATCAGCGCGGAGACCGGCGTCGGGCCTTCCATGGCGTCCGGCAGCCAGGTGTGCAGCAGAAACTGCGCCGACTTGCCCATCGCGCCCATGAACAGCAACAGGCACAGCGTGTTAAGGATATCGACTTCGTAGCCGAGGAACATGAATTCGGTGTTCTCCAGCGTCTTGGCGGCTTCGAAGATTGTGTCGAGGTTGACCGAATTGAAAACCAGGAAAACGCCGAAGATGCCGAGCGCGAAGCCGAAGTCGCCGACCCGGTTGACGATGAAAGCCTTCATGGCCGCCGCATTGGCTTCGGGCTTGCGGTACCAGAAGCCGATCAGCAGGTAGGAGGCGAGCCCGACGCCCTCCCAGCCAAAGAACATCTGCAAGAGGTTGTCGCTCGTCACCAGCATCAGCATGGCGAACGTGAACAGCGACAGGTATGAGAAGAAGCGGGCGCGCCCCTCGTCCTCTTGCATGTAGCCGATGGAGTAGAGATGGACGAGGGCTGAAACAGTCGTGACGACGACGAGCATCACGGAAGTCAGCGTATCGATGCGCAGCGACCAGGACGCTTCGAGCTCGCCCGACGTGATCCAGCGCATGACCGGCACGCGCGCCGTCTCGTGCTCGAAGCCGATCTGGTAGAACGCCAGCCACGAGAGACCGGCGGCGATCATCAAGAACGTCGTGGTGACGATCTCGGAAGGGCGCTCGCCGATGGCGCGCCCGAGAAGGCCGGCGACCAAGGCCCCGATGAGCGGCAGGAAGACGATTGCGAGGTATATCATTGGCGTGTTGCAAGGTTTTAGGGCTGAGTTCCAGGGATCAGTCTCCCCCTCAACTCGTCAGCGCCTCTGACCTTTTTCCCTTCTATTCCCTAAAACCTAATCCCTAACCCCTGGAACGCTGGGTCTTTTCACGGCGCCAACACGCGGCAAGCCGGTGTTGGGAGACTTTCTTATCGCCAACACTCGGCAAGCCGGTGTTGGGCTAGCCCTTCATCATGTTGATGTCGTCGACGTCAATCGAGCCACGGTTGCGGTAGTAGACGACGATGATCGCCAGGCCGATGGCGGCTTCCGCGGCGGCAACCGTCAGAATGAAAAGCGCGAACACCTGCCCGGTCAGATCGTTGAGGAAGTAGGAAAACGCGACCAGGTTGATGTTGACCGCGAGCAGCATCAATTCGACCGACATCAAAATGACGATGACATTCTTGCGGTTGAGGAAGATGCCGAAGATGCCGAGCGTGAATAGGCACGCGGCGACAGTCAGATAGTGTCCGAGGCCGATGTCCATTTATGGGTTCCCGTAATTCGAGTGGCATGCAGAGGCACCCACCGTCGTCATCCCCGCGAAGGCGGGGACCCAATCAAGCCGCGGACGTCCATCTGCGATGCCAAAGTCCGGTAAGTTCAACAACTCCAATCCGTGCTTAGGTCCCCGCCTTCGCGGGGATGACGGATAGAGTTGATCGATGTGCGTGGCTGACATTACTGCCCCTCCGTCGAGGGGATGATGGAGCCGCCTGAGGGCACTTCGACGACTTCGACGGCGGTCTTCGGGTTGCGCGCGACCTGGGCGGGGACCGACTGACGCTTCACGCCTTCCTTGTGGCGAAGCGTGAGAACGATGGCGCCGATCATGGCGACGAGCAGCACGAGACCGGAAGCCTGGAAGAAGAAGATGTATTTCGTGTACAGTACGCGGCCCAGCGCCGTGGTGTTGTCGACGCCGGATCCGAGGGATGGCATGGCGGTCTGTGTCACGCCGGCGGCGCCTGTCGAAAACCCGTGCAGCAAGAACAGGCCGGCCAGTTCCAGCAGCACGATACCGCCGACAAGGGCGCCGACGGGAGCGTTCTTGATGAAGCCTGCCTTCAGTTCGGCGAAGTCGACGTCGAGCATCATGGTGACGAACAAGAACAGCACCGCAACCGCGCCGACGTAGACGATGACGAGGAGCAGCGCGAGGAACTCGGCGCCCAGGAGGATGAAGAGCCCGGCGGCGTTGAAGAACGTCAAGATCAGGAACAGGACTGCATGCACGGGGTTGCGCGCGATGATGACCATGGCGCCGGCCGCCACGGAAAGGATGGCGAAGAGATAGAAGAAGAGGGCTTTGATAATCATGTCCGTCCTTGTTTCTTCTTTCGTTGTCTTCTCTTCTTGCGCCCTGAGGGGCGGTCCTTCGCATGTCGTACTGCCTGGCGCACCGCTTGAAGTTCGATGCGTCCATCCGCTCACGTCTCGCGCTTCGACCCCTCGCCGCCGTCCTGGCGACGCGACAGTTCCTGTTTCACGCGCACGTAGTGCCCCAGCCACAGCTTGCGCGTTTTGACGCTGCGCCACGGGATGTAGATGCAGACCCCGGCTGCGGCCAGCGCAAGATATACGAGTGACCCCACTTCGCCGAGGCGGTAAATGGTCCAGCCCGCCCAGCCCATCAGCCCTACGCCGGAGAGCAGCAAAGCGACATGGAGCGCGGCGCGGCTCGTCTCGCGCCGGACCTGGTCCAACGCCATCTGTGCGTACTGCGCGAGCTCCTCTTCGGTCAGAACACCCAAGAGTCTCTTCCAGTCCTCACCGGTATTTTGCATCGAGCTCAAGGTTCTTTGCGATCTCCCGTTCCCACCTGTCACCGTTCGATAGCAGGCGATCCTTGTTGTAGAACAGTTCTTCACGCGTCTCGGTGGCGAATTCGAAGTTTGGCCCTTCGACGATGGCGTCGACCGGACAGGCCTCCTGACACAAGCCGCAGTAGATGCACTTGGTCATGTCGATGTCGTAACGGGTCGTGCGCCGTGTCCCGTCGTTACGGCGCGGTCCCGCCTCGATGGTGATGGCGAGAGCGGGACAGATCGCTTCGCACAGCTTGCAGGCGATGCAGCGCTCTTCCCCGTTGGGATAACGGCGCAGCGCGTGCTCGCCGCGGAACCGTGGCGACAGCGGGCCCTTCTCGAAGGGGTAGTTGAGCGTCTTCTTGGGCGTGAAAAAGTAGCGCATCGTCAGGAAGAACGCCGAGATGAACTCTGTCAGGAACAGCGATTTGATGCCTTGAGCGATACCCATGGAAGCCTACCTCACGTGAACAGCATCGGGCCGACGAAGAAGCCGACGACGGGGAAAAGGATGAGGTCGCCGAGGGCGGCGATGCGCAAGACCTGGGCAGCCGTCTTCGGGTCATTTGTACCCTTCATATTTTCGACGCGGTCGGCGACGGCGCGCAGGCTGATCAAGCCGACGATGCCGAGGACCGCGCCGACAAGCGCACCGAGTATCGCGGGGCTTAAAGTCATACCAACCCTCCGTATTGCAGGACGCCGGCGACGACCACGACCATGACGAGGGAAAGCGGCAGGAACACCATCCAGCCAAGGCGCATGAGCTGGTCGTAGCGGTAGCGCGGCACCATCGCCTTGACCATGGCGAACATGAAGAACACCGCGACGACCTTCAACACGAACCAGATGATACCCGGCACCCAGTTGAGAGGAGCGATGTCGAGAGGCGGCAGCCAGCCGCCGAGAAACAGGATCGTGGTCAGCGCGCACATCGTGGTGATGGCGACGTATTCGCCGAGCATGAACAAGAGGTAAGGGGTGGAGGAGTACTCCACCATGAAGCCGGCGACGAGCTCGGATTCGGCTTCGGGAAGATCGAACGGCGGGCGGTTGGTTTCAGCCAGCGCCGAGATGAAGAAGACGACAAACATCGGGAACAGCGGCAGCCAGTACCAATCGAGCAGGGATTGCGGAAGGCCCACGCTCGAGCCGACGCCGACCCTCTGGGCGTTGACGATCTCGGTGAGGTTCAACGATCCTGCGCAAAGCAGCACGGTTATGATCACAAGGCCGATGGAAACCTCGTAGGACACCATCTGCGCCGCCGACCTGAGCGATCCCATGAACGAATATTTCGAATTCGAGGCCCAGCCACCCATGATGATGCCGTAGACGCCGAGCGATGAGATCGCGAGCAGGTAGAGCACGCCGACATTGAGGTCGGAAATAACCCAGCGGCCGTCAGCCAGACCGAAGAAACTGCCCTCAGACATTGGGATCACGGCCCAGGCAGCCAGGGCGAAAGTTGCAGAGGCGACCGGCGCCAGAATAAAGACCGTCTTGTCGGCGCCTGCGGGAATCACAGGTTCCTTGAAGACGAATTTCAAAAGGTCGGCGAAGGACTGCAATAGACCGAATGGTCCCACGACGTTCGGGCCCTTGCGCATCTGCACGGCCGCCCAGACCTTCCGGTCCATGAGCAGCAGGAAAGCGATGGCCAGCAGCAACGTCACCATCACCAACGCGCTGAACAGGGCATACGTGATGAACCAGATGGCGTAGTCCAGCAGCATGGTTTGCGTTTCTTCGCTCATTCGATCCCGCTCCCCGGGGCGTCATGTGAATCAGGCCGCGCTGGCCGGCTCTGGCCGTCTTCTCATTCGGCCGCGTGCAGTTGGCCGCTCGATTGTTTCTGCGCCTTGAGCGCGCTCAGTTCCGCCATGATGGCGGACGCCCGGGCGATCGGATTTGTCAGGTAGAAGTCAGCAACAGGGTTGACGAAAGCTGCCGACCCCGGCGTTCCGCCGGATTGCTGCAGCCCAGCCAGGCAATCATCACCACGCGGGCCGATCTCATCAATGAGCTGCAGGTGCGGAACCGCCTTGTAGAGGCTGGCGCGCAATTCGGTAAGGCTGTCGAAAGGCAGCGTCTTGCCGGCATGGGTCGAGAGCGCGCGCAGGATCGCCCAATCCTCTTTCGCCTGCCCCGGCGGGTAGACAGCACGCTGAGTCATCTGCACGCGGCCTTCGGTATTGGCGTAGGTGGCGCTCTTTTCGGTATAGGCGGCGCCGGGCAGAATGACGTCGGCGCGGTGGGCACCCCTATCACCGTGCGTGCCCTGGTAGACGACGAAAGCGTTGCCGAGCGCACTGGTGTCGATCTCGTCGGCGCCGACGAGGTAGACGACGTCGAGGTCGCCTCGTCCGGCGGCCTCGATCATCGCGGCGGTGTCGAGGCCGTCTGTGCCTGGCAGGAACCCGAGGTCGAGCCCGGCAACCCGGGCCGCGTTCGCGTGCAGGATGTTGAAGACGAAATGGCCCGCTTCGCTATCTGTGCGGGCAGCCGCGGCGATCTGGGCTGCAAACGCCAGCAGAGCGCGCCCATCAGCGCGCCTGTAGACGCCTCCACCGACGATTACCATTGGGTTCCTTGCCTGGCGAAGGATTTGGGAAAAGTCATGGGTGCCATCGACGAGGTCGCCAAGTGCAGCCGGTCCGGTGCCGATGTGGTCGTAAGTGTAAGTCAGCGCGGCAGGCTCGCCGATGAGGCCGACCGAAAGCCCGCCCATGCGCCAGCGTTTGCGGATGCGCGAATTCAGCACTGGTGCTTCGAGGCGCGGGTTGGTGCCGATCAGCAGAATGGCGTCGGCGGCCTCGATGCCTTCAATGGTCGTATTGAAGAGATAACCTGAGCGGCCGCAGGACCCGTCGAGCACTTCGCCAGGGGCGCGGCAATCGATGCTGGTGACGCCGAGGCCTTCCATCAGGGACTTCAGCGCGAACATTTCTTCGGCACCGGCCAGATCACCCGCGATCGCGCCAATGCGCGCAGGCGGCGTCGATTGCAGCTTTTCTCCAACAACGGCCAGGGCTTCGTCCCAGGACGCCGGAGCGAGGCGGCCGTCGCGGCGCACATAGGGCTGGTCGAGGCGCTGCATTTTGAGGCCGTCGCAGATGTGACGGGTCTTGTCGGAAATCCATTCCTCATTCACCGCGTCGTTGTTGCGCGGCAGGATGCGCATCACTTCCGGGCCGCGGGTGTCGACGCGAATGTTGGAGCCTACGCCGTCCATGACGTCGATCGATTCGGTTTTTTTCAATTCCCATGGACGCGCATTGTGCGCCCATGGCCGGTGGGTGAGCGCGCCGACTGGGCACAAGTCGATGACGTTGGCGCTCATTTCCGAGAGGAGGCCGTTTTCGAGATAGGTGGTGATCTCCGCATCTTCGCCGCGGCCCGCAAGGCCCAGTTCTTCGACCCCCGCGACTTCGGTCATGTAGCGGACGCAGCGCGTACAGTGGATGCAGCGCGTCATGATCGTCTTGATCAGCGGTCCTATGTATTTGTCTTCGACCGCGCGCTTGTTTTCCTGATAGCGCGAACCGCCTACTCCGTAGGCCATCGCCTGGTCTTGAAGGTCGCATTCGCCGCCCTGGTCGCAGATCGGGCAATCAAGTGGGTGGTTGATCAGCAGGAATTCCATGACGCCCTCGCGCGCCTTCTTGACGAGGGGCGAAGTGGTGCGGATGATATTTGGGCTGCCGTCCGGATTGGGTCGGAGGTCGTTGACGGTCTGGGCGCACGACGCAACAGGTTTTGGCGCGCCCGCCACCTCGACGAGGCACATACGGCAGTTGCCGGCGATCGACAGGCGCTCGTGGTAGCAGAAGCGGGGGATCTCGGCGCCAGCCATCTCGCAGGCCTGCAGCAGGGTGATCCCATCTTCGACTTCGATTTCATTGCCGTCGACGATCAGCTTTTTCGGCATTGCCGCTCCTTGAGAGAGATATGGCCGGTCGGTGCAAGCAGGCTTGGTCGAACAATGTGGAACCGCTGCCGCCTATGCGGCTGCTGGTATACCAAAGCCCGCGCCGCTGCACACCTGAGAGTTCCTACCGCGTCGCTTCGCTGGTGGAAAGGGCGACATTCGGCCAGCGGGAGGGATAATTGTGCAGCGCAGGATCGGGACTGGGCGTCGCAAGCGTCTTTTCGTTCGAGACGGTTCGCTCAGATGCGATTCAGCGTTACCTTCTGCCCGGGATGTACCTTGCACAACAAGGACAGATCGTCGCTGGTGCGGCCAATCAGGTTGCATGGGCGCGGCAGGCGGATTTCGCCCTTTCCCGAAATCGGTGTCGGGCCATAGACGAGAATCAAGCGTTCATCCTCCGCCCAGTAATAAAGGCCGCCGACTTCGGCGTTGAGGCGAGCCGTTCGGTCGCGCCCTCCGCGCACCGGGATTCCAAAGTGAATGCTGTCGCCCCAGGTCTCGGCAATCGAATATAGGGGCAGTGCCGCCAGCAACCGGTCAGCCGAGGGCGTTGGTTCGACTCTAACTCGCAAAGCGATGCCGGCGATCGTCAACTGAATCGCCGCGGCTGCCGCTTCAGTGCGGGAGGGCGGGCGCGAAGGCTGCGGAGCCCTCTTCGAACTCCGCCGCAGGTAGTTGGTCGGCATGGTCTCGGTGTCCGGGTTTGTCGCCCGATCACAGCGATCAGGCTGGTGCGGGGCCGAACACCAGAACCGTATTCAGCCCGCCGAACGCAAACGAGTTCGACATGGTATAATTGACTTCACGATCGCGGCCCTGGTTTGGCACGTAATCGAGATCGCAGTCGGGATCGGATTCATCGAGGCCGATGGTCGGAGGAACCCAGTTTTCTTCCATCGCCTTTATGCACAATGTCGCCTCGATGCCACCGCCGGCGCCGAGCGGATGACCGTGCATCGACTTCGTCGAGGAGACGGCGAGTTTGTAGGCATGCTCGCCGAATACTTCCTTGATGGCGTTTGTCTCGTTCTTGTCGTTGATCGCCGTCGCAGTGCCGTGGGCATTGAGATAATCGATCTTCTCAGGGGCCAGTCCGGCATCCGCGAGCGCCATGCGCATGGCTTCGCGAGGACCTTCGACGCCGGGGTTGACCATGTCCTTGGCGTCGGACGTCTGCCCGTAGCCGACCAGTTCGGCGAGAATCCGGGCGCCCCGCTTTTCGGCATGCTCGAGGGATTCGAGAACGAGGATGCCCGCACCTTCGCCCAGCACCGTGCCGTTACGCTTCTTGGCGAACGGGAAGCAACCCTGCGGAGACAGGACGTGAAGCGCCTGCCAGGCTTTCATGGTGCCGTAATTGATAACAGATTCGGAGGCGCCCGCGATCGCCCGGTCGACCATTCCGTGGCGGATGTAGTCATAGGCAAGGCCGATGGCATGAGTCGCCGTCGAACATGCAGAACAAGTGGCGAATGTCGGACCTTTGACCCCGAACTCGATACCGACGTGGGCGGCTGCCGACGATCCAATAATGCGCAGGAGGGTCAGCGGGTGGGTGGCGCGCTTGTTATGGATGAAGAGATCGCGGTAGGCGGTCTCGAACGTAGTCAGGCCGCCTGCACCCGAACCGACGATGCAAGCCGCGCGGTAGGGGTCGTCGACGGGAATCTGGAGGCCGGACTGCTTCATGGCTTCGTCGGCGGCAGCGGCCGCAAACCAGGAAAAGCGGTCGGCGTGGATGACGATCTTGTCGCGCTCGAAGTGCTTCAGGCGCGCCTTATGGTCGAAATCCTTGATCTGGGCGGCGATGAGAACCTTGAGGTCCTCCAGCGGAAAGCCGCCGAGTTCGCTCACACCGCATTTGGATTCGCGCACCCCAGCCCAGAGTTCTGGCACCGTGTGGCCGATGGGCGTGACAGCCCCCATGCCGGTCACCACGACGCGGCGCGTAGCGTTCTTACTCGTCATCGATTTATTTCCCAATTTGGGTTCAACAGCCACCCGTCAGGGGCCGCACGGGCGAAATGCAAGGTCTCGTAATCAAAGCCGGCGAGCAGGTCGGAGCGATGAAAACTTCCACCGAACCGCACGGGACTTCGCAATCAGGGTCGAACAGTGTCCGCCAGCTGAGCCGGCATAGGCAGGCTTGTGCCGGCATCCACGATGCCGTCAACAAGTGCCCGGCCTCTTGCGTTTGGGCGCGGGACTGCTCAGGCGCCCGCCGCTGCAGCAGAGCTGCCCTTGTTCTGAATAAGTTCCTGAACCTTATCGACCACCGAACCGACGGTCTTGAAGTCTTCAACTTCTTCGTTCGCGTTATAAGGAATCTCGATGCCGAAGCTATCCTCGATGTCAAAGACGATCATAGCCAGATCAAGCGACTCGATCGAGAGATCCTGAAGCTCTGTCGAAAGTGCGATATCATCGCGGGGTTCCTTCATATGCTTTTTCAGGATGTCAACAATTTTGGTGGCGACTTCGTCCATCTCGTTCTCCTCTCCTTGCTCTGAGCAGGCAAAGAGGCCTCAGCAATCCGGCCAGATTTCCCAAGGTTTCAGGGCTGCAACTTTGTGTGGCGTCACATATACGCAAACCACCACCAAGTCCAGCCACCGCCACCTTGGCAGTTCGACACGGGCAAGGTCCTCGTTCAGACCGGTACAAAGCATCCCGCAAGAAGCGTGCCGAAGCTGTTCCTTACGAAACGCCAATCCTTCTCAGCGCATTATACGGGCATGAATTTCAGCAATACTTATGGAAGCCGCAACTCAATAGGTGTTGAATAGTCGCACGCTCAAAGAGTTAGGGATCGATCATCGCCATAAATTGCCCAATTCGAAACGCATGCGCCTGAATGAACCGTCCGGCGCCGCCGGAAATCAAGGCGGACAAGGCGCAGACCGTTGAGAGGAACACGCCCATGACCCGTCAAGATGCCCTGAAGAATCCCACCGACCGGCCGTCGTTCGCCTGGCTCGGCACGTATCCAGATGGCATCGACTGGCACGATCCCATACCCGAAAGGCCGCTCTACACCCTTATTGACGATGCTGTTGCAAGTCACCCCGAGATCGTCTGCACGAATTTCCTGGGACGCAAACAGACCTACAAACAAACTGGCGTCAAGGTTAATGAAGCGGCAGCAGCCCTACAGAAGCTTGGAATAAAAAAGGGCATGCGGGTAGGATTGCTACTGCCGAATACACCAACATACGTCGTTTACTACTTCGCAATATTAAAGGTCGGTGGCATCGTCGTGAACTTCAATCCTCTCTATACCCACGATGAGCTTGCCTTTCAGGCGCGCGACAGCGGCGTCGAACTGATGGTCACTCTCGACCTCAAAACGTTGTGCGACAAGGTGGAAACGCTGATCGCCGAGGGCATTCTTCCCCGTGCCATAATTGCTTCGTTTACCGGACTGCTCCCTGGAACGAAGGCGGCGCTCTACAAACTCTTCAAGGCCCGGGATCTGGCACGCCCGCTGGCCTCTCCGGTTACCGACCGGCTCATCATCGAGGCCGACGTGCTCGAACGCGGATCCATGCCGGATCCAGTCGACATTTCCCCGCGGCAAGATCTGGCGGTACTGCAATATACCGGCGGTACCACCGGAACGCCCAAGGGCGCCATGCTGACTCACTACAACGTCTATGCCAACGCCGAGCAGATATCGCGCTGGTCCCCACATCTTGTTGCCGGCGAGGAGCGATTCCTCGGCGTGCTGCCGTTCTTCCACGTCTTCGCCATGACGGTCGTCATGAACTGCGCGATCCGCAAGGCCTCAACCATGGTGATCCTGCCGCGGTTCGAACTGATGGCCGCGCTGAGGCTCATCCAGCAGACCAAGCCAACGGTGATGCCGGCCGTTCCGACGCTTTTCAACGCCATTTTGAACTGCCCGCAGGCCAAAAAGTTTGATTTGAGCTCGCTGAAATATTGCCTTTCTGGCGGCGCCCCTCTGCCGATTACGGTGAAAGAGCAATTCGAGGCCCTGACAGGGTGCAGCGTCGTTGAGGGCTACGGCCTCTCGGAAGCAGCCCCTGTAGTGACTGCAAACGCGGTCGCTGGACCGGTGCGCGCCGGATCGATCGGCATGCCGTTGCCGCTGACCATCGTCAGCCTGCGTGACCTTGAGGACCCCTCGCGCGAAGTCGCGCAGGGTGAAAAAGGCGAGATCTGCGTCAGCGGTCCGCAGGTGATGCCGGGCTACTGGCAGCGTCCCGATGAGACCGCAGACGTGTTCACGCCCGATGGTTTTCTGCGAACGGGAGATGTTGCACGGATGGATCCCGATGGAATGTTCAGCATCGAGGACCGCATCAAGGACCTCATCATCTGCTCGGGCTATAATGTCTATCCTCGTCAGGTCGAAGACGCGATCTATACCTATCACAAGGTTGCCGAAGTAACCGTTATCGGCATCCCGGACGACTACCGCGGAGAGGCGCCGAAGGCGTTCATCAAGCTGAAGGATGGGGAAGTCGCGACGACTGAAGAAATCTTCACGCATCTGGCAAAGAAGCTTTCCAAGATAGAACTCCCCGCGCAGATCGAATTCCGCGACGAGTTACCCAAGACGATGATCGGGAAACTGTCGAAGAAGGAATTGCGCCAGGCCGAACTGGAGAAGCTGAAAAGTTAGAACTGGCGCCCGAAGAGGTTATTGCCTGCCAAGCGAAGTCGGCGAGGGGCCGGAAAGCATGCGTCCGACCTTCACCGGAACAAATGCACTCGAGCCATCACGCACGCGGACGGAAGGGACTCGGGAAAGGCAGTGGAATGCCGCCCTCGGCATCGGCCTCGTAATTGTCCAAAGCCGCGGGCACGACGACGGGCGGCGCTGGCAGTTCCGGGCGCGGCCACGCGAAATCGTCGGCGCGACCGCTGCGCGGCTCAAGGCGTTCGCCTTTGACCAGAACCCTGAAGAACGGCGTCTGCGCAAGAGACAGTTTGCGGCGGTTTCCGGAGATAACGCTGTCGCTTGCCGGGGTGATGGTACTCATGATGCTGATGCCGTTGGTCGTCTCGTCAACCAGCGTGTCGCCGATTTGGGCATTGCGCGCCCGGCTCTGCTTGCGGGTCACCAGCGCGACGACGGATGCGGGAATGGCCGGGCGCAGGATTTCAAGTGAAACGATCTGTTCGCGGCCGTTGGCCCCAACAGCCTTCAGGTTGATGCGACCGTTCTCCTGGCTCTGTTCGCCGCCGGCGGCATTCATGAAGAAGGCCCCGGGAACCTGCTGCTCGGCAAGCTTCTGCTTGGTCTGTTCGACGTCAGCCTGCCACCCGGTCAGCGCCGCCTCGTCATTTTCCGGCGCCGGTGCGACGGCAGCGCGAACTGCGGCTTGCTCTGTTTCGGAGCCCGCGAGAGGGATCGTTCTTTCGGATTTCGCCTGGGCCACATCGCGGCGGAATTCACGGGCAACATAGTGGGCGACCTTGGCGTACCCGGTACCGGTGAAATGCACCCCGTCCCGCCAGCGCATGCGTTTTTCGTTGCCCGCCGTATCGGGTCCGAAGGCGGAATACGCGCCTTGTTCATCGGCGAAACTCGAATAGATGTCGATGAACTTGATGCCGTTGATGTAGGCGCGTTCGCGGATGATGTCGTTGATGATCTGTGCTGCCGAATCGGCGGCCCGGTCGCGCATGTTGGGCAGTCCGACCCAGTAAAGGGCGATCCCGGCGCCTTTCAAGGTCTTGATCATTTCATCAACCCGTCGGGCGTATTCGGCGCGCCATTCGGGTGCGCCGAAGGCATGGCGCTTGCCGTCGGGGGCCGCGATCCGGGACTGATCCTGGACGCCGAGCATGACGACGCCGATATGGGCTTTCTTCGTCAACAGTTCGGCCCTCAACTCAGCCAGCTTCTGGTCGAAAGTGTTGAACGTGATGCGGCTCAGCGATCCAACGGCGCTGCCGACCTGAACCTGGCTGTCGCGGCCGATTTCCTCGCGCAGGCCGTAGAGCACTCCCTCGGCAAGGGAATCGCCAACGACTTCGAGAATGTAGCTGTCACCTTGCGGGAATGGCGTGACATAGCTTCCCGTATCCTGCGCATCAAGTCGCGATGCCGCAAGCGCCAGCGCGGCTGCAACGAGCGCCAGAGTGAACTGGTGAAGACGTTTGGTGCTGGAAAGGCGCATCGCCACATTCTCTTATCGGTCTGAAGGCTAGTGTAGCGCACCTGACGTTTGGTACCCACCTGCGGCTAGCTTCTCAACCAAACGTCAGGTGCAGAAACAAAGAGTTGCTAGTGTTCCTTATGGTTCTGACATTTGCTCCGAACTTGGCCGCAATGGGAACCAAATGTCAGAACCGGAACACTAGTGAGGCGTCGCGCCTAAATCGAACGAGGTTGCGGCTATGATGCGATTTAAGCGCGACGGGCCACTAGAGCAGATTGGACCGTCGTGGGGCTTATAGCATAATTGCTCGTCGGCACAGCGCTACAGGCGCGCATCACTCATCCAGCATTGAGTTTTCGCACCAAATCTTCCGAGGGCCAGCAGTCGACCTTCATTCCGTTGGCGCGCTGGAACTGGCCCGCTTCGCGGCGCGTATTCGAACCGATGAACCCGTCGATCACCGCGATCGGGTGGCCACGCGCCTTCAGGCCCTCCTGAACGGCGCGGATTACCGCCGTTTTCTGCGGTCCGATTGCTTTCCACGGCGTTTGAAAATCACCGCCGCCGCGGATGCGGTCGGCAAGGTTGCCGATGAACGTCGCATAAAGATCGGAGGTATTATATTCGCGGATCGCCTTGAAGTTGTCGGTGACAAGGAACGATGGGCCGTGGCCGCCGGCCGGCGACATCAGGTAGGCCTGGACGTTGTCGAGACCGGCCGGCCAGGGTTTGCCTCCCACTCGCTTGAAGCCTTTCTCGATCCATTGAGCGAAAGTCATGGACCCGGCGGGGCCCTCCATGGCGCAGTCGGCCGATTGCGGGATGACGAGTTCGTAGCCCCATTCGAGATCGCGGACCCAGCCGTGGTTTTTCAGTTGGCGGGCGGCGGAGGCGAGTGCATCTGGGACCGAATCAAACAAGTCCGCGTAGCCATCGCCCCCGAAATCGTGGACGTGGGTGAAGAATTCGGAGGGCAGGAACTGCGTCAGCCCCATGGCGCCGGCCCAGGAAGCGCGCATCTTCTCACGCGGCACGCCCATTTCGAGCAGCTTCAAGGCATAGAGAAATTCGCCTCGGAAGCGCTCCTTGCGCCGGCCAGTCCAAGCCTGCGTCGCGAGCACCCGGATCGCATCGTGTTCGGGCGTATAGGCGCCGAACGCGGTTTCGCGCCCGAAGATCGCCAGCACGATTGCGCTCTCGACACCAAAGCGGGTTTCGATTTCAGCGAGTTCGGATTTGAATTTCGCGGCAAGGCCACGGCCCGTCTGCGCCAATCGCCCCAGATAGGCGGAATCCAGGTACTCGGACGGCGCACGAGTGAACTCGGCCTGTCGCACCGTGCGCGGTTTGCCCTTCAAGGCCAGATCGGGGAGCGATAGATCCGGTTTCAGACCCTTGGTCGCGCGATCGAACGTCGTATGCGAGACCTGGAACTTGTCGCGGGCCTCAGGCCAAAGGCTTTCGATAAATTCGGCGAAAGACTGGCTTTGTTCGGCGTGCAGGCGCTGACCCGTGCTTATCGCCAAGGTGATGGCAACGACGAGCATCATGACGGCGAAGCCGCCAGCCCAAGGCTCGCTACGTTTTCGCGCTGCGCCCGTTGACAAGAGGTTGTCCTTTGGTTCCCGCTGCAATGAGAGGTGAGATAACCAAGGGATTCAGGGCCATAATGGGGCGCGATGTTGCTGTCCTGCGTTTCGGTGCCCCGTTCAACAGACTTCCTTCATGAGCGACAGGCGCTGTTCCCAGTCCAGCGCGTTCCTCACGATCCCCTCCAAATCGTCATGTGCGGGGGTCCATTGAAGTCTCGCGCGGATCTTATCGGAGGCGGCGACGATTGCCGCGGGATCGCCAGGACGGCGTTCGGCCAATCGGGCTTCGAAATCGATGCCGCTGACTTTTTTAACGGCAGTAACGACTTCGGAAACCGAAAAGCCTTGCGAATAGCCGCAGTTGAATACTTCGGATTTGCCGCCATTGCGCAAGTAGCCGAGCACCGCCATGTGGGCCATGGCGAGGTCCTTGACGTGAATGTAGTCGCGGATGCAGGTGCCGTCCCGTGTCGGATAATCGGTCCCGAACACCTGCATCGCGGCGCGGCGGCCAAGTGCCGTCTCGCAAGCAACCTTAATCAGGTGTGTGGCGTTAGGGGTAGACTGTCCCGTGCGCCCTTGCGGATCGGCACCGGCGACGTTGAAGTAACGCAGAGCGACGTAGTTGAAGTCATGGGCCGCCGCCGTGTCGGCCAGCATCACCTCGCTCATCAGTTTCGACCAGCCGTAAGGGGAGACGGGCTGCAGGCGCGCGGTTTCGGAAACGGGGTTTTCCACGGGATTTCCGTAGACGGCGGCTGTGGAGGAAAAGATGAAGTTCCTGACCCCCCCGGTCACCGCGCATTCGATCAGGTTGCGGGTATTGGAGGTGTTGTTGCGGTAGTAGTGAAGCGGATTTTCGACCGATTCCGGTACGATGATGGAACCAGCGAAGTGAATGATTGCGTCAATGTGGTGCTGGGAAATCAATCGCTGGACCAGAGCCTGGTCGCCGACGTCTCCGATAACTAGGCGCACGTCGTCAGGGACAGCCCACGCGAAACCGGTCGACAGATTGTCGAGCACAACGACGTCCTCGCCTGCGTCGCGAAGTTCCAGCACCATGTGGCTGCCGATATAGCCAGCACCGCCGGTCACGAGGATAGTCATGAGTTGCAACGCCCCTGATCGAAGTTTGGCCGTTTACGGCGCTTGGCAATTGACACGCATTCAAGCGCGCTTGGCACAAGTACCGCCGTTTGTAAATGTCGGCGAGTTCAAGAAGCATACCATAACGACCCGACTTGGCGCCTGACAGGCGGCCGCAACTGAGAGCCTGTCTCGAGCGTAAACCAAAAGACAATAACACTCCCACCGTAGCGCATCGCATTATGGATAGATTGACGAAATTGGCGCTTGTTTCGTATGCGCCGGTCTACCCGACGGCACAAACGGAAGGTTACCAACTTCATGCCGAAAGTTCCCGCCCGTATCCGCAAGGCTGTTTTTCCCGTTGCCGGTCTCGGCACGCGCTTCCTTCCAGCGACCAAGGCCATGCCGAAAGAGATGCTCACCGTCGTCGACCGGCCCGTTATCCAGCACGTCGTCGATGAGGCGCGGGCTGCGGGAATCGAGCATTTTGTCTTCGTGACCGGTCGCAACAAGGGCGTCATCGAGGACCACTTCGACCGCCAGTTCGAACTGGAGCGCACATTAGCCGAACGCGGCAAGTCCAAGGAACTCGCAAGCCTGCAACGGGATCTGCCAAGCGCGGGCCAGACCAGTTTCACGCGTCAGCAGTCGGCGCAGGGACTCGGTCACGCGGTGTGGTGCGCACGCGATATCGTCGGCAATGAACCCTTCGCACTGCTGCTGCCGGACATGCTGCATTTTTCGTCGCAACCGTGTCTGGCCAAGATGATGAAGGCCTACGAGGAAGTCGGGGGCAACCTGATCGCGGTGTCACCGGTGCCCGAAGACCAGACGCAGAGCTACGGCATCGTCGGGGTGGAAAATCAGGAGAACGACGTAAGCGAGATCACGACGATGGTGGAGAAGCCCATACCCGCCGATGCGCCCTCGAACCTGCACATCACCGGCCGCTACATTCTGCAACCGGAGATTTTCGAACTTCTCGAAAAGCAGAAACCCGGAGCCGGCAATGAAATCCAGCTGACGGATGCGATGCTTGGTCTTCTCGAGCGGCGAGATCAGAAGTTCCACGCCGTCCGCTTCGAAGGCGAACTCTACGATTGCGGATCAAAGCTCGGCTTCCTGATGGCCAACGTCGCTTACGGCTTGACGCGGGAAGACCTGGGCGAACCATTCCGTGCCGAACTAGGCCGGATGCTGGGCCGGGGGGCCTGATCGAAACAGTAGCGAACTGTCGCCGTAGGAATAAAAGCGATAGCGCGCGTCGACCGCGTGGCGGTAAGCGCGCTGCATCGTCTCCAATCCGGCAAATGCCGAAACCAGCATGAACAGGGTCGAACGCGGCAAGTGGAAGTTCGTCATCAAGGCGTCGACGGCTTTGAATCGATAGCCCGGCGTGATGAAGATGTCGGTGTCGCCACTCCAACTTGGGATCGTGCCGTCGTCGTTCGCCGCACTTTCTAACAACCGCAACGACGTCGTGCCGACCGCCACGATACGGCGGCGGGCAGCGCGCGTGGCGTTGAGCGCCTCGGCCGCTTCCGGCGCAATCGTTCCCCACTCTGCGTGCATGCGGTGCAGGTTCGTATCGTCGGCCTTGACGGGCAGGAACGTGCCGGCGCCGACATGAAGGGTGACGAACGTATGGGCGATACCGCGCCGGGTGAGACCGGCGAACAGGGCGTCGGTGAAATGCAGACCTGCGGTGGGGGCCGCGACGGCGCCATCACTGCGCGCATATACCGTTTGATAGGCGGTATTGTCGTCCGCGTCGGCCGGTCGACGAGCGGAAATGTAGGGCGGTAGCGGCATGACGCCGGCGGCGGCAATGGCCGCATCGAGGTCAGGCCCCGACACGTCGAAGGCCAGCGTGACTTCACCGCCATCCTTCCCTTCGACGATGGCATCGAGCGCCCCCGGCAGACGACTCGTGCCGGTCATGCCGAAGCGGATGTGCTCTCCGACGGCGAGCCGCTTTGCCGGTCGTGCGAAGGCCCTCCAGCGACTGGCATCAAGCCGCTTATGCAGATTGCACTCGATGCGCGCGACGTTCTCCCCGCGTGTCCTGATGCCGGTCAATGCGGCGGGGATGACGCGCGTGTCGTTGAAGACCAGGCAGTCGCCTGGTTCGAGAAGATCAGCGAGATCGCGCACGCTGCCGTCGGTCAGCTCAGGATCTTCACCCGGCCGCACGATGAGCATACGGGCGGCGTCGCGGGGCGACACCGGACGCAGCGCGATCAGGTCTTCCGGCAGGTCGAAATCGAACAGGTCGGTCTTCATCGCGTCCCAGGCCGCATCGCCTCGATGAAGCCGGCGATTGCGACGGCAGTCCAGGCGATAACCGTCAATGAGCCACCTATCGGAGCGAGCATCGGCAACGGACGGAAATCGATTAAGGCACCAAGGCCGACTGTTGTCGAGAACAGCGCGGCGCCGGAAAGCATGGCGGCTGCGATCCACCGCCAGACGGCACCCGATCTCGAGTGGAACGCGTAGGCGACAATGCCAATCACGGCCGCCGCATGCACCATCGCGATCTCGGCTGCCGCCCGGACCGGATCGCCAGCCGCGACATGCGCTGCTGCTGCTGCGAGCGCCACACCTGCAGCGCCAAGAAGGCCGGCGATAGCGATCAGCACCGGAGTGTAGCTGTTGGTTGGCACTCTTTGCTCCGTGGTCTGGCAGTCATCACTGTTTGCTTGGGCAGTCTTCTGGAGCCGGTGTGCACTCCGCTGTGCAGTCTGAATAGGGGGGCGGACCGCATTCCTTTTCAAGGCGCTTGTAGCTGACGCATTGCCCGCGGCGATTGCGGTATCCGGGGCCCCCGCGGCAGCCGCAGCCCTTGCACTTGATACCGCAGCCGCCGCTGCCGGCGCGCAACTTGGCAAGGGCAGCGGCGCGCTCCGGGGATCCCGTGAAGCAGGCTGGACCTACGGCGTCCTGTGCTCGCACTGCTGGCGGCAGCAAAGCGAGAAGCAGAAACAGCGGACGTCCAAACCGGACCGACAAAGCTTCCTTCTCCGGGGCGGGAACGGGCTTTGGCGATCATATCAGAAGCTTGCGGCTTTACAGGTCGGCGGCAACCTTCATTGAGACCATGCGGTCCGGATCGCCGACAGGTTCGCCGCGCTTGATCTTGTCGACATTCTCCATGCCCTCGATGACTTTTCCCCAGGCGGTATACTGGCCGTCGAGGAACGTGGCGTCGCCAAAGCAGATGAAGAACTGCGAGTTCGCGGAATTCGGCGGAGTGGCCCGCGCCATCGAGCAGACGCCGCGAACATGCGGCTCATTGTTGAACTCGGCGGGCAGGTTGGGGTAATCGGAGCCGCCCGTGCCGGTGCCCTTCGGACAACCGGTCTGGGCCATGAAGCCTTCAATGACGCGGTGAAAGGCGATGCCGTCATAGAAGCCCTCGCGAGCCAGTTGCTTGATTCGCTCGACGTGCTTGGGGGCGAGGTCGGGCAGCATCTCGATGACGACGCGGCCTTTTGTGGTTTCTATGACGAGGGTGTTTTCTGGATCCTTGAAGTCGGCCATCCGGACTTCTCCTTGGTTCGTGTTGGGTTATCTGGCGGCAGTCCGGTGGTCAGGACACTGTCAGGACTTGGCGTCGGCGAGGACGTAGACCTTCAACATCTTGTCGGGATTGTCGACCTGGCCGTTGTTGCTTTCCGAGCCCTTTTTCACCGCATCAATGTATTGCATCCCTTCGGTGACCTTGCCGAACACAGTGTATTGGCCGTTGAGGTGGGGTGTGCGCGTAAAGGTGATGAAGAACTGGGAGTTGGCCGAATCCGGGCTCTGGCTGCGGGCCGCTCCCAGGGTACCCCGCTCAAAGGGAGCCGGATTGAACTCGGCCTGCAGGTCGGGGTACTTCGAGCCGCCGGCGCCGGTCCCCGTCGGGTCCCCGGTCTGAGCCATGAAGCCGGGAATGACGCGGTGGAAGACGACGCCGTTATAGAAACCCTCGCGGGCCAGCTGCTTGATGCGGGCGACGTGATTGGGAGCGAGATCCGGGCGCAGGCCGATCAGCACCTTGCCATCCTTGGTCTCGATGACGAGCGTATTCTCGGGATCGTTTGCCGACACCGGAGCAGTGCCGGCGTCTTCGGCCTTTTCAGGCGTATGCGAGATCTGCGGCTCGTTGGCACACGAAGCCAGGCCCAGCGACAGGGCGAATGCGAGACAGGTAAGTGCGGTGCGCAACACGTGGGGTTCTCCTTTGTGCGGCGAAAAAGTCCAGCGGGTTATGGCCGGAATCCGGTTCTGCGGCAACCCGGCCTCGTGGCTGTCGGCTGGCGGCGGATGGGACACTGCTCCCGCGCAGGGCAGGCCACATTAATTGGCGAAGCGGAAGTGCATGACGTCGCCGTCCTTGACGACGTACTCCTTGCCTTCGAGGCGCATCTTGCCGGCCTCCTTGGCGCCGGTTTCACCGCCAAGGGTGATGTAATCGTTGTAGGCGATGGTCTCGGCCCGGATAAAGCCCTTCTCGAAGTCGGTATGGATGACTCCGGCGGCCTGCGGAGCCTTGGTTCCCGATTCGATGGTCCAGGCCCGGGCTTCTTTTGGCCCCACAGTGAAATAGGTGACGAGATCGAGGAGCTTGTAGCCGGAGCGGATGAGCCGGTTGAGGCCGGCTTCCTCCAGCCCCATCTCGGCCAGGAATGCTTGGCTCTCCTCGGCGTCGAGTCCTGAAAGCTCGGACTCGATCTTCGCGGAGATGATGACGTACTCGGCACCTTCGGCAGCCGCGCGTTCGGCCACCACCGTGGAGAAAGCATTGCCCGCGCTGGCGGAGGCTTCATCGACATTGCACACGTACAGCACCGGTTTGGCGGTCAACAGCTGCAACATCTCAAACGTCTTGCGTTCGTCATCCGCAATGTCGGCCCGGCGTGCCGGCTTACCCTCGCGAAGGAAAGGGAGCACCTTGTCGATGACGGCCATCGTGGCCTTCGACTCCTTGTCGCCGCCCTTGGCCTTCTTTTCCAGCGCGGTACGGCGCCGCTCAAGTGAATCGAGGTCGGCGAGCATGAGCTCGGTTTCGACGGTGTCGGCATCCGCGACAGGATCGATGCGGCCCTCGACGTGGGTGATATCGCTGTCTTCGAAGCACCGCAGCACGTAGGCGATCGCGTCGACTTCACGGATGTGGGAGAGGAACTGGTTGCCAAGTCCTTCGCCCTGGGAGGCGCCGCGCACGAGACCGGCGATGTCGACGAAGGTCAGGCGGGTCGGAATGATCGACTGCGACTTGGCGATCGCAGCAAGCTTTTCGAGTCGCTCGTCGGGTACACCCACTTCCCCGACGTTGGGTTCGATGGTGCAGAAGGGATAGTTGGCCGCTTCCGCTGCGGCGGTCTGAGTGAGTGCATTGAAAAGCGTCGATTTGCCAACGTTCGGCAGGCCGACAATGCCGCATTTAAAGCCCATGGGCCGGTGTCCTTATCGTTCTTGATCTGTGGGGCGTTGAGCTACAATGGCTGGGCGGGGTGGGCAATCGGCAAACGGGCGCACACCGGGCGGAGGACACTCCGCAGGTCGACCCCACCGCCATCAGGCATCGTCATTCCCCTTGTTGCGCTTGGCGTCCCGGCTCGCCATCCATTTGCGAAGGTTCTCGGCGATAGCGTTCTGGCGCTTGGCGATCTGGTCACCGGCCGGATGGCCGCCGCGAGGCTTGCTGCGCTGCGGTTTCTGCGGTGGCGCCTTGCCGGCGGCCGATTCACGCTCAGCCGGTCTTGCCGGTTTCTTTCGTTCCGGTTCTTCCAAGCCACCAAGTTCGCGGGCGACGGCGGCGGTAAATCGCGCCAGATCGCCCTCGACCAGGGGGACAGCGCTCTTGGCGATGGCCTCAAGCAGCGGTTCGAGCCAGTCCTGATCCGACTTTGAGAAGTCGTGAAGTACGTAGCTCGCGACCAGTTCCTTGCGCCCGGGATGGCCGACGCCGATGCGAATGCGCGTATAGTCGTTGCCCAGATGGGCCGAAATCGACCGTAATCCGTTATGGCCTGCATTTCCGCCACCGAGCTTGACCTTCAGCTTGCCGGGAAACAGATCGATCTCGTCGTAGAGAACGATGACGTCCTCTTCGTCGATCTTGAGGAAGCGGGCAGCCTCCCCGACAGACTGGCCGGACTCGTTCATGTAGGTCTGGGGCTTCAGGATCACCGCGCGCTGCTCACCGATGCGGCCTTCGCTGACCAGCCCCTGGAAGCGGCGACGCAAGGGGCCGAAGCCGTAGTGGTCGGCAATCCTGTCGACCGCCATGAAGCCGACGTTGTGCCGGTTGCGCTCGTATTTCTGGCCGGGATTGCCCAGGCCGACGATAAGCTTCATGGCACAGCCTCCCTGGAGCAAGTTCAATCAATTGACTGGCCCGCCAAGGGCGAGGTTATTAGAGGTGTCCTGCCGAGGGCGTTCTGCAGATTTGCGGTTCGAACATGCCACAGAACATAGACTTGAGAAGCACGGCCGCAAGTCCATGAAACTGAACGCGCTTCTTTCCCAAGCACTCTAATGAAACAGCCGCCCCAGTCGGTTGTGCTGACTGAGGCGGCCGGTCTTGCGGCGCGGCAGTGACGCCCAGTCCATGACGTCTATGACGCCTTGGACTTAACCGCCGTCCTTGTCCTGCGTGGCATCTGCGCCGCCTCCTTCAGCTTCTTCTTCATCGGCACCACCCGCAGGGCCACGGCCAACGATCGTTGCGATGGTGAAATCGCGATCTTCGATTACCGGTGCGACGCCTTCAACCATGGCAATGGCCGAGACGTGGATCGACTCGCCGATTTCGACCTTTGCAAGGTCGATCTCGAACACGTCTGGAATGCTGGCGGGCGGCGACCAGACCTCGATGTCGTGGCGGACGATGTTGAGAACGCCGCCGCGCTTGAGCCCCGGGCAGATGTTTTCGTTCTTGAACTTGACCGGGATATGCACGCGCACGCGGTCGCCCTTGGCGATGCGAAGAAAGTCGATGTGGATCGGCGTGTCCTTGACCGGATGCACCTGAACGTCACGCGAGACGACAAGATGTTCCTTGCCCTCGACCGTCAGCTTGATCACCTTGGCCATGAACTGGCCCTTGATGTACATCTTCCAGACATCGTTATAGTTCAGGGAGATGGATTCTGCTTCCTGCTTTCCGCCGTAGATCACGGCGGGAACCCGGCCCTCGCGGCGTACCTGACGTGCGGCCCCCTTACCGACACGTTCACGCGCGACAGCTTCGAGCTCGAGAGTCTCGGTTGCCATTGCATTCTTCTCCATAAAACGAGACAAGGGACCCGCCGGCCGGTGGGTCCCGTGACTAATCCGCGCCCCGGCCTCCAAGGGTGCCGGCTGGCGCACTCACGCAAATTTCAAGTGAGGCGCATGCTTATAGCGGCGTCGGGCTGGATTGGCAACGCCGCAGCGCAAAGCAGCGTCAATCGGAATCAAAGAGCCCGGAAACGCTCTGCTCACGGAACGTCCTCAGGATCGCCTTGGCCAGCAGCGGAGCGATCGGCAGCACGTCGATGTTTCGGGCAGCCCGGACGACTTCGGTCGGCAGGATGGTGTCGGTGATGAACAGCGACTTGATATGCGAATTCCGGATCTTCGTGGCGGCACCGCCAGAAAGCACCCCATGCGTGATGTAGGCGTGAACGTCGATCGCCCCGCCGGCCATTAGCGCATCGGCCGCGCTGACGAGGGTCCCACCGGAATCGACGATATCGTCCAACAGGATGCAGCGCTTGCCGGCCACATCGCCGATGACGCTCATGATGCTGGCCTTGCCGGGCGCTTCACGCCACTTGTTGCATATCGCAATCGGAACCTGCAGGCGGTTGGCCAGTTCACGCGCGCGCACGACGCCGCCGGCATCGGGCGAGACAACCATCAGGTCATCGGTATTGAAGCGTCCCTTGATGTCCCGGACGATCACCGGGGCTGCGTAAAGGTTGTCGGTGGGGATGTCGAAGAAGCCCTGGATCTGCCCGGCGTGGAGGTCGAGAGTCAGGACGCGGTCGGCGCCGGCGCGCTCGATCAGGTTGGCGACGAGTTTGGCGGTGATGGGGGTGCGCGGCTTGGGTTTGCGGTCCTGCCGGGCATATCCGAAATAGGGAATGACGGCCGTGATGCGCTTTGCGGACGCGCGCTTCAGACAGTCGATGAGGACGAGAAGTTCCATCAGGTTGTCGTTGGCGGGAAACGAAGTTGACTGGATAATGAAGCAGTGCTGGCCGCGGACGTTCTCGTGGATTTCGACGAAAACCTCCTTGTCGGCGAAGGTCTCGACATGGCTCTTGGTCAGCGGCACCTTGAGGAGTTGGCTGATGGCCGCCGCGAGCGGTCGGTTGGAATTACCAGCCACGAGTTTGAGGTTGGGCGGCGGATCGACTGAATCCTCACCGTCAAAGGCATCGAAAGTCATACGCGCACCCTCTCCGCGACGTTCTGATGACAGGTCTGTAACAAGCACATCGGCGCGATGTAAACAGCCGTTATCAGGCGATTGGCCAACAACACTCTTACGTCTGGGGCATAATTCGCCGTCTGAGTTTTGAAATATGAAGCCCGGCCGGTCATTCGACGGGCCGGGCTGCGTAGTTGCGTCGCATCGCTGTAGGCGAGGCCCTCCCGCGGGTCAGTTCGTTTTCGTAGCTGTCCCGGAGTCCGGAAGCAGCTTGAGAATCCCCTGTGCGGCTGCGGCAGCGGCTGCATCGGCGGTTTTACCCCATGCTCCATCGAGCGAACCCGACTGGATCGCATTCTTCTGGGAAACCGTCCCGAGCTTCTTGCCCGTCGGGTCTTTGACGTCCCAGTCGATGTTGATCTCCTGCTGGCCGGCAGAACTTGCCTGTCGCAAGGCAACCCTGCCTTCGACGCGGTACGACTGAGCTGTCGGTGCAGCGGCCAGCGCGACGCCGTTGCGGGAGAGTTCGCTACGGATAGCCTGTGTCAGGGAGATGCTGCCGTCACCCGGCGCACCCGTGACGCTCGGTACTATGGCATTGACGCCTTTCTCGATGCTACCGGTTACGGTCCCGTTCGGGGCGGTGGCGCGCGCCTGCTGAAGCTGAGGGTTCTGAGCCTGGGCAACCGGATTGATACCCGCCGGTGCCGTCTGCACCGCACCTGCTACAGCAGGCGCTGCGGGCGCACTGGATGGCAACCAACTCGCAAGCGACGTTGCTGTTTTCTCCGAGATTGCACTCATCACCTCTGGTGTCACGGATGACCAGGGGTCCGTGCCGGTGGTAGCCGGAGCTATTTCCTCACCGCTGATCCGGTTGACGCGCTTGCCGGTCGGATCGGTGACGTCCCAGATATAAGACACCTTCGTTCCCGCCTTTTCACGGGCCGATACCACGTAGCCGCGCAGCGTGTATTGCACGCCTGGGCCTTCGGCGACGGTGATATTGCGCGTACGCATGGCGCTCGTCAGTTGCGTCTGCATCTGCGACGCAACCTGATCCGGCGCACCGATAATCGGCGCGATGGCTATTCGCGTGGAAGCGGCGGCAGGTGCCTCCAGAGCCGGAGCAGCTGGCGTGTCTCCCGCGCTGAGAAGCGTCGGCCCGGTCGTGCTGCACCCTGACAGCGCGAAACCGAGTATGGCGGCGAGGCCCGTGAGCGTGATCGAAGTTCGCGCACGCCACGCCGCAGCAGCATTATTGGTCGTCACGACGACGTCCCCCTGTAATGACCCGCTGATCACCCGGCGGCCGGCGTACTTACCTTGCGGCCTCTACAAGCTTTACGTCCGGTACTCATTAAGCTTTACGTCTAGCTTGGTGTTGGTGGCCACGTCCAGCCACTTTTGATTGCAAGAGCCTACAAGCTTAAGACACGCACCCCAGCTGCGCCGCCGTTCTGTGGATATTGCATTTATGCAACGAGAATTGCGGAGATTTGACGACCGTAATCAGCCTCTTTGCGGTGTGTCGTGCGGCGAAAGCTGAAGTATTCCGATTCGTTTGCATAGGTGCAGCAGTCGGTTGAGGCGATACTGGCAAGACCCTTGCCGGCCAGTTCGGCAAGGATGAAGGCGGGCAGGTCGAAGTGTGGTTTGCCCCCAGGAACCGGTGTTGCAAAATAGCGCATAAAGGCCGGGTTGCGCTTCGTCAGGCCGGTCTGGAAGTCGGCTCCGACTTCGTAATTCGGCTGCGTGATGCACGGTCCGAGCGCCGCGTGTATCCGAGCGCGCCGGGCCCCAAGCTCTTCCATCTTTCTCACGGTGGCTTCAAGGACGCCCCCGACAGCGCCGCGCCAGCCGGCATGGGCGGCGGCGACGACCCGGGCCTGCGGGTCGGCGAACAGCACGGGGCCGCAGTCCGCAGTCAGAATCCCGATGGCGAGGCCCGGCGTGCGGGTGACAAGAGCATCTGCGCGCGGCGGATCTGCGGTCTCGAACGCGCCTTCCACTACCAGGGCTTCGGCGCTGTGGATCTGATAGGGAGTGAGGACCGCGGGATCGGTCGCTCCAAGTTTCAAGGCGACCCGCGCGCGGTTCTGCAGGACATTTTCGCGGTCGTCCGTTGAGCCCAGGCCGCAATTGAGGCCAGCGTAAATGCCCGTCGACACTCCACCCTGGCGGGTAAAGAAGCCGTGCCTAATACCGGGAAGGTCCGCCAGATTGTCGACTTCGATGGGGCTTGGCATGGGGAATCCTTGGACCGCTGAGGTCTAGTGTGGTGCCTCGCAATTGCCGACCAACAATTCGGCTGGGTTCGTAATCGGCAATTGCGAGGAGAAGCACCACACTAAGCTTTTGATCTTGCTAGTGTCCCTTTGCATCCGAATTGCCGATGAACGGGTGCCGTAAACGTGTCGGGAATTCGGAGACGGGGCACTAGTGTCCCGTCGCGCCTAATTCGCATCATAGCCGCAACCTCGTTCGATTTAGGCGCGACGCCTCACGAGTGTAACGCAGTGGCGCGGGGTGTTCAAAACAGCGGCTGTGCGAACGAGTTGCTCGCCGGTCTTATACGCACGTCGCACTCCCCACCGCCGTCAGGGCCCGGGGCGCTTGAATTCTGGCGATCATTCGAACCCAGGCAGAACCGGAAGATTCGACGAGCGCACGCCGATTGCCTTGAAGCGGGTGCCCATGCCCTGCGGCGACATGAGCCGCATGATACCGGCTTCGATCTCGGCCGCTTTGGCGGGGTTGGCGCTCATCAGGCGCGAGGCGCGCTCGACGATACCGAGGCGTCCAAGGAATTCACACTGGGTGATGGGGCCGTCGACAACGAGGTGCCGGCGGCAACCCTCGGCCGGAACGGCTTCGAATTGTAGCTTCACGTCGTTGAAATCGACCTGACAGGTCAGATCGGCTTCCCCCGGCGATGTCAAAGGATCCTCGTAGCGGTGACCCCGTACCGCCTGCAGGGTATCTCCGGTAACGACCTTATCCATGGAGCGGTCGGGATCGTATTGGCCATAATCGATGAAGAGAGCCGCCCAAGGATCACACAGCCGATCGGCAAGACGATGCAGGACCGTCCAATCCTGAGCTTCGAAGATGGCGCCTTCTGCCAGGCCTGGATTGGCAGCAAACAAGCTCGCGTCGTCGTCCAATTCATCGGCTCGCGGCATCGTCACGAAGATCAGCCGGTCATCGGCGAGGCCAACTCCGCGCATGAGCAAATCGGCGTCGGTCACCTGGAACTGCTGGACCGGACGGGTATCCAGGAATTCGTTGGCAACGACAATCGCAGGGGCGTCTGCGGGAATATCGCTTATCCGCTCCAGCATGAGGATGGGGTTGGCGGCAAGTGCAGCAAAATTGAGTTCAATCTGGTGGGCGGCGATGTCCACCAGGACAATATTCGCAGCTAGGAGAAACCCTGGCACGCGATGCGCGGCTCGAATCGCGTCCCGCATCAACGTTCCCCGGCCTGGCCCCAGTTCGATGAAATTGAATCGGGACGGGGAACCCATCTGCTGCCAGACGACTGCCGTCCACAACCCGATCAGCTCCCCGAAGGTCTGGCTGATTTCGGGCGCCGTTATGAAGTCGCCGCCACGACCGATGGCGGGCTTGTGCCGGTAATAGCCGTGGCTGGTATCCTGGAGACAGATCCTCATGTAGTCACCAATGGGAATCGGGCCGGCGTCCCTGATCTGCTGCTTCAGCCGCAATGCCAGCGGCGTGTCGCGGCGCGCCTCTGGATCGTAGGACGTCACGCCGGTGTCCTCTCCTCTGGGACCCGCGCGCGTGCGCGGTAAATGACCCACGCCCCCAGCACCAGCATCGGTACCGAATACAGCATGCCTTTGGTGATCGGATAGCCGTCGAACACGAGGCGGTAATCGACTATCTTGAAGAACTCGCAGAAGATGCGGAAAATACCATAGCCGGTCAAAAAGACGCCCGTCGTCAGCCCTGGGGTCTTCAGGCCCTTCAGGGTCCAAATGAGGTAACGCAGCACAAGGAACAGCGCGATCCCTTCAAGGGCTGCTTCATAAAGCATTGCCGGGTGGCGCGGGCCTTCGCCCCAGCCTGGAAAAACCATGCCCCACGGAACTGTCGTCGGTGCCCCGACAACCTCGCCGTTGATGAAATTGGCGATGCGGCCAAAGAACAGCCCGATGGGAACGGCAGCCGAGACCAGATCCATCACCGGCCACACCGACACGCCAAACCGGCGCGCGAAGACGAGCATCGCGACTGCCGTTCCGATGAGACCGCCGTGAAACGCCATGCCGCCTTTCCAGATGGCGAAAATCTCCCACGGGTTGGCGACATAATAGCCCGGTTGATAGAAAAGGACATGCCCAAGCCTGCCGCCGATGATGACGCCAGCGGTCACCCAGAGCAGGAGTTCGTCGACATCGTCAACGCTCATAGGTGCGGTATTTCGCTGCCATAATTCGGCGCGCTGGAGGAGTTGGCGGACATACAGCCAACCGAGGATCAGCCCGGCGGCATAGGCGAGCCCGTACCAGCGAATCGCGACGGGGCCGATCTGCAGTGCAATCGGATCGATCGCGGGGAAGGGTATTTCGAGAGGGCTCATGCTTGCCTTATGCGATTTCCGGATAGAGGCTTTTCAAGCCTTCCCGCGAGGCGTCGCAGATGCCGCGCTCGGTAATGAGACCGGTGACGAGTCGTGCCGGCGTCACATCGAACGCGGGATTGCCGGCGCCCGATCCGGGAGCGGCGATCTCGACGGTGACGATGGAACCATCGGGAAGGCGGCCGGGCATCTTCAGGACTTCATCGCCCGAGCGCTCCTCGATCGGAATGGAGAAGCCATCTTCGATAGTCCAGTCGATGGTTGAGTGCGGCAACGCTACGTAGAAGGGGACGCCGGTATCCTTGGCGGCCAGTGCCTTGAGATACGTGCCGATCTTGTTGCAGACGTCGCCGGTCGCGGTGACGCGGTCGGTCCCAACGATGACGAGGTCGACCTCGCCGTGCTGCATGAGATGCCCGCCGGCGTTATCGACGACAATGGTGTGCGGGATCCCGTGAGCTCCCAATTCGAAGGCGGTTAGCGAAGCCCCCTGGTTGCGCGGCCGCGTCTCGTCGACCCAGACGTGGACGGCGATGCCTTTGTCGTGGGCCTGATAAATCGGTGACGTCGCGGTTCCCCAGTCGACGCAGGCTATCCACCCGGCGTTGCAGTGCGTCAGCACGTTGACGGATTCGCCAGGGCCCTTTGCTGCGGCGATGTCCTCGATCAGCTTCAGGCCATGCACGCCGATCATCCGGCAGGTCTCGACGTCCTCGTCGCACAATTCGGCAGCGCGGGCATAAGCTGCAGCCACGCGCTCTTCGCGCCGAAGGTTCCGCACGCTCTTGCGCATTTCTCCAAGCGCCCAGCGCAGGTTCACCGCTGTAGGTCGCTGCGCGTTGAGGTGGTCGATGGCCGCGTCCATGGCCTCGTCGGAGGTGTCCTCGCGCAGCGCTAGGCAGAGGCCGTAGGCAGCCGTTGCGCCAATCAGCGGGGCGCCACGAACCTGCATCGTCTTGATCGCGATGGCGGCCTCCTGCATTGTCGTCAGCCTGGCTGTGACGAATTCGTGCGGCAAGCGCGTCTGATCGATGATCTCGACCGACCAGCCATCGCCGTTCAGCCAGATGGTCCGGTAGGATTTGCCGTTGATCTTCATGGCTGCCCTTATTTGCTTTCCCTGCAGGCGCAGATCAGGAGTCGTGATCGGTGGTGTGGGCGCTCGACGCAACGGCCAGCGCTTCGTCCAGGCCGCAGGCCTGGCAAGTGAATTCATACCAGGACATGTGCGGACGCGACGACTTGTCGACGATTCGAAGACCCGGCGCCGAGCAAATCGGGCAGGCCTGATCGACGCGCGTGTCTGCCTGCCATTTGCGAACCGTGGCCATGGCGCGTGCAGCAAGCTCGGGCGTAGAGATCAGCTTGGCGGGATCAGTCATCAATGGCCCTCGAAAGCCATGATCGCATGACACGGGACGTTCAGCGCCTCGATCTTCTTGCGCCCGCCGATTTCGGGCAGATCGATCACGAAGACGGCGCCGATGACGTCGCCTCCGGTCCGCGTGATCAGTTTGATCGCGGCTTCTGCCGTGCCGCCGGTCGCGATCAGGTCGTCGACGACTAGGATGCGCTCACCCGGCTTGACGGCGTCTTCGTGGATCTCGATGGTATCGGTACCGTATTCCAGGTCGTATTCCTGACCGATCGTATTCCAGGGCAGCTTACCCTTCTTGCGGATCGGAATGAAGCCGCACCCGAGCCGGTCGGCGATGGCGCCTCCCAGGATGAAGCCGCGCGCCTCGATGCCTGCAACCGCGTCGATGGGTTCAATGCGGTAAGGTTCCGCCATCTGCGCGATCGTGGCCTTGAATCCCTGGGCGTCGGCGAACAGCGTCGTCACGTCCCGGAAAATGATGCCGGGCTTGGGATAATCGGGAATGCTGCGGACGAGATGCTTGAGATCGGACAAGTTGGCCTCCGGGAACAGGTGGGGTGTGCCGGACGGCAATCCTTCAAGCGGACCGCGTTCTCGACAAAATCGCTGCGTTTCATAGCAAGTTCAGGTTCGGGAAGATAGAAGGGGCTGGATGACGATGGTTCGGGGGTCCCCAGTGGGCGCCCCGTCGCGGCGTTACCGAATGGCTTCGGGCGCGCGTGAAGGAGGATAGACTATGCCCGACCCAGACTTCCCGTTGATGGCCGACGACGAAATGGACGATCTGCCGCGGACGTTGCGCCGTGAAAAGGCCGCCCGTGAACGCGAGGCAATGGGGCGGACTGACAGCCTCGGCGATGGCCGTGCCGCTCCCGCGCCGGAGCTTGGAGCTCCGATTCAACCTCGTTATGGGCACGGCGCCTACGAAGAGGAGCCGTTGCCAGCGGAAGTTCGGCGCCTCAATATCCCGTTCCTGCATTTGATGGTTTTTTTCCTCAAGGCGGTGCTGGCTGCCGTGCCGGCGCTGATCCTGCTGGGAGCCATCATCTGGGGGGCCGGCGAGATTCTGCAAAACTACTTGCCGTGGCTGGTGCAGATGAAAATCGTCATACTCTTCCCTGAGTAGTCGGGCTCGACTGCGGAGCCGGCGGCTTGCAAGTGCCGCAGCGTCCGCGCAGGGGGCCGGGTCAATTGCCCGACAGTTCCTCGCCGCGCTTCTTTGCGGCGGCGATGGCGCGCACGAACAGGCGGCGCATGACATCATCCTCCATCAGGACGTCCAGCGCCGCAGCAGTAGTGCCGCCGGGCGAGGTCACGTTCCGGCGCAATTCGCCGGCCGGCTTGTCCGAATGGTCGAGAAGTGCGCCGCTGCCCGCCACGGTTGCACGCGCCAATTCCGCCGACAGATCGGGGTCGAGGCCTGCTGCAACCCCGGCTTCGGCCATGCATTCGACGAGATGGAAGGCATAGGCGGGACCGGAACCTGAGACCGCGGTCACCGCATCCATCAGCGCTTCGTCGTCGATCCACGCCACCTTGCCGACCGCCGACATCAGCCTTGTCGCAAGCTCCTTTTGCCCGGCACTCACGTCGGCGCTGGCACAGCACACCGTCATGCCGTGGCCGATGGCGGCAGGCGTATTGGGCATCGCGCGCACGATTGCCGATCCGGCGGGCAGATATTTGGCAAAGCTCGCAATCGTGCGGCCGGCGGCGATCGATAATGACAAGGTGTGTGGCCCCGCGTGTCGGGCGGCAGAAGGAAAGACATCGTCCATGACCTGCGGCTTGACGGCGGCAAGGATCACCGAAGGCGGCGTCTCAAGTTTATCAAAACTGGCTGCCTGGCCGATCGCGTGAGCGGCGATGATGCTCGCCGTCTCGGCTGGCGGGGCCGGATCCTGGACCAGGACATCGGCAGGCTGCAACCCGCGCGACAGCAGGCCCGAGAGCAGGGCACCGCCCATTTTGCCGGCACCCAGGATCAGGATAGGACCTGATAGTTCAAGCTTCATAACGAGTTCTCCGCGCCTCTAGCCTGAAGCCGGCGCGGGGAACGCATCAACCGCGCCTCACGCCTGTCCTTCGGTCTCGAACATTGTCGAGACCAAGGCTTCGCGGCTTGGCTTACCTGCCCAGACAACGAATTGGAACGCCTGATAGTAACGCTCGCAGGATTCGAGCGCGGCCTGGAGCAGGGCTTCGCACTGTTCCACACTTGCAACCGAGCCGCCGAGAAGCAGCGAATGGCGGTACATGACGAGCCCCTCGTCGGTCCAGAGATCGAAGTGACCGAGCCAGAGTTGCTCGTTGATCTGCGCAACGAGCCGGTACATTTCGTTCAGGCGCTGATCGGGCACGCGAAAGTCGAATGCGGACGCGACATGCAGTGCCTGCAGATCGTCGCGCCAGTTCAGTGACACGTGATAATCGGTCCAGGTGCCGGCGACGACCAGGGTCAGTTCGTCATCGCCGTTTCGCTCGCATTGCCAGTCATGACGCCCAGCCAGCTGCTCGACAAGGTCGATCGGATTGGAGAGGCGGTCATAACCCTTACCAGCCATTGCCATTCATGGTCCTCGTAATTATCCGCAATGCCTGAGCAGGCTGGCGGGCGCACCGCGCATCGGTCACGTTGCCTGAAACTTCGACGTACAGACGGCACGTCGCTCAATTCCAGGCCTTCACTCAAAACGACGGACAGCCGTCGCCCGGCTGCTGAAGGCACACAAACCATCCAGGCGTGTGAGTCGCAACCGCGCACGCGCAAGTGTCCACCGGCATCGTGGCCAGGAGCGGGCAAGCCGGGCAATCTGGGGTTTATCTGTTGAAAACCGCGGGATAATCGTCACGCGCGGCGTTAACGCACTCGACAAGTGAACAGGGTCCATCCGGCCCGATTCACGCAGCCTTAAACAGCGCCGCCGAGCTTCTGGAACTGCGCTTCGAGGGCCGCAATACGGGCTTCAAGCCGTTCGTTCTCTGCACGGGCCTTTTCGGCCATTGCGCGGACGGCTTCAAAGTCCTCCCGCGAGACGACATCCATCTCGCGCAGAAATTTCTCGCCCTGCGCGCGCATCAGCGTCTCGACTTCGCGCTGGGCCCCTTGGGCGGCACCGGCGGCGTCGGTCATCATCTTGGCGAGTTCGTCGAAAAGGCGGTTCGAGGTCTGGGTCATGTGAGCTGTCCTGGGTGGAGCCTGTAGCCTTATCTGCGCCGGTCAAGCGTCCACTTCAACCCTGTCGGCCGCTTCAATCCGGAATAAGGCTGCCCAGATAGGTAAGAAACGCGTCGATCTCGTCTTCCTTGAGCGAGATGACGGGCATATCGGGATGACCTGTCACGATCCCCTCGGCGAGCGATTCAGCGAGATCCTCGAGTCTATAACGTTTAGCAACATCGCGGAAAGGTGGAGCATCGTTGTGGGGAGAAATATCGCTTCGCCCGAGCGCATGACAACGCCCGCAGTTCTCTTCGGCAACCGCTTCGCCAATGGCGACGATCGCGGACATCGACATGGAGTTGAGATCCGCCTCCTGGGCTGCGGCGGGCTGCAGCCACAAACCGAGCACGAAACACGAGAAGGCGAGGGTCTTGAAATTCGGCATTGCGCTGACTCACTCGGACTAAGCAGTTAAGATTCATAAAGTTTCATCGCAGGGTCGGCACCGGCTAGCCTTGTTCAACGTCAAAATTTGCGCGCCTTGCCTCATCGAGCCGATGTTCCGGCTCCGCCAGTGGTTCCCTATCTGTCTACCGGAATTCTAGCCAAGTTGTGTTTGCGTTCTGGCTTCTCGGGCGCTCGACCGTCTCCACCCGGAAACCGCGCGTCTGCCACAGGACGTTAACGCAGACGGAATCCCTTCAAGGCGGCGTTGATGATCTGGCCGACCACCTTGCGCATGATCGATTTGGTTGCGTAACTCGCGGCCTGTTCGGCAACTGACTTACCGCCGCGTGGGCCGCGGCCGAAAATGCTCTTGCCAAGTTCTTCACCCCAGCCGCCGCCGGCTTCGGCTTCGGCTTTCAGCTCCTCTTCCTTACTGGCCAACACGGCTGCGCGTTTGCCCAGCAATTCGTGTGCGCTTTCGCGGTCGACGACCTGATCGTACTTCCCGGCGACGGGACTGCGCTGCATCAAGGTGGCGCGCTCTTCCGGTGTCAGCGGGCCAATCTGGCCTTCGGGAGGCCGGATCAAGGTGCGTTGGACCATCGATGGCTCGCCCTTGTTCTCCAAGGTCGAGACGAGTGCCTCGCCGATGCCGAGTTCAAGGATGGCGCGCTCGGTGTCGATGTCGGGGTTGGGGCGGAACGTCTCGGCGGCCGCCCTCACGGACTTCCTCTCCTTCGGCGTAAAGGCGCGCAACTGGTGCTGCACGCGGTTGCCTAGCTGGGAGGACACCGTATCGGGGACGTCGAGCGGGTTCTGAGTAATGAAATAGACGCCGACTCCTTTGGAGCGGATCAAGCGGGCAATCTGCTCGATGCGCTGCAGGAGCGCCTTTGGGGCTTCGTCGAACAGCAGGTGCGCTTCATCGAAGAAGAATACGAGTTTGGGCTTGGGCTGGTCGCCGACCTCGGGAAGGTGCTGCCACAGCGTCGTCAACAGCCACAGGAGGAACGTCGAATAGAGCCGAGGGCTTTGCATTAGTTTGTCGGCGGTCAACAGGTTGACGATGCCGCGTCCATCCATGCTGACGCGCATGAGATCTTCGATGTTCAGTGCCGGCTCGCCGAAAAACTTGTCTGCACCCTGCTCCTCCAGCACCAGCAGACGGCGCTGGATGGCGCCAACCGAAGCCGGGGCTATGTTGCCGTACTGGTTGGACAATTCCTTGGATCGCTCGCCAATGCTGTTGAGCGCCGAACGCAGGTCCTTGAGGTCGAGAAGCAGGTATTCCCTATGTCCGGCCGCCACCTCGTCGGCGGCGACGCGGAAAACGATGTTGAGGACACCTTCCTGGACTTCGTTCAATTCCATCAGCCGCGACAAGAGCAGCGGCCCCATATCGGCCACGGTTGCGCGCACGGGATGGCCCTGCTCGCCGAAAACGTCCCAGAAGATCGTCGGGTAGGCGCTGTTTTGGTAATTCTTCAGGCCGATTTTCTCGTTGCGCTTGACGATGAAGTCCTTCAGCGTGCCTGCCTTTGCGATGCCGGACAAATCGCCCTTGATGTCGGCGGCGAAAACGGGAACACCGGCCTTCGAGAAGCCTTCCGCCAGAACCTGCAGCGACACCGTCTTGCCCGTTCCAGTGGCGCCCGTGATCAGCCCGTGGCGGTTGGCCAGCTTGAGGTCGAGGTACTCGGGCTTGACGCTGGTACCAAGATAGATTTTGCCGTCTTGCAACAAAGACCCGCTCATCGCTATCACCTCTTCGATGTTCGCTCGCACTGCGGTTTGCGACACATGCTTTAGCGAATCCCCGATTGTCGTGTTCGTTTGCGTAATGGCATAAATATAGATGAAAAGAAAACAGCAGTTGCTTCTGCGACCAACAGCTTTTCTCACCAAACTGTTGTTCGCCAGCGACCGATTTGCTTGATCTGAGCGTCCGCCACCGTGGCGGGGCTTAGCCGAAGGCGGCAATTTGCGGATGCGTTTGGAACGGGTAGGGTGGCGCCGTTGCAGCGCAGCACGGCAAACCGCCGCCTGCCCTGGCATTCACTGAGACAAATACAAAGGTCGCCGACGAATGAGCGCTGAAACCCTGAAACTCGCCTCCGATTTTCCAACCCCAGACGAAACTCAATGGCGTGAACTTGTCGCCAAGGCTCTGAAGGGTGGCGATTTCGAGAAGCGGCTCGTATCGAAAAGCGCCGATGGACTGGCGATTGCTCCGCTCTATTCGCGCCGCCGCGATGCCGCACCCGTCAGCGGCGAGACCGCCGGGCGGCGGTGGCGGATCTCGGCGCGCGTCGATCACCCTGATTCAAGTGAAGCTTGCGATCAGGCCCTGGACGACCTGAAGAACGGCGTCGATGCGTTGACCCTGGTGTTTCCAGGCAGCCTGTCGGCACGCGGTTACGGGATGACCTGCGAAACCGTCGAGGATCTCGATGCAGCACTCAATGGCGTGGCGCTCGAGATGATAGCGCTGAGGCTCGATCCAGCGCCTCTAGGACGCATAAACGCCGCGCTCGTAGCAGCACTCGTCGAGAAGCGCGGGTTGAACCCCACCGCCTGCGTCATCGACTTCGGCATGGACCCGATCGGCAATTTGGCCCATCGCGGCGTCCTCGCCGCCGATTGGCCGACCGTCGGAAAACGGCTTGCCGATGCCGCCCAGACTCTCGGGGCGAAGGGCTTCAAGGGGCCATTCCTGACATGCGATACGCGCCCCTATCATGAGGCGGGCGCATCGCAAGCCCAGGAACTCGCCGTCTCCCTGGCAACTGGTGTCGCCTACCTCAGGGCGCTGACCGACAACGGCCTGAGCGGGGCGGAGGCCAGCAAAGCCATCTCGTTCACACTTGCCATCGATCCAGATCAGTTCCTCGGAATGGCGAAAATTCGCGCCTTGCGGCGGCTATGGGCGCGGATCGAAGAGGCAAGCGGGATATCGCCGCAGCCAATCCGGATCAATGCCGAAACGGCCTGGCGCATGCTGACCAGGCGCGATCCCTGGGTGAACATGCTGCGCGCCACGATGGCGACGTTTATTGCCGGTGTCGGCGGGGCGGACTCGATGACCGTTTTGCCACATACGCTGGCCCTTGGACTACCCGACGCATTCGCACGCCGGGTGGCGCGCAACACGCAGAGCGTCCTCCTGGAGGAATCGAACCTGTGGCGCGTTGCCGACCCGGCTGCCGGTGCGGGCGGCTACGAAGCCCTCACCGACGAATTGGCGGCTGCGGCCTGGGCGCTGTTCCAGGAGATCGAGTTGAAGGGCGGCATGGTCGCGAGCCTTGGTTCCGGACACATCCAATCCAGGATCGCAAAGGTTCGCGAATCCCGCGACAAGGACATCGCCCGGCGCAGAAGCGCGATCACCGGCACCAGCGAATTTCCGCTTCTGGGCGAGAGCGGGGTGGACGTTCTCGATGTCGCAGCCGATTTCTCGCGTGGTATTGCTGCCGGGCGCGACGGCAGCCGCGATCCAGCCTTTTCCGATCTGGTTGGTGCACTGTTGCAGGGCGCCTTGCGCGGAGCGGTAACACCGGGGCCCGCGGCAACGACAGTGGCTGAGGCACTCCCTTCCGTCCGGTTGGCCGCGCCTTTTGAAGTTCTCCGCGACAAGGCCGAAGCTCATAAAGCGAGAACAGGCGACTACCCGAAGGTGTTCCTCGCCAGTCTCGGCCCCATCGCAGCCCACACAGCGCGCTCGACGTGGATCAAGAACCTGCTGGCGGCCGGTGGCATCGAGGCTTTGACCACGGAAGGATACGCCTCGGCGGAACAGGCCGCGGCGGCGTACAAGGCGTCGGGAGCCAAGATTGCCTGCATCTGTTCGTCCGACGACATCTACGCAGAGCTGGGGGCTGGGACCGCCATGGCATTGAAGGAAGCGAGCGCCGGCAGCGTTTTGCTCGCCGGACTGCCTGGGGAACTCGAATCTGCACTCAAGGCCGCCGGAGTCGATACGTTCGTGTTTGCCGGGCAGGACATGCTCGAGCTGCTCTCGGAGTTACAAGAGCAGCTCGTGTGGTAATCGCGAAGTTCGCAACCACTTGACGCTCGCTTCTGAGCGAACTTCACGATCTGAACCACACGAGCAACTCTATGATTCTAGTATCCCTTCTTAATTGCGAAGTTCGCTCGCGCGGTCTCTGTCGGGTGGTGGCAAACTTCGGAAACGGGCCACTCGTGAGGCGTCGCGCGTTAATTGACCGGCGGCGCGGCGAGGCCGGTGTCAATTAAGGCGTGATAAACGCCTCACTAAGTCATTGATGTTGCTAGTGGCCTTCATGTCGCGCCTAAATCGAACGAGGTTGCGGCTATGATGCGATTTAGGCGCAACCGGCCACTGGTCCGAGGCTGATCGGGCGCGCTGGCTTCAAGCCTGTGCACAGTCCCGGCCGGTCGGCGCGACATTGCGGCCACAGACAAGACAATCGGGAGCAGCGCGGCTATAAGCATGCGCCAGCCCGCCTTGGGGCACTTTCAGGGTTTCGCACCCAGCCGATCAGGACCACCATGACTGAAGCCAGCACCTCCATGATCACCCCTGAGCTTGTCGCCGAACACGGTCTCAAACCGGACGAGTACCAGCGGCTGCTCGAAATCATGGGGCGCGAACCTTCGCCGACCGAACTTGGCATCTTCTCGGTGATGTGGTCGGAGCATTGCTCCTATAAGTCATCGCGCTACTGGCTGAAGACGCTGCCGGTGAAGGGTCGCCAAGTGATCCAGGGGCCCGGTGAAAACGCCGGCGTCGTCGATCTTGGCGACGGTTGGGCTGCCGTCTTCAAGATGGAGAGCCACAACCACCCGAGCTATATCGAGCCCTACCAGGGCGCGGCGACGGGAGTCGGCGGCATCATGCGCGACGTCTTCACGATGGGCGCACGACCGGTCGCCAACTTGAATGCCCTGCGTTTCGGCGCGCCCGATCATGCCAAAACCCGTCATCTCGTTGCCGGTGTCGTGGCCGGCATCGGCGGCTACGGCAACTGCGTCGGCGTGCCAACGGTCGGCGGGGAAACGAATTTCGACAAGGGCTACAACAACAATATTCTCGTCAATGCCATGTGCGTCGGGCTCGCCCGGACGGACAAGATCTTCTATTCGGCGGCCAAAGGTGTCGGCCTTCCCGTCGTCTATGTCGGCTCCAAAACCGGCCGCGACGGCATCCACGGCGCGACCATGGCATCGGCCGAATTCGACGAGAACTCGGATGAGAAGCGGCCAACAGTGCAGGTCGGCGACCCCTTCACCGAAAAGCTGCTCATCGAGGCCTGCCTGGAACTGATGGCTTCCGACGCGATCATCGCCATACAGGACATGGGAGCTGCCGGCCTGACCTCGTCAACGGCCGAGATGGCTGACAAGGGTGGGGTCGGCATCGAACTCGATCTCGACAAGGTGCCGCAACGTGAAGAGGGCATGACGGCCTACGAGATGATGCTGTCGGAAAGCCAGGAGCGCATGCTCATGGTGCTGCGCCCGGGCTCGGAGGCGGCCGCAGAATCGGTGTTCCACAAATGGGGGCTCGACTTCTCCATCATCGGCCGCACCACGGACACCGGCCGCATGATCGTCACTCATCACGGCGTGATCGAAGCCGATATCCCGGTCGCGACTCTTGCCGATTCCGCCCCGCTTTATCAGCGCCCCTACGTACTGACACCGCCAAAAAAAGCGCTACTGCCGCAGTGGATAGCTGCACCCAAAGGCGGGATACTGGAAACGCTCAAGACGATGATGGGCACTCACCAGTTATGCTCGCGGCGCTGGATCTACGAGCAGTACGATCACATGGTGATGGGCGACACGATCCAGCGGCCGGGCGGCGATGCCGCCATCGTGCGCGTGCACGGCACGGCCAAAGGTATCGCGGCGACGTGCGATGTCACTCCGCGCTATGTCGCTGCCGATCCTGCGATGGGCACCAGGCAGGCGGTCGTCGAGACGTGGCGCAACCTCACCGCGGTCGGCGCCGACCCGCTGGCAATCACCGACAACATGAACTTTGCTTCCCCCGAGCGGCCCGAAGTGATGGGGCAATTCGTCGGGGCCGTCGAAGGTATGGGTGAAGCCTGCCGCGCGCTCGACTATCCCGTCGTCTCAGGCAACGTGTCGCTTTACAACGAAACCAACGGAGTCGGGATTCCGCCGACGCCCGCAATCGGCGGCGTCGGGCTTGTGCCCGACGTATCGCTCACCGCCTCTCTCGCTTTGAAGCGCGAAGGCGAACTTCTGATCGTGATCGGCGCTGAACAGGGCTGGCTGGGGCAATCGCTCTATCAGGAGATCATCGCCGGCGGTCTCGACGGTGCGCCGCCGCCGGTCGATCTTGACGAAGAGATCAAGGCGGGACGGCTGGTGCGCAGCCTCATTCGCGAGTCCGGGATCGACACCGTTCACGATTGCTCGGACGGCGGCCTGCTGATTGCTGTCGCGGAGATGGCGCTGGCCGGTGACATCGGCGTCGAACTCTTCGCCTACGAGGGCCGTCTGCCCGAGCATGCGGTCTGGTTTGGCGAAGACCAGGGCCGCTATGTCATTTCGGCGGAACCCTCGCGCGCCGAGCGGATCATCGAAAGGGCCAAGCTGCTGGCGCTGCCGGCGCGAATTGTCGGGCGTACGGGAGGCGATGCGCTGGCGAAACCGGGCGAAAGCGATCTGCCGGTGGCGCAGTTGCGGGCAGCCCATGAAGGCTGGCTGCCCCGTTACATGAGTTGAGCGGCGGCCGCGACAACCGAAGCGGCGCCTGTCGCGACCCGCTTCAAGACGACATCTGCGATTGGGAATAGTTGTCGAGCCTGAGGTCAGAAGCCACCATCATCTCGACCAGTTCGTGGAAAGTCGTGCGAGGTACCCAGCCGAGTTCCTGTTTGGCCTTCGTGGCGTCGCCAAGCAGGAGTTCGACTTCGGTCGGCCGGTAGTAGCGCGGATCGATCGACACCAGGACCTGACCGGACTTCCGGTCGATGCCTTTTTCGGCGACTCCCTTTCCCGTCCACTCGATCTCGATATCGACGATTTTGAAAGCCGCTTCGACGAATTCGCGCACGGTCCGCGTTTCTCCGGTCGCCAGCACGAAGTCATCTGGCGAATGATGCCGCATGATCAACCACATGCCCTCGACATAATCCTTGGCGAAGCCCCAGTCGCGCTTGGCGTCGATGTTGCCGAGGTAAAGCTGCTGCTGTTGGCCCTTGACGATGGCGGCAACCGCGCGGGTGATCTTGCGGGTAACAAAGGTTTCGCCTCGGGTTGGCCCCTCGTGATTGAAGAGGATGCCATTGCAGGCGAACATGCCATAGGCTTCACGATAGTTGACCGTCACCCAGTATGCGTAAAGCTTCGCAGCAGCGTAGGGCGAGCGCGGGTAGAACGGGGTCTTCTCCGTCTGCGGCGTCTCCATCACCTTGCCGTAGAGTTCTGACGTCGAGGCTTGGTAGAAGCGGCAGGTGTCTTCGAGCTTCAGGATGCGAATCGCTTCGAGCAGGCGCAGCGTGCCTATCGCATCCGAGTTGGCGGTATATTCGGGGGTTTCGAAACTGACCGCCACATGGCTTTGGGCCGCGAGGTTGTAGATCTCGGATGGCTGGGTTTCCTGGATGATACGGATCAGGTTCGTGGAATCCGTCAGGTCGCCATAGTGCAGCGTATACCTTCCATCAGTATCGTGCGGATCCTGGTAGAGATGGTCGACACGCGCCGTATTGATCAAAGAAGAGCGCCGCTTGACACCGTGCACTTCGTAGCCTTTTTCGAGCAAAAGCTCGGACAGGTAGGCACCGTCTTGACCGGTTGCCCCTGTAATCAGTGCGACGCGTCTATCCGACATTTAACCATTATCCTTGCCAAGGTGAGGCCGCGACAACGGTCCTCGCGGACCGGTCTGGCGAACCCCTGTCCCATTTTCAACATTCCGAAGAGATCAAAAGCAAATTTCGTGCAACGACGATCACCGGGCAGCTTCCGCGTTACATTCCAATGGCCACAGGGGATCCGGTAACGAAGATCGCAACATAGCCGCACTGACGAACGGCGATTGCCTATGTTACTCAACGAATGACCTCTTGCCCCGCGGTGACAAATCCTATCGCCACGTTTCCGGCAGCGGCGACACCTACCGACAGCTGATCGTCAATAGCGCTCATCAATCGCCGCATACGGCAACCTCAGTTCCCGATCGGCGCGGCCGGGCCAATTCCTAGGACCTGTAGAACTTGAACAAAGTCTATGACATGACCGGCAAACGGGTGTTTGTGGCCGGTCACCGCGGAATGGTTGGCAATGCGGTGGTGCGCCGTTTCGCAGGCGAACCCGTCGACGTCGTCACGGCGGGACGCCGGGAACTCGACCTGCGCAATCAGGCGGGCGTCAACGCCTGGTTCGAATCGAACCGCCCCGATGTTGTGATCCTGGCGGCGGCAACGGTCGGCGGCATCCTGGCGAATTCGACGCGGCCGGCGGACTTCATCTACGACAACCTCATGATCGAAGCCAACCTGTTCGAGGCCGCCCACTGCAACGGCGTCGAGCGCATCGTGTTCTTGGGGTCGAGTTGCATTTATCCCAAACATGCCGCTCAGCCGATGAACGAGGACGCGCTTTTGACGGGGCCGCTCGAACCAACCAACCAGTGGTACGCGATCGCCAAGATAGCGGGTATCAAATTGGCACAGGCCTACCGCCAGCAGTACGGCCATCGTTACATTTCGGCGATGCCGACGAACCTTTACGGTATCGGCGACAATTTCAACCTGGAAGGCGCCCACGTTCTACCCGCCTTGATGCGCAAAGCCCATGAAGCAAAACAGGTCGGCGCCACGGAACTTGAGGTTTGGGGTACAGGCAGGGTGCGCAGGGAATTCCTTTTCGTAGACGATCTGGCGGACGCCTTGTGGTTCCTATCCGAGCATTACGACGACAGCGAACCGATAAACGTCGGAGTTGGCGAGGACGTGACGATCGCAGACGTCGCAAAAATGATCTCGGAGGTCGTCGGTTTCGAGGGCCGTTTGAAATTCGATCCAACGAAGCCTGATGGGACGCCGCGCAAGCTGTTGGACGTCGCCAAGCTGACGAAGCTCGGGTGGTCGGCGAAGACGCCGCTGCGCGAAGGCCTGCAATCCACTTACGATTGGTTTCTCGCCAACGCTAGCGAACTGCGACTTTAATCGCGCAGTCCTCGAGCGATTGCGCCGGCGATTTCCGGCACCGCTTCGAGTGGTAAGCTCGGGTAGAGCGGCAGTGTGATGACGCGCTGTGCGAACTCTTCGCTGACCGTCAAAGACGTTGAAGCAGCCTCAGGATCCTTGAAGGCGGTAAAGTGGTGCACCGGTGGGTAGTGGAGGCTTGTCTGGATGCGCTGTTCGGCAAGGCCCGCCCGGACCGCGTCTCGCTTTGCGGCGGGCACCACGACAGCGCCGACGTGCGCGGTTCCGGCGCCCGGCTTATCCCCGAAAACGTAAGCGGTATCAGGCACGCCAAGTGCAGCGAATGCATCAGCGTAGGCGACAGCCAGGACGCGACGCTTGGCGTTCAAGCCTGGAAGCTTTGCGAGCTGGGCCGAGGCGAGGGCGGCACGCAGGTCGTCCAGGCGGTAATTGAACCCGCTGACGGTGACGTCATAGGTGGTGGCCCGCCCCTGATGGCGGTCCCAGGACAGGGTCGTCATGCCGTGCGAGCGTAATGCCTTGAAGAGTTCCGCTAGGCCATCGTCATCGGTGACGACCATGCCACCTTCGCCGCAGGTCATGTTCTTGTTGGAGAAGAACGAGAAGCAGCCAATGTCGCCGATGCCGCCGAGAAATCGCCCGCCGAGCTCCGGCACCTTCTGTCCGGGGGCGTGGCAGGCGTCTTCGATGATCGGGATGGAATGGGCGGCGGCGATTGCGACGATTTCTTCCATGCGGCAGGCATAGCCGCCGTAGTGCATGACGATGATCGCACGTGTATTGGCGGTGATGCGCCGTTCCAGGTCGGCTGGATCGATTGTCGGTTCGCTCAGCGAGACGATATCGGCGAAGACCGGTTTTGCGCCCACGACACGGGTCATGTTGGCACCCGCCACGAACGTCATTGACGGCTGGATGACTTCGTCGCCGGGTCTTGCGCCGACGCCGAGGGCGGCCAGGGCGATGTGCAGTGCCGCCGTTCCATTGGCGACGGCGAAGGCGTGCTTGACGCCGTGCATCTCAGCGAATGCCGTCTCGAACGCACGCGCCCGCGGACCCATCGATAGCCAGCCCGACGAAACGCAGTCGACGACGGCGGCAATCTCAGGTTCGCCGAGGTCGGGCTCGGAAAGTGCGTATTTCCAATCCATTGAACCGTTCAGTTTGGGGGATGCAGTTGGGGATCGAGATGGCCGAAAAGCTCCGGATCGCTCTCGATGATATCTTGCGCCTTGGCGTAGTCGTCGGGCCGGCCGATATCGAGCCAGAACGCATCGTTGCGGTGGATCTGGACTTTCTCGCCTGCAGTGAGGAGCGCTTTCACCAGATCCGGCAGATCCAGGTAAACGCCCGGCTCGATGTAGGACAGCGCGCGTGGCGAATAGACGTAGACGCCCATCGACACTTCGAATTCGTGGATCGGTTTTTCGACATAGTCGAGCAGCCGCCCGTTTTCGTCTGCTTCCAAAACACCCAGATCGATGCGTTCCTGCTTGTTGTGGCTGGCAATGGTCAGGACGGCGCCGCTTGTTTCATGCGCGGCAAAGAGGTTGCGGTAATCGAGATTGGTCAGGACATCGCCGTTCATAACGAGGAAGGAATCCGTCAAGCCCTCGATGCTGGCTAGCGGGCCTGCCGTGCCGGTCGGGGTTACCTCCTCGTAGAAGTCGATTTCGAGGTGGCGTCTTGAGAACTCGTTTTGCGCGACATAGGCGCGTATGAGATCGGAGAGGTGGCCGACGGCAAGGCTGACGCGCTTCAACCCCTGATTGGCCAGCTGCCGAAGGATGATCTCAAGGATCGGCTTATCCCCGAGCGGCACCAGCGGCTTGGGGAAGGAAGCCGTGAACGGCCGCAGCCTCCTACCTTTGCCACCAGCCAGAATGATTGCCCGCCGCGTGGTGAGATTGGCCCGGTAGGTTGCTGTTGCGCACATAGTTCAGAGCCCCGGCAGGTCGTAGTTTCCATAGAAATCGCGACGCTCGTCGCGGTCGGAGAACAGTCCCAGCCCGAGTGCCCAGAGTATCTCGTCGATTCCATCGCCGACGCTATAACGCGGGTCGAAGGCCAAACGGGTTCTGACTTTCGAAAAATCGACACGGTAGTTGCGCGGGTCCGTGCTGTTCGCCTTGTAGGCGACGCGCCGGTCTGGAAGACGCGCCAGGATCTGATCGACGATTGATTGCTTGGTGTGGTTGTTCACGTCGCCGCCGGCGTTGAACACTTCGAAGGCCACCTCCTCCACGGGAAAGCCGAGGACGCGGTCAATCAGCCGGGCGAAATCCTTGACGTGGCAATAGGGCCGCCATGTGTGCGCGTCGAAAACGAGCAGCTCATTGTCGAGCCAGAGTTCGCGTGCGAATTCGTTGACCGTCAGATCGAAGCGCATGCGCGGCGCCAGGCCGAAGGCCGTGGCGAAGCGCAGGATTGTCGCCGTGTAGTCAACCTCTGCGCGTTTCGAGAGCAGGTAGAGTTCGGCTGCCACTTTCGATCGCGCGTAGTGCGATAAGGGCGAGAGTTCGAAGTCTTCGTTAGCCCGGCGGTCTTCTGGGATAAGACCGTAATTGGAACACGTTGAAACGAAGATCACGCGCTCAAGTCCGCGGCCCGCGAGGCCATCGATGCAGCGCCTCAGGGCTGCATCGTTGACTGCGGCGGAAGCTTCGGGAAATTTCTTCGTGATGGGATCGCCGACGAGCCCAGCCAGGAGGACGACGTCACTGACCCCCTCAAGCGCATCGTGCAGGGCAGCCGGATCGCCCATGTCGCCCTTGACGAAACGGTAGCCGGGGTGCGGGAAATAGCCGAGCGCGGCGCTGCCGTGCTCGTAGACGAGGCTATCGAGGTTGACGACTTCGTAGCCGTGGGCGAGCAGATGGCTCGTGACCGGGCAACCGATGTAGCCAGAACCGCCAACGAGCAACACGCGCCGCGGCCTGCCTTCAAGGCGCGAAGCAATCCGTTGGCGTTCGGTTTTCATTCTCGAAGCGACTTCGGCTGGCAGTTCGTCTTTACGTTGGGGTGGATGGTCGAGGTCGCTCATTTATCCATTCGCTCGGTTGGATTTTAAGACTGAGGTTCGAGATCAGCGGAACCGGAGTATTCAACGCTGACGACGCCGGTAATCCGTCAGCCCCAGCCGCCGATCGGCCATTCCCTGGATCGCTCTAAACCAGATTACCCGCCGGCGAGGCAGCCTGACGGTCGCCGCACCAGCCGACAACATCTCAACTTGATTTTCGCACAGCGAGCCAAGTGCTGCCAGACAAGTTAAAGACTTGCCTAAGGCTTTTGGTAAACTCGGCAGGCTGGTGTTCGGTCTGGTGGTCTTTACCGTCCGTCAAGACTGCCCGTTTGCCGGAAAGTCTTGCGCGCGCGGGCCTTGCCTTCGAGCGTTTCCAATCCGCTGAGAACGAGAAACTGGGGGGCCATCACCAGATATCGCCGCCACAGCCGGCTCGGCTCCGACGACAGCCGGTGCGCCCACTCGAGACCATTCTTCTGCATCCAGACCGGGGCGCGTGCGATGCGGCCGGTATGGAAGTCGAAGGCTGCGCCAACGCCGATGGAGACCGCGCCGGGAATCTTGTGGGCGTGCGTGTGCATCCACAGGTCCTGCTTCGGGCAGCCGAGGCCGACCCATACGATCTGCGCGCCGCTGTCGATGATGCGCGCGACTTCCTCGTCCTGCTCGGCTTCGCTCATCGGACGGAAGGGCGGGCACCACGTCCCGGCAACCTGCAGGCCGGAGTAGCGCTTGCTCATGCGTTCGGCGAGATCTTCGGCAACGCCGGGAGCGCCGCCATAGTAATAGTGCCGCCAGCCCGTTTCGGCGCTGCGTTTGGAAAGTTCCAGCATCAGGTCGGGGCCGCAGACGCGGGTCATTGGTTGATCTGTGCGTGCGCGAGCCGTCCACTCGACGGGCTTGCCGTCAGGAACGACCATGTCGGCGGCATTGAATGCGGCCAAGAGGTTCGGCTCGCTGCGGGCGCGCATGATGCAATGGACGTCGCAAGTGGAAATGTAGCGGCTCTCGCCTTCCCCGATCCAATCGCCAACCGTCGAGATGGCACGCTCGATGGTCACTGTGCTGACTGGAACGCCGAGGATCGGAACACGCTGTGTCGCGCCGATTTCGCTGCGCCGAGGCAAGGGGTGGTTCTTGAAACGCAGGACGGAAGCTGGATTTGACACGAACATTCCCTCGGGAAACGCCGCTCGGGGCGGTACGCGATGTATCGGACTGGGACGCGGGTTTAGAGTTGTTTAGTCAGCTATAATCCAGTCGGGCCCAGATTGAGGCGGAGCGTTAAGATATGGTTAAACATTTCCTCCGGACTGTCACGGCTGACGCTTGGCCGCAGGTGCGGCTAAGCGGCTGGTTGGCAGCCCTTGTCGTCGTCGTCTCCGGGTTGGCGATCGCCATTCCAGCCCATGCCGTTCAATCGATCTACGTGCGCGCCAGCGAGACGACCGGCGGCCCAGAGGGGCAGCCAATCCCGGGCCGCCCGACAGCTGTTGCCTTCGACCTACGCGAAGGTCTGCGCCTCGCGCGCCAGCTGCGGCGCCAACACCAGGGCGAAGCGAGCATCGTCATAACGCTGCAGGCCGGAATTCATCGATTGACCGAAGCTGTCCATTTGGGCCCGCAGGACAGTGGAACAGCAAACAAGCCGCTTATCATTCGCGGCGAAGACGGTGCTGCGATCTTGAGCGGTGGGACAGCGCTATCGCGGTTCGACGCCCGAGAAGCGACCGCCGATGCGCTGGCGATGGGCGTCCCTGAAAGCTCGTTCGCGCCGATGGTCCGCTATAGATTGCCGGATGCGCTAGGCGCCGTAGCAAGTGTGGGCGTAGAGCGAGTTCTTGGACTCCAGTCTGAACCTGTGCCGTTCGAACTGTTTGACGCACTCGGCCCCCTCTCGCCCGCGCGTTGGCCGAACAGCGGCTACGCATCAGGCATTCGCACGCCCCGATCAGCGGAAACGCTGAGCATGCAAGCGACCGGTGTCGAGCGGGCCGAGGCATGGGCACAGTCGCCGGATGCCTGGCTAGGCGGCTATCTGCGGCAAGAGTACAGCTACGAGACACTACCCATCTCCAAGATGTCGGCCAAGTCCGGCGAAATTTCCATCGCACTCCCGCCGGGTGGCGCACTCGCGCCGACCATCCGCTACGGCTTGCACCACGTCGCCTCCGAACTTGACGCGCCGGGGGAATGGGTCCGCAGCCGGAACCGCCAATTCGTGCACGTATGGGCCAGACCTGGAGGTGGTGCCGTAGAGGCCTCCCTCGCACGCAACCTTCTGCTTCTAGAGTATGTGCGTCACGTGCGCTTCGAGGGTATCACCCTTGAGCGGTCCCGCGCCGGCGCTGTACGCGTAAGCGGTGGCTTCGACATCGCGTTCGTGGATTGCGGGGTCCGCCAGACAGGCGGATTTGGAGTGGAGTTCGATCAAACTTCGGATAGCCGCGTGGAACGGTGCCGCTTCAACGATGTCGGGGAAGAGGGCGTGCGCCTTGGCGGCGGCGAGCGTTCAACCCTGATCCCAGGCCGGAACGCGGTGATCGATACGGCATTCGTACGGTTTTCCCGACTTGGCCGCAGCTACCGTCCAGCGGTGGCTGTCACAGGTGTCGGGCAGAACGTGATCGGCAGTTACTTCGCCGACGCCCCACATGCAGCCATCATTGTTTCCGGCAACGATCACCTCATCGAGACAAACGAGGTCGCGCGCGTTGCCGCAGAGTGCTCTGATTGCGGCGCTATCTACATGTTCCGGGACTGGACCGCGCGGGGCACCATTATCCGGCATAACTTCCTGCACGATATCGGCGGTGGCACGGCGGGTGGCCAAGTGAGGGACGTGAAGGGGATCTATCTCGATGACTTCACCAGCGGCATTACGGTTTCGGAAAACGTCCTACTGCGCGTTGACCAGTGCGTCTTCGTCGGTGGCGGCCGCGACAACCTTATCGAACGCAACATCTTCGTTGCCTGCGAACCGGCGATCCATGTCGACGGGCGCGGGATGACCTGGGCGCACGAGGCGATCCGCGACCCGGCGGGCGAGCTACGCGCTCACTTGGCGGCGATGCCGGTTGCAAGCCCGGTGTGGCGCGCGCGCTATCCCAATCTCGCCGGCATCCTGTCTGCGGCCCCTGAGCGACCGATCGGCAACCGCGTCGTTGGCAATCTGTTCGCCGCCAGCGAACCGTTCCGCTTCCTGCCCGAAGTATCGCAAACGGACGTGACCGTGGCCGGCGGGGATCAAGGGCAAACAATGGCAGCCACCGATGACGGCGGGCTGGCTACGGCATCACGGGCGGCCGATCTGCGCCGTTTGGCCGCTGCGGCGCTCGTGCGCCTGGGGCTCAGTGGTTTGCCGCTCGAGAAAATGGACCGCTCGAAGGCCGTAGGCGGGCGCTCAGCGGAAGCGGTGCGACACTGATCATCGCGAACGGGCTTAAGGATTCTTCGAAGTTGCGATTGTACCGGACGCCCCGTCAAGCTATTTGCGTCCAGTGGCTCGGGGGCATGTGTCCCCGCGGAGGTTGGTTTGGCGGCGTCCGGTATGAAAGAGAGTTCAGGTCGTGCCGACAGGAAAACTGCCAGGGCTGACGCTCCGCGCGTAGCCCTGGTTACCAACATCCCGACGCCCTACCGCAACCCATGTTACGCGGCGCTATCGAGGCTTTGCGACCTCAAGGTCTTTTTCAATTCCTGGACCGAGCCCGACAGAAACTGGGAGTTCACGCCGGACGACCTCGACTATCCCTGTGAGATCGTGCGCAGCTACACCATACCCTACCGGCGGCGCAATCGCCTGCTTGGCACCGTCAACGCAACCACCTACGCCCAGGTCGGCATCGGACTGCCTGCCTCCCTGCGGCGCTTCCGACCGGACGTCGTGATCGGACCCGCATTCGGGCCGACCTCGATGCTGGCGCTGGGCTACGCCAAGGTCAGCGGCGCCCGTTTCATCCTGTGGTCGGAGGGTACCCGCCATACCGAAGCGGGGCTCAGCTGGCTGCGCAAGAAACAGCGCACCATGGTCACGACGGGTGCGCACGGCTACTGGACTAACGGGGAGCTTTCGAGCGAACTGCTGCTCGATTACGGACGCGGCGACCAGCCGGTCCAAGAAGGCATGACGGGGATTGATACCCGGGCATTCCAAGCCGCGGTCGCGGGTCACCGCCCGAACCGCGTCGCGTTGCGGGAAAAGTACGGGGTTTCTGGCACCACTTTCCTGTTTGTCGGCGCGGTCAGCGAGCGAAAGGGCGTTCGCCAGATGGCAGACGCTTTCAAACTCGCAGGCAAAACTGCAGTCGGACCTGCGACGATTCTTGTCGCTGGGGTCGGCAAGGAAAGCGCGAAGCTTGCTGCCGCAGCCAGTGAGACGCCTGAGCTCAGTACCGTTCAACTCGGCTTCGTGCCGCCGCAACGCGTTCCAGAACTCTTCGCAACCGCCGATGCCTTTGTCCTGCCGACACTGTCCGACAATTGGTCGCTTGCTGTCCTCGAAGCTGCCGTGACGGGAATTCCGCAGCTTTTTTCCCGCTACAATGGCGGGTCGCGGGACCTCCTGGCTGCCGGTGCTGCAGGGGAAATGTTCGATCCTGCCGATGCCACCGGCTTTGCCGAAACGCTGGCTCGCTACTGGACGGCACCCCCGCCGTTTTCCGATGCGGCCGCACTCGATCATATTGCGGCCTATTACGGACCCGAAGCATTCGCCGACCGGGCCATGGAGTCTATACGCTCGGTGCTTTGGGCAGAGCGGGCAGCCCCCTCCACGCCCGCCGCAGGCGTGGCTTGAGCCGCAAGGCGATTTGAAGGCCGGCGGGCGTCTCGCTGGTGACGAGACTGCGATACCAGATATCTGGGGCCGGGCGTGTTTCGTTGTCGAGGCCGTGCATCAGGAAAGTGGCTTGATGGCCGCATGCGCGCACGACGTCGAGGACAGCTGGGGTGGCATCCCCCGATTGACCCCACGGAAAAGCGAAGGCTCTCACAGGGCGGCCCGTCAATGCTTCGATCGCGTCTTTTGCAATCGCTATTTCGTTATGGCGTTCGCCGGCTGACAGCGTCCGGCAAAGCGTGTGGCTCAACGTATGGTTGGCGACTTCGATGCCAAGGCCGGGTAGCTGGCGAACTTGGTCGGGCGTCAGGAACAGACGCAGATCGCGATGCAGAGCAGGCTCTGTCGTCCCAAGCTCCGCAATCAGGTGCTGCTTGACGGCTTCGCGCAGTCCGGGGCTGAGCGCATTGGGATTGGGCGGGACCGAGGCGGCTGCCTCGCGTCCGGCGACCTCGCCAATCGCTTCGCGAACGACGCTTTCGGCTCGCGGTCCGCCGAGCAGACCGACGACGTGGTCAACCGGAACGAATGCTTCGCTCACCGGGCGCGGGTTGACGAACAGCACCGCAGGCAGTCGCCGCTGCGCCAACATCGGGGCCGCGATTTCAAACACCGATTGATAGGCGTCGTCGATCGTGATCAGGAGGGCGCGCGCAGGAAGTTCGCCCGAGATCAGTCTATCGAGCGGGACGACGTTATAGGCCGCGGCGAGATAGTCGAGTTGTGCAGCAAACCTTCCGGGGTGGGTGGTGATGCCGAGATGGCGGGTGCCGGCTGCATCGGCGGATGCAAAGTGGTGATACGTGACAACCTTCACCGTGTTTTGTGCCCCCGCCCTGGCTGGAGTTGAATGGGGCTCGTTCATGCTCACGCGTGTTGCCTCCGCCGACCGCTAGACGACGCGGCGTTGACTCCAGGCTTGGCGCGCGCCGATTGCGTCCTCGACCGTGTCCCCGACCGTGCCCGCAGGCGAACCCGGATCATAACGAGTAGTGCAGCCCAGGTCACCGTGTGCAAGTTGAACTCCCCAAAGATGCCCTGCACCGTCATCCCGTTCGCCATGAGTGCAAGGATCAATGGAATAATGAACTGCCGACTCGGCGTATCAAGGCGCAGCGCCTCGCGAAACGCCGAAGCCAGGCAGATCGCGATCGTTGCCAGGCCGAGCCACCCGGTGGCGAGCCAGGAGCCGATCACCATATTGTGGGCGGAGTTGAAGAAGATCTCCTTTTGACCCAGGCGTTCCTGAACGGCCGTAAAGTCAACGAGCAGCTGGAGGAAACGCTCGCTGGCAAATCCTGCCCCGAAACTGCGGTTGTGGCTGGCCTCGATGAATAGCGGCCACAGTTCGTTGCGGCCTGTCGCGTTGAGCAGTTCGGCGGGCGGCTTCTGCAGTGCGGCGGCAATTATGTCGACCAGATCGGGAAACTGCGCCAGGCCGACCAGCAGGAAGATGAAAACTGCGAAATAGCCAACTGTCAGCAGAACGCCGGCACCGCGGACCCAGATGGAGTTGGCCGCGATCATGGAGCCAAAGACAAATAGCGGAATGGTGGCCACCGTCGCCGCCGAGCCCGCCGCAACGAACGCCGCGATCGCGAGCAGCCCGACCGCAAACCGGTAAGCGGTAGTACGCGGAACGACGATCACGAACCAAAGTAACGACAGCGACAACAAAGGGATCAGGTTGTGCTTGGCGCTCGAAAAGACCACTCCCTTCGATAGGGAAGACGCGATTTCGGGAGCGGATATGACCAGCCACACTCCAAGCAGGAGGACATGCAGGTTGATGAAGGCCTCTGCGAAATTGCGCCGGTCAAGCGTCAGCACCACAAGGATGAACATGATGCCGAGTTCGACCGCCCGATAGAAGGTATAGGCTGGGACGATCGCCCACAGAGTACTGACGATGGCGATACCAATCGTAAGATGAAACGGGAACAGGATGCGGTCGCCGAAGAGTTCAAGCAGACGGTCGTAGCAAACCAACGTCCACAACAGGAAGGCGGCGCTGACCGCGACGACGGCAATGGTCAGGAGATTCGAAGACGACAGACCCTGCTCGATGAGGGCCGTTCCACTCGTGCGGATAACTGCGAACGCCGACGGAAGATGAAAGAACGTCGTCAGGAGCAGGGCGGGAACCCAGAACCCGGCTTCCGCAACCGGAACGACGCGACCCGGACGGATCGTCCAGTACGCCACTGCGAACCAGGTCAGGATCGCCAATCCAGAAAGAGCGAGCAGCATCCGTTGGGTCCCTGCTTGTCGGCAACAACGTCAAATTGGTTTGCTTTGAACGCGCCGGCTGGCTGTGTGCCGGACACCGTTCGCCGCGCGTCATCCTCAGGCGATGAGAACCGGGCGCAGACGTTCGACCCCGGCCTGCTCGAGAATTCTGACAGCCTCGACGAGGGAGGCCTTTTCCGAGACACCGGCAGACGAAACCAGGATGACTTCGTTGGCCAATCCGACGAGCATCGGCAGCAACCTCCCGCGAGGCAGCACGCCTCCATCGACCACGATCATATCGTAAGCTGGCAAGACCGCGCTCAGCGCCTTTTCGAGCTTGTTGGCACGGCTGGCGGCAACCTTGGCCGATCGCTGGCCGTTGGTCAGAAAGTCGATTCCAACGCCATTGAGCGTACTGACTGAGCCGCCATTGGCCTCGGCATCGTCCAGCAGGTTCTCCAGCCCCGGCTTTCCGGCTTCACCGAGCGAAACGGTGAGAGTGCGCGTTTCGCAGTCACCATCGATGAGGAGCACACGCTCACCGAGATCGGCTGCCGCGACAGCGAGGTTCAGCGCGATGGTCGACTTCACCCGTCCCTCGTCGGGCGACGTGATAAGCACCATCTTCGAAGACTTCCCCGTCGAGGTCAGGATTTCCGATGCCAACACCTTGAGCGCAAGCGAAGTGTCCAGGTCATCCTCGCTGGTGCCAAAGCGCGGCAGTGCGTCGAGAGATTCGTTTCCGCGGTGCCGTCTCCTGCGGGACGTACCGGTAACCGCAGGAATGATGGTGGTGCGATAGCCGAGAATATCCTGCGACTGTGCAGCGGTGCGCAATCTGCGGTCGCGGTAGTCGCTAGAGAGGGCATATCCGACACCAAGTCCCAGCCCGGCCAACAGGGAGGCTGCCAGAACCCAGCTCATGGGCGGACCCGCCGACCGCTGCGGCGGCACGGCCGGGGAAAGTACGATCGCCAGCGAAGGATCGACGCGCTTTTGTTCGTCGAGTTCGCGCGAGCGCAACAACAGGTTTGTGTAAACGCTGCGACGCGCTTCCGCTTCACGCTCAAGTTCGCGCAGGTGAACGATGTTCTCGTTGGTCGACTGCGCCAGCTGCTTCAACTCGCTGAGGCGGCGTTCGATGGCCCGTTCTGTATCGCGGGCACGCTTCAGGTCCAACTGGGCGGTGGCTGCAATTCGGTCGATTTCCTGGGCGATCATACTTTCGGTCGCATCGAGCCTCTGGCGAACCTGTTTGACCTCCGGATGGGCCGGCAGCATCGCTACCGTTACGGCCGCGTAGCGTTGCTGTATAGCGGCGTGCAGCGCGCGCAGCTGGGTGATGGTCTGCGAATTGATCGCTTCCGGGATCGCCTCGGGCGAGGACTTCGAGTCGCGCAGGGCGCGGATCTGCTCGACGCGGGCAGAGGCGCGACCGACTTCGTCGCGGGCATTGCCCAGTTGGGTGTTGACCTCGGCAAGCTGCTGCTCGTTCACGAGCTGGCCGCCGGCGCCGATGATGCCTTTGGCACGCTTGTAGCTCTCGACCTTGTCGTCGGCCTCCTCCACCTGCTTGCGTAATTCGTCGAGCCGGCCGGTGATGGTTGCCGATGCGCGCTCTGTGGCCGCCGAACGTGCTGAAAAGCGAGACGTGAGATACTCTTCGGCAATGGCATTGGTGATGCGTGCGGATTTCTCGGCATCGTTCGTGCGCACAGAAAGGTCGATGATGAAGCTTTGCGGTTCCCGTTCGATTTTGACCGCCGAACCGAGCGTCCGCAAAGCAGTCAGTTCAACCGGCGCCTCAGCATGGTCAATGCCGGTTGCCGCGCGCAGGCTGGCACGCAATTCATCTATGAAATCAGTGATCGGCGACCAGACGAAGCGTTCGCTGCCGTTGAACTCGGGGTCGTTCGTCAGGTTCAGTTTCTCGATGACCGCTTTCAATACGGTGTCGGAGGTAACGATGCGCAGTTCGCTTTCGACGACGGAAACAAGCTGGTCGGTCGCTTCGGAACGCGGAGTCACATCGCGCTCCACGATACTGAGGCCGCGGGGGTCGACGAGAAGCCTCGTCGAAGCTTGATAGCTCTTCGGCCACGCCAGGAACAGCACTGCGGCAAGAACCGGCACAAGCAGCGCCCAGAGCGCCACCTTCCACAAATGGCGTCCAGTTGCGGCCAATAGCGAGCTGAAGCGCACAGCAGGAGACCCTGCCGTCAGCGAGGCATCGTCGTCATCGGCCCCGAGCCGGAGAGAAAACCTTTGGCCTGCTGTTGAACGCCTGTCCTGGAGCATCATGGTTACTCGAAAATCCGACTATTACCCGCGCCTTGTTTTTTTTCTTTTTTACGTGAATGAACTGTGAGTGTCGTGGCCCAATAGGAAACACTCTAAATAACTGAGCACTGAGGTTTTTCGATCCGATCCCTGGCCGCTTCCCCGCAAGGACGTTTACCTGTGCAAGTCCCAGCGCTGGACAGCGGCCCCGGCCTGCGGCACTACGGCCCCCGGAGGTCTTTTTCTTGCATTGGCTCAAAGGACTTAGTGTGCCGTCACAAGATGTATGGCGGATCCAACAGGCAAAATAGCGGCATCCACGATGAAGGCAGATATGGCCTCAAAGCCAGGGCGCCCTTTCAGCGATCCAGTCGCGGGCTTAAGGCTTGTCGTGCGCGGCGCCTTGTTGAGGCTCGACAGTTCCATGAGCTGGTCTTTCCTCGACCAACTGACGGCGAGCGGAGTGAGCTTCTGCCTCGGGATCGCGGCGGCGCGGTTCGCAGGACATTCCGAATTCGGCGTTTTCACCCTCGTCTTGGTGCTGGCGCTTCTCGCCTCCACCATCATCGAGACGACGCTTGCACTGCCGATGATGACGCTGGCTGGAGCGCGCCGTGTGCGATCATCTGCCTATTTCTCTGCCGTTACCCTTTGGGCGCTCCTGGGGGCGTTGTTCGGCGCCATGATCGTGGCGTCGATCATTGGGCTGTTCTTTTTCCTGCGCGACGGGACGTTACACTCGGTCCTGGTGGCGGTCGCGTTCGCCGTCACCATCGCGCAGGCAATGCACAATATGGTGCGCCGGATTCTGTTTGCGCGGCTTAGCGGTTCGGTCGGATTTCTTTGCGGGGTCGTGCGCGGCGTACTCATTGCCATCGGCGGAACGGCTATGGTCGCTGGCGGGTATCCGGTCACCGCCGCTGGCCTGCTGACGCTTCTCGCGATCGCGTCCGCTGCTTCGATTGCCGTCCCGCTCGTCGCCTTGTTGCGGCACTGGCCCCAGTGGCGCATGACCAAGGCCGTTTTCGAGCGGCATTGGCACATGTCGCGCTGGCTTGTCGGCATGGTCGGGATATCGATCGGCCAGGAACAGGCGATCTGGCTGTTGATCGGGGGCCTGCTGGGCGATGCAGCGGTCGGCGGAGCCCGTGCAGGACAGCATCTGCTTGGCGTGACGCACTTCATCCTGCTGGGCATGCACAATTTCGTCGCGAGGGAGGCCGCTTCCGCTTATGCCGCCGGCGGGCATCTCGCCTTGACTCGATATCTCAGCCGCCGCAGCCTCCAGCTTGGCGCGTTGACGGGCAGCCTTCTGCTGCTGCTTGCGGTGCCGGCCGAATTCTGGCTCGGGCACCTGCTCGGCGAGGACTACGTCCAGTATTCCAATGTGCTGCGGCTGTTCGCGTTAAGTTATGCCGCCGTCTTCGTGCGTGAAATCTGGATGATGTATCTCAGGACCATCGATCGCTCGCGCGGCATCTTCAACGCTTTCGCCCTGAGTTCCCTCCTCGCGATTGCCGCAGCTGTTCCCGCCATGATGTTTGCCGGCATTTATGGCGCCGTCGCCGTCATAATTGCCGCCAATGTCGTTTCGCTGCTCTATGTCCTGATCGAGGTGCGCCGGGCCCAGCACGATGCCGGCCGCGGCGGCCATGACGCAACGGCGAGGCAGCAGCAGTGAGTGGCCAGCGGACGACGAACCTGGCCGCGGCAGCGGACACGCAGCCCGGCCGGCTCAGTTCTCAACACCCCAAGGGGCAGGATTCAACACGAATGACGCAGCGCGTCCTCTTTCTGGCTCAGCTTCCGCCGCCGGCTCACGGCGTTACGACGATGTCGCGGCGTGTCCTTGAGATGATGCGCGACATGCCGGGTCTGGAAGTCGAGCAGCACTGGTTCGGGAGCGCGCGAACGATCGAGGAGATCGGCCGCAGGGATCTACGCAAGGTGATCGGCTTCGGTCGGCTTCTTTTGTGGCTGATGGGTCTCTGGATCTCAAGAACGCGCGTCGCGTTCAGCTACCAGACGCTGGCTCCGCATGGTGATGCCGCCGTCCGCGACCTCCTGCTGATCGCAATCTCCAAGCGGGTTGCAAGGAGGGCGATCGTCCATCTTCACACGCGTGGGCTCGAAGAAATTCTTGCCGGAGCGACGTGGAGGAGCCGCCTCATGCGCGCCGCCCTGCGCGGCAGTGAGCTTATCGCCATAACCCAGGGCGTCGCTGACGCCGCAAACGCGTCGGGCGTCTTCTCCCGCGTTCACTGGCTGCCCAATCTCGTCGACGACACCGGCGGCGAGCGTCCGCACATCGGCGACAGCAACGAACTGCACTGCGGGTTCCTCGGGCATGTCGATCCACGCAAGGGGGTGTTGCGGTTCGTGAATGCCGTGCGCGCGATGACGGATGCCGGGCTGAATGTACGCGCCACCATGGCAGGCGGTCCAAGCCGCCACCTGTCGCTTGCGGGGCTTCGCGCCTATGCGCGCGACAAAGGATTGGAGCGCCGGATCGATATTCTCGGCTTCGTTGACGAAGATCAGAAGCTGGAGATGTTCCGCGGGTTCGACCTGTTCATCTATCCCACCGAACACGATCTCTCGCCCCTCGTCGTGCTTGAGGCGATGGTGATGGAGTGCGTGCCGATCGTCTACGACACAGGCGGGCTGCGCGAGATGATGGGGCCGGAATTCGCCGATCACGTCATCGAACCGGCAAGTCCCGATGCCACCGCGCGCATTGTTGAGCTGGCCACGCGATATGCAGCCGATCCTGCGGCGTTGGCAGCAGCCAAACTGCGGGCCCGCAAGCGCGTTCTCGATCACTATTCGCTGGCGGCCTATCGCGTTCGCCTCGGGGCCGTCTTGGATGCGCCGTTGCAGGACGAGAGTGGTCGCCAAGCTGCCGGAAGCGGGGCGCTCGACAGTCTTCTTGGCTGATTATGCCGTACCGTCGTTGACGTGCGATCAGGCCTATCGCGTAGCGACGGCGATCATTCCTCACGCGTGGTGAAAGTTCTGCTCCTGGCGGATTGCGCGGCTCAGTGCGGCGCCTGCGTCAATCAGCTTTGCGTTGCCAGACACTTCGACGGCACGGCGGATGCGGTCCGGATTATGGCTGTAGAAGAGCAGGAGGCCGGTGCGGTTTTCGGCGAGGGCGGCGGCTAGCAGCAGGTCGGCCAGGACGCGGGTGTCGGCAACATCTGCATCCGCGGCGGCCGACCAGCGCGCGATTGCGTCGGGCGCGGCGGCGAACCTGGCGGCCATCGCCTCAAGAGCCGGTCCGACCGCCCCATGGGTGATGACGAGGCAGCCTCGATCAGCCGGTAGAGGATCCTCGAAGACGTTCCAGCGGTACTGCTGAACGGCGACGAGGTCCGGGAAGGCGGCGGCGATTTTCACCGCTTCGGCACGCGTCGTGCCGACGCCAATGGCATCCGTCATCCCGCTCCGCGAAAACTCTTCGAGTAGTTCTGCGAGCTGCGGGGTGAAGCGGCCCGCCGGGATTTCGTGCAGCAGGAATATATCGACCTTGTCTACGCCGAGACGGGCAAGGCTGTCAGAAAGGCTTTTACGCACCGAATCCGGATCGAAATTGCCGCTTGGAGCCGCCGAATCGCGGACCTGCTGGGCGGCGGCAGACCAGCCGGGCAGCCGCCCGAGGACCGGCTTGACCAAGTGACGAACGCTCGACATCACAAGCGGACGCCGGGGCCGCGCGATGCCGGCTTTGGTGGTGAGCGTAATCTGGTCGAGACGTTTGGCAAAATGCGCTCCAACAACACCCTCAGCCAGTCCGAGGCCGTAGGGCGGCGCCACATCGAAATGCCTGATACCGGCCTCGAATGCCGCTTCAAGCAGGCGGCTGCTGGTTCCGGCAAGCAGGCCTCCATGCAGCGGCCCGCAGCCCAGACCGAGTTGAGAAGTCGCACGTCCGCTCGTTAAGGTTATCTGCCGCATTCGATTCCTGTTGTCATCGGTGCGCTCGGCCGCAAAGTCTCATAATTGCTCGTCCGAGTGAGATGGTCACTGAGGCGAAGGCCCAGCGCTATAGCGGTGAAAGTCGGATTGGCAAAGCCCGCGAGTGGGAAGACTGCCTGGCCTGCGACATAGAGGTTGTCTGTTCCGTAGACGCACAGGTTGCTGTCAACAACGCCCAGTTTTGCGTTGGCGCCCATGCGCGCCGTGCTCATCTGGTGGACGCAGTCGTTCAAAGACTCGAGGAAAGCGGGATCCTCCCGCTCGACGGCAGGATCGATGAGGACCTCGGCCAGCCCACGCTTTTCGAAAGCATCCCGGACACGGCGGGCGAACAAGGCGATGGTCGAAATCTCCCGGCCGTCGATTCGCCAATCGACTTCGACGCGGCGCATACAGAGGCCGTCCACTTGGTTCGAAAGCCTGATGGCGCTGGCGAGGTTAGGCCATTGCTCGCTTGAGACTGACAAACGCACATTTGCGTCTCGCGGCTTGTAGGACCGGCGCGCGGTCAGATAGCGCCACGCGAGCGGCCCTGCGATAGCTGCAACCGAAGCTATGTGGGAAGGCAGTTGCAGCAGTCCGTCGGGACGCCGGCCATCGCGCAACGACCTGATGAACATCTTGATGTTGTCGAGATGCTGGGAGAAGGCCGTATCGAAGAGGAACTCGCCGGAGATGTCGAGGCTCCTCGAAGCTGCCTGGGTCGCGAGCGACAGGCGTAATCGCGGGTAATACTTGCAGCCATTGAGGAAGACGCTGTCGAAGAGGCCATGGAAGGCCTGGTAGTCGCGGACTTTGACGTCTGCCACCGGACCGTTCAGGTGATCGGCGAAACCGCACCCCAGCCATTGGTTCGTGTGCCAAGGCAGGGCGCCGCCGTCGGTCGATGGGTGGAGCATCAGTCGGGCGATCTCGATCGAACCGCAAGCCAGCACAACGTTGCGGGCGGTGACGGTTGCAGCACCCCCTTTGAGGGTCTTGGCGGTCAACCCGGTGACGCGGCAGCGGTCCGGATCCATCGCCAATCCGGTCGCGTTGGCGTGAACGACAACGCGCAGGTTGTCGAGGCCGTCGATGGCGGCGCCAAAGTGCCGGGCGAGGTTGCGGGTTGGAACCCAGCGGGTCAGGAGAAGATCCAGATCTTCGCCCATCTGCGGGTCGAGACCCAGCTTTTGCCAGATTGCCGCGTCGTCCGTCTCGGCCTTCCCGAGCCCCAGCAGTTGGAAAGCTTCGGCATGATAGGATTCGAGATCGGCTGGACCAATCGGCCACCCGGGCGCCTCGATCCACGGGCGCTCGCTCATCGCGTGGCCTCCGACCGGCAGCACCTGCCCGCCCCAGAACGTGGTCGAGCCTCCGAGGACACGGTAGCGGCCGACGTCGATATTATCGAAGCGGCGGCCGGCGCAGCGTCCTTTGTGCAAGGCCTGCGAGGCTGCTTCCAGGGATTTGCCGCCGCCCTCGAGTACAACCACATCGCGGCCCGCCCTGGCGAGGCGCACGGCCATCGAGAGACCCACTGCGCCCCCGCCGACGATGCAGATGTCAGCGTCGATGGCGTGGGGGGCGTCGGGCGCCTGCAGGTCGATTATCATCGTCGGTCGCTCTTCGCTGGAGAAGGCAGAGGGGTTATTGCGATACAGGCATACCACGCACCGGCTGGCCGAAAACGCCGGCTTGAGGGAAGGTGTAAAAGACAGTTAAGGCCGCTGGCGAGACACGGCGGCCGAGGCGGGCGGAGGCCTGCCTCCCTTCCCCTTGCGCAATGGCCGGGCAGGAACTGGATCAGACGCTTCACGCGGCGCGAAGGTCGTCAAGCGCCAGTCGTTCCGGAACACAAACATGGAGGTCGGCGAGTGTTACGGCGGCGGTGCCTGGCCACTAGGTGCGGGATCGGAACACCTATTCGGCGAACTCTTGAGCAATGTCAGAACTATCAGGAACACTAGCGGGCCGTCGCGCCTAAATCGCATCATTGCCGCAACCTCGTCCGATTTAGGCGCGACTTGAGGGCCACTAGCAACATCGATGACTTCGTGAGGCGTTTATCACGCCTTAATTGACACCGGCCTCGCCGCACCGCCGGTCAATTAACGCGCGACCCCTCACTAGTAGGCGTTCTTGTAAGCGCGCGCCGAGACGACGGTCATTACCAGGATCATAAGGTCGAGGGCAATCGACCAATGATCGATGTAGTAAAGGTCATAGCGAAGCCGGTCTCTCATGGCGTCGTCGGCCAGCATCGGACCGCGAAACCCATTGACCTGCGCCCAGCCGGTGATGCCCGGCTTGACGTTCAGCCGGCGCGCGTAACGGTCGATAGTTCGCTCATAGCGCCGGTCGTGGGCAACGGCATGGGGGCGCGGCCCGACCAGCGACATCTGTCCCTGCAGTACGTTGAAAAGCTGCGGCAGTTCGTCGATGTTGGTACGTCGCAGGAAGGCGCCGACACGGGTGATGCGCGCATCGCCAGCCGTCGCCTGCACAACGTTGTCACCATCGTCGAGCGTCGTCATCGTTCGCAGCTTCCAGATGCGGAACTCCTGCTGGTTGAAACCTCGGCGGCGCTGGTGGAAGAAAACCGGTCCGGGGCTGTCGAGTTTGATTGCTATGGCCGCCAGCAGAAGAATGGGGCTGACAAGGACCAACGCAACCGATGCAAGAATGAAATCGAACAGTCGCTTGGCCGCGTTCTCGAAGACATTGAGCGGCGACCGCACCAGGGTCAGCGTCTTCAGCTGTCCGATGCGGTCCGCCCGCAGGCCGGGGAAACTGTCGACGATCGACCAGCCGCCGAGATGGATCGCGGCGGGCAGTTCCATCAAACCTTCGATGACCCGCCGAAGGGCCTTGTCATGGCGAGGATCGAGCAGAACCACGACGTCGCTGACCGCCTGTTCGCGGCCGCGCACGATGGCCTCGTTGATGTCGTTGCGGAACGCAGCTTCACTGATCTTTTCCAAGTCCTCGGGCGCCGGAAGGCAGATGGCGCTTGTGATCTCGATCCCCAGACCCTCGTCTGACACCCTCCCCACAAATTGAGCCAGCCGTTCGGCATCGCCGACGAGCAGCAGGCGTCTTGGGGCGACCAGACCGGACTTCACGGCGCGGGTGACCCACTGGTGAAGACTGACGCTGAGGATCGCCAATGCGCCCAGGCCAACCGCGTAATAGACCATAAGCCATCCGCGCGAGGGACTGTTCGTTATATTGGCCAGGAAGCCGATCAGCGTCATCGTCAGGATGGCGTAGGTCCATGCCGCAAGGACCTTTGCAAAACCGTGCGAATGGTCGAGGTAGGCTTCCACGACGTACTGACCGCGGTAGGCGAACGGCAGGATAAAGCATGCTCCCGTCAGCAGTCCGTAGTGCAAGAAGTCGATCACAGGGCCGACAACGCCATAGGCTGCCAAATGGTACAAAATACCGCTGACCAGCGATGCGAAAGTGATAACTGCAATTTCAAGGAAAATCACCGCTGAAGAGAACCCGGCCTTTCCTACCGCGTATTTGGTCCTGCGGAATGACCCTCTCTCGGTATAACCAACCTCCACAAGCATAGTACGTTTGATCCCTGCGACGCGTTATTGAATTGCATCGGCCACGAAGTGAGCGGAGTCCAGCCGCCTCCTGGATCCTGCCTTCAGCAAGGAACATATATCCCGACACCTTCGCAGCTGCAAGAGGGCCTACCGTAGTATGATATACTTACGGTATCATGCTCACTTCTAAACTGAGTTCTGAAGTTGTGAGCAAGGGTGTCGAGAGTGCCTCGCGTGCCAGCGAAGTCTTTTGCCTTTCGATCAAGACTTGGGGATAACGATCTGGTGTGTCGCCGCCACGCTGCGGTTCGCAGGTTGATTCCCTAAATTGTTTTTTACTGTACACAGCTTTTTTATCTCGGGTATTTCGCTGAATGAATGGAATCTGTTCGCCGACAAGGACGGCGAATTCGTCCTCCGACTATTTTTCCGCCTAATGGGTGTCCCCCTGATTCACGGCTCTTGCGTTAGTCTGAACAGGCGCTGCGGACGTACCCGGCCTTGGCTGCGACAGCGGCTCTTGGGTGGTATCACCGTTTGCGGCTAGAGTGTCTGCGCCCGGAACCGTCAACACTCCTGCCGGTTTACGGGACACAGGGTTCGCTCGCCTGTCAGGGCGATCCGGCACGACCAATCCGATTTGAAGGACCGCGCTTATCGTGGCACAAAGAACGACTACCAAGGCTGCTGCCGGCAACAGTTCCGCCGGCTTCGGCGCAGACCAGACAAAAGCGACACTTGTCGTGCGGCGCGCCAAGATCAGCGACGCTCCAGCAATCGCGGAACTCGGCCGCAAGGTCTACGCGCCGGCACCCTCGCTGTCCGGGCGCATGATCAAGGGCCAGATCCACAATTTCCCGGAGGGGCAGTTCGTTGCCGACTACGGCGGACAGATCGTCGGTCATTGCGCGACATTCATCATCAGCGGGGAGATCGCGCTGAAGCCCCATACCTATGATGAGATCACCGGCAACGGCTATGCCTCGCGCCATGATCCCGAGGGTGACCATCTCTACGGAATGGAAGTCAGCGTTGATCCCGACTTCCGGCGCCTGCGCATCGGTCAGCGGCTCTACAAGGCGCGCAAGAACCTGTGCGAGGAATGGGGGCTGCAGGGCATCGTGTTCGGAGGCCGGATGCCAGGATACAATCGCAGGAAGAAGAGCTACCCCAACCCGATGGACTACATCGAGGCCGTGCGCGAACGCGTCATCCGGGACTCGACGATCAGCTTTCATATTTCGAACGGTTTCGAGCCGATCGGGGTTCTGGAAGGCTATGACGAGGACGATAGGCAGTCAGGAGGGTTTGCCACGCACATGTTGTGGCGCAATCCGCGCGTGCCCGATGCGCCCGAGGGCAAGGGTTCGAAAGAGCGGCTTGCGCCGCAGGAACGGGTGCGCGTCGCGACCGTCCAGTATCAAATGCGCAAGATCACCGACAAGGAAGAGTTCCGCCAGCAGGTGGAGTATTTCATCGACGTGGCTGGTGACTACCGGACCGACTTCATCGTATTCCCCGAGAACTTCACGCTGCAACTCCTGTCGCTCGAGCCGACCCGGCTGCAACACAAAGACAGCATCAAGCGCATCTCGACCTACGTCGACTGGTTTTGCGAGTTCATGAGCCATTTTGCCGTCAGCTACAACGTCAACATCATCGGCGGCACCCATCCGATGATCGATCGGAAAGGCGAGATCAAGAGCGTCTGCTATGTTTTCCTGCGCGACGGCTCCGTGCATGCGCGCGAAAAGACCCACCCGACACCGAGCGAAGGCTATTGGTGGAACATCAAGGGCGGCGAGCGGGTGGAGATCATCGACACGGACTGCGGACCGATTGGCGTCATGGTCGGATATGACGTCGAGTTCCCGGAAGTCTCTCGCCACCTTGTCGATCAGGGAGCAATGATCCTGTTCGTGCCATTCTGCACCGACGAACCGCGCAGCTACCTTCGGATTCGCTATTGCAGCCAGGCGCGGGCGGTCGAAAATCAGTGTTACGTGGCGATCTCGGGCGTTGTCGGGAACCTTCCCAACGTCGAGGACATGGACATTCATTACGCCCAGAGTTGCATCTTCACGCCCTGCGACTTCGCTTTTTCCCGCGACGGCATCGCAGCCGACACCGCCCTCAATACGGAAACGATCGCATTTTCGGACCTTAGCCTGTCCGATCTGAGAGCGGCGCGCAATGCTGGAACAGTGCGCAACCTGCGCAACCGGCGCTTCGACCTTTACCGGGTTGCATGGTCGGACAAGTCGCGCCTGCGCGGGCGATCGGCCGGGCGTGGTCGCGTTTGAACGCGCTCTTAAGGGTACTCGTCGGCTGTGAAGTGCAAAAGCGGTCCGGCTCTTGCATCGCTTGCCAGATATCACACTTCGGGATCAGGCGCGGAAAAGGTGCGCGCCAAGATAGAGTAAGGCGATGGCGTGCTGATCGAGGAAAAATCGTCTGGCGGAAGGATGCAGACTCCAGGTCGGGACCAGTGCGTAGCGGACGGCGGGCAAATTGAGCTGGCGATTATCGACACTCTGTCAACTTTCGAAGAGTTGCGGCCCGAATGGGACGCGCTCATGGCGGCTGCTGGCAGGCCCGACCAGGTGTTTCAGCAACATGCCTGGATCTGGCACTGGTGGAACACTTATGTCGGCGATCGAGACGATCCGGTAATCGTCGTCGGCCGACACAAGGGTCGGCTGTCGATGGTCATACCACTGGTCGTCGAAACGAGGCTCGGGATTCGCACGCTCACCTGGATGGGCGATCCTGTCAGCCAATATTCGGACGTCCTGATCGCCGGCCGGCACGATACCAGCCGGGACATTTTGCGCGGGTTAACGTTTGCCGCTCAGACACGTGTCGTTGACCTTGTCGCCGCCGGAAAAGTGCGCGAAGGCTCAGCATTGGCGGATGCCATCGAAGCCGGCGGCGGTCGAGCCGCAGACGAGCAGGTCGCACCCGCGATATCCCTCCTTGGCCTGTCAGGGGTCGAGGCAATAGAATCCCGGTTTTCATCCAAGATGCGCCGCGACAGGCGCCGCAAGCGCAAGCTACTTGAGCAGGCCGGCCGCCCCGACTTCAAGGTGGTGAGCGAAGGTTCGCAGGCGCTGGCGGCCGTCGAGTGTGCCATTTCGTTCAAGTTCGACTGGATCGAGAAGCATGCGATCGTGTCGAATACCTATGCCGATTCCAGATTCGCGGACTTCTGGCGCAGCGTTGCCGCGTCAAGGGAACGTCCGGTCGGGATGGCTGCCGCCATTCTCAATATCGACGGGCGGCCGGCGGCAATTGAAATCGGGCTGCGCCACAAGGGCGTGCACTTTGCCCACATCGGAGCATTCGACATCGCATACGAGAAGTTGAGCCCCGGCTCAGCGCAAATGGATGCCCTGTTCGACGCCTGCATCGCCGAGGGCGTGAGCGAATATGACATGCTCGCTCCGAACGCGGCCTACAAGCAGCGCCTTGCCGACCGCTTCGTTGTCGTGCGCGACTATGTTCTGCCCGTATCCGCAACAGGGCGGGCCTGCGATGCTCTGCGCCTGACGGAGGGCAGGACGTTCGCCAAGGCAGCCCTGACAAAATTGCCGGCCGGCGCGCGCAGGGTGATCAAGTCGACGCTCGGCGTCTAGTGAGGCGTCGCGCCTTAATTGACCGGCGGTGCGGCGACGCCGGTGTCCATTAAGGCGTGATAAACGCCACACTAAGCTCATGTTTTCTCTAGTGGCCCTCATGTCGCGCCTAAATCGTCAGCGGTTGCGGCTACGTTTCGATTTAGGCGCGACGGGCCACTAGAACTCGGCAATCTTCTGGAGTTCGCATCTGGACGGCCGCCCGGACCCGGGGTTCAGCCGGCCCCCGACGAGATGCTGCGCAAGGAGTCGAGGATCGGCTCGTAAGCCTCGACATCGCGGGATTCAGGGTACACTACGAAGACCGGATAAACGAATTTTCGCGCTCTGGGAAGCTGACGCAGACGGCCTTTGGCCAGGTGATGCTTGACGAGGCGGCGCGGGCAATAACAGGACGCCTCGTTTTTCAACAGGTAATCCACACCGGCGGCACCGATGTCGAGATGCAAACCGCTGGTCTCGAGGTGGGGAAAAGCCGACGCGTGATCGCGCAGAAAATCACCGCCCCAGTCGGTTGCCACATATTCGTCGGTGCGTCTGCGCCGACTGGCCTTCGAGGAAGTGACGAGGACGAACGTCTCGTCAAATAGGTGCTCGATGACGAGGCCCGGCGGCTGAGACGGCTGATAGAGGACAGCGAGATCGAGCGTGCCCTCGAGCAGACGCTGGATCAAATGCGTCCCGCTGGTAGCGGTCGCGGAGACGGCGATGTCGGGCATGGTCGTTCTCAGCCAACCTACCCAATCGATGAGAAAGTCTTGCCAGAACGTCATCTGCGCACCGACTGCGAGGTGATCGCGGTGTTCGCCGGACAGGCGAACCTCGAGCTGCGCATGCTGCCACACGCGCACAAGAGCCAGAGCGTGCTTGCGGAACTGTTCGCCCGCTGCGGTAAGATCCGCGCCTGTGTGCGAGCGTTCGAACAATGGCCGGCCAAGCTGCTCCTCAAGCACGCGGATGCGCGCAGAGATGGTCGACTGGGTTACGTTCATCTGGCGCGCAGCATCGATGAAGCTGCCGTTCTCTGACACGGTGAGGAACGTGCGGGCGAGCGTAATATCCATTACCCACTCCTTCTCAAAAGAAGAGTCTTCGCGATATCTATCGACTTTTTCGATAGCCTCAACCGGAAAATTCCGTTTGAGGACCAGTGCGTTTGCAACCAGAGTGAAGATATCACGCGCGGTTTCTTGCGCCCTGACGCGAGTTTCGCGATAGCAGATCTAGATGAGGTACGAGCGTTATGAAGACGAAGACAGCTAAAAAGCCAGCAACCAAGAAGGCCGCAGCCAAGAAAACAGCATCCAAAAAGCCGGCAGCGAAGAAAACAGCAGCTGTGAAAAAGCCGGTGGCCAAGAAGGTCTCGGCAAAGAAGCCGGCCGGCAAGAAGGCCGCCGCCAAGAAGCCCGCAGCGAAAAAGCCGGCAGCCAAGAAAGCACCCGCGAAGAAAATCGCCGCCAAGAAGGCTCCCGCAAAAAAGCCTGCAGCGAAGACTGCGGCAGCAGCGAAGCGGACCGCCTCAAAGAAGGTTTCCGCCAAGGCACCTGCGAAAAAGCCTGCGCGCAAAGCAGCCAAGACGAAATCCTGAATGCTTTTCGCCATTGAGCGAGCGGGAGGGCTTGCTGCCCTCGCCGCTGGCCTGTCGATCGGACTCCTGCTCGCGATCGCGAGCAGTGGCGGGTCCGCCGATGCGGCGACTGTCGGCAACATGGATGGCATTGCCTACAAGCTCACAGTCGACGAGCAGGGCAACCGTACGACCCACGAGCTTGCGGCGGGCGCCCAGCTCGACGGCGTCTGCCTCAAGGGCTGCATCCTGATACTCGATGGAGTGAGTGACGGTGCCTATCGGTTACCCGAGGGCAACGAAATCGTCACCATCGAAGAGGGCGTGCTGTTCTACGATGGGGCCGCAGCGCCCAAACCCGAGGAGGAGCAGTAATGGTCAGCGGCGCAACCATGCAGGGTCCACTGCCTGCTGGCTTTTCCTGAAGGCCTATTCGGGAAAAGCATCGCCCTGCGGGCAATTCTGCCCCGGGAAACCGGCCGCGATGTCCGGCTCACAACCGGCGCGTTCATGGCATGTGGCACGCGTTGAAAGGGGCACGTTCGGGCAACGGCCGGTGAGGCCGCGCTCGATGTTGAACAGTTCTCGGCCATCTTCTGGACATACCCGCGCAGTCCCTTCAGAGCACTTGTGACAGCTGCATTCTGGGAGATTTTTGTGCTCATTGCCTGTATTGCAGTGAAGCGTTGCGGGTTTGCCGCCCGCGGTCTCTTGCTGTTTTTCGGCAGCTTGTATGCCATGGCCGGTAATGTGTCCGCTGATATGAAAGATGCGCCAGCCCGCGTTACGACCGGCGCAGAGGCCCTCGTTGAGACAGGTTTTGCCGCACTCGAGGGCAAGCGGGTAGGGCTGGTGACGAACCAGACGGGGCTGGTCGGTGGCCGGCATCTGGCCGACCTGCTGCACGCCGCTCCCAATGTGACGCTTGCCGCCATCCTCGCACCTGAGCACGGATTTCGCGGCCGGGTGGAAGCCGGAGAGAAGGTTCACGACGGCATCGATCCGGCGACCGGGGTCATGGTCCACAGTCTCTACGGAAAGTCCCGCAAGCCGAGCCGCCGAATGATGCGCGATATAGATATTCTGGTGTTCGACATCCAGGATATTGGCGCCCGTTTCTACACCTACATCTCGACGATGGGGCTCGCCATGCAGGCGGCGGCGCAGGCCGGCATCCCGTTCATGGTCCTCGACCGGCCCAATCCCTTGGGTGGAGATTATGTCTCGGGCTTCGTACTTGAAGCCCGCCATGCTTCGTTCGTTGGACAGTATCCCATACCTATCGTGCATGGACTGACGGTGGGCGAACTCGCCCGGATGATCCAGGCAGAGGGCTGGTTGAAGGGCCTCGGCAACCTCGACTTGAGGATCGCCAGGATGACAGGCTGGCAGAGAGCGATGCGCTGGCCGGCGACCGGACAGCCGTGGGTGGCGACGAGCCCCAACATACCTACGTTCCGATCGGCGCTCGTTTATCCCGGCATCGGGATTATCGGCGAAACGCAACTCGTCAACGAAGGGCGCGGCACACCCGAGCCATTCACGCTGTTCGGTGCGCCTTGGCTCGATGCCGGCCGCATGGTGCGCCAGCTTACCGCACTCGGCCTACCGGGCGTGGCATTTGAAGCGAAACGCTATCAGCCACTATCCATCCCCGGGGTTGCAGCCAGTCCGGTGTTCGTTGGCCGCACGATCAACGGCGTCAGAGTCATCGTCACGGATGAAGCGCGTTACCGGCCCCTGGAAGTCGGCGTGCATGCCTTGGTGGCGCTGGTGCGCGAAGCCCGCGCCAAGAAGGTGAAGCCGCTCTTTGCCAACCTCAAGATGTTCCATGCCATCGCGGGAACACAGCGGCTCTACCGGATGCTGATGGATGGCGCATCGGGAGAAACGTTGATTGCGGCCTGGCAGGACGAGGTTGCGAAGTTCAGGACGCGCGCTGAACCCCACCTGATCTACTGAGCCCGACCTGATTCATTGAAAAGGTCTACCGTGGCAACTTGCGACCTCCAGTGCTGTCCTTAACAGCCTCAAAACGCATGCGCGTTGAAACCGGGCGGCGGCTCCCGCCTCGTGAGGCGTCGCGCCTTAGTTGACCGATGGTGCGGCGAGGTTTGAGTCAACTGAGGCGCGATAAACGCCTCACTAAGCCATTGATGTTGCTAGTGGCCCTGATGTCGCGCCAAAATCGGACGAGGTTGCGGCTATGATGCAATTTTAGCGCGACGGGCCACTAGCCCATTGCTGTACCAACAGGAAATGATTAAAAAATTGGCGCGGGTAGACGAGGTTGTTTGGCACGTTGATCGCCGCATAGGATCCTGGAGGAAGGTGACCCGGCGCAGTCCAACACCGGGTTGCCGAGTGTTGGCGCAAAGAGCGCCGCCCCTGCGGAGGGCCTTTGGCCAGTGAGCTCAAATATGGTGCGGTCGAGAGGACTCGAACCTCCACGGTGTTACCCACTACCACCTCAAGGTAGCGCGTCTACCAATTCCGCCACGACCGCATCTCCCGCTTGTAAGAAGGCGGGTTATTACCCGATCGTCAGGGTGCAGGACCCGTGTGACGATCGAGGAAGATGCTGCTAACAGATGGGGTCGCAGATGGCAAGGCCCGATACACGAGTTGGCGCGCCGTTCGGGCCAATTTACCCACATGATGCAGTCGCACGCTGCTGAGGAGGACTCCTGAAACCATGGAGATCGCAGTTCCAGTGACCGCCGCTTCGGTGCAATGGCTTGTATCGCGCGACCTTGCCGCCTATCCCGAGGCCGTCAGCGCCATGGAAGCGCGCGTTGCATCAATCGCATCCGGGGAGGCACGAGAACTGATCTGGTTGGTCGAACATCCTCCCCTGTACACCGCCGGAACCAGCGCCAAGACAGCCGACCTGATCGCACCGGATCGTTTCCCCGTCTTCCAAAGCGGGCGGGGCGGACAGTACACCTACCACGGACCGGGCCAAAGGGTCGCTTACGTCATGCTCGACGTGCGCCGACGGTTTGGCGGCGACGTGCGCGCCTTCGTCAGGTTCCTCGAGGGGATTGTGATTGAAACGCTGTCCCGGTTCGGCATAAAGGGTGAATTGCGCGAAGGGAGGGTCGGTGTATGGGTGACGCGTCCTAGCAAGGGCATCGGGACCGAAGACAAGATCGCCGCGCTCGGAATTCGCATTCGTCGCGGCGTCAGCTTTCACGGCATCTCGATCAACGTTGCGCCCAACCTGGTGCACTTCAGCGGCATCGTACCCTGCGGTATCAGCGAACATGGCGTCACAAGCCTTGCCGACCTCGGGCTTGCAACCGGCATGGGCGAAGTCGACGCGGCGCTGAGAGAGGTATTCACGCTCAGGCTTGGCGCGATGATCGAGACGACGCCCGATCAGGTCGCCAACCGTCAGATCGACACGATTGCGCCATAAGCCAGCACCGATACGGCAAGGGCAATGCATAATGTGGCAATCGCCGCCGCAGTGTGTCCTCCGGCGCGGGCTTCAACCAGTGTTACCAGCGCCGGGATTGCAGCAGCGATGAGGGTTGCAAACAACAGCGCCTGGTAGGTTGGCGTACCGGCGATCAGGCTGGCGGTGACGGCGAAGGCGGCCAGCAGGACATGGACGCCAAACGGCGAAGCACCGCCCGGCCAGCGCGACCCGCGCGTCAGCACAAGACCGGCCGGCGCCATCAGCAAGACCAGCACTCCCGCAGTTCCGCTGAGCATGGCGATCAGCGCGGAAATGCCGAAAACGATCGCCGTTCCAGGTTGCGTCGGCCGCCCAATCAGTCCGCTAGACGCCAACGCCGCGCCCGTGGCGCCAAGCACGGTGAAGGCGCAGGCAAGCCCCCCAGACGTACTAGCGTCGGCCGGCGCGATGTGGAAAACCATGACGCCGGCAAGAACAGTCAGTCCTGCCGCGAGACGTTGGCTGGCCGGCGCATGGGTGCCAAGGAGCGCCTGATCGCTGGCATAAGCGATGAGGAGTCCGGCTAGCCCGGTCATGCCCGTGACAAGGATGACGAGGATGGACGGTGCTGATCCCGACACAATGGCGTTGAGCTTGATGATGAGGTCCGGAAGCAGTTGCGGCAGGCTGGCCGAGAAATCGAGGATGTCGCGCAGAGCTACTGCTTTGAGTGCTGCGGCCGCTCCGGGCGCGGGGGCCGGACCGGCGGCGATCAGCATGGCGGCGATTGCGGCATATATGGTGATGGCCGAGATGCTCACCGTCGCCAAGCTTAGCACCGTGGCCGCCGCGAATTGCGGCACGCGCACGATTGCCGAACGGAAAACGAAGAATTTGAAAGTCAGGTAGTTGGCTAGGATCGCTGGGATCAACCCGAGCACCTGGGCAGGAATCGGCTGCGCGCCCAAATGCCCCCAATAGATGCCGACGAGGCCGACGTTGAGGGCGAAGCTCAAGGCCAGCGCCAGGACGTACCTGATGAGCAACGCGCGGTCGAAACGGTCTGGTGGAAAGACGATTCGGGCATACGAAAGGAAGTGGAACGGGACGACGAGCGCGAACGACAACGCCGCAGCGTAGGTCGGCAGCGTTCCGGCCAGGTTCACGAGGCCAACGTAGAAGATCATATTGAGCAGCGTCGCCGACCCGCCGACGGCAAGAAATAGCGCCGCTTCGAGAAGCAGGGCGCGCGCCGGCGGGCTCAATGGGCGCGCAGGATCGGTCTTGGCATCGACGCCCAACGCTGCCCCTCAATCCAGGTCGTCGTCGCGCAAGAAGTAGAGCGGGCGCTTTTTGACTTCCTGATAAATGCGCCCGACGTACTCGCCGAGGATTCCCAGCATGATGAAATTCAGCGACGAGAACCCCAGGACGACGAACACCGTCAGATAGAACCCAGGTGGATTGCGCCCGAAGGCAAAGTATTCGATCAGCAGCCAGACCCCGAGAAGTACGCCGAAGGCGATGGCGATCAACCCGACGTAGGTCCAGGCGCGCAACAGCACGGTCGAATGCGACGTGATGCCCTCCAGCGCGAAGTTCCACAAGCGGAACATCGAGAACTTGGTCTGACCGGCGGCGCGCGCCGGTCTCTCGTAGGGCACAGCGATCGACGGAAAACCAACCCAGGTGTAAAGCCCTTTCATGAACCGCTGGCGCTCGCGGCAGGCGCGAAGAGCCCTTACGGCATCGGGTCCCAGCAGGCGGAAATCGCCGGCGTTGGCCGGCAACGGCGTGTCGCTCAAATGATTGAAGACGCTGTAGAAAAGCCTGGCCGTCTTGCGCTTGGCATAGGTGTCCTCGGCGCGCCTTGTGCGCAGGCCGTAGACGTTCTGATAGCCCTGGCGCCAGAGCTTGACGAATTCCTCGATGATTTCCGGCGGGTCCTGGAGGTCGGCGTCTATAAAAACGACTGCTTGCCCGCGTGCGGCATCGAGCCCGGCGGTCATGGCGATCTCCTTGCCGAAGTTTCGCGATAGCCGGTGCGGGCGCACCCTGTCATCCCTCGCGGAGCGCTGCTTCAGGAGCGGCCACGTCCTGTCGCGGCTGCCGTCGTCAACGCAGACGATTTCGAAAGGTTCTGCGATTCTCTCCATCACCGGAACGAGGCGGGCGAACAGTTCCGCCATCACCTCTTCCTCATTGTGCATGGGGATAATGATGGAAAGAACCGGTGTCTCGGCGGGTCCGTTGGTCATTTGCAACTGCGCTGTTCGAACTGTTGAGGGCCGCACACGCGGGCATTGGTGCGCGGACTTTGCGACTGGCCGATGGCAGGGCGGACAATACAGCGCCGGGCGTTGCTTTCCCCCTGTGGCATGTCGGCATGATGAACGGTCGGGGAATGGACGCAAGCCATTGCATCCAAACGTCACCCGACCCATTCCTGCCCAGCGCTGATTGCAAGGCCATGATAGGTGGGGTCAGATGCCGGCGCAGGATCCATCTGCGCGCGGATCGCTCGCAGCCCGAATGACGCCGCCCCTGTCGATCGAAACCATGCCCGCGTGACCCATCAGCTCGTCGAAAGACCGGACCAGTTCGACCCTGTGTCCGGCATTTTTCATCTCAGCGACGATTTCGTCCTTGTAACGGTTCTCAAGGTTGAGGGTGGGTTCTGGAGCCCCCCACCTGCTGCCGAGGAACCACCGCGGAGACGTAATCGCAGCCTGCATATCCTGGCCATAGACAACGTGCCGCGTGAAGATGGTGGCAAGCGTCTGCGGCTGGCCGTCGCCGCCCATCGTTCCGAAAGCGAGCGTGCGGCCGTCGTCGAGACGGGCCAGCGCCGGGTTCAGCGTGTGGAAAGGCAAACGCCGCGGCCCAAGCTCGTTGGGGCCGGGTTTGAGCGAGAATCCGAAGCCGCGATTCTGCCAAAGGACGCCCGTGCCGGGAAGCACGATCCCCGAACCGAAATCCTTGAAGATGCTCTGGATGTAGCTCACGACGGTGCCCTGGGCGTCAGCAGCGCCCATCCAGATGGTATCGCCTTCGCCGGAAGGATGCGGCCAGGGGGCTGCACGGTCGCAATCGATCTTGGCCGCTTCCCGGGCAATGAAAGGCTCTTCAAGCCAATCGCGGCAATCTATGCTCATGCGGATCGGGTCTCCAAGGGCCGCCTCGCGCACCAGATATGCCCGCTTAGTGGACTCTACGAGGCCATGAAGGTGCTCGAAAGTGTCGCTTTCCACGACGCCGAGACGCTCAAACAGCTTGAGGATCATCAATGTTGTCACGCCCTGTGTCGGTGGCGGCAGGTTGTAGACATTGCCGGCCCGCAGGCGGGTGTTCAGCGGCTCCACGAAGCGGACCATGAAGGCTTCGAGATCGTCGAGCCTCAGCGCGCTGGCTGCGGCTTCGAGATCATCTGCCATACTGCGTGCGAGGTCGCCCCTGTAGAAGTCGTCGAGCCCGGCACCTGCCAGCCGTTGCAGCGTGGCAGCAAGCTTTGGTTGCTTGAGGATTGCCCCTTCCCGCAACGGTCCATCCTGTCCGAATGTCTCGGCATATCCGGAGATGCAGCTCAGCTCCGGCCACCTGAGGCGGGCGCGGAACGCAACCGATGAGCTGACCGGCACACCATCATGAGCATATCGAATAGCGTCCTCCAAGAGGCGCTTCAGGGGAAGGCGTCCGCCCAAGGCTTTCGACACCTCGCGGGCTTTCGACCAGCCGGCGACGGCTCCAGCGACTGTCACGGCGGCTTTGGGCCCGCGCAACGGTACGGACTTCAATCCTTCCGCACGGTAGGCTTCGGCGCTCGCCAAGGCAGCGGCCGGGCCGCAGGCTTCGATGGCGACCGGCGGTGCACCAGCCCGCGCGATCAGCCAAAATCCGTCGCCGCCGATGCCGTTCATATGCGGATAAGTGACGGCGATCGTCGCCGCCGCCGCGATCATCGCCTCAATCGCGTTGCCGCCTTCGCGCAGCACCGAAGCTCCGGTCTCCGCCGCCAGATGATGCGGTGCCGTGACCATGCCGCCAAGGCAGGTGCGCGCAATCAGCATGTCTCAACTCTCCACGTCTAATGAGCCGATACGGCCGGACCCGATGAGATTGTCGGCGCGGGCTCCCCTCTGATGCGCACGTTCACGCACGCTGGGAGCCCCGAAGCGCGGGCGCGGGCAAGAGCTGCATCGAGGTCGCGAACATCAGTGACGTATTCGCCATGACCTCCGAGGCCGGCGGCGGCGAGATCGTAGCGCGCGTCACTCAACTGGCATCCGATCAGCCGCTCCGGTCCATATTCGCGCATCTGGATCTGGTGCTCGGCATTCCAGCAAGCGTCATTCCCGATGACCACGACGAAGGGCAGCTTCTCGCGAACAGCTGTCTCGAACTCGGCGAACTGGAAGCCCACCGTGCCATCGCCCATCAGTGCGAAAATGGTCGCGTCGGGACGTGCGCAGCGCGCACCGAGCGCATAGCAGAGCATGCCGCCGATCGCCGCCGATGGGCCGTTGATCAGGCGTTCCCTGGCACTGCAGACGGCCTGGGCCCATTGGCCGAATTCACCGCCATCGCAGATCAACACCGACTGCGGGGAGCTATCGATTTGGCGTTGCACAGCCGCGCACAGCGCCCAAGGCGAAATTGCTCCGTGCGCCGGAGCAGGAGCGCCATCGTAGCTGCGTTCGCTTGTCAGGGACGCGACTTCCGATTGCCAGCCCGACTGGTCGCTTGCCTCCGCTGGCTGGCTCGATAGCGCAGTCACAACGGCTCGTGGATCGGCTGCAATTGAAAGAAGTAGCCGGTCTTTCAGATTGAGTGCCGCAATGCCGCGTTCCTTCCGGTCGACGTCGACGACGATCCACTTCTGTTCGCCACCAACCTTGTCGGAGTTGCCAAGTGCGAGCGTGTAATCGATGCGCTTGCCAAGCGAGACGATGAGGTCTGCCTTGGTCAGCGCCGTGCCCAGTCGTCCCAAAGCCGGATCGTTGAGGCCCCTTGGACTTTCTATGGCGAGCAGGGGAACGCCAAGTGTCGATTCGAGCTCGCCGAACACGCTTCCCCCTCGGGTTCGATTCAAGGATGGACCAACGAGGATGATCGGCCTTTCGGCGGCTGCGAGTGCTTCCTTCAACGCTTCCATGTCTTCGGGCGCAACACGACCGGCAACAGGTGCCAATGCATCGGGCTGCAGCGGCGTTGGGGTTTCAATGGTCGCCTGCACGACATCGAAGGGCAGCGCCAGGTGGACTGGCCCAGGGCGGCCGGACAACGCGACGCGGATCGCTTCGGCCGTTTCCTCGGCGACGTAGTCGACCGTTGTCAGCCGCGCCGAAAGCTTCGTTATAGGCGTGGAAACGGCAATCTGATCGAGTTCCTGGAAGGCGCCTCGGCCATCCTGCGTTCGAGGCGAGTCGCCCGACAACAGCAGAACCGGGCTTTCCGATTGCAGGGCGGTGAACAACGCGCCCATCGCGTTGGCGAATCCTGGGGCCGCCGTCACCAGCGCCACGCCGATTTGCCCCGTCAACTGCGCCCAGGCATCGGCCATGAAAACGGCAGAGGCTTCATGGCGGGTGTGGTGGATCGTGATGCCGGCGTCGATGCAGGCATCGTAGATCGGCATGATCTGATTTCCAGACAGGCTGAAAATTCTTGTCACGCCGGCTCTGGCCAATGTGTCGACCAGAAGGTCCGCGCCTCGCTTCATTTTCGGTTCCCGTTTGCTGCTGGCTTGTGTGGTGATCCGACGTTCGCTCACGTGCTTTGGGCCGGTGGCGAACTACGGCATCGGACACAATCCGGGCCTTTCAGTTTCTTTTTGAGACATTCCCATGCCGTGCTGTTAGCTTGTCGGTCCTACCCTGCAAAGTAACGATCCGTTGCGTTAAAACCGACCCACCCTTCATGCTTTCCATCTGGCTTTCGATCGCGCCGATCTTCGGCCTCATCATCCTTGGGCACGCGCTGCGGCGCGGCAGCATTCCGAGCACCGAATTCTGGGATGTCGTCGACAAGCTGGTCTACTGGGTACTGCTGCCTTCACTGTTATTCTACAAAATGTCGACAGCGCAATTCGATCCCCGTCTCGTCGGCTCCTATACGGTAGTGATCCTTGGCGCATTTCTGGCAAGCGTTGTTTTCGCCCTGCTGAGCGGACGCATCGCGGGTTTCAGCGGCCCCGTCTGCAGCACGCTGCTTCAGGGATGCGCCCGACACAATATGTTTATATCGTTGGCCGCCGCCGAGCGGATTTACGGCCTCGGGGGCCTGGAGATAGCCATCCTTGCGGCGGCGCTCCTGATCCCCGTAACCAACCTGACGATGGTGCCGCTGCTGATCTCGCTGGTGTCGGGAGCGGCAACGCCGGGACGCTTCAAGGCGATCGTGAACGATCTGGTGCGCAACCCTCTGCTGCTTTCCGTCGGCCTCGGCATTGCGGTCGGCATCATCTGGCCGGCTGAAATTCCCGTCGTCCACGACATGACACGGCTGCTCGGCGGAGCCGCCCTGCCGATAGTACTGTTGTCGGTGGGCGCGAGCTTGCGCCTGAGGGGCTTGTCGGCCTCGGCGGCGCCGATTGCATTGGCAGTCGTCGGCAAGCTTGCCGTCTTTCCCATGGCCGCCGTCGTGCTGGCGCATTTGGTCGGGTTGAACGAAATGGAAACGGTTATCGCACTGCTCTTCGCGGCCGCGCCCACCGCGACCTCCTCCTACACGCTCGCCCGCCAACTCGGCGGCGATGCGCCACTTATGGCTGCGATCATGACCCTGCAGACGGCAGCGGCGTTCGTCACCCTGCCGGTCACCGTTCTTCTCGTGCAACTCGCCTTCCAATAGCTGGCTGCATCCAGGCGGACCCGCAGGCCGCGTGCATTCGATCACGGCGACGACCTGGGTTGCAGTCATGACCGCACGAGGTAGATGGGGCTGGACCACGCCTTGTGACCGTCGACCTGTGTCACGCGAACAAACAGCGGCGTATCCCCCTGCGGATTCACGCCGACACTCATGCGGTGGGAGAGGCGGACTTCGCGGGGGGCGTCGGGCAGGCGGTAGAATTTGACCCGCCGGTCCAGCCCACCGGCTTCGAAGACTGTCTCCTCGATGCCGATGCCGGCGATTTCGACGGTCGGGCTTGCGTGCCGCGTTTGAACCGCGATGTTCCCCGCTGCCGCCTCGCTCAGCCACAGATCGATACCGCAGACGTTGCCGGTCGTGACCGCTTTCCATGTCAGACCGTCGCCCGCCTGCGAGCGGATTCCACGATCGAGATTCCAGTTGTTGAATAGGCTGGCTTCGTCAATGGAATTGCCGGTGACTTTCAGCGTGCCGTCCCAGACGGTCGTGCGCGCCCGGCCGCGATATTCGGCTCCCTCCATCGTGACGCGGATGCGCCTGCCCAATTCTGCCGCCGAATAGGGCCGCACCGTTTCGATCAATTCGCGGCCTCGGAAGATGTCGAGGCGTTCGACGGGTGCCGAACCGACGACGCCAACCTCCAGCATCACCTCTTCGCCGCTAACGCTGGCAATGTCGCCCATTATGAGGTTGCGCGTCGTCAGACGGCCGGATTGGGGAGTCACAGCCTTGTTGACGATCAAGGTCGAGTCGCTGGGTGTCGTCACCGATACGTCGAGCAGCATCCGGTTGCCGGTGGTGGCGTAATGATGGCGGCGGCGCATGGCTTCGAAAATGGCGTCGCGGTCGAGCCGGGGAGCAAGGAAGCAGGTGAGTCCGCCCTGACTGCCGAAGAAACTGGCGCCGGGATAGGAAGCGCCCGGGCGGCCCTTGTGGCCATCGGAGTTGCCGACAATACCGACTCGGAAGCCCTTCTCAAGCGCATCCCACACGATCCACTCGAAGGTGCCCCAGTCTGAATGCACCTCGACGGCGGTTTCGAGTTCCTCGTCGTGGGCGAAGGTGATGTCTGCGTAGCGCCCCCCGACGTGGGCCATGACCACGCAGTCCTTGCCGCGCAGCTTGTCGAACAGTTCGTGGGCGGTATGGGAGTCGCTTTCCTCGTCGACCAGGTCGGTCGGATCGGCGATCTGGGCGTGGCTGGAGCGATGGATGGTCTCGCCTTCGTGGCGGTAGTGAACGTTGCGGTCGCCGCCGACGGCGGTATTGGCCGACCATTCGTAGCCCGGAATGCACACGAAGCTTCCCGGCGTGTCGAGTTCGGCGGTGAGAACGTTCAATTCCCTCCAGAAGGTCCCGGTAATCTGGAAGTCGTTGCCCTGGTGGCCCATCACGTCGAGGAAGGCGCGGTCGCGGCCAAACAGCATGTAGTCGCGGGCGTCGTTGGTGCCGAGCGTTTCGTTGGACTGGCCGTGGGTATCCCCCCAGAAATGGACGCGCGCCTCTCCGGCTGGATCGGCGATGGCACGGATCGGATTCGAACGGCAAAGGACCTTGCCGGCTTCCTCGCGCACGGTGAAGACGGCTTCCCCCGGATTGGCGAGCGAGAGCCCATCTGCATAGGCTGCGAATTCCCCTTTGCGAAACGCAACTGTCTCGGTCCGCCCAGACACGGTCGCGCCCTCGGCAGAAAGATAAAGAACCTGTTCCATCTGGTCGGATGGATTGCCCCAGGCGTCGTTGGCCTTGATGGCGAGCCTGAATGGTTCGCCGGTGCGCACGCAAGTCGGCGCGACAGCATGCCAGTCGACACCGGGACCGGGAACAATCGAGATCCTGGGACTCTGCGGCAGGGCGACGTAATCGTAGGTGGCGATGACGTCGGTGAGGATCCGGAACTCGAATTCCTTCTCGCAGAACGTCTGCATGCGAATGCCGGGAGAGCCATGCCGCCTGTCACCGAAGCGGACGGTAATGGTGTCGCCGGGTCTCAGAAAGTGCTTCATCACGCCGATGTAGAGCGAGCGGCTCCAGGGGCGGATGTTGCGCTTGAACTCCCAGCGCGGTTCGAGCGTCGCTCCGTTGGAGGCTTCGAGGGTGGTGTAGCCAGCCGCCTGCGGATCGTCAAACTGCACGGGCCCGAAATCGGTCGCGAAGCGAAACCCGATCTTGATCGAGCCGGTATCGTCGACGCCAAACGGACCGGCAGTGTAGACGAGCGTGAAACTCTGGTAGGATCCGGCTTCGACGGGACCGCTAGGATCAAGTGTCGCGCTGCCCATCAACTCGGGGCGGTAGTGCGAATAGGGCATTGAATCGTTTCCCCTTGCTGCGGCGGGCTTGGGTTATTCGCTGGCCGTGGCTCGCAAGGCTTCGGCGGCCTCGCTGCGCTGGCGCAGACCGGTGCGAACGAGAGCTGCAATGGTGAGGAAAGTTGCTCCCCAGAAGAACCACGTGATCCAGCTGCGGAACAGGATATCTGAGGCTCCATTCGACATCAGCATCGCTTGGCGGAAATTGTCTTCAAGCAACGGCCCGAGGATGTAGGCAATTAGGAATGGCGCCGCCGGGATATCGTTGCGCAGCATGAAATAGCCGAGCCAGCCCATGAGGAACATCACGACGATGTCGAACAGGTTGTTGTTGACCGCGTAGACGCCGAACACGCAGAGAATTAGCACGGAAGGCATCAAGATCGATTTCGGAACATCGACGATGTAACGGAACATCTTGATCGCGAGCCCGCCGATGACGAACAACAGCACCGAACTGATAATAAGGCCGAGGAACAGTGCGTAGATGATGTTGGCGTTGGCGACAAACATCATGGGACCGGGCTGCAGGCCGTGCACCATGAAGGCGCCGATTATTATCGCCGTCATGATGTCTCCTGGAATCCCAAGAGCAAGCAGGGGAATGAGCGTGGCGCCGGCAACGCCATTGTTTCCAGCTTCGCTAGCGGCGACACCCTCGATCTCGCCCTTGCCGAAGTTCTTCTTGTTGGGCGAGCGGCGGCGCGCTTCGCTGTAGGACAGGAACGCCGAGGGGGCTGCGCCAATGCCAGGGATGCTGCCCAGAAACACTCCGATGAAACTGCTACGCAAGATCGTGCGGAAACAGCGGCGGTATTCGGCGAACGTGACATGCTGCTCGCCCAGCGCACGGACTTTTTCTCTGTCGCTACTCGGCTTCCAGACGTAGGAGAGAAACTCGGGAATCGCGAACAGCCCGATCAGGACGACGATGAAGTGCAACCCGCCCATCAGGTTTGAATCGTTGAAGGTGAAGCGGTTCGTACCGTAAACCAAGTCGAGGCCGATGGTTGCCAGCAGCAGACCGAACACTGCTGCGATAATCCCCTTGATCAGACTGTCTCCCGATACGCCGGCAATGATCGTCAACGAGAACAGGATCAGGGTGAAGAACTCCGGCGGGCCGAAACTGAGGGCGAAGGATGCGAGCCAGCCAGCCAGCAAGATCAGCGAAAGATTGGAGATCATGTCGGCGGTGCAGGAGGCGTAGAGCGCCATTCCGAGCGCCTTTCCGGCCTGTCCCTTCTCTGCCATCGGGTAGCCGTCGAGAACGGTGGCGCTCGACGCAGGCGTGCCGGGGGTCTTGATGAGGATGGCAGGGATCGAACCGCCGAAGATGCCGCCCTTGTAGACCCCGAGCAGCAGCAGGATGCCGGTGATCGGCTGCATTGCGAAGGTAAACGGCAGCGTCAGCGCGACTGCCATCGTCGCTGACATGCCGGGGATTGCACCTGCAATCACGCCGATGGCGATGCCGCCAGCTAGCGCGAGAAAGCTTTCAAGATTTGCCACCAGCGGCCAGGCAGCGGCGATGTTGTCGAACACGTTCATGGCAGCGTGAAATACCTTCCTTGAGGCAGCGCCATTCCGGCGATATGGGTGAAGAAGGCGTAGAGCACCAAGGGCAGGATTATCGCCACGAGCAAGGCAGTTATGGGTCGCGGAGTCATGATTAGCGCACTGATCAATGCGAATGCGAGTCCGGAGGCCAGCACCAAACCGAGAACTGGGATTGCGAAGACTAGCCCTGTCATGATGGCTGCGGCGGCGGCAACTCTAACGATGGCGTAAATGGTTTCGTCGTGACCCAGATCGCCAACTTCTGCCTCCTGCGAGGAAATCACCGTCGGTCCAAAAACGCGGCTGACGATGAGGAGCGTGCCGGTGATGATTGCCCCCCAAGCGATGATGATCGGCCAGAAAGTTGGCGACAGGAACATCACGCGCACGTTGCTTGGCGATGAGACGAAGACCGGGATCGCATAGACCAGCAGGAAAACGCCGAAGGTCACGACACCGGCACCGAGCCAGACATCCTTGGAATGGAGCTTCATGCCGTTTTGGGCCACGCAAATGGAAATTGGGAACAGGCGTTTCGCAACCGCCCGGCAGTTGACATGAAGCGGCGGCCGGAATCTCCGGCCACCGCTTTCGCTACAGTTGAACCTTAGCCCTCAACCCGCATGCCGAGTTCGTCGACGAGCTTCTTGAAGACTTCATACTGGTTGTTGATGAAGGCGTCGGACGCCTCCGGGGTCATCATCTGGATCACCGAGCCACGAGCCTGCATATTCTTGAGGAACTCCTCGTCTTCTGTTGCTGCCTTGAGCCAGCCGCGCCACTTCTCCTTGACTTCGGCGGGAAGCCCCTTCGGACCCGCGATCCCCGACCATCCAACGAGCTGATGCAGGTTCGGTTTGCCGAGGTCGGCAGCCGTCGGCGCATCGAAGCCGGCGACCGGCTCCTTCGTCGTCACCATGAGCGGGCGCAACTGCTTGTTCACAACGAAGCTGGCCAGCGCCGATGTGTTCGTACAAATGAATGTCGCAGTGCCAGCAAGCACGGCCGTAGCCGCAGCCCCACCGCCTTTCAGTGGGATGTGGATCACGTCCGCGACGGGATCGGCGACACCGAATTCGCGGACGGCCATTGCGCCAGCGATATGCAGCAGCGATCCGACTCCGGACGAAGAGTAGCTGACGGTCTTGGGCGCCGCCTTGATCTTGGCGACCAAGTCATCCATCGACTTGATGTCGGAATCCTCTTTCACGGCGCAGGCGACAGGGTTGATCTCGTAGACGCCAACTTGGTCAAATTCATCGATCTTGTAGGGAAGTGTCGCCTTCATCGCCGGATTGACGGTGAGGGAACCGACGCGGGAAATCATCATCGTGTAGCCATCGGCGTCGGCATCGCGGACCGAGACCGTACCCGTGGCGCCACCGGCGCCCGTGCGGTTGACGACCAGAACCGGCTGAGGCACGATTTTGCCAAGCGGAACTGCCAGCGTGCGCCCCGAAATGTCGGTAGCGCCACCGGGACCATAGGCGATGACCAGCGTGATGGGCCGTTCTGGATATTCAGCGCGCGCGTCTGATACGACGAACGCAGACATGCCCGCGGCCAGTGTGGCCAGACCCAGCACCGCGGCACTCCGCAGTCTTCCTAGTTTCTCCATCATCGTTTCGTCTCCTCCTGTTCTGTGCTTTCTTGTAGTTGACTGCACTATTGCCCTTTCCGGCCCGGTGACAAGTCCATGTCGATATGGATCACGTCGCTTCGATAGAGTGCTTCGGCGATGTAGATGGCGTTGCCCTTCTTGTCGCAGATCGATCTGCGGACCCGGGCAACGGGATTGGCAAGCGGAATATCAAGCTGCTTGGCCGTTTCCGCATCGGCGACACCGATACTGATCGACTGACCCACCTTGAAAACATCGACGTTCTTCATCTTGGCGAGAACCGGTATGACGGTCGATTTCCGAAACATTTTCGGAGCGCGCAGGTAGACCTCGGCAGCAAGATAGAACTCGACAACGCAGAACGGCTCGTCGTTCCGGTAGTGCACGCGCTTGACATACTTGTAAGCGCCGACCGGACGGCCTTCGCTTTCTCGCACCTTGGGCATGCGGTCGGAAGCCTCCACCAGCATGACGCGCACGTCGAGCTTATCGAGCATGCCGACGAGCGAGACCCAGTCTGTCGGGAGATTGAGCCATCGCAGATCGCGCGGTAGGTATTGGACGACGGTGCCGACTCCCTGGCGGCGCAGTACGAGACCCTCTCCCTCCAGAAGACCGATGGCCTGACGCATGGTCTGGGCGGCAACGCCGAAGCGGTCTGCGAGCTGATGGATGGCCGGCATCTTTGTGCCGACCGGCCACGTGCCCATGTCGATTTCGTTGCGCAGCGACGAAGCGATCTGCGTGTAAAGCGGAATTGCGCTTCGTCTGAGGTTCGCCACGGTGAACATCCCTTGCACGACCACGTTCCCCAAAATAAAGTCATACATAAAAGTGGATGTCTAGTCATATTCGGTTCTATAATGCTTCCACCTCCTCGCGCCCTCACCTGATGCGCGCGTTCGTGAAGGACCCGGGACATGAACGACGGCATGCTCATCACGCGCATCGATGCGCTCGTCTATCGCTTCCCTGCCCCGCGTCCCGTTGCAACGTCGTTCGGCATCATGACCGACCGGCCGGCGGTCTTCGTTCGCCTGGAGAGCGATCGCGGCGCATTCGGTTGGGGCGAGATTTTCGCCAACTGGCCGGCAGCCGGGGCCGAGCATCGCGCCCATCTCCTCATGCGCGACGTCGCCGATCTCGTTCTCGGGGTGCGGTTCGACAATCCTGGTGATCTGTTCCATAAACTGGAGCGCGAGACGCATATCCGCGCCGTGCAGTGCGGCGAACCCGGCCCCTTCCGGCAGGTGACGGCGGGGTTAGATATCGCGCTGTGGGACTTGTTCGCGCGCAGCCAAGGCATTCCGCTCAATCGTTTCATCGATCCGGCCGCCGCGCCATCCGTGCCGGTTTACGCAAGCGGCATTCACGTGCGCGATGGCGAAGAGTTGATTTGCGCGGCGCGCGGCACCGGGATCGCACGGTTCAAAGTGAAGATCGGTTTCGAACTCGAGTCCGATCTTTCGAAGGTGCTGGCTCTAGCGGCTGGCCTTGATCCGGGCGAACAGCTATTCACGGACGCTAATCAGGCCTGGAATCTCGACACGGCACTGTCGTTCGTGCGCCGTGCCGACGGCGCGGGAGTGGGCTGGCTGGAGGAGCCGCTGCCGGTCGATGCGCCCGAGGAGGATTGGCAGGCGCTATCGCGAGCCAGCAGCATTCCTCTTGCTGGCGGAGAGAACATTGCCGGCACCAGCGACTTCACCAAGGCCATCGAGGGGGGCGTGTTGGCGATCCTGCAGCCCGACGTCGCCAAGTGGGGCGGGATTACGGGCTGCCTTTCCGTTGCCCGCAAAGCCATGGAAGCGGGCCGCCGGTATTGCCCGCACTTCCTCGGCGGCGGCATCGGGCTCATTGCTTCGGCGCACCTGCTGGCGGCGGCCGGCGGCGGCGGGTTGCTGGAAATCGATGTCAATGCCAATCCGCTGCGCGACGTCATCGCCGAAGGCGGATCGGCGATGCGCGACGGCCAGTGGTGGCTGACGGAGGCGGCCGGCCTCGGGGTCGAGGAACTGCCGCGCGAACTCGCGCCCTATCAGACGCTCGCTGTGTCGCGGGCCATCTAGTCCAAAGGATCGAAAGCGAATGGAACCCTGCCGCAGGAGACTCGCATCATGAGGCTCTGGCCTGAAGAAAAAGCGATGCTGGCCGGTGAACTTGGCTCCGCGCGCAAATGGGCCCTCGAACACCAGTTGCAGGTCGGGCGGATGTTCGACGCCGCTGACATGGTGCCGGTTTCCCAAGCCCACATGATGGCCGACCCGGAGTCGCTTGGCGAGGCGGGCGTTGCGTTGTTCGAACGCTTCGCAGAACTTCCAGAACGCGACCGCCGCGTCTCGATACCCATGATCACGGACCCGCGCGGCGTCGACCTCACCTTCTACGACCCGCTGGGCCAGACCGAGGAGATGGCCGAACTGGAACGCCGGTTCATTGCCGCCTGTACCTCGCTTGGTATTCTTCTAACCGATACCTGCATCAACTATCAGACGATCATGCCGCCCGTTCTCGGCGAGCATGTCGCCTACGGCGATACTGGTGTCGTCATCTACTGCAACAGCGTCTGCGGGGCGCGGTCGAATTTCGAGGGCGGTCCGTCGGCTCTGGCCGCCGGCCTGACGGGGCGCACGCCGCGCTACGGGCTGCACCTCGACAGGCATCGCCGCGCGACACGCCGCTTCACGGTGCGCCAGCAGCCCATGGGGCTGACCGATTGGGGCGTACTGGGCGCAGTCATCGGGCGCGCGGCCGGATCCTATTGGGCAATTCCGGTGATCGAGGGCATCGAAGCGGTGCCGACCTCGGACGAGATCAAGCACTTTGGGGCGGCGATGGCGAGCTACGGCTCGACGCCGCTGTTCCATATCGTCGGAATCACGCCGGAGTGCCATGTGCTCGACGATGTTGGCGGCGATCTGTTGAAGGCAGAGGAAGTGACGCCAGCCGCCATCGATGCGTTGCGCCGCCCCTTTGGCGCCAAGGGCGAGAAGGTCGACGTCGTCGTCTTTGCCGCCCCGCAGCTTTCAATCGTCGAAATGCAACAGGTTGCCGAACTGTGCAGAGGCAAGTTTATCCACGACGGCACCTCGCTGCTCGTCTGCACATCGCCGAGTGTCTATGCCGACGCGCGGCGAATGGGGCTCAATGAAGCGATCGAGGCGTTCGGCGGAAAGGTCCTGCAGGGGACGTGCTTCTATCAGCAATACGCCCGCGAGATCGGAGAAGCCAACGGCTGGAAACGGCTTTTGTCCAACTCGGCGAAGATCGTCAACATTCTTGGCGGATACGGTTACGCGCCGGCGCTCGCATCAATGGAAGAGTGCATCGCATCGGCAATTAAAGGAGAGGTCGTGTGATGAAGAAGGCATTGAAGTGTCACGTCGGCATCGGTGCAGATGTTGTGGGAGAGGCGCTCGTTGCCGACGATAATTTCTCCGCGCGTTACGACCTCGACCGCATCAAGGGCGTGTTCTCGCGGCCGACGCATGCGCTGGCGGGACAGTCCTACCGGGACAAGATCCTGGTGTTCAACACAGCGAAGGGCGGCGTCGCCTCCGCCTGGATGCTGCACGAGATGACATCGCGGGGCATCGCGCCGAAGGCGATCCTTTTCAACGCCGCCAACACCATCCTTGCGCAGGGCGCGGCACTTGCCGGCTTGGCCATGTGCGACCGTTTCGAAGACGGCGACGTCACAACACTCATCAAGACGGGTGACGTCGTATCCGTGCATCCCCGGGAGGGTCGCGTCTTTGTCGAAACAGCGGGAGACTGAATTGCACCGGCGCGGCGAGACATTGGATGTGACGGTCTGGAGGGGCAACGCCAACGGCGGCGGCTTCCATGCCTACAGGGTTCCCTCCCAGGAAAGCCAAACAGTGCTCGATGTCGTGACCTGGATCCAGCAGAACGCGGAACCGACACTGACCTACCGCTTCGCGTGCCGCGTCGGCATGTGCGGATCGTGCGCGATGATGGTTAACGGCGAGCCGCGCTGGACCTGCCGCACGCACGTCAGAAAGGTCATCGGCGACAAGCCACTTGAGATCGCACCCTTGCGCAATCTGCCGGTAATCAAGGATCTCGCCGCCGACATGGCCGAATTCTTCGACAAGTGGACGGCGGCCGTTGGACAGTTCCAGCCTTCGCAGTCACGCGACGATGCGATGGCTGCAATCTCTCCGGACGATCCCAAGCGCGCGGCTGCGAACGCCGCGATCGAGTGCATCAACTGCGCGGTCTGCTATGCGGCCTGCGATACGGTAGCCGCCAATCCCGACTACCTCGGACCAGCCGCGCTCAACCGGGCATGGACACTGCAGAACGACGTTCGCGACGATGCCTTCGCCAAGCGGCTTGGTGCGGTCAGCGCCGGCGGCGGCTGCTTCAACTGCCACTCCCATCAAAGCTGCATGAAGTACTGTCCCAACGAACTCAATCCGACGGCTTCGATAGCCGGATTGAAACGGCTCTCCGCGCTGTCGTTCCTGACGGGAGGCAAATCGCGATGATCGGACTGCGCTTATACCTTGCCCAGCGGATCAGTGCGCTCGTCATGGCGCCCCTGGTCATCGGCCATATCGCGGTGATGATCTATGCCGTGCAGAACGGGCTGTCGGCTGCCGAGATTCTTTCGCGGACGCAGGGCAGCCTATGGTGGGGCGGCTTCTACGGGCTGTTCGTCGCGGCCGTGGCGGTCCATGCCGCGATTGGCCTGCGCTCCATCATCCACGAAACCTTTGGAACGCATGCGCGCTGGCTCGACCCGCTGACCTGGGCAATCGGCCTGGGGCTATTCCTGCTCGGGGGCCGCGCCGTCGCGGCTGTGGTGTTGTAATGTCCGGCTCCCACCGTCGCGATGGTCTGCGCATCGCCTCCATGGTCCATCGCATATCCGGACTGGCACTCGCACTTTTCCTGCCGCTGCACTTCTACGTGCTGGGGCTGGCGCTGAATGGTGCAGCCGAACTCGACACGTTCCTGCGTTGGACCGATAATCCACTCGTGAAAATCGCCGAAACCGGGCTGGTCGGGTTGTTATCCCTGCATCTGTTCGGCGGCTTGCGTCTACTGGCGCTGGAGTTCCTGCCGTGGTCGCCGCGCCAGAAGCTTTATGCGGCGCTTGCTGCATCCGCCTCGGTTTTCGTTTCTCTCGGTTTCTTTCTCAGCGCGGTGTGAACCAGATGCTCGAACGCCACGATACCGACATCCTTATTATCGGCGCAGGCGGCGCCGGTCTGTTTGCGGCACTGCATGCCCAGAAGGCCGCGCCCGACCTTAAGGTCACCATCGCGGTGAAGGGCCTGCTTGGCAAATGTGGCTGCACGCGCATGGTGCAGGGCGGCTACAACGTCGCGCTGGGCAAGGGCGACTCTGTCGAGCGCCACTTCATGGACACCATCATCGGCGGCAAGTGGCTGCCGCATCAGGCGATGGCGTGGAAGCTTTGCGAGACGGCGGTCGTGCGCATTCGCGAACTCGAGAACGAAATAGGCTGCTTCTTCGACCGGATGCCCGACGGAACGCTGCACCAGAAGGCGTTCGCCGGCCAGACCTTCGACCGAACCGTTCACAAGGGCGACCTCACCGGCATTGAAATCATCAGCCGGTTGATGGAGCAGGTGCTGGCGCGGCCCGTGGAGCGGATGGAAGAACATCGCGCGCTGGCTCTGATCAAATCGACGTCCGGTGACGAGATAGCGGGCGTACTTTTCGTCGACATGCGCCGCGGCGTGTTCCGCTTCGTGCGCGCCAACACCGTGCTCCTTGGGACCGGCGGCGGGCCGACGATGTACCGCTACCACACGCCGTCGGGCGACAAGTCGATGGACGGTCTCGCCATGGCGTTCCGCCACGGCCTGCCTCTGCGCGACATGGAGATGGTGCAGTTCCACCCGACCGGGCTGCTCGGCGGCGCCAATACGCGGATGACCGGCACCGTTCTTGAAGAGGGACTGCGCGGGGCGGGCGGGCATCTGCTCGATGGCCAGGGCCGCCGCTTCATGTTCGACTACGCGGAAGCCGGCGAGCGGGCGACGCGCGACATCGTCAGCCGCGCCATCTATGATGAAATGCGCAAGGGCAACACCACTCCCAACGGCGGCGTATATATTTCCATGGGCCACCTTGGCCCCGACAGCGTCGCTCAGCGCTTCAAGGGCATGGTCAAGCGTTGCGCCGACTGCGGTTTCGATCTGGCAGGCGGCCGCGTCGAGGTCGTGCCGACCGCTCATTATCTGATGGGCGGGCTGATCTGCGATCCGGACACGCGCACCGAACTTCCCGGGCTGTACGTTGCCGGCGAGGATGCCGGCGGCGCGCACGGCTCCAACCGGCTCGGCGGCAACGGCGTTGCCAACTCCACCGTCTATGGCGGCGTTGCAGGCGACATCATGGCCGGCGACATCACCTCGCGCGGGGACCACTCGCTCGGTCGCTTGCGGGAACCCAATGAAGCTGCGATCGCCGCGGAGATCGCCAGAGCGCGCCAGCCGTTCGAGAGGCAAGGCGGCAACGTGCACGAACTGCGGCTCAAGCTGATGGACCTGATGTGGGACGATGTCGGCGTATTGCGGACCGGCAAGAGCCTCAACCGGGCACTGCAAGGCTTGACCGACCTTCGCGCCGAACTTGCCGAAACCGGACTGCCGAGCGACGACATGGTCTTCAACATCACCTGGCACGACTGGATGAACCTCGAAAGCCTGATCGACATGTCCGAAGTCATCGCGGGCGCTGCTTTATGGCGCGATAATTCGCGCGGCGCGCATTACCGTGAGGACTTCCCCGACCAGGGTGAACTGGAGACATCCTATTTCACCGTCGCCCGCCAGGATGCAGACGGAAAACTTTCGGTGACGCGCGAACCTGTGGAGTTCACCATCGTGAAACCCGGCGAAACGCTGCTTGCCGGCGAGGAGGAAACCCTCGTGGCGGCACCTGCGTGAGGAGACCCAGCATGATCCCTATCGGCCTCATCCAATCGACCGCCGTGACGCTCATGGACAAGGCGGCTATCGAGATCCCGGACGACTATCTGGGCGGCCTAAGGCAAGCCGCCGCCGTAGAGGATGGCGACCTTTCATCTTTCGTGCTGCAGGCGATGCTTGAGAATTACGAGGCGGCCAAGGAGGACCGCCGCGCCATGTGCGGGGATACCGGCTGCCCGCGCTGGTACGTGAAGATGGCCAACGAAGCCACGGTAGAAGGCGGCCCGGTTGCCCTCGAGGCAGCATTGCGACGGGCAACCGCCGAGGCCACCAACGGCGTGCCGCTGCGCCCCAACCGAGTCCATCCCCTGTGGCGCACCGATCACGACAACAACGTCGGGATCAACGCGCCTGAAATTGAGTTCGCATTCGAGCCGGACGGCGACTGGATCGATCTCACAACCGTGCACAAGGGGGGTCTGTTCGGCACCGACTACCGCATGCTGTTTCCCTCCGACGGCATCGAGGGCATCAAGCGCTTCTACCTCGACTCGCTGGTCGCATTCGGAAAGCGTGGGCTCTCATGCCAGCCGGCCATCATCGGCATCGGGCTTGGCGGGTCGAAGGACACGTGCATGGTGCTCGGCAAACGCGCGGCGTGCCTCAGGACCGTCGGCGACCGCAATCCCGATCCCGGTATCGCCAAGCTGGAAGAAGAGTTCAAGGACCTCGGCAACTCGATCGGCATGGGCGCCATGGGCTTTGTCGGCAAATCGATGGTGATCGACTGCCACATCGAGGTCGGCTACTGCCATACCGGCGGCATGCAGATGAGCGTGCATGCATTCTGCCTTTCATCGCGGCGCGCCTGCGCGCGAATTCACAGCGACGGTCGTGTCGAATACCGTACCGATCCCAATTGGTTCACCCCTTATCAGCGCCGGGAGACAGTTGAATGGCCAGCCACCCAGCCTTCAAGAAAGTCCGCCTGAAAACCGAGCCAAGCGCGGATGACCTGCGCGCGCTTTCCATCGGCGACGTCGTCTATCTCGACGGCACGGTCTACACCGCGCGAGAGGGAGTCTATAAGCGCGTCATCGAGGAAGGCCATCCGCTGCCGCTCGACCTGCCCGCCGAGAGCGGCGCCAACTTTCATTGTTCGCCGGCTGCAACAATTCGCCCCGACGGTTCCTTCAACATTGGTGCGGTGACGGCGACCGCCTCCTTCCGCTTTTCCAAGTGGATCGGCGAGTGGCTGGATAAGTCCGGGGCGAAACTGATACTCGGTAAGGGCGGTATGAGTTCGGCCGACTACAAAAAGCACTTCGTACCGCACGGCGCCATCTATCTGACAACCGTGGGCTACGGCACCGGCGCGCTTCTCGGGCGCGGCGTCAGCGGCGTCAAGAGCGTGCATTGGCGCGACGAATTGGGTCTGGCGCAGGCGATGTGGGTTATCGGCGTAGAAAATTTCGGCCCGTTCATCGTCGAGAGCGACCTTGACGGCAACAGCCTGTTCGAGCGCGAGAACGCCAAGATCGCGGCTGGACTTGCAAAGGTTTACGAAGGCACCAGGCCCGCCGTCCTCAAGCGATACGGGGAAACCGACGACCGCAGCGACGAAGTGATCTGAGCCGGCGTTCCATGCGAAGCGCAGTATGAGGTTGACAGGAACCGGTGATGGACAGGGCGATCTGGGCAATCTTCTACGATCTTGGCGCAGCTGACCGCGACGTCTATCTTCGCTGGTTCCATGACGTGCATATCCCCGAGAAACTGGCACGGCCGGGTTATGTGTCTGCCGGGCACTACGCAATCGTCGGCGCCGACGGCAGACCGGGTTCGACGACCGGTTCGCAGGCCGCCGGCGCAGCAGGCTATGTGGCGCTGTTTGGAGGAGAGGACACGAGCGTTTTCCTCAACCCCAGCCCGGCCCAGATCAAGCCGCGTCAGACTGAAGAGACGCGCTCCATGATGGGGCGGCGCATCGGTTCGCGCAGTTTCATCGCTGCACAGGAATGGCTCGCCGCAACCACGGCTGCGCGCGTGGAACGCGCTGACGGCGCAATCGTGCTGTCGTGCTGCGATACGCCGGGACAAGACGAAGATTTCGGGGCATGGTGCGTGCAGGACCTGAGGCCGGCGCTCCAGGAACATCCCGGATTCCGCTTCGTCGGCAAGCTTCTCACGACAACGGGACCAATGAAGCACGCGACCTTTGCAGGCTTCGAGTCGATCGATGACGCGCTCGGGTTCGCCGCAAACCCGCCCAAGACCGAATGGGCCGAACGCATCGCGAAGTCCCAAGCACCGATTCCAGGTTCGCCGCTTGTCGCGCGTCGAATCTGGCCCGCCTGATCGTCACCCCACGAGGTCGTTTCATGATGAAGTTTTTCTACGCCCCTGGTACATGCGCCCTTGCCTCCCACATCGCCCTTGAAGACGTCGACGCGACCTACGAAGCCGTGCGGCTGAACTTCTCCGCCGGCGAACAACTGAAACCGGAGTTCCTCGCCATCAACTCGAAGGGAAGGGTTCCTGCCCTCGTCACCGCCCAGGGCATCCTGACGGAGACGCCCGCGATACTCGCCTACATCGCACAGACACACCCCCAAGCCGGACTGGCGCCAACAGACCCGTTCGCTTTTGCCGAGGTGCAGGCCTTCAACGCCTACATCTGTGCCACGGTCCATGTCGCACACGCCCACAAGATGCGCGGCAATCGATGGGTCGACGAGTCTTCCTCCATCGAAGACATGAAGCGCAAGGTGCCTGAAACTCTCGGTGCCGCATTCGATCTCATTGAGAACGGCATGCTGCGGGACGACTGGGTGATGGGCGATACCTACACCATCTGCGATCCCTATCTGTTCATGGCGTCGCGCTGGCTCGACAGCGACGGAGTGCCGGCCGACCGGCATCCGCGCGTACGAGCCCACATGGCGCGAATGGCGCAGCGCCCGGCCGTACAGGCAGCGATGGCGCAACAGGTCGTCAACTGACCGGACAACCGGCAGCTCAGATAAGCGCTGTCGAACCACGTTGCAGCACTTCGACAGGCAGGCGCTCGTCGGGGCGGGTATGGCCAGACGGCCACTCGAGCAATTCGATCAGGATTTCGGCGCCGCGACGTCCGATCCTGCGGGCCGGAATGCGCACTGTCGTCAAGCCTGGTTCAACGGCCGAGGAGCCGCGGAAGTCGCCAATTCCGATAACTGAGAGCTGGTCGGGAATCCGGATGCCAAGCGACATCGCAGCAAACAGCACGCCGAGCGCGATGACGTCGTTGCCCGAGAAAATCGCCGTTGGCCTCGGCGTCGCGGTCAGCGCCTTTAGGGCCAGCTCCTTTGCGGCCTGAACGTCATAGGGGCTGACGACGCGGCGGTTGCGGGGAACCTCGACGCCAGCGGTGGCCATTGCCGCCAGCGCGCCTGAGCGGCGGTCTGCGGCGCGATCGTTCCCGCGCAATTCCGCAAACAGGAAAAGGATGTCGCGATGGCCAAGTTCGAGGAGGTGCTCTGTTGCGACACGACCGACCTCGCGGTTGTCGACCCCGATGCACGGCAACGACTGGCGATCACGGTAGTTCCACAGCATGACCGCTGGAATGTCGCGCTTATCGAGGATCTCAAAGGTCTGCTCTTCATGCTTCAGTCCGACGATCGCCAGCGCATCGACCCGATGTTCAAGCAGCGATTCAACGAGCACGCCCTCACGCGCAAGATCGTAGCCGTGCGCCGCGATCAGCATCGTGCGCGAGTGGCGGAACAGGGATGTTGAGAAGGCTTGTGCAAGCTCGGCGAAAATCGCGTTGTCGATGGTCGGGACGATCAGGCCGATGGTGCCGCTGGCACCGCGATTGAGGCTGCGGGCCGCGCCGTTGGGAACATAGTCGAGTTCTTCGATCGCCGCTTCGATGCGCTTTCGCGTCTCGTAGCGGACAACTTCGGGCGAGTTGAAATAGCGCGACACGGTGGCTGGCGAAACGCTCGCATGCTTTGCGACGTCGACGATCCCGGGGATGCATTTGCGAAACAGGCGGCGCGCCATGCAAGATCCTCCGAATAGACACGAACTCTATATTTTCCAATCATCAATGAAAACGTTTGCAGAGGCGTTTTCATTAGCTAGCACTATGGAATAGGCTGGCGCCGGATGTCACGTCGACGTCCAAAAAAAAATGAGCGCCGCCAGGAAACGTTTCTAAGGCGACTTATACGTCATGGAGTTCTTGTATCACTTCGGTCCGGTGTTCACGCTGTCGTCGATGGCCATTCTGTGCGCAGGCACGATAGGCGGTCTGCTTCTCGGCGCGACCCCCGGACTTTCGCCGACCATGGCGGTGGCGCTGCTCATTCCCTTCACGTTCCATATGGACCCCGCGCAGGGCCTGATGCTGCTTGGTGCGGCTTATACCGCAACGGTGGCTGGCGGTGCGGTCAGCGCCATTCTGCTGAAGATCCCGGGAGCGCCCGCCAATATCGCGACGGCGCTCGACGGCTACGCCATGGCGCGCAAAGGCGAGGGTGCGAAGGCGCTGCAGCTCTGCTTCATCTCGTCATTCATCGGCGGCGTCCTTGGCGTTCTTGTCCTCATCTTTCTGACGCCCGTTCTCGCGCAATGGGCCCTGAGCTTCGGCCCGTCCCACCTGTTCTGGATCGCGATACTTGGGGTCACGATCATCGGCTCGCTCGATTCCAAATCGGTCGTAAAGGGACTGTTGGCGGGATGCATCGGACTTTGGATTGCGATGATTGGATACGACTCGATACAGGGCGTCGAGCGCTTCATTTTTTCCGAGCACCTCGAGGGCGGGGTCCATATCATCGCCGCGCTGATCGGCCTGTTCGCGATCCCACAGGTGATCGAGATGCTTGAGGGCGGACGGCACAAGCGCACGTTCGAGATGGTCGAGGTCAAGCCGCACAGCGTCTGGAAATCCGTCGGCATCACACTGGGTCATCCGCGCGCGTTGACGATCGGCGGCATCGTCGGCGTCATCATCGGACTCATTCCAGGGGCGGGGGGGCAGATCGCCGGGCTCGTGTCCTACGATCAGGCGCGGCGCTTCTCACCTGACAGGGAAAAGTTTGGGAGCGGACAGGCCGAAGGAGTAATCGCCGCGGAGACGGCGAACAACGCCATGGTCGGACCGTCCCTGGTTCCCCTGCTCACGCTGTCCGTTCCAGGCAGCCCGACGGCAGCGGTGCTTCTCGGCGGCCTCCTCATTCACGGCATCTTTCCGGGCCCCAACCTGTTTGTCCAACACCCCGACGTCGCCTGGGCGTTTATTAACTCCCTGCTCGTCGGTCAATTCCTGATGATGATCTTCGGGCTCTACATTGCCGGGCTTGCAGCCCACGTCGTGCGCATTCCCCCCGCGATCCTGGCGAGCGGCATCCTGGTGCTTGCCGTGTTCGGGGCCTACTCAGTGCAAAACTCGCAGTCCGACGTCGTCGTTATGCTGGCGCTCGGGATCGGAATGTACTTCCTGCAGCAATACGGCTTCAGCCCGGCTCCGCTGGTGCTCGGCGTAATCCTGGGACCGATCGCCGAGTCGAACTACGTGCAGGGGCGCATCATCGCCCAGGCTGGCGATGGGATGTTCTCCTACTTCTGCCTCGGCACGATGAACCTCGTGCTGATCTCGCTCGTCGTGTTGTCGATTTTCTACTCGGTCGCTACCGAGATCCGGATGCGTCGGCTCGACTCACTTGGGGAGATCGCCACATGAGTGAAAACGTCGCCGGACGCCTGCAGCAGACCATCGCCGCCGCCATCATCCTGGCACTCGGCCTGTGGGTCGCTTTTGTCAGTTTCAGCGTGTCGGACCCACAGCCCTATCTGTTCCCGCAGCTGATCTCGGTCGCAATGGTCGGCCTTGCGGCGCTGGCGCTTGTTCGTGCCGCGCGCGGGGCGAACCGGACCGGCGCTGGGATGAGCCTTCATCAATTGCGAATGATCGCGCCGGCGATCGCCCTGATGCTCGCCTACGTCTTGATTGCGATTCCCACCCTGGGCTTCTACACCGCCGCCACCCTCGCCTTCTTCACGCTCTACACGCTTTTTGACCCAAGTTCGCATCAAAAACCTTCAACCTGGCTGGTACGCATCGCGGTGACGGTAGGATTCATGGCGCTCATCTACGTCGTCTTCGCAATGGGTCTTCGCGTGCAGACCCCGCGAGGACTGTTCATTTAAACGGGGCGCAGATCCCGGTAAGTTTCTTAAATCCAAACAATCGAAGAAGGATACGACACAATGAAACGCTTGATTCTAGGAATGGCTGCCTTGACGACGGTCGCCCTGGCAGGGCCCACGGTTGCAGCCGACTATCCTGACCGCCCGGTCAGCGTGATGGTCGCCTACAGCCCGGGTGGCGCTACCGACTTCCAGGCCCGCATCGTGACGATGATGGCAGGCGATGAGAAGTATCTCGGGCAACCAATCGTCATCGTCAACAAGCCGGGCGCGGGCGGCAAGGTCGGCTGGAGCGCGTTTGCAACCAGCGGCGGCACGGACGGCTATGAACTGGCCGCCTACAACATCCCCCACTTCATCGCCCAGTCAATCAAGTTCAAGACCAAGTACACGATCGACAATCTGGAGCCGATCGCCAACTGGGGCGCCGATCCAGCAGTGCTGGTCGTCGGCAAGGACAGCCCGTTCAACACAGTCGGCGATCTCGTCACCTACGCCAAGGAGAACCCTGGCAAGGTGACCGTATCCGGTGCCGGCCTCTTTGTCGGCCACCATATCGCCTACCTGCAAATGGAAAAAGCGACCGGGGTCAAGCTGGCCTATGTACCGCACAAGGGCGGTGCTCCGGCGTTGAAGTCGGTGATCGGCGGCCAAGTGATGGCCGGCGTCAACAATTTATCCGACGCCTTCCGCAGCCAGGACTCGCTGAAGATACTCGCGATCGCGGATAATGAACGAAACACTGAGTTCCTTCCCGACGTCCCAACGTTCAAGGAAGCCGGCTTCGATGTCGACGACTCATCGGTGAACTTCCGCGGCCTGATGGTCCGCAAGGGCACGCCGCCGGACGTCATCGAAAAGCTTGCCAAGGCCGTGCCTGAAATGTTCAAGGACCCCAAGGTCGCAAAGCAGATGAAGGCCGGCGGCTCACCGCTCAAGATCATGAACCGTGAAGAAGTGCAGGCCATGTGGCAGCGGCGCGAGGATTACCTCAAGGAGCTTCTGAAGGATCTCTGAATCGCGGCGCGTCGTCGCCAGCCACAACTACAAGAGAAAAATATCGACCCCGGAAGCCATCTGCTTCCGGGGCTTTTTTACCGCTGTAGCTTCCCCTTCACAGTCCCAGATCGCTGAGTTCGGGATGCTCGTCCGGGCGGCGGCCTTGCGGCCAGAAGAACTTGCGTTCGCTTTCTTTCATGGCAACGTCGTTGATGGACGCGATACGCCGGCGCATCAGCCCCGCTTCATCAAACTCCCAATTCTCGTTGCCGTAAGCACGATACCAGTTTCCGGCATCGTCGCGCCACTCATAGCAGAAGCGCACCGCGATGCGATTGTCCTGGCAGGCCCAGATCTCCTTGATCAGTCGGTAATCCAGTTCGCGCGCCCATTTGCGTTTCAGAAAAGCGCGCACCTCGTCGCGGCCGTGCAGGAATTCGGCCCGGTTCCGCCAAACGGTATCCTCGGTGTAGGCGAGCGCCACGGCATCCGGGTCACGCGTGTTCCAGGCATCTTCCGCCTTGCGTACCTTCACCTTGGCGGTCTCGAGCGTGAACGGTGGAAACGGCGGGCGTGACATGTCCGGGTGCTTTCGAAGCCAATGTTTGAAGCCAGCAGGTTTGAAGAGAACAGGTTCGAAGGCCCGCAGGAGGATCGCCGGGCCTTCGAACTTCGCCGTCCCGCTACCACGATTTGTAGGGGAGGAACTTGCCGGACATCTTCACTTCGATGCGGTCGCCTTTGGGATCGGGGATCTTGTCGACGTACATCTCAAAGTCGATGGCGCTCATGATACCGTCGCCGCCCTTTTCCTGGATTAGTTCCTTCAGTGTATGGCCGTAGACTCCGACGATCTCATAGAGGCGATAGATGCACGGATCGGTCGGCACGGCCTGATCGAATATCTTGGTTGGGAATTCGGCCAGCACCGGGCCGGCTTCCTGTGGCAGCCCGAGATAGGTGACGATTCTGTCCGCCTTGTCGCGCGGCATCGAGTTCATGCCGAGGCAGGCGGAGGTGACGAAGACTTCCGACATGCCCGCGGCATCAGCGATGCTCGCCCAGGTGATGCCGGTCTGCTTCTTCTTCGACAGGATCATTTCGGTGACTTCGACTTTGTCCATGATGGCTCCTTTATGGTTTTTACCTGATGGTGTCAGCTTGCGACCGATACGAGTTGCGGACGGCTCGCGGGTCGCCGCTCCTGTTCGTCGGGGTCCTCTGCGCCAGGGCGCACGGTGACCGGCGGCTCGCCGCCATGATCGCGCACGCCGGACAGCTGTTTCGAACGTCGCGCGAGGAACTCGACGAGATGATTGCGGATTTTGTAGTAGGCCGGCTGGTGGATGATCTCGGCGCGTTCGCGCGGGCGCGGGATGTCGATGACGACGCTTTCGGCGACACGGGCGAACGGACCATTCGTCATCAACAAAATCCGGTCGGCAAGCAGGATCGCTTCGTCGACGTCGTGGGTGATCATGAACACGGTCTGTTCGGAGCCCGACCAGATGCGTGTCAGTTCGTCCTGGATCGTGCCGCGCGTCAGCGCATCGAGTGCACCGAAGGGTTCATCAAGCAGGAGCAGCTCCGGCCGGATGGCAAACGCCCTGGCAATCGACACGCGCTGGCGCATTCCGCCTGATAGCTGGGCCGGCTTGCGGTGTTCGGCCCCGCCCGTCAATCCAACCATCTCCAGGTACTTCTGCGAGTGCTCGAAAACCTGGGCGCGAGACCAGTCGGGATGCCTTGCCCGCACCCCGAACGTTACATTCTTCAAAGCCGACAACCACGGCAGCAGGGAATAGTTCTGGAAGACGACGCCGCGCTCAAGGCTTGGCCCGGAGATTTCCTTGCCGCCCATGATGACGCCGCCGTCGGTTGGCGTATCGAGGCCGGCGAGGATGTTCATGATCGTCGACTTGCCGCAGCCCGAGTGCCCGATGATGCAGACGAATTCTCCCTTCTCGATTGAGAAGTTCGCGTTTTCAAATACCGTCAGCGGTTCACCGCCGTTCGCACCGGGAAAGCGCTTCGACAGGCCGGATATCTGGATGAATGGCTTCGTCACAATGTGCCTCTTTCCGTTTTCGAAGAGTTCTTATTCCTGGAACTGAACGGCGCGCTGGATGTAGGCAAACACCGTATCGAGCATCATGCCGACGATGCCGATCATCAGAATTGAGAAGATCACGCTGGTGAGATCGAGGTTGTTCCACTCATTCCAGACGTAGTAGCCAATGCCCGTACCGCCCACGAGCATCTCGGCGGCGACGATCACCAGCCAGGCGATACCGATCGAGATGCGCATACCTGTCAGGATCGTCGGCGCCGCGGCGGGCAGAATGACGAGGAAGGCTGTTTTCAGCTGGCCAAGTTCGTGGGTCTTGGCGACGTTGACCCAGTCCTTGCGCACATTCGCCACGCCGAACGCCGTGTTGATCAACATCGGCCAGATCGAGCAGATGAAGATGACGAAGATGGCGGAGGCCTGACTGTCCTTGATGACGAACAGCGCCAGCGGCATCCAGGCCAGCGGTGATATCGGCCGAAGCACCTGAATGAACGGATCGAGCGCCTTGTAGGCAATCGGCGACATGCCGATCAGGAAGCCGATGGGAATGGCGATGAGGGCGGCCAGGAAGTAGCCCGACAGCACCCGGTACAGGGAGTAGGCAAGCTGGATGCCGATACCCTTGTCGTTCGGCCCATTGTCGTAGAACGGATTCGACAGCTCCTTCACCGCCTTTTCGATGACCTGCGACGGCGGCGGTACGCGTGCCTGTTCGCCACCGCCCCCGGTCAGCATTTCGTATTCGGTGAGTTCGCCTGCGGATTTCACCGCAGGCGTTGCCAGTTCCCAGATGCCGAGCATCGCCACCAGCAACGCGATCGACAGCAGGAACGCTTTCGTATTGTCCGACAGCGCGATCCCGTTCATGAGGCCCGCCCGATCGCAAAGCTCTTGGCGTATTCTTCGGCCTTATCGGGGTCGAAGACTTTTCCCATGATCGTGTAGCTTTCGTAGGTCTTATCCGGCACGGGCATGCCGAGATCCTTCATGACCTTCGCGCAGTCGCCGGTGAGATAAACCTTTTCGGCAATGCCCTTGTAATCGATATCGCCCTCGACATAGCCCCAGCGCTTCATCTGGGTCAGGATCCAGACGCCCATCGAATGCCAGGGGAAGGGATCGAAATCGATGCGGTCGGGCACGTTCTTCACGTTGCCGAGGCCGTCGGCATACTTGCCGGTCAGCACCTGCTCGATCACCGGCACCGGCTGGTTGAGATAGTTGGCCGGCGCGATGGCCTTGGCGATATCCTTGCGGTTCTCCTGCTTGTGGGCGAACTGCGTTCCATCGACGAGAGCTTTGAGGAGCGCGCCGTAGGTGTTGGGCAGGGTGTCGGCGAATTCCTTCGAGCAGGCGAAGGCGCAGCAGGGGTGACCTTCCCAGATCTCCTTCGTCAGGATGTGAATGAAGCCGATCTTCTCCCAGACGGCGCGCTGGTTGAACGGGTCTGGAGAGAGATAGCCATCGAGGTTGCCTGCGCGCAGGTTGGCGACCATCTCGGGTGGAGGTACGACACGGATCTGGATGTCCCTGTCGGGGTCGAGTCCGGCTTCGGCGACGTAGTAGCGCAGAAGGAAGTTGTGCATCGAGTATTCGAAGGGCACGCCGAATTTAAAGCCCTTCCACATCTTAGGGTCGTTCTTGTCCTTGTGATCGTTGTGAAGAACAATGGCCTGTCCGTTGATGTTCTCCACCGCCGGCATCAAGAACGGCACTTCGGTCGAACCGGCGCCCATGGTGATGGCGAGCGGCATCGGCGTCAGCATGTGGGAGGCGTCGTATTCCTTGTTGAGCGACTTATCGCGGGCAACCGCCCAGCCGGCCGTCTTGATGACATCGACGTCGAGGCCGTACTTCTCATAGAAGCCGAGCGGCTTCGCCATGATGATCGGCGTCGCGCAGGTGATCGGCACGAAGCCGACTTTCAGCTTCGTTTTTTCTGGCGGTCCGAGCTTGTCGAGGATGGCGGCTTTTGCCTGCTCCATCGGGAATACCGAACCGATGACGCCCGCCAGTGTCGACGCCCCGAGCATGGAAGCAAAGCTGCGCCGGGACAGTTCGTTGTGGCCAAAGATCGAGCGGACGACGGCACTCTCGATGGCGCGCTCAAGAATTTCTTCGCTCGATGGGGTCGCATCGAGGCTGCCGTGAGAATATGCCGAAGCATTGTGCGCTCTGGCGTCCTTTTCAGCATGCTCGCCGTGTGCGTGAAGCCCATGGTCGCAGCAGGCTTCGCAGCTGCATTTGGATCCGTGACGAAGGTCGCTCGCGCCGTCATAGGGGTTGCCGAGGCTTTTGCTCACCATCTCAATTACCCTCCTGGAGTAGTTTTTCTGGCGGAGGTGCCGCCAATAGTTAATGGATAGCAACTCGCGTGCCAATTAGCCCGATAACGTTTTTTCACGTAGTTTCAGTGACTTGTGCAGCCAGCAAGCCTTAGAAGAAATTATGTGTTCTAATAATTTATCAAATATCATACGATCGGTTATGTAATTTAATAATAACGTCCAGACCTTCCGCCATCGCCCGTGCACGCAAGGAGCAATCCATGACATCTGCCAAGCAACCGCAAACGAAAGCTTCGCTCGGAGTTCTCCAACAGCCTGCATTGCACGGACTGGCAGCCTGCGTTGCAGCTCACCCCCTGCCGCATCTCCTGGTCTCGCCCTATGAAAATGCTGTGCTGATTGCGAACCGGGCGGCCGAACGGCATTTCGGCATCGATAGCGAGGGGTTCGCCCACATCAAGTTCAGCGACCTGTTCGAGCAGGATACGATTGGATACCTGCACGTCGCGACACAGCAGGCAATGAACCAGCGGTTTGCCTGGACGCGCGCATTGCGGCCGGTTGGCGCACGCGATGATGCCGGGGCGTTGGAGCACTGCCTTGTCGCGGAAACACTCGAGGGCACGCTGCTGATATTGATGTCCATTCAAGACGTCGATGCGCAAGAACGGCGCAGCATAGACGACGAAGCCGATACGATGCATCGCGCGGGTTTGAGCGAATGGCGCCGCGCCGAGAGATTTCTTCGCGAGATCGAGCGCAGGCACCACTTGATCCTGTCGGCGGCCGGCGAAGGCATTTATGGCGTCGACGCGAACGGCATCACCACGTTCGTCAATCCGGCCGCCGAAGACATGCTGGGTTATCGGGCTGAGGAATTGATCGGGCGGGAAATGCACCAGAAGGTGCATCACAAGCATTCCGACGGCTCTCATTATCCCGTCCATGAATGCCCGATCTACAATGCCTTCAGGTCGAACAAGATCACCACTGTCGACGACGAGTGCTTTTGGCGAAAGGACGGAAAGCCGCTGCGTGTCGAGTATACTTCGACGCCGCTTCTGGAGAACGGCGAAGCTGCCGGCGCCGTCATCGTGTTTCGCGACATCTCGCAACGAAAGACCGACGAAGAACGCCTGCGCGGCGCGCTGAGCGAGAATGCGGCGTTACGCGAGCGCCTCGAAAAGGAAAACGCCTATCTGCAGGAACAGATCCTGACCCAATCGAACCACAACGAGATTCTTGGACGCTCGGAAGCCATCCAGCGCATAATCCGCCAAATAGATGTCGTGGCGGGGACAGCTGCCAACGTGCTCATCACCGGCGAAAGCGGGACGGGCAAGGAACTCGTTGCCGGCGCCATCCATCAGGCATCCAGGCGCAAGGACCGCCCACTCATCCGTGTCAATTGCGCGGCCGTTCCCCGCGAACTTTTCGAGAGCGAATTCTTCGGCCACGTGCGCGGCTCGTTCTCGGGCGCTATTCGCGACCGCGTCGGCCGGTTCGAACTTGCCGACGGCGGAACGCTGTTCCTTGACGAGGTCGGCGAGATTCCTCTCGAGCTGCAATCCAAACTGCTGCGCGTGCTCCAGGAAGGCAGCTTCGAGAGGGTCGGGGAGGAAAAGACCCGGCAAGTCGATGTGCGCATCATCGCGGCGACCAACCGCGACCTCAAGGCCGAGGTCGAGCAGGGCAGGTTTCGCGAAGACCTGTTCTTCCGTCTTAATGTGTTCCCGATCGAGTGCTCGCCGCTGCGCCAACGGCGCGACGATATCCCGCTGCTGGCCCAGCATTTCCTCAGGCTGTCCTGCCAGCGCCTTAACGTGCCCGAACCGCGGCTGTCGCGGGCCAATGTCGAAGAGCTTGAACGATACGCTTGGCCGGGCAACGCGCGCGAATTGCAAAACGTCATCGAGCGCGCGGCGATTCTGGCACGCCAGGGCAGGCTGATGTTCAATCTGCCGGCGGGTCCCAAAGCGAAGCAGCTGACGCGGGAACTGCCCGTTGCAGGGGACGGCGGCAGGATCCTCACAGCGACGGAAATACAGGATTTGGAAGAACGCAACATTCGCGCCGCTCTGGATGCGAGCGGCGGTCGCGTGGCGGGCCCCAACGGAGCCGCAGAGTTGCTCGCCATGAAACCGCAAACGCTGTATTCGCGCCTGCGCAAAATGGAATATGCCGGTTCAAGCTGATTGCAGGAAATGTTCGCTCTCAGTCGACGGCTCCCTCCGACACCGAGTGAGGCGCCCATGCCCTGATGGCGCACGCCACGCCAAATCGGCTGGGTCCGTACAATTGCCGTCAATCCAGATCGTGCACTTCGAAAAGTGGCGTTTCCTCGCTCACCGGCTCCTGTTTGCCCTTGCGCAAGTCGAGCGCACCCGCAGTCATCACCCGCGCCGGCATCCCGGCGACTTCTGTGGACAACGGGCGATGGATATGACCGCAGAAGAGACCGAGGACTGATTTATGCCGCCCTAGCACCTCCAAGGTTGCTTCAGCGCTGCCCCTGCTGAGGAACTGAAACGGATCGGGAATGCCGGGAACGTCGAAAGGTGGGTGGTGCATGAAGACCACCGCGGGTTTCGCTCCCCCCGCCGCGAGCAGCCCTTCGAGATCCTCGCGCCGGTCAGCGCAAACATCCCCCTTATTGCTTCCAACGCTTAGCGTGTCGACACAGACAATTCGCACTGGAAAATTATCGACGGCGTATTGCACGAATGGAAAGCCGTTTCGCGGAATGGCCGGTCCGCAAAACGCTTCCATGAGCACCTCGCGATTGTCCTTATTCCCCGGCAGGACGAAGAACGGCGCTTTCAACCTTTGAAGCTGGCGCTTGGCAATTTCATACTCTTCGACCAATCCCTCGTGCGTGATATCGCCGCTATGGACGACCACGTCGGGAAGCGGATCGAGTGCGTTGACCTGATCGACGCATCTCGCAAGGTCGAGCGACCGCGAAGGCACGGTGAGCGAGATGTGCGTGTCCGAGATCTGAGCTATCCGCATTTAGCGCCGGCAGCCTTCCTGAAAAATCGACGTCGCACGCTTTGTCCAAGCCCGCGACGCCGGACCAAATCCGTTTCGAAGGCCACCCCTAGACGAAGCAAGCGCCCTTCGCCACCCCCCCTCGCCGTCATTGCCGCGCCACCCCCCGCAACCTGCAATTATCGCACAACCGGGGCAACCAAATATCCTGCCACACCCATTATTGAACAAAACTCTTTTCTTATTGATAAAGCTTCGCAAAAGTTTGCTTCGAAAACCTCTCGACACTAGACAAATAATTTCTATCATGGCGGCTGGACGTTCAAGCCTGCTACGGTAAACAGAAGGCCGGAGAAATTCCGGTCGGCCGGAGCAGGCTTGAGCAATTTGGGAACTAGACATCAGTGGGGCAATAATGTTCGGCAGCAATCCTTTTGCTGAAGTTTCAGCGCTTATTCCACCCAGCTTCATGCAGGCCTACGTGGTCGCCATGATCCTTCTGGTTGCATGCGGAACGCTGTATGACGTCTACCACAAGAAAAGTGCCAAGTACTTCTTCGAGAACTGGAAGAAGTCAAAGAAACGCGGCATCAAGACTGTCGATAGCTCAGCCATGCGCTCGATCGGCGTGCAAACGGCAATGCACGACGTTCTCGCCTCCGGCGAGTTCTGCAACCCCCGCCGCCGCATGGCCCACCTTCTGACCATGTACGGCTTCATTATCTATCTCGTAGCGACGATCGTGATGGTGTTCGCGTACCCGACCCCCGCGACCCCAACCCCCGCGATCTGGCCGGTGCTGTGGACGCTCGGCGCCTTGATGGTCTGCGTTGGCGGCTATTGGTTCTGGTTCTTCATCAGAGTCGACGTCGCCGCCGAAGGCAATCACCCGCTTCGCATTGTTCGCGCCGACCTCTTCATCCTATCGCTGCTGGCAAGCGTGACGTTCGGCCTTATCTGGGCTTACCTGCAATCGGTTGCCAGCTCGTGGACCACGCTGTTCCTCGTCCTCTACCTGATCGCCACAACGGTGCTGTTTGGATCCGTGCCTTGGTCGAAGTTCTCCCACATGTTCTTCAAGCCGGCCGCCGCCTTCCAGAAACGCGTCGCTGTAGCCAACGGCACGCTTGATAACCTGCCCCCGCCGGCCGACCGGTCGGATCCTGCAACCCGGGACAGACATTCCATGGAACTTCTGAAAGATGCCCCGCTCGACATGGGACTCGGCATCAAGCGCGAACAGCCGCGTCACTACTGAGCGACAAATTGAAAAAAACTCTCGAACGTTTAGAAGGATAGCGAATGCCAACCTTTGTTTACATGACGAGGTGTGACGGTTGTGGACATTGCGTCGACATCTGCCCCTCGGACATCATGCACATCGACCCGACCTATCGGCGCGCTTACAACATCGAGCCGGACATGTGCTGGGAATGCTATTCCTGCGTGAAGGCATGCCCTCAAAACGCCATCGACGCGCGCGGTTACGCCGACTTTGCGCCGCTTGGCCACAGCGTCCGGGTTCGCCGCGAGGAGGAAAAGGGTACGATTTCCTGGCGCATCAAGTTCCGGGACGGAAGAGAGAAGAACTTCGTCTCGCCGATCACAACAAAGCCCTGGGGCGAAGGCATTCCACAGTTGAAGGAAGTCGCCGGACCCAACAAGGATATGCGCGACAGCCAGCTTCTGTACAGCGAACCGAAGTACATTCGCATGGATGAAGGTGACCTGCACACGCTCCAGAAAGCCGGGCTGAAACTGAAACAGGGAGTATACTACTGATGGCGTACAAGACCGTCGTGGAAGATGATATCGACGTTCTTGTCGTTGGCGGGGGACTCGGTGGCACGGGTGCCGCCTGGGAAGCCAGATTCTGGGGCCAGGACAAGAAGATAATCATCGCCGAGAAGGCCAACATCGACCGCTCGGGTGCAGTCGCGCAGGGCCTCTATGCCATCAACTGCTACATGGGCACCCGCTGGGGCGAGAATAATCCCGAGGATCATGTTCGCTACGCCCGCATCGACCTGATGGGCATGGTCCGCGAGGACCTACTGTTCGACATGGCGCGGCACGTGGATTCCACCGTGCACCAGTTCGAGGACTGGGGCTTGCCGATCATGCGGAACTCGAAGACCGGAGCATATCTGCGTGAGGGCCGTTGGCAGATCATGATCCACGGCGAGTCCTACAAGCCGATCGTAGCCGAGGCCGCCAAGAAATCCGCCGACAAGGTCTTCAACCGTATCTGCGTCACCCATCTGCTGATGGACAACGCCAAGGAAAACCGGGTCGCCGGCGCTGTCGGCTTCAACGTGCGCACGGGCGACTATCACGTCTTCAAGTCGAAGACGGTCATTGTCGCTGCCGGCGGCGCCTCCAACATCTTCAAGCCGCGTTCGGTCGGCGAAGGTGCCGGACGCGTCTGGTATGCGCCGTGGTCGTCCGGCTCGGCTTACGGTCTCATGATCGACGCCGGCGCCAAGATGACGCAGATGGAGAACCGTATCGTCCTGGCCCGCTTCAAGGATGGCTACGGCCCGGTTGGCGCCTACTTCCTGCATTTGAAGACCTACACCCAGAACGGCGTCGGTGAAGAGTACGAATCCAAGTGGTTTCCGGAACTGCAGAAGATGGTCGGCAAGGAGTACCTCGACCCGGAAGTGTCGCACCGGACTCACCGGCCGATCCCGACCTGTCTGCGCAACCATGCCCTGATCAGCGAAGTGAACGCCGGACGTGGTCCCATCCACATGGTGACCATGCACGCCTTCCAGGACCCCCATCTCGAAGAGGTTGGCTGGGAAAACTTCCTCGGCATGACCGTCGGCCAGGCGGTGCTCTGGGCGGCCACTGATGTGGACCCGAAGAGCGAGAACCCGGAACTGACCACCTCGGAGCCCTATGTCATGGGGTCGCACGCGACCGGAGCCGGCGGATGGGCCAGTGGTCCCGAGGACGTCTCTCCGCCGGAATACTTCTGGGGCTATAACCGGATGATGACGGTCGAAGGCTTGTTCGGCGCCGGCGATGCCGTGGGCGGCACGCCGCACGCGTTTTCGTCCGGCTCGTTCACCGAAGGCCGTCTGGCGGCCAAGGCCGCCTGCAAGTACATCGATGACGGCAAGGCGCAGGGTATCCGCGTCTCCGACGATCAGATCGAGCAACGCAAGAAAGAGATCTTCGCGCCGCTAGAACGCTACAAGGTCTACCGCAACGAGATCGTCGCGGGCACTGTGAGCCCAAGTTACATCCATCCCAAGCAGGGCCTTGATCGTCTCCAGAAACTGATGGACGAATATTGCGGCGGCGTAACCGTCAACTACATGACGAACGAAAAGCTGCTGAATATCTGCCTCAAGAAGCTCAACATCATGGAAGAGGATCTTGACTGTCTGGCAGCCAAGGACCTGCATGAGTTGCTGCGCGCCTGGGAATTGAAGCACCGTCACCGGACGGCCGAGTGCGTCACGCATCACACGCTGTTCCGCAAGGAAACCCGCTGGCCGGGCTACTATTACCGCGGCGACGCCATGAAGCTCGACGATGAGAACTGGCACGTTCTGACGGTTTCGCGCCGCGATCCAAAAACTGGTGAGTACACCATGGAGAAGGCGCCCTGCTATCATCTGGTCGATAAGGATGAGGAAAAGCCAGCCGCTGCCGCCGAGTAATCGGCGCTCGGCTATCAATTGAATGGTTCGGCGTTGAATGTGTTGGAGCGGCAGCATCTTGCCGCTTCAACACCGAGCCTGGACGTTCAATTGCCGTCTTGCATCTCCTGGAATTCCGGCCCCGTCCCGCACTGCTAGGGCTGGGGCGCATGGCGTGGAGCATGCTCTCAATTACAAGGCCAATTATGAACATCACCGAAAAGAGCGATGAAGAAATCCTGGCCATCGCCCATCCGTTGTGGAGCGATCTCGTCAGGCACTCGAACCAGGGTGACTACGGCGAGTTCGTCAAACACTTCTCGGCTTCGATGATGCTGGCCTTCAATGAGATCGAGGCCGGTCGGCAATTCACGACCAGCGAGCTGACGCGCAACCTGTCCGAAGAGATCGATTGTCTCGGCATCATTCGCAGGGGTGAACACGTCACCGTGCTGTATCGCCAGCGCAGCACAAAGAAGCCGGGCGAATGGCTGGGCCGGCTTGTCCTGGGCAACGATGGGGAAGAGGTGAGGATTTTCGGCGCGACTATCTTCTGATACGGCGCACCAGCTTCAGCAGGTTTCATGAACGATACAATCCAGGACAACAAGTTCGTCGAGCTCACCTACCAGGTGACGGACCGCGACACCGGGCAGGTCTTCACCGCAGTCGAGTTCCCGCTGGGTTATGTCCACGGACACAACGACGTGCTTGCACCCCATGTCCTCGAGCAGCTTGAGGGCAAGTCCGCCGGCGACACCCTCGCAGTCCCAATCGACTGCAATGAGCTGTACGGCCCCCGTGACGAGTCGCTTGTATTCACCGACCGCATCGAAAACGTCCCGGCCGAGTACCGCGAAGTCGGCACCACCATCGTCATGCAGAACGACCAGGGCGAGAACCGGAACTTCATCGTGACGCGCATGGATGGTGAAACACTGACAGTGGACGGCAACAACCCGCTATGCGGCCGCCATGTGATCTTCACGCTAAATGTACTGACGGTGCGCGATGCGACGGATCAGGAAATCGCATTGGGCGTCTCCGAGCAGGCAATCGGCGAAATAGACGGCGTTTCAAAAGTACCGATTTGAGTGTCTGCGGCCCGGCGGCCACCATTATCGGACCAAATCTTCATTCTATCGTACTTGTCCCCAGGCCGGTCCGGACTTGCACATTGTCCGCGCCGCCAAACAGCCGCGCGCGGGCCAGCGCCTTGATGCCCCGCGCATTGCGGCATCACTAGATGTAAACGTCGGTCCGAAGTTCTCCACCCGGTCCGGGCGTAGCTAGCTGATACCGCCGCAACTGCAGAGGACTACCGCGAAGGCCTGATGGCGCTCGCGGGCAAGGCTTGAGCGGTGCATAGGCGGTCTCCTGCCGCAGCCAAGCATGCAACGTCACACACAGCGCGAACATGCGGCGAACACTTCAGAAGCGCCCCGGCAAGTCCGCGGAACGTCACCACGCTTTGGTGAATCCACAACACCGAAGAAACCGACGGCTGGTGTTGCGACAAAGGTGCTTGGAAAACCGCGCGCCCGATTCTCTACCTAGTGGCCCGTCGCGCCTAAATCGCATCATAGCCGCAACCTCGTTCGATTTAGGCGCGACATGAGGGCCACTAGCAACATCAATGACTTCGTGAGGCGTTTATCACGCCTTAATTGACACCGGCCTCGCCGCACCGCCGGTCAATTAACGCGCGACGCCTCACTAGTCCGGCAGGTTCTTAAGGACGCTTCGGAGTTTGGTATTCGGCCACCTTGTGCGGCGTTTCCCAAATCGTTTCATAACCAACGAAGCCCTTCTCGTTTGGCTTCATCTGGCGGGTTACATAGAACCGGGTCTTGCCATCCGGTACTTCCACCGGACCTTTTTGCTCGCTCATGTATCACCTCAAGTTGCGTAGAAGATTACTTGGCCATCGAACCGGATTGCAGCATACAGCCCGTCCTCCGGCGAGGAAAGGCTTTCGTTCGTCGTTTCCCGGTGAACGGCGGTGGAAATGACCGAACACGAGCATTGCACCCGTCGCCGTTTTTCGGTGATATGCCAGCATGTCAGACATATCCCCGCCCTCGATCGCCAGCCTTACCGCCCGCCTGATCGCTTTCCGCGATGCCCGCGACTGGCGCCAGTTCCATTCGCTGAAGAACCTCATCGTCTCGCTCAATCTCGAAGCCGCCGAAGTTCTCGAATTGACCCAATGGAAATCGGAAGATCAATTCGAAGCCGACGTGGCTACACCTGAGGCCAAGGCCCGGCTCGCCGAAGAGTGTGCGGACGTTCTGCTCTATCTCCTTCTGGTATCCGAACGTGCGGGGTTCGACCTCACCAAAGCTGCCGCCGATAAGATCGCCGCCAACGAATTGAAGTACCCGGTCGAAAAGGCGCGCGGTACCGCCAAGAAATACACCGAGCTTTGACCGTCGTCTCCCAGCACGCCAACAACCCGGAACCCGCATCAGCCTCAGCGACCGAACCGCCCCGCTTCCTCAACTGTCCTTCTGCCCGGCATAGAACTTCTGCAGTATGGCGACAACCTCGGGCCGGCTGAACTCCGGCGGAATCGGATCGCCGTTTGCCAGCATTTCGCGTTGTTTCGTTCCTGAAATCGACACCTGGCTTTCCTTGCCGTGCGGACACGTCTTGGCCGTCGCCATGCCGTAGCACTTCGTGCAGTAGAACGTGATTCCGATCTTCAGCGCCTTCGTCACCAGCGCACCATCCCAAAGCTCATCGAAGATTTCCTGCGCATCGAATGGACCGTAGTAATCCCCGACGCCGGCATGGTCGCGTCCCACGATCAGATGCGAACAGCCGAAGTTTTGCCGGATCAGCGCGTGCAGCAGCGCTTCGCGCGGGCCCCCATAGCGCATCTCGATAGGGTAGCCGGCCTGGATGACGGTCCCCGGTACGAAATAGTTGTCGATCATCGCCTGAATGGCTTCGGTGCGTACGCTCGCCGGGATATCGCCAGCTTTGAGCTTGCCCAGCACCTGGTGAATGAAGACGCCGTCCGTCACCTCGATGGCGATCTTGGCCAGGTGCTCATGGCTGCGATGCATCGGATTGCGCGTTTGAAACGCGGCCACCTGCGACCAGCCACGATCCTTGAACATCTCTCGCGACTGGGCTGGGTGGATATAAAGGTCAGGATACTCGGCCGGATATTCACCCTCGGAGACGACGATCACGTGCCCGGCAAGGTTAACATCGCCCTGTTCCATCACCTTCTGCACGCCCGGATGCGCCATATCGGTCGTCCGGTAGACGTGCTCGCACTCGAAAGCCTTGTCGATTTTGTATTTCTCACCGACCATCAAGATCCCCATGATCTCCCCGGTCTCACCATCGGTCAGGGCGACTTCTTCTCCGATCCCGATGCCGTCGGCGGTCTCCACGTCCGTCGACAAAGTGATCGGGATCGGCCAGAACGTCCCGCTGTTCAGTTTCATGTCCGTGCACACGCCACGCCAGTCCGCTTCTCCCATGAAGCCGTCGAGCGGTGTATAGGCGCCCATGCCCAGCATCAGGAGATCGGACACCTCCCGGCTTGTCAGGGTTACGCGCTTGAGACTGGCCGCACGACTGGCCGCACCAGCGCGCTCGGCTTTCGCCAGAAGCAGCGGTTTCAGCGCGGCTGAGCCATGCGGCGGCACCAATTCGGACATTTGATCTTCCCCTGTTTGTAGGCCATTTTATACGGTCCATCGCAACCCACGCGGTGGATCCTGTCGACCGACCAAACGGTCTTTGTTTTTCAGTGCACGTCTAGAAGGCGAACGGCGGCAGCGCCTCGAGTACCTTATCGACTTCGGGACGAACCTGCTTGCGGTAGGCCCGCTGGTGATGGGGGATGTCATGCTTCGCCATATAGGCGCGCACTTCCTCGTTGCTCCATCGCCTCAGGGCATCGACCCGGATGAGCCGGCCTTCCACGTCAACCCGTTGCTGGACATGCGCCGGACGCTTCACATGATACGCCGCGCTGATCCAGCAGTCGTAGGGCGCCAGCGTATCGTTGAGATGCATAAGCTCGAACGAACGCCCGGTACTGTTCTCGTTTTCCACCCACATTCGTTCGCAATGCGAGCAGTCGTTTTCCCGCGGCTTGGCTTCCCGGCCAACTGAGATGCCGATGTTGGTCAGCGCGAATCGCGCCACGATCTCGTCTTGAAACGACAGGCTGTCGGGAAAGAATTTACCCGGGCGGCAGAAGACGACCGGCGTGGCGGGCTCGATCTGCGAAACCATGTGCAGCACGACGAGGCTGCGATTCCTCAGCGAGGCCGTAACGACTGTCTTGCCGGGAAACCGATCCTTGATCAGATACCTCAGCATGCCAACGGTATCCAGGCTGGCGGTCACGGATCTGACCCCACTGAGAAGTGGCATATCGAATGTTCCTTGTAGCGTTTCCTGTTTCGGGGTCATTACTGCGCAATCGGTCCCAGCGTGTCGCCACAATTCAAACTATCACATTATCGAATATGTTTATTTTCGCGGTGCCAGACGACAAACCCGCAAGCCGTCTCGACGCCACACCACAGCGCAACGGCATGGCGTTTGAGTAGAAACGGCTATGCCACCTCGAGCGCCGCACGCCATTTCAGCCCCTCGCGCGTCCCCGCCCGCGGGCGGTATTCGCATCCAACCCAACCTGTGTAGCCGGTCGCGTCGATCGCGGAAAAAACCGCCCGGTAATCGAGTTCCCCCGCATCCGGCTCGCCGCGGTCGACCGGACTGGCGATCTGGTAATGCGCCGTCAGGCCGGCGAACGCGGCGATCGCCGCCACGGTATCGCCCTCCTCTACCTCTCGATGATAGCAATCAAACTGCAAACAGACATCGCCGGTTTCGACGGCCTCGATGATGCCGCGCGCCTGCGCCGTGCGGTGCACGAGGTAGCCCGGCATGTCCTTGCGGTTGATCGGCTCGCAGAGAAGTTTCACATCGTAGCCAGCCGCAACGACGCAAGCCCGCTGCAGATTGCCGATCAGCGTCGCCTCGTTGGCGCCCTGCGTCTCAAGCCCCGCCATGACGTGCAGTCGGCTGCACCCAAGCACTTGCGCATAGCCCAGCGCCTGCTCAAGACGCCGCGCAAATTCATCTTCACGCCCCGGAACACCGGCAAGACCCCGCTCCCCGGCTTCCCAGTCTCCTGGCCAGACGTTGAACAGTGCGACTTCGAGCCGGTTGTCGCGCGCCAGCGAATCCAACTGTTCGGCTGGCTCATCATAGGGGAAAAGGAATTCGACGCCTTTGAATCCGGCATCCGCCGCCGCCTTGAAGCGTTCCCGGAACGGCAATTCAGTGAAAAGAAAGCTCAGGTTGGCGCTGAAGCGCGGCATGCCCGCAATCCTCGAAAACAAACCCTGACGCGTCTGGCGCAAACGAGGGCCCGCACAATTTTCCACCTCAGCTCAGATCCGGCTTCCCCTGCCGCATCCGCTTGACGTCGGAGCGGTGCGTCTTGGCTTTGAGCCGCCGCTCCTTTGCAGCCCGCGAAGGCCGTGTCGCAATCCGCCGCTTCGGCTCGACCAAGGCCTCGCGGATCATCTCCGCCAACCGGTCACGGGCATCCGCTCGGTTCCGCTCCTGCGTGCGGAAGCGCTCGGCCCGGATGATAATCACGCCCTCGTCGGTCAAGCGCGACCCGGCGATCCTCTCCAGCCGCGCCCGCGCTCGCGGCGCAATCGCTGCGCAGCCGGCTAGATCAAAGCGCAGTTCCACCGCCGTCGAAACCTTGTTGACGTTCTGCCCGCCAGGCCCCGACGAGCGGATGAACCGCTCCTGCAGCAGATCGTCGTCGATACTGAGCGTTTCATTGATCTCAAGGGACATGGTCTAAGCTCAGCTCCGCGCCAGTCCCCGATAGGCACCGCGAAAGTAAATCAGCGGCTCCCCTTCTTCGCGCCGCCGCCCGGCAACAACGCGGCCGATAAAAATCGAATGCGTGGTGAACGTATGGCTTTCCAGGAGCCTGCAATCGATGCTGGACAGCGCGTCGGCAAGCACCGGCGCACCCGTCACCAAGGTCTCCCAATCGCCTGCCGCGAACCGTTGTTCGCCATCGACCCCGCGCCGGCCGGCGAAGCGTTCTGCCAACTCCTCATGCTCGCTGGCCAGGAAATTGACGCTGAACACGCCACGGTCGCAAACGATGTTATGCGCCTGCGTCGCCCGGCCGACGCACACAAGCAGTTTCGGCGGTGCATCCGACAACGACGCGACCGAGGTCGCCGTCAGGCCGACCCGCGACCCGACTTCTCCCGTTGCGACAACCGACACACCGGCAGCCTGATGGCGCATCAGTTGCCGGTATAGGGTCCCATCGAACCCATCCTCGAAGTCTTCCGGCAACCGTTCGAATTTCAAATCTCGTATCCTTTTCATACGCGCGCCTGGATCTCAGCCGTGCAGTTGTGCTCCCGGTCCGCACCTCGGCGTGATCGCCGAAGATTTGGAGATATAGTGGGAGACTGGCCCCAAAGCGATGCTCGATGTCGATTTTCTAAGCCAGGGACTATCGCAAAGGTGATCTTTCGGTTTCGTATCCTCGAAGCAGAGAAAGTCATCGGAGGAACCCGCGCGGTTTCATCGCCGGCTGCTCGAGCCACACTCATTCCAGCCTCACGCACGCAGCCAGCCGCGCAGGTCCCGCAACATCACACGCGCCGCATTGCGCCCCGGCAGGCCCGTTACGCCGCCGCCCGGATGAGCGCCCGCTCCGCATAGATATAAGCCTTCGACCGGCATCCGGTAGTCCGCGTGACCGAGCACGGGCCGCGCCGAGAAAAGCTGGTCGAGCCCCATCTGGCCATGGAAGATGTCGCCGTCGACGAGGCCGAACCTTTCCTCGAGATCGAGCGGCGAGAGGATCTGGCGGGCTATGACGCTGCGGCGGAAGTTGGGCGCATGCCGTGACACCGTATCGATCACAACGTCTGCGAATTTTTCGCGCTCGCTGCTGTCGGCCCAAGTCCGCCCGCCGGGAAGCTGCGGGGCGACATGCTGGACGAAGAGGCTAGCAACGTGCTGACCTTCTGGTGCCAACGTGTCGTCAATCGTCGATGGCATCAACATTTCTACGACCGGTTCGCGCGACCAGCCAAATTGCCTCGCATCGAGATAGGCGCGCTCCAGGTAGTCGAGTGTCGGGCCGATAACGATGCCCGCGCCATGATGAGCATCCCTCCCCGCACCACGCGACGGTAGACAGGTGAAGTTCGGCAGTTCGCACAACGCGACGTTCATGCGGAAGGTGCCGGAACCGGTTTTCTGGTTCAGAAACGCGCCGCGAACCGATTCACACACCGCGCCCTCCGCCACGAGATCGCGGAACAGGAGCTTCGGCCCGACATTCGCGGCAACCGCCCGCGCTAGCACCACCTCGCCGCTTTTCAAGCGCACGCCGCGCGCACGGCCATCCTCGATCACGACCTCATCGACAGGAGCATCTGTGCGGATTTCCGCCCCCGCCTCCGTTGCCGCCGCCGCCATCGCCTGCGTGATCGCGCCCATGCCGCCGACGGCATGGCCCCACACGCCGGTCTTGCCGTTCACCTCGCCGAAGCAGTGATGCAACAGCACATAGGCCGTTCCAGGCGTCGACGGCGCAGCGTAGGCCCCGACGATGCCATCGAAGGCGAACGCGCCCTTCACCACCTCGCTCTCGAACCAGCCGGACAGGAAATCGGCCGCACTCTTGGTGAAAAGATCGAGCAACAGCCGTTTGTCGGAAAGCCCGAGCCCGGCGAGCCTGCCACCGAGACCTGCATGCCGGATCGCCTCGATCCAGCCAGACCCGGCATTCGGCGGCGTGCGCGATGCAAGATCGCGCAGCAAGCCTGCGGCCCGCTCCAGCGCCGCATCGTAATGGGGAAGCCGCTCGCCATCCCGAACCGAGAACCCGGCGATCGCTTTCTGACGCGCCGCCAGTCCATAAGGCATCAGCAGGTAACGCGTCTCATCGACCGGCCAGAAGTTCGCCACCGGGCGTTCGACGATCCTTAGACCGTGCCGGGAAAGTTCCAATTCACGGATGATCTCTGGACTGAGAAGACTGACGGTGTAGGAGGCGACCGAATTGCGGAAACCTGGGTGGAACGTTTCCGTCACAGCCGCTCCGCCGACGACATCGCGGCGCTCCAGCACGACGACGCTTCTGCCGCCACGCGCCAGATAGGCCGCAGCCGTCAGGCCGTTATGCCCGCCCCCGATAACTGCGACGTCGTAGGCGGCGGCGGTCTTGAACATCGTTACGGGACACCTGCACGTCGAAGCGTCTCGAATTGCGACGCCGCTTAAAGCTTCTGTTCCAATGCGCCGCAATCCTTCGGATGCGACCCATCGCCTTCAGTTTTCATTTACCCGTTCAATCACAATCTGACTTGAGGAGATTCAGAACCCAAAGGCTTTCCAGATGAGGACCTCGGTAAAGATGACAGCTTCGCTCGCTCTTGACGACGCAACAACCCGCACCGAAACCCGTTATCCTGCGGCGAAACTGACCGGAATTGTCCTGATCGCCCTGCTGCCGGCCGTGTTCTGGACCGCGTTACTGGCACTCGTTTCGAACGCCATCGGCATGGCGCTTTCATCGGCGGTGCTCATTGTCACAGCTGCGGCCATCGCACTCTTCCTAACTGTCGTCTATGCCGCGATGGCCACACGGGCCGCTAGCGAATAAGCCGCTCCCTGCCGTAAGCAACCTGGCTTTTCAGCTGCCCCAGCCGCAGATCAGCCTGCGGCACTTGCCTGACTTCGCACCGATCCGGCACGAAGAGACTACGAAGCGGCAGCTACGGCAGCTGTAGGATGACACACAGCCACGATAGCGCCCGCCCCGGGCAAAGTTGCAGGTAGTGACCGTCTGGCAATCCCTACCGGGATTGATGACACCGCCCGGACCTTCCTGCGCCGACACATGGCCCGCCGAAATCGCCGTCAGCCCGGCAAAAAGGCAGGCAACCAATACTCTCCGCATAACACCTCTCCCGCATAACGCCAGCCTGCCACCGGCCCGTCATGAACCGCTTTGCACGCACGTACGCGAAAAAGAGGTTCCGCCAGCCCAATGGGCCGCGCAAGCCTTCTGCGGTGTTATGGTGGACTGTAGCCCCTGGGATGTGGGCAGGAAGCAACGGCGGCAGCCTCCGCTGCCCTTCGAATCCGTCCGCTAACCTTATTCGGCCGCGACCTTGCTGCCCGGCTGAACGAGTTGCATGTAGTCCTTCAGCAGCGTTTCGCTGATCGTGGCCGGCGTGAACCGGTACTCGCCTATCTCGGAAACCGGCGTGACTTCAGCGGCCGTCCCGGTGATGAAGCACTCGCTGAAGTCACCGAGTTCTTCAGGCATGATGACCCGCTCGACGACTTCGTAGCCGCGTGCCTTGGCAAGCCCGATCACAGTACGCCGCGTAATCCCGTCGAGGAAGCAGTCCGGGATCGGCGTATGAATGATGCCGTCCTTGACGAAAAACACGTTGGCGCCCGTGCATTCGGCAACCCGGCCGCGGTAATCAAGCATGAGTGCGTCCGCGAAGCCGGCCCGCTCGGCCCTGTGCTTCTCGATCGTGCAGATCATGTAGAGACCGGCAGCCTTCGCCTTGCACGGCGCGGTCGCAGGATCAGGGCGCCGATAGGTCGCGAACGCCAGACGCAGCCCCTTGAGCCGCTGCTCCATCGGGAAGTACGAACCCCAGTCCCAGGCAGCGATCGCAAGATGGATCTTGTTGTTCTGCGCCGAAACGCCCATCTGATCGCTGCCGCGCCATGCAATCGGCCGCACGTAGGCATCGGTAAGCTTGTTGGCGGCAATGACTTCGCGGGATGCCGCGTCAATCTGCTCGACCGAATAGGGGACCTCGAAATCGATGATGCGGGCTCCTTCGATCAGGCGCTGGGAATGCTCGCTGAGCTTGAAAATTTCACCGCCATAGCAGCGCTCGCCCTCGAAAACCGCGCTCCCGTAGTGCAGCGCGTGGGTCAACAGATGCAGTTTGGCGTCTCGCCACGCAACCATCTCGCCGTCGAACCAGATCACACCGTCACGCTCATCGAAGGGAATGAGACTGGCCATAGAACAGGTCCTTTGGGTTGTAGGTGAGCGCGGCGGCGCCCCGTGAGGTATTGTGTTGCCCGGCCGGTCGAGACCAAAACAACAGGAATGTCAGAGAGTTGGTCTGCCGCACGAAGCCCCGACCGACAACGCCGACCGGGTATTTTGGCGCACAAACACGTTGCCAATCCCTATCAATGGGCGCAAAATATGTCAATAACGCTGACGTAAATCCACCGGCCCGCGAGCGCATGAAATCCGATATCCCATCAGACACGGTTGCACCTCCCGACACCGCAACGCCGCCACCCCCCACCGACGACCGCGAACACCTCCTTACCTGCATTGAACTGCTGTTCTTCGCCTATCGCGATTTCACCGGCGATCCCGATGCTATCCTTGAGCGCTACCGGTTTGGCCGCGCCCATCACCGCGTCCTGCATTTCGTCAGTCGAAATCCGGGACTTCGCGTCGCCGATTTGTTGGATATACTGAAGATCACCAAGCAGTCCCTGGCCCGCGTCCTGAAGCAACTGGTCGATCAAGGCTACGTCGTTCAGAAGGCTGGGCTCACGGATCGTCGCGAACGCCTGTTGTACGTTACGGAGAAAGGACAGTCGTTGTCCGGCCAGCTGGCCGAGTTGCAGATCGCCCGGTTTCGAGAAGCCCTTCGCGCCGCTGGCCCCGATGCAGAGGAGTCGGTCCGCCGCTTTCTTTTCGCCATGATTGGCGAAGACCAGAGGCCGACCGTCTCCGATATGATAGGTGACCCGCAAGGTATTTCACGACCGGGCAACAAAGAGCAACTGTAGAAAAACTTCCCAGGGAGGGTTGACGACATGACCGCAGTCCCGACCGCCGCGAGTCCGGACCCGATCGCAGACGACGCGCCCCACATCCTCGTTGTCGACGACGATCAGCGTATCCGCGACTTGCTCGCGCGCTACTTGGTGCAGAACGGTTACCGGGTGACAACAGCCCCAGATGTCGCCAACGCCCGCGCCTCCATGCGCGGCCTCGCCTTCGACCTGATCCTGCTCGACTGGATGATGCCGGGAGAATCCGGCATCGACCTTGCCCGCGAGTTGACCGGTCGGTCCGACGTCCCCGTCTGCATGCTCACCGCCCGCACCGACCCCGACGAGCGCGTCATGGGCCTTGAAGCCGGCGTCGAGGATTTCATTCATAAACCCTTCGAACCCCGCGAACTGCTGCTACGCCTGCGCAACATCCTCCGCCGCGGTCAGGCTGCCAACGGCTGTTGCGAAGAGATCCGCATGGGTGCATTCGTATTCCACATCACGCGAGGCGAACTCAAACGCGGTGACGATTCGATCAAGCTGACCGAACGCGAGCGCGAACTGCTGCGCCAATTCGCCGGCAAGCAGGGCCAGCCGATACCGCGCTACGAGCTATCCAGCGACGATTCCACCGGTAGCGAACGCGCCATCGATGTCCAGATCAATCGACTTCGCCGGAAAATTGAGACCGACCCATCAAATCCCGTTTATCTTCAAACCGTACGCGGCAAAGGCTATATCCTTTACGTCGACTGATGCAGCGCCCGCCCCGCCAGATCTTGAGAATTCGCACACCTTGCCGACGTCTCATGGCAAGAGTTCGTCTCCATCTGCCGTAGCCCTCGCGAAAAAATTCTCGAGCCGAGTTTCGCATCACGCATCGAATGGCTACGCAGGACCGCACGGCGCCCGATGCAGCAAGACGGTGAGTATCTAGTCCAACACAAGCTTGCGCAGTGTTGGCGGAAGCCCAACACAAGCTTGCGTAGTGTTGGCGGAAAGGCGTAACAAGGGGGAGTCCCGAATGGCATTTCTCGGCCAGTCATCAGGCGCCACGAGCATCCGCTTAGGCATGCGCTGGCTGCTGGCCGCTGTTGCGAAGGCCGTGACGTTCGTCCAGTCCGAAGGCCTGCGGCTCATCGCCGAGCTTCTGCCCAAGGGGCTCTACGCCCGCGCCCTCATTATCATCATCGCACCCATCGTCGTGCTCGAAGGGGTCATCGCCTTCGTCTTCATGGAACGCCACTGGCAGGCCGTCACCTCACGCCTGTCGGAAGCGACTGCCCGCGACATCGCCGCCCTCATTTCCGTCTACGAGCAAAATTCCTCCGAGGATAGCGCCAGCAAACTGATCGAGATGGCGCGCGAAAAACTCAATCTGCAAATGTCGATCCTCAAGCAGGGAGACTTGCCCCCCGCCAGGCCGAAACCGTTCTTCGACCTTCTTGACCGCGAACTCTCCCGGCAGATCGCGACCCAGGTCAACAGTCCGTATTGGATCGACACGGTCGGCCAATCCCACCTCGTCGAGATCCGCGTCAAACATAAAGACAAGATCCTGCGCTTCGTCGCCCGCCGTTCGCAGACATACGCCTCGAATTCGGAGATCTTCCTCGTCTGGATGGTCGGCTCATCGGTCATCCTGCTGACGGTCGCGATCATGTTTCTGCGAAACCAGATCCGGCCGATCCTGCGACTGGCGGAAGCCGCCGACGCTTTCGGCAAGGGCCGGCCGGAGCCTCCGGACTTCAAGCCGCGGGGCGCACGCGAAGTCCGGCAGGCCGCCCAGGCGTTTTTGGAAATGAAGGAACGGATCACCACGCACGTGGAGCAGCGCACAACCATGCTCGCGGGCGTCAGCCACGACCTGCGCACCGTTCTAACGCGCTTCAAGCTCCAGCTGGCACTACTCGAAGATACCCCCGAAGCGATATCGCTGCGCGGAGACGTCTCCGAAATGCAGCATATGCTGGAAGACTACCTCGCCTTTGCCAAGGGCCACGGAGGCGAAGAGGCGAAACCCGTCAAGCTTAAGGAGCTGCTGAACGAAATCCTCGACGAAGCTGCCCTTCTCGGCGTCGACGTGCAGCTCAAGACCCGGCAGCGCAAGGACATCATCGTTCCCTTAAAACGACACGCATTCAAGCGCGCTGTCAGCAACCTCGTCTCGAACGCCGCCCGCTTCGGTGAAACGGTCGTTATCCGTGCGGCGACCGAAAGGCGCAGGCTCCGCATCGAGGTCGACGACGATGGCCCTGGCATTCCACCGGAAGAACGCAACCACGTCTTCGAGCCGTTCTACCGCCTCGACGTCGCCCGCAATCAGGACAAGGGAAACACTGGTTTAGGCCTTGCCATCGCTCGCGACATCGCCCGCAGCCACGGCGGCGACATCACACTGGGCGAAAGTTCCATGGGCGGCCTGCGTGCAATCATTTCCATCCCGCTGTAGGCGCACGCGACAGCATGAAGTCTGGAGCATATTCGCGAAAGTGTTCCGCGGCGGCGTGCCCAAGGCGGGCTGCACGGACTCTGTTCGAACGTGCGACACAACAGAAACTTGAGAACCGCTACCGCGAGTCCTGGGAAAAGCAATCCCGCTTCAAGACCCCCCTGCTGTCAACCAGCAGGCCCAGCGGAGGGCGCTCCAGCATTGCCCGGCCCAGGGCCGGCTCCGTCGCCGAATTCATCGCCGCTGTCGGGCGTTTCACGCGGCCTCGAAGAGCGCAGCCCTGAACGCAGCGCATCCTTCAACCGGCGCGCCGCACCAAGCGCGCCATCGAGTCCTGCCATCACCGACTCCCCGCTGCGGAGTTTCCGGTCTAGCACCGCCATGGTACGCGCGAGCCCCGGGTCATCATCTTCGAGCCACGTGCGGAACACCGAAGCGTAAGCCGATGCCAGCCCCGCGGTGCGCATCGCGCCGGCTGGCCCATCTGAATCTATTCCCGCCGCCTGCAGCATCCACGCCTGCGAGGAAAGCATCGGCCGGATCAGAGCAAGTTCGATTTCGCCCGAACGGGCAACCGAACGCAGAGCCGATTTATAGGGCTGCAGCACGTCGAAGCGGGCCATGATCACCTCGAACAGCGCATCGCGCTGAGACTCGCCTTCCTGGGGCGCCGGCGCCTTGACCAGCACCTCCTTGTCAACGTGGCGAACGAAAGCCTTCAAGACATTCGACTTTGAGGAAAAAATATCGCTCAGCTCGGCAAGGTTCACGCCTGCCGCCTCTGCGATATGGCGCAACGACACGTCCTGCCAGGGTTTTTCAGCCGCAAGCCGCAGCGCCGCCGCAATAATGCGTCCGTCCGCCGATCCCAAATCGATCATCATGGCAACTCCGTTCATGTGCTGACATTACACGTAAGCATTGCTGCTTTGGATTGCCACAAGGCGGGCTGACGCAGCTACGTAAACCTGCGCCAATCCCCACACGCATCCGCACCACCTTCGACGCCATGGAGATCACCCGCCCAACACGACTTTAGGAAGTGTTGGCTCAAATAACCTCAGGCGACCTTTGCCTTGCCATAGCTGCGCGCATCGTAGTTCAGCACCGGCGCCAGCCAGCGTTCGGCCTCCGCGACCGTCCAGCCCTTGCGCGTCGCATAATCTTCGACCTGATCGCGTTCGATTTTACCGACTCCGAAGTAATGGCTGTCGGGATGGGAGAAGTAGAGCCCGGAGACCGACGAACCCGGCCACATGGCAAAGCTCTCGGTCAGCTCGATGCCCGCCTTCGCCTTGACGTCCATGAGACGCCAAAGCGTCGCCTTTTCGGTGTGATCGGGCTGGGCGGGATACCCGGGCGCCGGACGGATACCTTTGTAGGACTCCGAAATCAGCTCTTCGCAGGCAAGTTTTTCGTCCTTGGCGTAACCCCAGAACTCCGTGCGCACGCGCTCGTGCATGCGTTCGGCGAACGCTTCCGCCAGCCGGTCGGCAAGCGCCTTGAACATGATGCGCCCGTAGTCGTCGGTCTTCTTGAAGTGGGCTTCGATGGCCTCTTCTTCACCATGCCCGGTGGTCACCGCGAACCCGCCGATGTAATCGCCAACACCGCTGTCCTTGGGCGCGATGAAATCGGCAAGCGCGGTGTGCGCGCGGCCGCGATTATGGTCGCGCGCAATCTGCTGTCGCAACGTGTGCAGCATCGCCAGTTGCGAGTGGCGCGGTTCCCCGGTGTAGACCTCGATGTCTTCCCCGATCGAATTGGCCGGCCAGAAGCCGATGACCGCCTTCGCCGACAACCACTTCCCCTTGACGATCTTGTCGAGGAGATCCTGCGCGTCCTTCAACACTTTGCGCGCTTCCGGCCCGACCACGTTGTCATCGAGGATCGCCGGATAACGCCCGCGCAGTTCCCACGTCGAGAAAAATGGCGTCCAATCGATGTAGGGCACCAGTTCGGCTAGATCATAGCTTTCGAATTCGCGCGCGCCAAAGAAAGTCGGTTTGGGCGGCGTGTAGCGATCCCATTCGATGTCGAATTTGTTCTCGCGCGCTTGCTCAATCGAGATGCGCTTCTTCTTCGCGTCACCTGCAAGATGGGCCTCGCGCACCTTGACGTACTCCGCCTTGATGCCCGCGACATACTCCTCGCTGTCGGTCTCGGAAAGCAGCTTCGAGACGACGCCGACCGCACGGCTTGCATCGAGTACATGGATGGCCTGGTTAGCCGAATAATTCGGCGCGATCTTCACCGCCGTATGCACCCGGCTCGTCGTCGCCCCGCCGATAAGGAGGGGAATGTCGAAGCCTTCGCGGTCCATCTCGGCGGCAACGAAGCACATCTCGTCGAGCGATGGCGTGATCAGGCCCGAGAGCCCGATGATGTCGACCTTCTCGCGCTTCGCCGTCTCCAATATTTTGGCTGCAGGCACCATGACTCCGAGGTCTATCACTTCGTAATTGTTGCATTGCAGGACCACGCCGACGATGTTTTTGCCGATGTCGTGCACGTCGCCCTTCACGGTCGCCATCAGGATCTTGCCTGCCGCTTGCTGGTCGACGATGCCCATCTCCTCCTTTTCCTTCTCGAGATAGGGCTGCAGATAGGCGACCGCCTGCTTCATCACGCGGGCCGACTTGACGACCTGCGGCAGGAACATCTTGCCGGCCCCGAACAGATCGCCGACGACGTTCATGCCGGTCATCAACGGGCCTTCGATGACGTGCAGCGGACGCTCGACGGTGAGACGGGCCTCTTCTGTATCTTCCTCGATGAAATCGTTGATGCCGTGCACCAGCGAATAGGTCAGACGTTCCTGCACCGGGCTTTCGCGCCACGACAGATCTTTCTCGCGCGCCTTCGCTCCACCGCCTGCCTTGAATCGCTCGGCCGCTTCCAGCAGCCGGTCGGTTCCATCGTCTCGCCGGTTGAGGATGACGTCCTCGACGAGTTCGCGCAGGTCGGCGGGAATGTCGTCGTACACGGTCAACTGACCGGCGTTGACGATTCCCATGTCCATCCCGGCCTTGATCGCGTGATAGAGGAACACAGAGTGCATGGCTTCTCGCACCGGTTCGTTGCCGCGGAACGAGAACGAGAGATTCGAGACGCCGCCCGAAACGTGCGTCAACGGCATCTGTTCCTTGATACGCCGCGTCGCCTCGATGAACGCCACGCCATAGTTGTTGTGTTCCTCGATGCCGGTTGCCACCGCAAAGATGTTGGGGTCGAAGATGATGTCTTCGGGCGGAAAGCCGACCTTTTCCGTTAAGAGCTTGTAGGCGCGATGACAGATCTCGAACTTCTGCTCGGCCGTCTCGGCCTGACCCTTTTCGTTGAACGCCATGACGACGACAGCGGCGCCGTAGCGACGAACCTTGCGGGCCTGCTCCAGGAACGGCCCCTCGCCCTCCTTCATCGAGATCGAATTGACGATGGCCTTGCCCTGCACGCACTTGAGGCCTGCTTCAATCACCGACCATTTCGAGGAGTCGATCATGATCGGAACGCGCGCGATATCCGGCTCCGCGGCGATCAGGTTGAGAAACGTCTGCATAGCGTTCTCGGAATCGAGCAGGCCTTCGTCCATGTTGACGTCGATGATCTGCGCGCCGTTCTCGACTTGGCTGCGCGCGATATCGAGCGCAGCGTCATAGTCGTTCGCCTCGATCAGCTTGCGGAACTTAGCCGAGCCTGTAACGTTGGTGCGTTCCCCGACGTTGATGAACGACATCGCCGCCGAGCGCTCGGGCGCCTCGTTGTTGGTATTTTCCGAAGTGGTGGTCATTTCGTCCCCGACTCATACGGTTTGGTTGCACTTGCGATGTTTCGGTCACTTGAGGAGCGCCCGGTCACCCCGCGACGAATGGTTCCAACCCCGACAACCGCATCTTCGGTGCGATTTCGGGAAGCTTGCGCGGCTTGAATTTCTCGACATGCTCGCGGATGTGGCCGATGTGGTCCGGCGTCGATCCACAACAGCCGCCGACAATGTTGAGCAGGCCGTCTTCCGCCCAGGGCTGGATCTGGCAGGCCATGTCGTGCGGAGTTTCATCGTACTCGCCCATCTCGTTGGGCAAGCCCGCATTCGGATAAGCCGAGATGTAGACGTCGGCGACATGCGACAGGTCGGCGATGTAGGGGCGCATCAGTTCGGCGCCCAGCGCGCAGTTGAGCCCGATCGAAAACGGCTTCAGGTGCCGCATCGAGTACCAGAAGGCTTCCGCCGTCTGTCCCGATAGCGTCCGTCCTGATCGGTCAGTGATCGTGCCGGAAATCATGATCGGAAGTTCGAGGTCCTTTTCCTCGAATACCGAGAGCGTCGCGAAACCGGCTGCCTTCGCATTGAGCGTGTCGAAGATCGTCTCGATCATGATGATGTCGACGCCGCCATCCATCAGCCCGCGCACCTGCTCAGAGTAGGCTTCGCGCAATTCATCGAAGCTCGTGTTGCGGAAACCCGGATTGTTGACATCTGGCGACAGCGACGCCGTGCGGTTGGTTGGGCCGACGGCCCCACACACGAACCGCGGCTTGTTCGGTGTCATCTTGGAGTACTTGTCCGCGGCCGCCCGCGCGAGTTTCGCCGCGTCCAGGTTGATCTCGTAGGCCAGTTCTTCCATGTGGTAGTCGGCCATGGAGATGCGCTGAGCGTTGAACGTGTTCGTCTCGATCAGGTCGGCGCCCGCTTCGAGATACTCCTCGTGGATTTCCCGGATCATCTGCGGCTGCGTCAGCGACAGGAGATCGTTATTGCCTTGCACATCGGAGGCCCAATCCTTGAACCGCTCCCCCCGATAATCAGCTTCGGTAGGTCTGCGCTTCTGAATCATTGTTCCCATAGCGCCGTCGATAATGAGAATGCGCCTTTTCGCAGCCTGGTGCAGCTGGTCCCAGCTCGGCTTTCTTTTCATGTTTTTCACTCGCTTGACTTGAGTTCGCCGCTGTTAAAGAGGCGCTTTCGGGTTTACGCCGCGTTGGCCGAAGCCTGGCTGCTGGCTGGTAGGGGCCGGATTCCGAGCATGTGACAGATGGCATAGACGAGATCGGCGCGGTTCAGCGTGTAGAAGTGGAACTGTTTCACGCCATGATCGGCCAGCAGCATGACCTGCTCGGTTGCAACCGCCGCTGCGACCAGATGCGTGGTCGTCGAATCGTTTTCGAGCCCCTCGAAACGCCGCCGCAGCCAGGCCGGGATTGATGCACCCGTCCGGCCTGCGAAGTTCGCCACCTGCGGGAAATTGTGGATCGGAATGATGCCTGGGGTCACCGGAACCCAGATGCCGGCTGCACGTACGCGCTCCAGGTAGCGAAGATAGAGTTCCTGATCGAACACGAACTGCGTGATGATCCTATCGGCGCCGTTGTCGATCTTGGCCTTGAGATTGTCGAGATCGGCTTCCTCGTAACCGCTTTCGGGATGCATTTCCGGATAGCCCGCCACCGAAATTTCAAATGGAGCGATCTCCTTCAGGCCCTTCGTCAATTCGGCGGCATTCGTATAGCCGCCCGGAGTCGGCGTGTAGCTTTCGCCCACACCGGCTGCCGGATCGCCGCGCAGCGCGACGATATGGCGAACCCCCGCAGCCCAATACGCCTGCGCCACCTCGTTGACCTCTTCCTTCGTCGCATCGACGCAGGTGAGATGGGCGGCCGGCTTCAGGCTGGTTTCCTTGACGATGCGCGCAACGGTGTTGTGCGTACGCTCACGCGTCGACCCTCCCGCTCCGTAAGTCACGGACACGAACTCGGGGTGCATTGGCTCAAGCCGCCGAATCGATTTCCACAGCGTCTCCTCCATAGCGTCAGTCTTGGGTGGAAAGAACTCGAACGAAACTTCGATCTCGCCTTCGCCAAGTAGTCGGCTCTTGCGTTCCATGTTTCCTAGGTCTCCTGGAGTAATTCGGTGTCGCGCCCGACCGGCCGCGCTGTCTGTCGCCGGATCGCGGCGAGATCGGGCTTTTGCGCCAGCCACAGCATGACGGTCAGTCGTTCGCCGTCCGGCTGTGCCGGTGCCAACTCCCGCGTTGCCGATAATTTGAGTCCGCTTCCATCAAGCCAGTCCGACACCTGCTCAGTTGAAAAACCGAGCCGTTCATGGGCATGCCGTTCGCGCAGGAACTCGACCTGATGCGGTGCAAAATCGACGATCAGCAGGCGCCCCCCCGGCCGGATGACCCGTGCCGCTTCGCTTATCGCGATGGCAGGATCAGACAGGTAGTGCATCACCTGATGCATGACCACGACGTCGGCTTCGTTGGCCTCGAGGGCAACGTTGTAGATGTCGCCATGGCGCACTTGCGCCTTTTCGAGGCCGGACTGAGACAGCTTGGCGCGCGCATAGGCGAGCATAGCCTGGTTGACGTCGAATCCGATCGCGCGATCGTAGTTCCCCGCGAAAAGTTCGAGCGTGCGCCCCGTTCCGGTGCCCAGATCGACGAGCATGTCGACCCGCTCGCCACCGAGCGCCCCGAGCATCGCCGCTTCCACCTCTGCTTCGGAAACATGCAGCGACCGGATGCGGTCCCATTTCCCTGCGTGGTCCTCGAAGTACGTCTGCGCCGCCTGTTCGCGTTCGTCCTTCACGGCTTCCAGCCGTTCCCTGTCGCGGGCGATTCCCGGATCTCCGGAATCGACGATATCGGTCAGAAGTTGCGCCAGTTCGCCGAAGCGTGCCCGCTCCGAGAGTCGGAAGTAGACCCAGCTGCCCTCACGGAACCGCTCCACCAGCCCTGACTCGAAAAGAAGCTTCAGGTGCCGGCTAAGCCGCGGCTGGCTCTGCCGCAGGATCTGCATCAGATCCTTCACGTTGAGTTCGCCGCCCTTGAGAAGCACCAGTATTCGCAGCCGCGTCGGCTCGGCCGCCGCCTTGAGCGCGGTGACGAGATCACGGCTGGACAGTTTCTGACGGGTTTCCGGGGCTTCGATCATGGAACGATAGATATAAAGATATCTTTATGTGTCAAGCGGTCTTTTTGCCGACCCCCAGCTCAATGCTCCCCCAGATGCTGTAAACTTGCAGCCGCTGGACACTCGGGCGACGCATCCCCTGCGCGTCGAAAGCGCACGTCCAGAAGGGTGCACTCAAGCATACGCTGGACCCGACAAGACCGAATTCAGCCGTTCCTTAGCGGGATTTTAACGACGACTCCCTCATTTTGATCGAAATTCCTCCCGACAAGGCCAGCCCCATATCATGCGCATTTCCGCTGTTTCCGAGCTGTTCATCCTCCGCGACGACTCAGATCAATTGGCAATCCGGCAGCGCGCCTGCGGTATCACGGCCGCAACCCAAACACTTTTGCTGCTCCCAATTTTGATCGCCGTCGTGGGTCCCAGCGCCATGATTGCCGCGCAAGCGCTGGCCGAACCCGCCACCCGCGACCGGCTCGCCGCTTCCCCCCTCAACACTGCCGGCGCGCTCGTAGGTGTGGCTATCTGGTTTGCCATGTTCGCAATCCCGGCCTTTCACGCACTCCGGCGCATCGGCTGGTCGCGCGACGTTGAATTGGACCGCGACACGGTGAGGATTTGCGACCGAACACTGTTCGGCACGCGCAGGTTGCAGCTCCCGCTGCGGGAATTCGAGGGCATCTCCCACCACGTCCGCACCAACCTCTCGGGAACCCGTCACGAACTTGTGCTCGTCCACCACGACCGGTCCAGCAGCCTTCTCTTGCAGATGTCGGATTCCATCAGCCAGGACGCCACAGAAGCCAACGCCCGCAGGTTCCAACTCCCGGTCCTTCCCGCAGGCGCTCTTTTTCTCAACAGACCGCGCCGGACCTTTTGCTTTGCCCGCCTGTTCCCAGCCATGAAGCCGCAGCAGGCGTGAAAGACGACTCTGTCTGATCTATCCAGGATTTGTCCTGTCTTCTGTTAAGCATGCCTAAACATCGCCATCGAACGGACGTAAATCTCAGGCCTGAACACAACCGCACCGCACAATGCTGAAGGGTCATTTCCTCCTTTGACGAAAACCATCAGGCGTGGTGTACCTTAGCCCTGAGTGGATGCCTTTTACGCTTCAGCGTTCGCACGCATCCGGCACGCCTCGGAGTCGACGATGATCTCAACCGGTATCCCACGTTTTTGCCTCACCGCGTTACTCTTCGCCTTGACGGCGATCTCACTTGCACCAAAGCAGGTCTCGGCTGGCGAAGCGCCCGTGCAGTACATGCAGCGCGCTGCAAACGAACTCTTGTCGGCTGCCCGCTCAGGCACCGCCTACGCCTTCGCCGACGTTCTCAACAAGCATGCCGACCAGCCCTCGATCGGCCTCTACTCGCTCGGCAGTTATGCCGGTAACCTGTCGACCGGCGATCGCCAGCCGTTCTATTCCGGCATGATCGGATTTCTTGCCCGCTACGGCGCCTCTCAGGCGCCGAAGTATCCGGTGCGCAGCGTCACGATGGTCTCCCAGACCAAGGAGACCCGATCGGGTGTTTACGTCGACAGCGTCGTCACATTGAATGACGGTACGACCTATGATGTCCGCTGGTGGCTGATCCGCCGCGGCGGCTCCTACAAGGTCGGCGATGTCTCGGTTCTCGGCTTCTGGGGACGCGAGCAGCTGAAGCGGCTTTTCGAAGGCTACATCACCGAAAACGGCGGCAACCCGAAAGCCCTCATCGTCGCGCTGAACCGCTAAACGCCGGCAAAGGCTCACGACTGTGTACCGGCTGCTCAACAACAGCTTGCTGAGTGTTGAATTGGAGCGCCGCCCCCGCGCAGCGCCAGGCCGATTGGCCCGTGAGCGAAAAAGCAAGATTGTTTCCGCCTAACGGGAGAAAACTCGCGGCCGCTCCCCTCAAGTCTCAATCTGCGTTTTGCTCCATTTTCCAAGCCCTTCACGGACGCCCGCCTGCGGAGGGACACCGCCTGCCCGCCGCCTTTGGCCGAGCAGATTCTCTAACGACACAGACCTACTGGGCGGCCGCCACTGCGGGGCCATCGGCATCCACCGGAGTCCACGCCGCATTCGACATCCCGAGCGTCTCCCCCTTCAGCACTTCCGTTTCCGACTAATAGGGCAGTCGCACAACGAGTTCGATTGCGGGCAGCGGCTTGGCCAACACCTGGTCGAGCGCGACCAGGCTTTCATCCAGGCTCGTATTGAGGGCCAGCTTCAGCCGGAAGTTACCCGCCTCGGAGACGATCTTGGAAAACGCCTTGCCCTTCGTATAGAACAGCAGCGTTCCCGAAAAACTCCCCCGCCCCGGTACGGCTATTGGCGCGAACGGCTGCTTTGCCGTTGCTGAGGATCGAACCGTCCAGGCGGCACGAAGAAAGAACCGTCCACGAAAAAGGCGGAATAGAACCGTTTCTCCTCGCCACCGTCCGCACGCGAAACCGTCAGGTCAGGTCGATGTCCAGAACTGTCCCGTCGCGGGCCCCGTGGTTGGCAATCGTCAGCGGAATGGCGAACACTTCGAAGTTGCCGTTGGCATCGCGCGTATAGTGCACGACAGGCGATACATGCACGCCGAGTTCGGGTTGCTTGAGCACGCTGTGATAAAGGCTTTTCGCCGAAAAGACCAAGGCGACTGCCGAGGCAACGGCTGTCGACAGCGCTCCAATCGATCCGGCTCCTTGGCTCCGCGACGAAGCCCCGACAGCCGTGTTCTGTGCGATTTCATTGATCTCGTGCGCTACTACCCCCGGGATCGCTTGAAAAGACCCATCATCAACGCTCCAAAACGGTTTCGGTGAGAATTTGCGAATGGATTTGGGGCCCGACGAATACGTTTGTCGTGAGGCTGCGCCTACCGAATGCCGGACTCAAGTGGCCATCACCTGGCCAGATGCGCTTCAATAGCCGCCAGCGCGTCGCCAGCTTTTGTCCCGTCTGGACCACCCGCCTGAGCCATGTCGGCGCGGCCCCCACCACCCTTTCCGCCGAGCGCCGACGCCCCGACGCGCACCAGATCGACCGCGCTCCAATTCCCTGTCAGATCGTCCGTGACGCCGACTGCGAGTCCGGCCTTGCCGTCTTCGGTGACGCCGACGATGGCAACAACGCCGGAACCGACCTGCTTCTTGCCTTCATCGACAAGCCCTCGCAGGTCTTTCGGGTTGAGACCCTCGACGGTCCTTGCAAACAGCTTCACGTCCCCGATCGACTTGATCAGGTTCTTGACACCGGCTTCCACGCCGCCGCCGCCCGCGCCTGCGAGCGCCACTTGCCGCTTGGCGTCTGCGAGCTGGCGTTCGAGGCTCTTCTTTTCATCCATCAACGCCCGCACGCGATCGACGACATCTTCCGGCCGCGTGCGCAGGACTGCCGCGACCCCGCAGAGCCGCTCGTCCTGTTCGGCCAGATAGGTCCTCGCGTTGTCCGCGGTCAGCGCTTCGATGCGGCGGATGCCTCCTGCACTCGCACTCTCGCCAACGATATGGATGACGCCGATGTCGCCGGTCCGGTGAACATGAGTTCCACCGCAAAGTTCCAGCGACCAGGCCGCCTTGCGTTTTCCGTCTTCGCTAACGCTGGTCCCATCGGATTCGCCCATCGAAACAACGCGGACTTCATCTCCGTACTTCTCGCCGAACAATGCCATCGCTCCGCAGTCCATAGCCTCATCGACCGCCATCAGCCGCGTCGTCACGGGCGCATTCTGGGCAACGATCGCGTTGGCGCGCGCCTCGACCTCATGAAGCTCGTCCTGCGACATCGGCTTGGGATGCGAGAAGTCGAAACGCAACCGGTCTGGCGCCACCAACGATCCTTTCTGCGACACGTGCGAGCCAAGGACCTGGCGCAGCGCTTCGTGCAACAGGTGCGTTGCCGAGTGGTTCGCGCGCGTCGCGGTACGCTGCGCGTGTTCGACGGCCAGTTCGGCCGCTTCACCCGTCTTGAAGGCGCCGCTTTCGACCGTGCCGAAATGCGCAAACACATCGCCGGCCTTCTTCATCGTATCGCTGACACGGAACACCGCGCCGCCCGCGCCCCGGATAACGCCGCGATCACCGACCTGACCGCCAGACTCCGCATAGAACGGCGTCTGGTTGAGGATCATGTGGCCTGCCTCACCCTTCTTCAGCGACTTGACGATTTTACCCTCGCGCACGAGTGCCCGGATCTCGCCTTCGGCCGTTTCTGTATCGTAGCCTAGAAAATCGGTGGCACCGGCCGCGTCGCGGACATCAAACCAGATCGCTTCTGTGGCCGCTTCCCCCGAACCCTTCCAGGCCTTGCGGGCATCTGCCTTCTGCCTTTCCATGGCAGTCCGGAACTGGTCGGTATCGACGCGAATGCCGCGCGGACGCAAAGCATCCTCCGTCAAGTCCAGCGGGAAACCGTACGTGTCGTAAAGTTTGAACGCGACATCACCCGACAGCACATCGCCTCTACCCAAGTTCTCGGCCGCATCCCCAAGCAGCACGAGGCCCTTTTCCAAGGTCTTACGGAATCGGGTTTCTTCCAGCCGCAGCGTTTCCGTAATCAGCGCCGAAGCACGGCCGAGTTCGCCGTACGTGTCCCCCATCTGGCGCAGAAGCGCCGGCACCAGCCGATGCATCAACGGATCCTTGGCGCCGAGGAGATGGGCGTGCCGCATGGCCCGCCGCATGATCCGGCGCAGCACGTAGCCACGTCCCTCGTTGCCAGGCAGGACGCCGTCGGCGATGAGGAAGGAGGTGGAGCGGAGGTGATCTGCGATAACCCTGTGGCTCGCCTTGTGCTCACCTGTTGCGTCGACGCCCGTGAGGTCGACGGAAGCCGCGATGAGGGCGCGGAACAGATCCGTTTCATAGTTGTCGTGCGTGCCCTGCAGCACGGCGGCAATCCGCTCGAGTCCCATGCCGGTGTCGATCGAGGGTTTCGGAAGCGGAACTCTGCCCCCCCCCTCCTGCTGATCGAACTGCATGAAGACGAGGTTCCAGATTTCGATGAAACGGTCGCCGTCTTCATCGGCAGACCCCGGCGGCCCGCCTGGAATATGTGCCCCGTGATCGTAGAAAATTTCAGAACAGGGCCCGCACGGCCCGGTATCGCCCATCTGCCAGAAGTTGTCCGACGAGGCGATGCGGATGATCTTGTCATCTGTCAATCCGGCAATCTTCTTCCACAACGCGAACGCCTCGTCGTCGTCATGATAGACGGTGACCAGAAGGCGCTTGTTATCGAGTCCGAACTCCTGTGTGATGAGCCTCCAGGCGAACTCGATCGCATCCGCCTTGAAGTAATCCCCGAACGAGAAATTGCCGAGCATCTCAAAGAAGGTGTGGTGGCGCGCGGTATATCCGACGTTGTCGAGATCGTTGTGCTTGCCGCCCGCCCGCACGCATTTCTGGGAAGTTGCAGCACGGCTATAGGGCCGCGTCTCCTGCCCCGTGAACACCGACTTGAATTGCACCATGCCGGCATTGGTGAACATCAGCGTCGGATCGTTGCGCGGAACCAGCGGCGAGGAGGCGACCTCTTCATGTCCGTGCTTCACGAAATAATCGAGAAACCCTCTGCGGATCTCATTGACGCCGGTCATTCTAGGCCTCGCAAAAAGACCCCCACTTTCAAGACGCCAAGTCAGGTCGCACCAGCCCCCCGGTCAACACCATGGCGGCGGCCTGTCCCGCTCCGCATTCGGGGGTCGGCAATCGGACATATCACAGCGGTAAAGTTAGCCCGCCAGCGGCACGGCGCACCGATCGACGACCCGTCCGGCGCCACGCTCCGCCCCTTTTACCGACGCCCCTGCGACCTGTCTACGTGTCAGCAATTCTACTCCCGCGATCGCGCCACGCGGAACACCGGAACCGCCCGAAACTACAGCACACGGTCCATACCCCGCGCCACCCGCCGTCCTAAAATCATTTTTCAATTTCGACCCGCACGGGCGCGACCGACGGTTGCAAACAGCCGGTTTCAGCGGCGGACCCGCTTTCCAGCCGGCACGACCGGCTCATCGCCATCCCCCCCAGCTTCATCTGCAACCGCCAATGGCACGAACGCGTCCGGGTCCGTCCCCTCAGCATCCGACTCCGGTTCGACGAGCAGGTGATCGGCAACAAGTCCCGCATTGGCCCGGATCGCTCGCTCGATCGCATTGGCCACCTTGGGATTCTCCTTGAGGAACGCCTTTGCGTTCTCGCGGCCCTGACCAATACGCTGGCCGTCATATGAGATCCAGGCACCCGATTTCTCGACGATGTTCGCCTTGACACCGAGATCGATGAGTTCGCCGAACCGCGACACCCCTTCCCCGTACATGATGTCGAATTCCACTTGCTTGAAGGGCGGCGCCACCTTGTTCTTCACCACCTTGACGCGGGTCTGGTTTCCGACGACCTCGTCCTTGTCTTTGATGGCGCCGATGCGGCGGATGTCGAGACGCACCGACGAGTAGAACTTTAAGGCATTGCCACCCGTCGTCGTCTCCGGATTGCCGAACATAACGCCAATTTTCATGCGGATCTGGTTGATGAAGATCACCATACCCCCCGAACGCGAAATCGAACCGGTCAGCTTGCGCAGCGCCTGGCTCATCAGACGCGCCTGGAGGCCCGGCAGGCTGTCGCCCATTTCTCCCTCGAGTTCGGCCTTGGGCGTCAGCGCCGCCACCGAATCGATGACCAGCACTGTGACCGCCCCCGACCGCACCAGCGTATCGGCGATCTCAAGCGCCTGCTCGCCGCAATCGGGCTGGGAAACCAACAGGTCCTCAACCTTGACTCCGAGCTTCTTGGCATAGACCGGATCGAGCGCATGTTCTGCGTCGATAAAGGCGCAAGTCCCGCCCTTCTTTTGCGCTTCCGCAATTACATGCAGCGCCAGTGTCGTCTTGCCTGAACTCTCCGGTCCGTAGATCTCGATCACCCGGCCGAGCGGCAGACCGCCGATCCCGAGCGCCAGATCGAGACCCAGTGATCCGGTAGGGACTGCCTCGATATCGTGCGCATGGTTGTTTTCTCCCAGGCGCATGATCGAACCCTTGCCGAAATTCTTATCGATCTGGGCAAGTGCTGCTTCCAACGCCCGCTGCTTATCCATGACACCCCCATCAACCACATGAAGTTCCGGCTTTCTCATAGCGCGATTCCCAATTTCTCATGAGTTGCACATCAAGTCCACGAGACTTGCTGAGATTAATGTACCTTATTTGTTCCTAAAGAACAAGAGTGGAACATTTGCTTTCCGCACACTACTGCTGTCAACGGCCCGGTAGCGCGCGCTGCTGGCACACAAGTTGCTGAGCACCGACAGCAACCAACAACCGATGAGTTACCACCCATGATCTCCGCCGCGCGGGCCCGTTCCCCTGACACCGATTTCGGCGCAACCGGACAGCTAACTGCCTTCCAGTCACCAAGATTCCGGATAGATCCGACACCGGCGGACGACTCCCCATACGTGAAGCTCGAGATTGTCACGCAACGGCAGGACTTCGATGCCCTGGAAGCGGAATGGTCCGCGCTTTACGACCGCGCCGGCCGCCCCGGAAACCCATTCCAGTCGTTTGCGTGGTGCTGGCATTGGGCCAACCACTTCCTCAAAGGCCGCGACGCAACCACTGAAAAGAGCGAACTTTTCATCCTCACAGGAAGAACCGGCGCCCGCCTCACCATGATCTGGCCGATGGTGCGTGAACGCTCGCGCGGCCTCCGCACGTTGACTTGGCTCGGCGCACCCGTCACCCAGTACGGCGATGTGCTCGTCGAAGGTGGCGATAAGCTGAGGATGCTGCGTGAAGCTTGGCAATTCCTTCGCTCCAACGCCAATGCCGACATTATCGCTCTCTACAAGGTCCGCGAAGACGCCGCCGTCGCCCCGCTACTGGCCGAAATCGGAGCGGTTGCGACCCATAAGGACCGCGCGCCCTATGTCGACATGTCCCAGTCGGAGACGTTCGAGGATTACGCCGACAAACGCTATTCCAAGAAGCGCAAAAGCTACTTGCGCCGTTACCGCCGCCGCTTCGAGGACATCGCTCCTGTTCGGACCGATGTTCTAAGCGAGGGCCAGGAAGCCCGCGCGGTAACCGACGAACTGCTACGCTTCAAGCAGGAATGGCTCACCAGGAAATCGATGGTCTCGCGCGCTCTGCACGACCCGCGCACCCGTGACTTTTTCCTCGACACGGTAACCGACACGACGCGTCGGACGGGATGCCGCATCACCACGATGCGTTGCGGCGAAGAACTCGTCGGAGCGAAACTCAACTACGTTGCTAAGGGGCGCGCCGTCGCCCACGTCATCACGTACAATCTGGCCTACGACAAATGGAACCCCGGCCACCTCACCACCTATGCCGGCCTCGAAGCCTGCAAGAAACATGGCATCGATGTCTTCGATTTCATGGGGCCGTGCGCACCGTTCAAACTCGACTGGGCGGACGACTCCGTCGAAGTGAACGACTGGGCTGTGCCGCTGTCGATGAAGGGCAGCCTCTGGACGCGAGTTTATCTTGGCTACGCCCGCGACCGTCTCAAAGCGGCACACATGGCCTTGCCCGCATCGCTCAAGCGGCTGACCTCGCCGATGCTTTCGACAATTCTGATGGTGGCCTGAGGGTAGCGAGAACGGCAGCGGGACAATCCCGCCGCGACTCCTTCTACTTCACGCCGAGCTTTTTCTGCAGGTTTGAAGACGACGTCGTGTACTGGAACAGAAGTTTCTTGTCGGGATAGATGTAGCGGTGCGCTTGCTGCGCCATCAGCGCCGCCTCGTGGAAACCCGAAAGTATAAGTTTCAGCTTGCCCGGGTAGGTATTGATATCGCCGATCGCGAAGATGCCCCGCTCGCTCGTCTCGAATTTCTCCGTATCGACCGGGATCAGGTTTTCTTCGAGGTTGAGCCCCCAGTTCGCGATCGGCCCAAGCTTCATCGTCAATCCGAAGAACGGCAGCACGGCATTGATGGCAATTCGTTCCTCGCCCTCTTTCGTCTTGATCGTCACGCCTTCCAGTTTGCCCTCGCATCCATCCATGGAAGTCATTTGACCGATCATCAAACGCATTTGCCCGGCAGCCACCAGTTCGCGCATCTTTTCTACTGAGTGCGGAGCTGCACGGAAATCGTCGCGCCGGTGCAGCAACGTCAGCGACTGGGCGATCGGCTGCAGACTGAGTGTCCAATCGAGTGCCGAATCGCCGCCACCGACGATCAGGACGTCCTTGCCGCGGAAATCATCCATGCGCCGTACCGAGTAGTGAACCGACGAGCCTTCATAAGCCTCTATCCCCTCGAGCGGCGGCCGCTTCGGCGTAAACGATCCCCCGCCGGCACCGATGACGACGACCTTGCACAGAAACTCCCGACCCACGTCGGTCTTTAGAACAAAGCGGCCATCGGCTTGCTTCGTGAGTTCGTCGACCCGTTCGTTGAGATGGAAGGTGGGATTGAACGGCTTGATCTGTTCCAACAGCCGATCGGTCAGTTCCTGCCCCGTAACGACTGGCAGCCCCGGTATGTCGTAAATCGGCTTTTCGGGATAAAGCTCTGCGCACTGCCCGCCGATCTTGTCGAGGATGTCGATAAGGTGGCACTTGATGTCGAGAAGACCGAGTTCGAAAACGGCAAACAAACCGACCGGCCCGGCACCGATGATCACGACATCGGTTTCAGTCGGCACGACGGGCGGCACATTTTGCGGCAAATCCATGTGTTTTCGTCCTGTCATCTGCAGACGGCCCGGTTGCGTCGGCTGTGCGGACGCGTGTAGCCCTGCCTGTATTTCCTTGCGCGACCCGTTCTGGTCGCCCGAATCCGGCTCGTTTCGACGCCCGGGCCGGTACGCCAATCTAGAACCGATCTCAGAACTGCTTTGCGGGAACCTGCACGACGAGGCCATCGAGGTCTTCGGTCACTTTGATCTGACAGCCGAGACGGCTCTCTTCGCGCACATCGAACGCGAAATCGAGCATGTCCTCTTCCATCTCCGAAGGTGCGCCGCTCTTGTCCCGCCAGCCCTCGGCGACATAGACGTGACACGTAGCACAAGCGCAGGCACCGCCGCATTCGGCTTCGATTCCAGGCACGTTTGCCAGTTTTGCAACTTCCATAACCGTCTGGCCAACCGTCGCTTCTACGATCTGACTGGTCCCGTCAGGCTGGATGAATGTGATCTTGGCCATATTGCGGTCGCAGGCTCCTTGCGTCTTTTTTGTACAGCAGGTCTGGGCTGACGGGTACCGGCGGCGCGTACCGCAAAGCACGCAACAGAGCCCCCGCCGCTCCAAGCGACCGACACTTAGACGCCCATCGGGCCGGCATCAAGCCCGCTCAATGGCGCAGGTCGGCTCCGGGTCCGAAAAATAACGTGAAACCGGTCCCGGAACCGCAATCGACCGGTGTTGGCGACCCGACGCCTGGTGCACGGGCACAGGTCGTCATGCGCTTGCCGATTCCAGAGCAAGAACAAAGGCCTAGCTTAGGTGCGGCCGCCTGGGGTGCTGGTGTCAGAGTTTGGAAAACTAGTGTGGTGATCGCGAAGTTCGGGTAGTGTCTCAGTTTGAATTTTAGCAGCGAGACTCAATCTCGCCACCGATTCAGAGCGTAGTTAACTAGGTGTTAACCGTAGGCGCTGTCTCATACCAGAATCAGTTACCAGTTGTGTATGGGACAGGGAGAAAAGCGCCTTGCACGGATGCGCGCCAACCCAAAGGATGGGTGGGCTATTCGCGATGTCAGCGTCGTGTGCGAAGCTTATGGCGTTACTCTTCTTCCACCGAAGGGCGGCTCCCATTACAAAGTTTCACATGTCTCACAAAGAGATATCCTGACAATTCCGTGTGATCGGCCGGTAAAGGCCGTCTACATCAGGAGGTTAGTAGACTTCGTCGACGCAGTTAGGGATGCAGACCAATGACCATGAAGCCAGAATATCCTGTGGTCCTCCGACCTTTGAGCGAGGATGACGGCGGCGGATGGATAGCGATTGTTCCAGATTTGCCAGGGTGCATGACCGATGGAGTCAATGCATTCGACGCTTTAACTAACGCTGCTAACGCAATTGATGAATGGAAAGATGCCGCTCGGCAGATGGGTCGAGCAATTCCGTACCCTGACGACTCACTGAAGCGCAGCTTTGACCAATCTGTTCCTGACCACATCAGACGGCAGGCCGAAGCCTATGCGCGACAAATGTCCGGAGGCCACCCAGACCCCAATATAATCCACGCGATCATCGCGGAATGGGCGAGGGGCGCAGCACTAACGCTCAGACCTTAGTGCTCTTCTTGTAAGTCTTAGGTCGTCCCGGCTTCGGTGCTGCGGCATCCATCAACGCAACGATATCTTCGAAGCTTACCAGCTTGTCGGTTAGGCCAGCGGCCATGGCTGGCGTGACCCGTAGGGACTTGTGAATGCGCACCCAATTGTACCAGACCGTATAGAGCGCAACCATGTTGACGTGGCTTTCGAACTTCTTGGAAAAGCCATTCGTCAGGCGAGTAAACCGGCGCATATGCATCCGCATCGTCAAGTTCTGACGCTCAACGTAGCTGGTACTAATGTGCTTTTCGTCCGGTTCGCCTTCGATGATGTTCTTGCGAATGCCGGTGCATTCGGCAGGGCTGTAGCGACCCTTGGCGCTTTCCGGTGACGCCCCGTAGATCTTCACGAGCTGGGCATAGTCCACGTCGGCACCGAAGGCTCCCTCGACTGCTTCAAGGTACGATTTCAATCCGTCGCTGGTGAGTTGCACCCGATTGGCGAGGCGATCCGCCAGATCATCGATGAAGAGTTTGGCGCAGTCCGCATCCCGTCCACCGACGAACCACTGCACGATGAGTTTGCTGTCGGCATCGAGCGCGGTCCACGTCCACGTATCGCCGGCACCATCCGGTGCAGCCTTGGCCGCTGCGACGTTCTTCTGCTTGGCGTAGGTGAAGCTCCAGATTTCATCGACCTGAACACGTTTTGCCTGAACGTTGCGGACCTTTTCATCGTGAAAAGCCATGCAAACCTTACCCGCGTCCGCGAGTATCTTTGCGACCGTGTTGATCGACACGTCGCATACCCGCGAGATCGACCGCATGGACGATCCCTCGCAGAGCATGGCGAGGATTTGGACGCGTTTCTGTAGGGGCAGCTTGTTCATGCCCCTAATATATGAATTCTTATGCTTGACGTCAAGCATTCTTTGATGTTGCTATGCAGATACGGCTCTGACAAACTTAACATTAATGTCAATCATTCAAGCTGATTCTTGACTTATATGTCAATGCGAACGATATTGAGGGGGTTACTCGAGGATCGCCGGTTACTGGTGTTCCGCTCGCAGTTCGTTGATGGCGTCACTCCACGAATGATGTACGTGACGCCAGGAATTGAAAATGTGACGCGTGGACCCTTTGGTGATCTTCCTGAAGACGAAAGGTTGGCCGAATTCGCCGCTTGGTTGGAGTCTTTTGTCGAATTTGGCGAGGTTACAGTAGCGGAAGACCCGCATAACAAACCTCCAGATGTGATGCTGGCACGGGTTGATCCTGTAGAAGACGAGTTCTGGAGTATCCGCGTCACTGACCCCGATGAGTACCCAGGGATACGCGCGTTGGGTGCGTTTGTGGCGCATGACGAGTTTGCGGCATTGACGTGGGATTATCGCGAGTCAATAGCGGATGACTTTGACGGTGAAGTCGAAGAAGTCAGAGCGCAGTGGAAAGCACTCTTCGGGGCAGTGAAACCGTTTTCCGGAGGAAAAATAGATGAGTACCTATCGAATGCCCGACCTATTTAAAAATAAGGCGAATGAAAAAATCACAGCTGGCACGTTAAAATATGTAAAGGCTAGAAATCGCCATAAAATATATAACTTGCTTGTGCGAGAATTTAGAAAATCTGGCCTAAGTCAGGCGGACCTTGCAAGACTGCTTGGCAAGTCTCCAGAAACAATTTGCCGTATTCTCGCTAGGCCAAGAAACATTGAAATTGACACAGTTAGCGAGTTGCTATTCGCTATGAGTGGCTGCACGCTGAGCTTTGACTGCGAGTTTCCGGTGAAGCGGACGTCAGATGCGGCTTGGCATGCAGCGAGCAGTAAGAAAGTGTCCATTACAGTGAGCCAAGACACGAGTGCGAAGACCGTCGTGATGCCGTTGATTGACCGTACTATGCTGGCAGCATGATGGCCGATTTTTCCGCAATTGCAATCTTTTGCGATGATATTCGGGCCGAGAAGGCTGGTACGGATACTATCGTCGGCGTGCTTCCAGACAATATCAATGTTCCTGACATGCCGGGAATTTTCCCGCGCCTAGCAGTTTACATCAGGCTTCACATATTTGATTTCGAATCTGCTCCGAGTATTAAAATAAAGATTGTTGATGGAAAAGGAGAATTGATCTATGAAAATGTGCCCGAGCAGATGGAGCTAGAAAAAATAGTCAAATCCACTAGTAAGGAGAAGGTAGGATTTCTAGGATTTCTATCTAGGGTGACGATGACACCATTCATCGTTGATTGCGATAGCACATTCAAAGTTTATGCTGAAGTCAACGGAATTGAGAAGCTAGCTGGCGCGCTCCGAATTGACTCTGTGAAAAACGCTGACACGGTTATTTCGACCAACGCTTCGCAGCAGCCTTCTTAGCGATCTCTGACCTCTGCTCTGCCGTCAGCTTCTCCGCACGAGCTTTGCCACCGCGCCGTCCCATAGACTGCGCGGCCTTGTCCTTGCCGTCGTCGGCTTCAGTTTCTTCCTCGACCTCACCGGTCGCGATCTGCATTACCCTTACGGCGTTGCCGATTACGTCAGAAGGACGCTTCTTTCCCTTTGAGTCTTTGCCCACTATTTCCCCTCGTTCGATCCGCGCAGTAACGGTGCAATGAAATCGTACCAGATGGCCGCTGCGGCCACGCTACCAAAGAAGCCAGCGCCATAAAGGTACTGACCCTCGATGACGTCTGAGACGAATGCCTGCATGTAGAGGACATAGAGGCTTGCGGCTAACATCGCCGACAGGAACAGGAACCCAAAGACACGCCTCATTTCAACACCCGTCATCGATTGCTTATCGCTAAGCATACCAGAGACGTGGCGATGAAGCTAATGGGAGTCAACAGGGTCAGATTTCAAACTGAGACACTACCGAAGTTCGCAATCACTTGACGCTCGCTTCTGAGCGAACTTCACGATCTGAACCACACGAGCAACTCTATGATTCTAGTGTCCCTTCTTGATTCCGAAGTTCGCTCGCGCGGTCTCTGGCGGGTGGTTGTGAACTTCGGAATCGGGACACTAGCCCAGATGCGCCAACGTGACCACGGCGGCTTCGGCCACACGCCCGGCAGACCGCGCCCGTGCCTCGGCCGTTTCCGAATTGCGCTCGGCCCGTTCCGCCGCGCGCCCGAGGCGGAACGCACCCACGCAGCGAGCCGACCCTTTGAGCGTATGGGCCGCCATCGCCCATGCCGATCGGTCATCGCACGATGCCCGCAGCTTCGCGACCGAATCCAACACCTGAACGCGAAACAACTCCAGGATCTCGCGTTGCAGAGGCAAATCATCGAGTGTATAGCGGCGCAAATGCGCCAGATCGAATATCGCAGGCTCGTCCTCCTGGGCGGGCTCGTGCAACTCGACCTCGGCGACCTGACTCGCAGTTATCATCGCGAACACTCCCAACGAAACCCTGACCTGCATCGCGCACGCGTCCGCACACACCAATGCTCGCCCGTTCAAGATGCCACGAATCCCGAAAAATTCCCTGAACCCCGCTCATCGAATTGCTCTCTACCCGTACAGATCGCGTTAATATTTCGAAGTGGATCTGCCCCGCGGGCGCGTCACTGTTTCGCCCTCAAGCTGCTCTAGCGGTCTTTCCTAGGGGTGGGTTGAGACAAATTCTGGGGGCGCGAGCCGGCGCTACTGCGAATTGGCATCGGATAACGCAAACAACCGTTTGAGCTCACGCCAGGGTTCGGATTAACATCTCCGCGTGCCTATCGGGGATTCCGGCACGACTTCGGACGGGTGGATGGCTCAAGACAAGAAGATATCGGACGAGAGCGAGACGGACTTCGCTGCGACGGGAACCGATGGTGCGGCCCGGCCGCCGAGCCTTGGTGCGCGCCTGGCCACCGCCTCGACATCGGCGAAAGACGCCAACGAACCCTCTTTCGAATCGGCACAATCCGCGACCCGCAAGGCCGAAATCGCCAAGGGAACACTGCCCCCGCCAATACCATCAACGGCTGCCATACCCGGACTCGCACCGCCCCCTCTCCCCCCGGCAGCACCACCGAAATCCACCAATTCACTAAAATCCACCGATACGATCAAATCCGCCAATTCGCGGAAGCCTACCGATGCGCTGCTGTCCCCCGACTCGCTGAAAGCCGTCGGTGCAACGCCGCCGCCGACCCCGAAGCCCGCGGAAAAAGCCAAGTCGGCCGCGGATATGGCGGGCAATTCGTCATCGCCAAGCGAACCGAAGTCCCCGCCGTCGACGCTCAGCTTCGCAAAAACTAAAACTGATGCCGACCGCAGCCGCGCCACGCCCGCACCCTCGTCACTCTCTGTAGCCCCCGCAACCGATTCTTCATCAAGCCCCGAAGCCGCTCCCGCCGCACCAGCCGATTCGGCAGTTTCGACAGACGACGAGCCTGCCCGTCACAAGCGCCATTCCCGCCGCGAAGCCCGCAGACGGCCCGCCGGCCCCGTGCGCGAGCGCCTCGCCGCCAATGACGACGCACCCTCGATCGGCGGCCTGATCTACGCTCTACAGCAAAAACCCTCGACCAAGCCCTACCAGTATGCAGCCATCGGCAGCGTGCTCTGGGCGATACTGGGAGCGGTCGCACTGTGGCTGGTGCTGTCCACCGAACCTGATCCGTACGCATCCCTGTTGCAGAAGCCCGCCACCTTCCTGATGATCACTGCCGTGCTGGTACCAATCATGGTGATCTGGTTCCTGGCACTTCTGGCCTCGCGCTCCGAAGAGCTGCGACTGCGATCTTCAACGATGGCCGAGGTAGCCATCCGCCTTGCCGAACCCGATCGTCTCGCCGAGCAGTCGACGGCCTCGCTTGGCCAGGCCGTGCGCCGTCAGGTCGGCTTCATGAACGACGCGGTCAGCCGCGCGCTGGGCCGCGCCGGCGAACTTGAAGCCCTGGTCCATAATGAAGTCTCCGCGCTCGAACGCTCCTACGAGGATAACGAGCGTAAGATCCGCGGCCTCATCCAGGAACTTTCCGGAGAGCGCAACGCTCTTTTGAGCACCAGTGAAGACGTCCATTCGACGTTGAAATCGCTCGGCTCCGAAGTACCAGCCCTCATCGAGAAGCTATCGTCCCAGCAAATCAAGCTCGCCCAGATCATCGAGGGCGCCGGCGAGAACCTTACTCTGCTTGAGACCTCGCTATCGCAAGGCGCCCGCCAGATTGAATCCTCGCTGGGAAGCCGCACTGAACAGCTGCAATCGGTTCTTGAGAACTATACCGGCGCTGTCGACGGCGCCCTGCAGGCACGCACCGAGCAGATGCACACCATGCTGACGGGCCACACCCGTACTCTCGGCACGACGCTATCGGAAACGGCCCAGCACCTCGACAAGTCGCTCGGCGGTCACGGCACCGAAATTCGCACCATGCTCCAGGACCACACCGGCCGCATGGGCAAGACCCTTGGCGACACGACCGGCCAGATGCAGGGCATGCTGGAGACCTACACTTCCGCGCTCGCCGAAGCCCTCGCCAGCCGCACCGAGGAAATGCAGGACGCCTTCGAAGGCTATATGCTTACCCTCGACACCTCGATCTCGAACCGAACCGATAACCTCCAGTCGGTTTTCGAGGCGTACGCCCACGCCCTCGACACGACGCTGGCCAGCCGCGCCGAGGCCCTCGATTCGCAACTTGTTGCCCGCACCCGCGCCCTCGACGACGCCTTCAACGACCGCCTGCGCCTGTTCGACGAAACCATCGTCCGCACCACCTCGGCGATCGACGAAGCCGTCGGCGAAAAGGCTGTGGCTTTGACCAGCGCACTCGATTCCCACGCCAAGAACTTCCGCGATACGCTGACGCGCCAGACAGCCGATATCGACGACACCCTCACGAACGGGATCTCGGCCGTCCGCCGCTCGAGCGAGAACGTGACGCGCCAGTCGCTCAAGGCGATCGAGGGCCTCGCCAACCAGTCCGACCTCCTGAAGCGCGTCTCCGAAAACTTGCTCGGCCAGATCAACTCGGTGACCAACCGCTTCGAGAACCAGGGCCAGCTCATCATGCAGGCTGCCAACGCCCTCGAGAGCGCGAACTACAAAATCGATTCCGCTCTCAAGCAGCGCCATTCCGAACTCTCGGGCACACTCGACCGTCTGTCGCACAAGGCCGACGAGTTCTCGCAGTTCATCGAAGGCTATTCAAACACCATCGAAGACCAGCTGTCGGTGGCCGAAACGCGTGCCAAAGCAACGGCTGAGGAATTGCGCCAGGGTGCCCGGAGTCATCAGCGCGAAACCCTCGCCGACCTCGAGCGTTTCCGCAACGAAGCCGGAGAGCAAAGCCAGCGCGCACTCGCCGATCTGCGCCAACGCTTCTCCCACGTCTCCGCCGAAGTCACCTCGCAGTTCGGCAACCTCTCGACCCGATTCGACGAAACCTCGGGCGAAGTCCGCCAACGCGTCCAGGAAGCCGCCCGCGCCATCGAAGAGGAGCAGGTCCGGCTGCGCGAGAACCTGCAGAACATCCCCACGGCCTCCCGCGAGAGTGCCGAAGCTATGCGCCGCTCCCTGCAGGATCAACTCAACGCTCTCGAGCAGTTGACCCAGATCGCCTCAAAGGAAGCCCGCAACCGCGATATCCACGAACCTTCGCAACGCCCCGCAACTGGCAAGCCGCCTGCCCAGATCACCGCCGACCCGGCCTCGTTGCGCGCCACCTACGATCGTGAGTCCCACCACGCCAACCGGTCCGACACCGACCGCCAGCTCTCGAGCCTCACCTCCAGCCTTGCCCGAGAACTCCACTCGCGTCCCTTGCGCACTTCTTCCGGCACCTCGTCAAACGGCGGACCGTCCGCAGCCCCCGCGAACCCTGCCGGTTCCCACGAGCCATCCACCGGTCAGCGCGCCCCGGCAGCAGCAGCGAACGCCCAGCAGACGTCGCCCTCAGCAGCCCGCGCCGGACCGGCGACGGGCCGTAATCAGCCTCCTGCCGGCATGGCGCCGGGTCAGGGCGACAACTGGTCGCTCGGCGATCTCCTGAAGCGCGCTTCGCTCGAAGAAGAAGCCGGAGCTCAGCCCTCCGCGCGGGTAACCGAGGCCGCCGCACCTGATCCACGGACTTCAAACGGAGCCGCCGGCGGATCGCTACCCGACGTCTCGCTCATGGTACAGGCGATCGATCCGTCCACCGCCAACGAGATCTGGGAACGCCTGCGCTCGGGCCAGCGCGGCATCATGGTGCCGAGCCTTTATCCTCCAAAGGCCCGCGCCGCTTTCGATGAGCTGAGCCGCCGCTACCGCAGCGACCCCCCCCTGCGTGAAGCCATCAGCCGCTTCCTCTCCGATTTCGAACACAAGGTTCGCTCAGCCGAGCAGCACGACACGACCGGTCGGCAGGTACAAACCCACCTCCTCTCCGACATGGGCCGTGCCTACCTGTTCCTGGCTCACGTCAGCGGCCGCCTCGACTCCTGACCTGACGGTCCACCCGCCACCGCCGGTCATGCCCCATACGGGACGCCACAACTTGGCCGTCCCCATCCGCAACGAGGTCGAGTTATCCCTCATGCCCGACCTGTCGCCATGCGAAATAGAGTTCTCCGGCGCCCGCATTGAAGCCTGGCCGTTGCGCCGCCCGTTCGTCATCTCACGCGGCACCAAGACGGAAGCCCGTGTCGTCGTGGTGGAGTTGACGGCCCGGGGCAAGCATGGCCGCGGTGAGGCCGTCCCCTATTCCCGTTACGGCGAAACGCCCGAAGCCGCCATTTCCCTCATCGACCAGCCCCGGCATCTCGATCGGGACGCACTGCGCCAGACCATGCCCCCGGGCGCCGCCCGTAACGCCCTCGATTGCGCGTTGTGGGACCTCGAAGCCAAAATTGCCGGCCGACCTGTCCACGATCTGGCCGGCCTGGCGGTGCCCTCCGCCGCCCAGACCTGCTTCACGATCAGCCTCGGTACTCCCGAGGCCATGGCCCGCGATGCAGCCGAAGTGCCCCACTTGACGCTCCTGAAACTCAAGCTGGCCGGCGACGGCGATGCCGAACGCATGCGCGCGGTGCGCGAGGCCCGCCCCGACAGCCGCCTCGTCGCCGACGCCAACGAGTCCTGGACGCCCGAAACCACGCCTCGACTGCTTGCAGTTGCGGCGCAGTCGGGCTTCGAACTGATCGAGCAGCCACTGCCCGCCGATGCCGATCACATCCTCGCCGCGATCCCCCGCCCGCTCCCCGTCTGCGCCGACGAAAGCGTTCACACGACCGTCGATCTGGCCGCCCTGAAAGACCGATATGACGCCGTCAATATCAAGCTCGACAAGACCGGCGGACTGACCGAGGCGATCGCAATGCGCGCACGCGCGCGGGAACTCGACTTCCAGATCATGGTCGGATCGATGGTCGCAACTTCTCTTGCCGCCGCGCCAGCAATGCTTCTCGCCGATGGCGCCGAGTGGATCGACCTCGACGGGCCGCTGCTTCTGGCCCGCGACCGTCCAAGCGCGCTGCGCATAGAGAATGGGTGGATAGCGCCCCCGGTCCCCGCGTTATGGGGATGATTAAACGCCAGGCGCATGATGGCTGGAATAGCTCCGGGCAGCGACGGCGGCATCAGCCCTCCCCGCCAGTCCCCGGTTCGCGCATTGACACCGGCTGTCTTTGAAGCCACTGGACCGCAATTCCGGCAGCAAGACCGATCCCGGCGACACCTGCCATCAAAAGGTACGTGCGCCCCGCCATCTCAGGAAAATACGTCCCCGATAATAGCGTCGCAGCGCCCATTGCCACACCCATCGCGATCGTCGCGTAAAGCGCCTGCGCCGTTCCAGAAAGGCGCACATCGACGGACTCGGAGATGTATCGGATCGCCGCAAGATGCGACGCCCCGAATGTCAGCGCATGCGTCAACTGGAGAACGAACAGCACGCCGATCCCCGGATCGAACGCCATCGCGCCCCAGCGCACTACCGAAGCCAAGGCTCCCACCAGCATCAGCGCCACTGCCGACACGCGCCGGTAGACAGCCCCGGACCACGCAAACAGCGCAACCTCGGCAAGAACGCCGACCGCCCATAACAGCCCGATCGCCTCCGCTGAAATGCCCAGGCGCGACCAGTGGATCGAGCCGAACGCATAATACGTTGCATGCGCCGCCTGCACGGTCCCGCAGGCGATCAACACAAGAAAGAATACCGGTGTTCTGATCAAGCCGAACACCGCCGCAAGGTCGAGCATGGAGTCCGGCCCGCCGCGAGCGCTGTCTTTGTCAACTTGTGCAAATGCATTTCTGCCTGCATCCGGCGGCAGCAGCACAGCCGCACCCGCCGTCACGACGCAACCTGCCAGCACCAGCCAGATAACGATCGCGATGCCGTATTGGCCGATCAGCCATGCCGACACCGAACTGGCTACGATGAACGTAAGCGAGCCCCATAACCGCATGCGTCCATAATCGCATCCGTAGTGCCGCACGCCGCTCACCGCGATCACTTCGGTCAGCGGCATGATCGTCGTCATGGCAAGCGACAGCCCCACGGCAGCGACAAGCATGGCATAGAACCCATGGAGCTGGCTGAGGAGTGCGCTCATTGCGACCGTCAACAAAGCCAGCGCAATGATGAACAGGCGGTGGCGACCGCTGCGATCCGCAAAGAACGCGGCTGTCGGGGATACGGCGACGCGCAGGAAGTAGGGCAGCGCCACCAGTATCGAGATCTCGGCAGCCGTCAGCCCGCGCCACTCAAACCACAACGGCAGAAACGGCAGATGCACGCCATAGATCAGGAAGAGCGCGCCAAAAAAGCCCCCAACCCGCATACCGTAATTGAGCGGCCCAACTCCGGGCTGCGAGCTCATCATCCCCATATCCGCTCCAGCCCGAAGGTAATGTGCCACAGCGATCGCCCGCAGCGGCACATGTCATGACGGAGATGACGCCCAAGGGCAAGTTGGTCGCCCGTCAGACTGGCGTTACCACTTGGTTTTCATGCTGAGTGAGATGATGTCTGTGCTGGCCTCGACCGAACCGTTGATGACGTTGCCGGCGAGCGACGTCCGCGCGAATTCGGCATCATCGAGGAAGATATGCGTGTATGCCAGATCGACGGTCGTCGATTCGGTAACTTTCATCGAGCCACCGAGGCTCAACCACACGCGGTCGCTATCGGGGATCCCGAGGATGCGCTGGTTGGCTTCACGTACGGGCGAGACTTCATAGGCGACCCCCGCGCGCATCGTCAGATTCGGCATGACGTCATATTCGCCACCGAGCGAAAAGAACCACCCATCCTGCCAGCCCGCCGGAATGGTCGCCACCGCGCTCCCAGGTGTCGCCGGGCCGAAGATCGTCGCAGCCGTATCCTGCGAGACCACCGTCAACTGCTCAAACCGGGACCAGTTCGACCATTCCACGGTACCCATGATCCGCATCTGTGGACTCAACGCCTGACTCAAGGACAGCGTAACGATGTCGGGAAGGTTGATGTCGGCTTCAGCCGACGAAGTCAGGCCCACACCACCGGTCAGGAATGACGGCTTCGTATACAGGTCGCCTTCGAGGGTGTGATTGAGGCGCGACCGATATCCAAGACCGATGCTGGTCCCCGCCGACGGCTGGAAGAGAATGCCGGCCGTACCGCCGAAAGCCCAGTCGTCCCCCTGGAAGCCGGTCGTCGGCCCACCCGGGAATCCGGTCGCGAACTTCAATTCGCCATCGGCATACTGCGCCTGAAAACCAGCCGCCACCGTAATGCCCGGCGCGATTTTATAGCCGACGACCGGATTGGCGTTGATCGTGAAGATTTTTGTCGTCCGGCCAAGCTCCGCACCTAGATAGGTCGGATTGTCGGGCTCCGTGACGAGACCGAACGGAGAGTTGAGGCCAAAACCGACAAACAGCTTTTCGCTTAACTGATATGAACCGTAGGAAGCCCCAACGATTGCAGAGTTGGCGATGTTGCCGCTCTCATTGCCGATGCCAACCCCCTGAAAGAAACTCGAAGGGATCGAATTCCAACTATCGACCGTGATGTCGGCACGCGGTACGACGAGTGAATAGTGGCTTTCGGTGTTGAGTCCGGATCCGGCAACGCCGACCGCTGCCGGGTTCCAGAACATGGAACTGAGGTCGCGACCAGCTGCACTACCGGCGAAGGAGGCACCCTGACTCGACACCGATTGCTCTCGGATGGCAAATCCGCCAGCCAGCGCCGAAGCGCCGGTCGCGGCCAACGCGACGGCGGCAACGCCGCCATACAGCATTCCGGCGACGACTGATTTCCATTTCAGGGTCATGGACTTCCCCTACGAACGCCTCAAGCGTGCACCGAATCGCGAATGGGCGCGCAGCACGACCAGAACATCAACAAGAACTATTCTGGAAACAATTGCGCAGCCGAGAGAGCGCTGCAACGCACTTTGCGACCGGAACAATATTACACCGACAACCGTGATGATTCGGCCACTTCGATCCGTCGGCTGCATATATCAGATCGTACCGATCCAGGCCTGCCGAACCGGCCGAAACCGGTTCGGCGCCGAATCAGCATTTCCGCAAACCGATCGAGATGCTGTCGACGTTCAAGCCCTGCGGGGTTATACTGATTGACTGCTTGCACGCCGAAGACGACATCGTCATGTTGGCGGTGAACGTATCGCCCTTGACCAACAGCTTGAAGTGATTGTCGGTTACTTGACCGGCAACCTCTCCTTTGGCCGAGTGGGTACGCTCTTCCCATGAACCGCTGACCCTACTCCCGGTGACACTGTAGTTGGCCTTGGCATCGATTTTATAGCTGGCACTCGCACAGCGCAGGTTCTGGTCGAGGGTCGAACCGGCTTTCTCGATGAAGTAGGTCGCCACGCATTTCACCTGTTCGGTGGCACCGTTTGTCAACTTCACCGACCCCCATCCCGACCAGCGCCCGGCAAGATCATGGATACCTGCGGCCGCCAACGGCCCTGGAACCGCAGCCATCGCAAGGCAGGCGCCAAGTACACGTAAGAAGCCACGAAGGCGACATGGTGTAAAACGAGCCGTCATAAAGCTTCCCCATTAGCGTCAACGCGGTCGATGCTCAGCCAAGACCGCAGCCACATTGCTGATCGCACTATGCGACCAGAGCGTGTCCCTCCCGAAACGACCGCAATCAATTTTTTGGTGGCCGAATCGAGCAGTCCGAACAACTTCGTGCGATTTATATTCATTACGGTTACGACATCTGCTCACCGGTTCGCCGCACTGGGGAGCAAATGTCGGAACCGGAACGCTATTGTCCCGTTTCCGAAGTTCGCCCTCACTCTGCGGCAACCATTCGAGCGAACTTCGGAGACAAAGGGGCACTAGAATCAGAAAATTGCTAGTGTGATTCAGGTTCAGAAGTTCGCTCTGAACCTAGCCGCAGGTGTTAGCGAACTTCTGAACCATCACACTAGTTGCGGATCGAAAAGAGATGATTGAGCGGCGCATTGCCATGCCCGACTGGTGCCACGGCCGCGCTCGCGATGGCAGCCGATACGAAACTTTTTGCCAGCGACACAGCCTCTTCCAGCCCTAATCCGCGAGCCAGGTGCGCCGTGATCGCAGCCGACAGCGTGCAGCCGGACCCGTGGGTGTGACGGGTATCAATTCGCGGGCCACTAAAGCGCCGCACCCCGTCATGCGTCACCAGCACATCGATCGCCTCGGCCTGCCCGCCGTGACCGCCCTTGATCAGGACGCCAGCCGGTCCGCACTCCAGCAGTCTTCGTCCCTGATCTTCCATTTCCCCAACAGTCTGCGCCACCTCAGCCCCGCTCAAAACTGCGGCTTCGGCAAGGTTCGGGGTAACCAGCCTCGCCATCGGAAACAGGCGCTTGAGCAGCACGCTGGTTGCCTCCGGATCGATCAGCCGGTCCCCGCTTGTCGCGATCATCACCGGATCGACGATCAGCGCCCCATCAAACCCGCGACCAAGACCGGCCGCGACCGCCTCGATGATGCCGGCGTTCGCCAGCATTCCGGTTTTCGCGCAAGCGACGTCGAGATCGGCAAGAACCATCTTCAGTTGCAGCGACACGAAGTCCGCCGCAACCTCCTGCACGCCACGTACGCCGTGACTGTTTTGTGCCGTCAAGGCCGTGATGACACTGGCGCCATAGACCCCATGCACCGTGAAGGTCTTGAGGTCCGCCTGAATTCCGGCACCACCCGAACTGTCCGACCCGGCGATTGTCAGCGCGACAGCAGGCGCGCAGCCTCCTTCTCTGACCGCAGTCCCCGTCACTTCTCGAGGCTCTTTCGCATGATGTCTTCCTGTAGCGATTCCGGCGTGATCCAGGCTTCCGCTTCTCCCAAAGCCGGGAAGGTTTCAAGCATCCACTGGCCGAACGAATTCATCGAACCGCCGATCAGAGCCATACCGACAATGAGGCCGACAAGGCCGGTGAACTGCAACGGGCGGGCATCGCCCATCACAAGAACGATGCCACCGATCACAAGCACCAACCCGGCCCATCCGGACACACTTTGAAGGACTGGCAGCAGGTCGGTAAGATAGGCCCTGACGCCGTTCAGCGCCTCACCTGCAAAGAGCAGGCCGGTGAGAACCAGAACCACGCCCATGACTTTCTCCATCGTCCCCAGATGCCGCTTGAAGCGATGCATGAACGACATGAACGGACGGATTGCCACCGCCGCCAGAATAAAGGGAATGCCGAGCCCCAGCGAATAGACCAGGAGCAGCGTGGCACCGGCCGTCAGGCTGCCCTCGTTGGCCGCCAGCGCCAGCACCGTTGCCAGAACCGGCCCGACGCACGGCGTCCAGCCGAATGCAAATGCTAACCCGATGACGTAGGCGCCAATCAGGCTCGCCCCTTCGACGTTGGCCTGATAACGCGCCTCCGAATACAGCAATGGGATCTTGAGTAGGCCAAGGAAATGCAACCCGAACAGGATAATGACGATCCCGGCGGCCATCGCCAGTTCGCTGCGGTAGGTTTGAATCAGCTGCCCGAACACGGAAGCGCTGGCCCCGAACCCGACGAATACTGTTGTGAATCCCAGAACGAAGATCACAGAAGTCAGCACCACGCGACCCCACACCTTATTGTCGAGGCCGCCATCATCCGTCATCTGATCGATTGTCGTGCCGCCCAGATACCCCAGATACGGCGGCACCAGCGGCAGCACGCACGGCGAAAGGAAGCTGGCGAGCCCGGCCAGTGCGACTCCGAAATAAATGTATGCGTCAGCGAACATGGTGCTTTTCTGGTCCCATCCTGAATTCCGAACCCGAAGTATGCCGCCGCTTAACTCCCCGGCGATCCCACGACTTGTCGCACAGCCGCGAGGAACGCGATATTCAAAATTTCGAATACCAACGGTCTCCATCTGAAGCCCATCGCCGACAAGTATAGATCCAAGGCAACTTTTGCCCCGTTTAAGTGACAAAACAGCAGGGGCAGGGATATGGTGGACGCAGGATTGGGTGCCGGACGACATCGACGGGGCCCCCCATCGAATGCGAGCATCATAGCAATGGCCCACCTACTTCAGCGAGTCGCCCAGTCCCGGGATACGCAGGCGTTCGCGGAGCTTTTCGAAAATTTCGCACCGCGGATCAAGGCTTACATGATCAGGCAGGGCGCCGATCCAACCACCGCTGAGGAACTTGCTCAAGAGACCTTGATGATGGTCTGGCGCAAGGCCGGGCTTTATTCGGACACGAAGGGCAGCGCCACGACATGGATCTTCACTATTGCTCGAAACCTCCGCATCGACCGTCTGCGCCGGGAGGTGCCCTGGCAGGCCCTGCCCGAAGGCCGCGATGAACAGCCCTCCGAGGAAACCGCCCCCGACGAGGCCGTCTCCGAAAGAGAACGGCGCGAACGGGTTCATGAGGTTCTGGAAACTCTTCCCGAAGACCAGCACGAGGTCGTCGTGCTCTCCTATATCGAGGGGCTGTCGCACAGCGAGATTGCCGAGCGCCTCGAACTGCCACTTGGCACCGTCAAGTCCCGCATGCGGCTTGCCTACCAGAAGATACGCGAATCCGTCGAGGACCTGAGATAAGATGAAGATCGACCACCACCCCGACGAATCCACGTTGATGAGCTATGCCGCCGGCAGCTTGCCCGAGCCGCTGTCAGCCGTCGTCGCCGCTCACATCGAGATCTGCCCGGAATGCGCCCGCGAAGTACACGCCATGGAACGCATCGGCGCGACTCTGTTTGAAAATCTTGCACCCGCCCCGGTTAGCCTCTCCGCCGGCCAGGCCTTCGGTGGAGCGGCAACGCCACCACCCGCAACACCCGCTCCCGTCGATTCCGGGATCTCGGCCAGCGTCCTGAGGAGGCTGCTGGGTGGCGAATTAGCCGATGTTCACTGGAAACGTCTCGGCTTCGGCATCTGGCACTACCCGATCAAGTTGTCGCCGAACTGCAAGGGCGACCTCCGACTTATCAAGGTCGCGCCCGGGCAGGTAATGCCCGACCACGGCCATGGCGGTTCGGAGCTGACCTTGATCCTCAGCGGCTCGTATACTGATGAATTCGGCACGTATCGCAGCGGCGATCTCTCCGACCTTGGTGACGACGTTGAACACCAGCCGGTATCCGACCCGGCTGAAGGCTGCGTCTGCCTGATCGCGTCTGAGCGCAAGGCACGCTTCAAGGACATCCTCGCCCGCATCGTGCAACCGCTTACCGGGCTCTGAGCCCGGCCATGGGCGAGAACACTTATCCCTGGAAGTCGGTGTGGATCACGGGGGCCAGCACGGGCATCGGCCGCCAGCTTGCGCTGTCGCTGGCAGCCTCCGGCGTCAAGGTCGCAGTAAGCGCGCGCTCCGCCGGCAAACTTGCCGAACTTGCCGCAGGTAACCCCGGTGTCACCGCCTACCCCCTCGACGTCACCGACCGCGCCGCCGTAGCAGCGGCGGCTGCGGAAATCAATGACGCGGCAGGCGGCATTGACCTGGCAATCTTCAACGCCGGCACCTGGCATCCAAACGCGGCCGTCGACCTCGACGGCGCCAAGGCCGCGAAATCGATGGCCGTCAATTACCTTGGCGTCGTCTATGGCATCGAAGCCGTGCTGCCGCACATGCGCCAACGCGGTCTCGGCCATATCGCGTTCACAGGTTCTGTCGCCGGCTACCGGGGTCTGCCGAAATCCTGCCACTACGGGCCGACCAAGGCGGCCCTCATCAATCTTGCAGAAACCCTATCCATTGAACTGAACCGCGAAGGAATCTGTGTCACCATCATCAATCCCGGATTCGTCGACACGCCGATGACCGAGGTCAACGACTTCCCCATGCCCTTCCTCATGACACCCGAGGACGCCGCCGGCAGGATCCTGGAAAAACTGCCCCGCAAGCCTTTTGAGATCGCTTTTCCCTGGCCACTCGTCCGACAGCTCAAGTTCACCCAGATGCTGCCTCCGGCTCTCTATGTCCGCTTAATCCGCCGCTTCCTCGGATCGAAAGCGAAGCCCCAGCGATAAGCCGCAACCGCGCAGGCAGGGGCAGCCGCGCCCACAGGTCAGTCGATGCGCCTGAAGCGGTATACGCCGACGTCGATCAAACCGCTGTCGAACCCGACCTCGCAGTACGTCAGGTAGTAGATCCACAGGCGCCGGAAACGCTCGTCGAAACCCATCGCTTCGATTTGCGGCCAGGCCTCGAGGAAGTTGCGCCGCCACGCACGCAGCGTTTCCGCATAACTCCCCCCGAACTGTCGGACCACTTCGACTGTCAACCCGTGCGCCTGCGCCTGTCGCCGCATGATTCCGACACTCGGCAACATGCCGCCGGGGAAGATGTAACGCTGGATGAAATCGGGATGCCGCCGGTAGCTCTCGAAACTTTCTTCACCGATGGTGATGGCCTGCACGACCGCGCTTCCGCCGGGCCGCAACCGATCCCGAAGCTGCGCGAAATAGACCGGCCAGTGATCCTCGCCGACCGCCTCGATCATCTCCACCGAGACGATCCCCTCGAAGGTTTCCGTAACGTCGCGGTAGTCCTGGAACCTGATCTCGGCGCGATCCTCAACGCCAGCTTGCGCCATGCGTGCCCGCGCGTAGGAGAACTGCTCGCGCGAAACCGTTATCGCCGTGACATCGATACCGGCGCTCGCAAGCCGTTCTGCCACCCCGCCCCAGCCGCAACCGACTTCCAGGACACGATCCCCCGCCTTGGATGGAAGCGCTTCCTCGATCAACCGCAGCTTGGCTTCCTGCGCCTCTTCCAGCGTCTTCGTTCCGGCTTCATAAAGCCCGCTCGAATATGTCATGCCCGGATCGAGCCATAGGGCATAGAACGCGTTTCCAAGATCGTAGTGGGCAGCGATGTTGCGCCGGCTTCCAGCCCGCGTATTCGCCCGCCGCCGGTGTCCGATGCGGTCGAAAATCCGGGTCCGGAACCAACCGCGGCCAGCTGAGTCGAATTCAGCGAAGTTGGCCAGAAAGAACTTCATCACCGCACCGATATCCGGCGTTTCGATTTCTTCAGCCATGTAGCTGTCGGCGAAACCGATCGTGCCGCGCCGCACCGCCCGAAGCGCGAGGGCGTAGGATTTCAGAGTGAGGGCCGCCTTGATGTCGTCTCCTGTCCCGATTTCGACACTGCGGCCCGACGGCAGCGTCAGCCGCAACGTTCCAACAATGCCGCCTGAGAGCCGCGCCTCGATAAGCCGGACCGCCGCCTCGTCCAGCCAGCTCTTCTTGATCGGCCTGCAATCCAGACTTGAATCCAGACTGGAATTCAAACTTGCATCCAAAGCCGCGTCCTGATCGCTCATGACCTCAACTGCCCTCGATTGTTCTTTTTGCGAGGCCTGCACCAGGCTCAAATCTCGTTCTCGCCATCGCCTGTCGGTGCACGCCCTTGCACACTCCCGCCATAACTCGCCGAGTAACGCGGCGAGGTGTGCCCTGCGACCAATGGGATGCCCTTCAGCCACAGCTTCATCGCTTCGTAATGAATTGCCCCCGTCACCTTTAACGTCATCAGCGGCATCCGGATCATCGCGGCCGCCAGAGCAACGTCGCTCAATGACTGTTGCGTGCCGCGAAAGTGCGTTTTGATGAGCGGTCCCTGGCCGTCGTCATAGGCAACGCCGACGGTAATTGCCTCCGCGGGTGCGACGACGCGGAAACTGTAGCGGCCCGATCGAGCCGCGAACGGCGAGACGAAAAGCTCCTTGCGGCATCTCTGCGCATAGACGCCGCCCGTGCCCTGCGCGCCGGCCGCCACGACATAGCCCTTGCGCTCGGCGAACGTATTGGAGACTTCGTAGTTGAGCGCGACGAGGCCACCGCATTCGCTCATCAGGAAATAGACGCTGAGTGGATTGAACGCATATCCGGCCACACGCGGATAGGCGAGCAGCAGTATCCTCCTCCCTGCAGTCTTGAACCCCGCCGCTTCGAAGGACCGTCGCGCATGCATGCAGATCGGCGTTCCATCACCGGGCCCGAAGTCCCGGTCGTAGAGCGCGCACAGGTTCGCCGAATTGTATGAGAACAACCTAAGGCGCTCACTGAGCGCCTCGATGCGGTCGACGTCGGTGAGCAGCGAGAATACCCGGTAGGACAGCGCATGCTGGCGCGGGCGCAGCCGCTTGTGCACGACGTTCCCGATGTAAATCGAACCGGCGCTAGTCATTCGGCTGCAACCTGAAGAGCGTTTCGCGAATGCGCCGCCGGCGACAGGATGCGGGCTCGGCTTCCCGCAACCGTCCATGGCCGGCACAGCCCGCCGAGATCCTCCGCCACGGCAAGCCCGGCTTGCAACCCGTCCTCGTGAAAGCCGTAGCCGAAGTAACTGCCGGCAAACCACGTCGCACGCCGCCCCTGTAGAGACCACAGATCGCGCTGAGCCTGCATCGCCGTCACATCGAAAATCGGATGCCGGTAGCTCGATTGCTTGATGACGAACGTCGCAGCGATTTCCCGCCAAGGATTGAGCGTCACGAAATAATCCCGCGCCGTCTCCAACGGCTGCAAGCGGTTCATCCAATACGATACCGACAGAGCCTCGCCGCCGCCATCGCCAGTGTAGTTCCAACTCGCCCAGGCCCGTTTCCGCAGCGGCATCAAGCCGGTGTCGGTATGAAGAACCGCTTCGTTGCGCGAATACGAGAACGCACCCAGCAGGCGGCGTTCCATGTCGTCGGCATCTCCCAGCAGACGCAGCGCCTCATCGGCATGCGTTGCAATGACACATTCATCGAAACGTTCCACGCCCCCGTCGCGAAACGTCAGCCGCACCCCGGCGGGTTCCCGGCCAATCCCCGCCACGCAGCGGTTAGCAAAGTGGTCGCCGCTGAAATCCCCAAGGACGCGCCGCACGTACGCGCGGCTTCCCCCGCGCACCGTGCGCCACGGCGGCCGCTTCTTGACGTCGGCTACGAGCAGTCCGTGATTGGCGAAGAACCGCGCGAATGCCGCCATCGGGAAACCAAGCATGTCATTGGCGGGCGTCGACCAGATCGCAGCGCCCATCGGCAGAATATGCCTGCGCACGAAGTAATCGCCATACCCGTTGCGATCCAGCCATGCGCCGATACTGATGTTTACATCGAGGGTCGTCGGATCGAGTGACGACACCTCGCGAAAGAAGCGGAGGATGTCCCCGACCATGCCCCAATGCGCCGGGCTCAATAGATTGCGTCTCTGCGCGAACAGCCCTCCGGCGCCGTTCCCCGAGTACTCATAACGCCCGCCATCGAGCGACACCGCGAAACTCATATCCGTCTCTGCGGTTGGTACGTCTAGATAATCGAAAAGCGCGACCAGATTTGGATAGCTGGCCGTGTTGTAGACGATGAAGCCCGTGTCGACCGGCAGGATGCGGCCGTCGCCTTCCACAACCTCGGCGGTATCGGCATGACCGCCGATGTGGGCGTTCTGCTCGAATAGCGAGACGTCATGGCTCCGCGACAACAACCATGCCGCCCCAAGACCCGAGATCCCGGCGCCGACGACCGCAATTTTCACAATGCATTTCCCTGAGATTGCCTCCACCAAGAGCCAAAACGATCCAACGCCGCGACCGGATCAATCGCGCATCGCCGAATTTACGGCCCTGCGGACACAGCCCCCAAAAAATTTGCGTCGAAGTGTCGCAGAATCTTAAGCTTTCGTTTACCATGTTCAACGCAGGGTTAATCACGCGGCCGCATTCCGGCCGCTGCCTTCGTACTTGCGGATCGAAAGGGGACAGAAATGTCGGGCGAACGGATCTGGAACACGCTGGCCAGCGTCGCAATATTGTTAGCGGCCGGTCTCTTCGTGACAATGACGAGCCTCGCGGCACTGAATGCGGCAAGCCTCAGCGCGCACGCGAGCACCTGTTCGTATCAATCGTGTATTTCGATTGCCTCCAGCTACTGACGTGCATCCGAGCCTGTGCCATCCCGGCAAACGCTAAAACCTGACGAGGCGCGGGCTTTGGCCTGCGCCTTTACGACCGCATCGATCTCCATCAGGTCGCATAGAAGCGCCTCGAAATCCTTCAGCGGCACCATATTCGGCCCATCCGAGGGCGCATGGTCGGGATCTTCGTGGGTCTCGATGAAGAGGCCCGCGACGCCGGCCGCGACGGCCGCTCTCGCGAGAACTGGAACAAACCTACGGTCCCCTCCTGACGACGTCCCCTGTCCACCCGGCTGCTGCACCGAATGGGTGGCATCGAAGATTACCGGACAGCCAGTCTCCGCCATGATCGGCAAGCTGCGCATATCGCTGACGAGCGTATTATAGCCGAAAGAAGCGCCCCGCTCGGTAACGAGCACGTTCTCATTCCCGCTTTCGATCACCTTGGCGACAACGTTTTTCATGTCCCAGGGCGCCAGGAACTGCCCCTTCTTGATTTTGATGACCCGCCCGGTTTTCGCCGCGGCGACCAGAAGGTCGGTCTGCCTGCATAGGAACGCCGGAATCTGCAGCACATCCACGACCTCGGCGAGAACCGCGCATTGCCCCGCTTCGTGCACATCCGTCACGACCGGCAATCCCAGGCTTTCGCGCACCTCCGCGAACACGCCAAGTCCTTCGTCGAGGCCAAGACCTCGCTTTCCCTTGAGCGACGTCCGGTTGGCCTTGTCGAACGAAGTCTTGTAGACGAGTCCGATCCCGATCCGCCCGGCGATCTCTTTCAGCGCGCCAGCCATCTCCAGCGCATGCGCCCGGCTTTCCATCTGGCACGGCCCCGCGAACACTGCGATCGGCGCCTCATTCGAAAACGTCACGCAGCCGGCGCTCACACTTCGATTGACCGTCATAGCCGTTGCCTATCCCTCATGAGTTGCCCAGCCGTTATACCCGCCGATTGACCAGCTGACGAGATCCCCCGAGTCTCCTCCCGAAACGCTTTCCTTGACGCTGCAATACCGTTCACAATTCGACACCGGAAATGCCGGAATAAATAGTTTCCGGCAAGCACTATATTGCACCGCACAAAACAATTCCTCGAAATAGAAAGATTTTTTATAGCTTCACAGACCGTTTCAATTCGTTTCGGCGACCCATTGACGCACAACGCCAATTTGACGCGGGTGAATCACAACGCCCCTTTGTCGCCTCAATTCGCGCCGACTTGCCCGACCGCGCTTTTTGAAGCGCATTTCGTAGATCAAAAAAAACAACAAACCGTAGAACGAAAAAAGGACGGGGTAATTCAGTATGATCAGAAGACCCATCTCGACGATCTTTGCAGTTCTCTTCCTCGCAATGGCCGGGCTGTTTACATCGCACACAAGCGCTGATGCCGCCGGCACATCCTGCCTGCCAAGCGCGGTGAAAGCCAAGCTCGCCCAGATCCGCGCAAAATTCGGTTCGATCAGCATCGTATCGGCACACCGCCCGGGCGCCCGCATCGCCGGCTCCGGAAAGCGCAGCTATCATGCCTCCTGCCGGGCTGTCGATTTCCACGCGCCGCGCGGCAAGCATAGCCAGGTCGTCGCGTGGCTGAAAGCCAACCATTCTGGCGGCGTCGGCACGTATTCGTGCGGCATGAACCACATTCACATCGACAACGGCCCGCGGGTCCGCTTCCACCATTGCGTCAACGCCAGCGGCACGCCGGTCGGTAAGAAGCGCCACTACGCCAAGCGCTCGAACAAAAAGACTTACGCCCGCAAAGGCTCGGGCAAACGCTACGCCAAGTACGGATCGAAGACGCGCTATTCGAAGAACGCCTCTTCAAAGCGTTACGCCAAGAAGTCGACCTCTAAACGCTACAGCGCCACGGCGGCTAAGAAGCGCACGCAGCATGCAGCTAACGCGCGCTGGAGCGTCAATAAATACGCTGCCTTTTAGAAGATGCAGCTGATGTGAACCACGACGATGAGCGGGCGCTCGCAAGGGCCGCCCGCTTTTCCGTTGCGCCCCAATTTGCCGTTGCGCCGTGCATGATGAAACGACAGCCGCTCTAAACAAGCCGGCTCTGGTGCACCGCCGCCTCAATGAAGCTGCGGAACAACGGATGCGGATCGAACGGTCGCGATTTCAGTTCCGGGTGAAACTGCACCCCGATGAACCAGGGATGCCCGGGTATTTCGACGATCTCGGGCAGCAAGCCGTCCGGCGATACACCCGAAACGACCATGCCGGCGCCTTCGAGCAGGTCGCGATAGCGCATATTGACTTCATAGCGGTGCCGGTGGCGCTCTGAAATCTCTGTCGCTGAATAGATACCGGCCACCCGGCTGCCTTCGATCAGGCGGGCCGGATAGGCCCCGAGCCGCATCGTGCCGCCGAGATCATGATCGGTCCTGCGCTGCTCGATCTCGTCCCCGCGCATCCATTCCGTCATCAGGCCCACCAGGTGCGTTCCCCCTCCGCCGAACTCGCTTGACGACGCGTCTTCCAATCCTGCTGACCTTGCCACCTCGATTGTCGCCATCTGCATGCCAAAACAGATGCCGAAGTAGGGAACGCCGCGCGTCCGCGCGAAGCGGGCAGCCAGGATCTTGCCCTCCGCACCCCGCTCTCCGAAACCGCCAGGCACCAGGATACCGTGCACGCCTTCGAGATAGGGGCCCGGGTCTTCGCGCTCGAACACTTCGGCTTCGATCCATTCGAGTTTGACGCGAACGCGGTTGGCGATACCGCCGTGAACCAGGGCTTCCATCAGCGATTTGTAAGCATCCTTCAGCACCGTGTACTTACCGACGATGGCAATCGTCACCTCGCCCTCCGGCGTCGCAATCGAGTTGGATATGCCATCCCATCGCGACAAATCTGGTGCCGGAGCGTCTTCGATGCCGAACGCCGCCAGCACCTGCCGGTCCAGACCCTCCCGGTGATAAGCGAGCGGCACGTCGTAGATCGAGCGCACGTCGAGGCCCTGGATCACCGCTTCTTCGCGGACGTTGCAGAACAGCGCGATCTTGCGCCGTTCCGAAGACGGAATTTCCCGGTCGGCGCGGCACAACAGGATATCCGGCTGGATGCCGATCCCGCGCAGTTCCTTGACCGAGTGCTGCGTCGGCTTGGTTTTCAATTCGCCAGCGGAGGGTATGTAGGGCACCAGCGTCAGGTGCATGTAGACGGAGGCACCGCGCGGCAGGTCATTGCCGAGTTGCCGGATGGCTTCAAAAAACGGCAGCGCCTCGATATCGCCGACCGTACCGCCGATCTCGACCAGCACGAAATCGATGCCATCGTTGCCGGACAGCACGAAGTCCTTGATAGCATCCGTGACATGCGGAATCACCTGCACGGTACCCCCAAGGTAGTCTCCGCGCCGTTCCTTGGTGAGGATATCCTGGTAGACGCGCCCGGTCGTGATGTTGTCGGACTTGCGCGCGGGAACGCCCGTGAAGCGTTCATAGTGCCCGAGATCGAGGTCCGTTTCCGCCCCATCGTCGGTAACGAACACCTCGCCGTGCTGATAAGGGCTCATGGTGCCGGGATCGACATTCAGATAGGGATCGAGCTTCCTGAGCCTGACGGAATAACCCCGTGCCTGGAGGAGAGCGCCGAGCGCCGCTGAAGCGAGACCTTTGCCGAGGGAAGAGACCACGCCGCCGGTAATGAAGATATAGCGTTGCATGGGAGTCTCGTTTTGCACGGATCGGCGCCGATTCGAAGCGGCATTATCGCAACATCCACGATTTGGCTCACACGACTGCCGCGGACACGGACTAAAACGCCCGCCCACAAAAGGTCATCTGTTCCAAAAAATCGCGACCTACCGCCCGCCGGGGACGCTTGGCAGTGGCCCACGGCCCCTTTCCAGATCATCGAGGATGCCGCCGCCATCTGCCGGCGCATCGCCTTCCGTGACAGGCGCGCCTTGCTCCGTCTTCGGCTGCCCGACGCTATCGAACAGCGATCCGCCCGCACCCTCCCGCTTGGCGATAATCGTCGAAAGTATGCTGGTCGCAAAGAACAGCACGGCCAGAACGGCGGTAATTCGTGTCAGCAGGTTCGCCGTGCCCCGCCCGGTCATGAAGCCGCCTGAACCGCCACCACCGCTGCCCATGCCTAGCGCACCGCCCTCCGATCGCTGCATCAGCACGACGACGATGAGCGCCAGCACGATGAAAATATGAATGACGAGGAGAACGGTACCCATTGAATTGGATCCTGCGCTTGGACGTTTGGCGTTGGTCTTCTGAATCTGACGCTTGATTCCGGGCGAAGGTCGTCAAGCGCTAGTCGATTCAGAACACAATTAACCGAGAGTTGGCTAGTGTTACGGCGAAGGCGCTTGGCAACTAAGCGTCGATGCCGGAACGTTAGCGGATGGAATAAGACCCGCGCTTCTACATCAGCTTGACACGCAGCGCCACCCCCCGCGACGCCGCATTCGGGGCATCTCCAGCCGAATTCGCGCAAACACGCTTCACCGCGACTTGCGCACCGGCAACGGCGGAACACCCTCGGCCGATACCAGTCCAGCCTTCGCCACCTTCGTTTCCGGCTTGCGCTCTGGCAGCGTGACCTTCGCGAGGCGCTCGAGCCACAAACGTTCCCGTTCCAATGCGGCAATCGCCTTCAACCGCGCCTGCTCTTCCATTTGCCGCACGGCGGCCGCCGCCAGCACGTTGGGGCAACGGAATGTCAGCATCTCATCGAGGAAGATATGGCGGCTGATCTGCCTCAGGCGTTCGGGCGATAGATTGGCCTTGCCCCACTCCGCACCCCGCTCGATATCTTCAGCAATATTGGATTTGTCGAGTTCCGCTTTTTCCGTGCCAAACGCAACACAAGCCGCTTCGTCGACCCGGGCCGTGTCGTCGGCCAGCGCCAAGCCTGCACACGCGGCCAAGGCGGTCACGGTTAGGGCAAGCCTCGATCTCAACATGTCACGCCCCAATAAAATACGGCAGAACCCGCCGCAAAGCCGGTCGATGAACGGAGTTTTTCGTCAAAACCTCGACAGATGCAACACTCCTAGTGCCCCATCTCCGAAGTTCGCCTCCACTCTGCGGCAACCACTCGGGCGAACTTCGGAGACAAAGGGACACTAGAATCAGAACGTTGCTAGTGTAGCGCACCTGACGTTTGGTACCCGCTTGTGGCTACCCTCGAAACCAAACGTCAGGTGCAAAAGCTACACTAGAATCATAGTGTTGCTAGTGTTCCTCATGGTTCTGACATTTGCTCCGAACTTGGCCGCAACGGGGAAGCAAATGTCAGAACCGGAACACCAGTGTGATTCAGATACAGAAATTTGCTCTGAACCTAGCCGCAGGTGGTAGCGAACTTCTGAATCATCACACAAGATATTGTGCTGCAAGCGTGTGGCCGGCAAATCCCGCTTCCCCCGCACCCTCTTGAACCCGTTCTGCCGTCGGTGGGTCGTTCGAAATCCCCGGAATCTATCCGCGATACGCATCGATGATACCGAGGAAATCCTTGGCGAGTAGGCTGGCACCGCCAACCAGAGCCCCGTTGACGTTGGCGATCCCCATCAATTCCACCGCATTCGACGGCTTCACCGAACCGCCATACAGGATGCGCATGCCCGCACCGTCCGTCCCGAAACGCGCGCAAAGCCGTTCGCGGATCATCAGATGCACCTCTGCGACATCCTCCGGCCTGGGCGTCATTCCGGTGCCGATGGCCCATACCGGTTCATAGGCGACCACAACCGTCTCAGCGGTGGCATTGTCCGGAATCGAGTTCGCAAGCTGCCGGGCCACGACGTCGAGCGTCAAACCGGCCTGACGCTGGCCGATGGTTTCTCCGACGCAGACGATGGCGGTAAGCCCTGCGCGATGCGCCGCTAGAACCTTCTGGTACACGATACGGTCGGACTCGCCGTGATCGGCGCGCCGCTCCGAATGCCCCACAATAACCGCGCTGGCGCCGGCATCAGCCAGCATCTCGGCCGCCACATCTCCAGTATGCGCCCCCGAAGCGTTGATGTGGCAGTCCTGCCCGCCGACTTTCAGCCCGCCCATCCCCGACAGCTCGGCCAGTACCATTACCATCGTGGCTGGCGGGCAGATCATGACGTCCGCGGCAACCCCCGGACCTGCCTCGGCAAGCGCCTCATCGACCGCCAACGCCTCGCTCAGCGCCGCCTTGAGGCCGTTCATTTTCCAGTTTCCAGCCACCAGCGGACGGATTGGAGTTGCGCCTGCATCACCCTCGGTCATGACGTCCTCTTATTGGCGGTCCGCGTTGTTGGCGGGTCTGGAATAATGAGTATAGGCACAAAAGGAATTAGGACCGCGCCGCGACACGGCCTTGCTTTCGCTGCGTGCCTGCGCTTCATATCACGCGAAATGATTGCGCCAAGGGCGAAATAAGTCCACGCCTTCCGCTTTGACCGCCGAATGATCGCGCACCGGGCGCGATGATAGGCACGTCTGCGGACTTCCAGAACGCACGAAGGAAAACGATGCTCGAATCTTTGAAAAAGTGGGCCTCCGGCTGGGTTGCCTTCTTCATGATCGCGCTGCTCATCTTGAGCTTCGCCATCTGGGGAATCGCCGATTACATCACCGGTGGCGGTGGTGGAAATGCTCTGGCTACCGTCGGCGGCAAGGAAATCACCACGCAGGAATTCCAGCGCGAATTCGGCAACGAGCTCAACCAGCTGTCGCGCCAGGCCGGCCAGCGCATCACCTACGAACAGGCCCGCGCCGTCGGGCTCGATGCACGTGTCCTGTCACAGATGATCGGCTCGACCGCCGTCGAAGCCCATGCCGACGATCTCAATCTTGCCCTCTCCGACGCAACCATCGCTGCCGGACTGGCCTCCGATCCGAACTTCCAGAGCGGCGGGCGTTTCGATCGCAATCTCGTCGCGCGCCTGCAGCAGGAACTTGGGCTGAGCGAGCGCGGCCTCGTTGAGCTGCGCCGCAAGGACGAGCTTCGCAACCAGATAACGACTGCACTCCTGCGCTCCACCGTCGTTCCCGATTCCATGGTCGAAGCACTGGCTGAATGGCGCGGGGAAACGCGCATCATTTCGCATTTCACGATTAATACAGACAAGCTCGCAGCTCTTCCCGAACCGACGGACGAGGAACTCAGGAAAACCTACGAGGACAACAAGAACCGCTTCATGACGGAGCCGCGCCGCGACCTCGCCGTACTGCATCTTTCCATCACCGATCTCAAGAAGAAGGCCTCCATCACCGACGAAGAAGTGCGCAAGGCCTACGAGCAGACCAAAGCCTCCTACGAAACTCCAGAAAAGCGCGCGATCGAGCAGATCCCCTTCAAGGACAAAGCTGCCGCCGAGAAAGCCCTTGAATCGATCAAGGGCGGCGAGGATTTCATGGCAGTGGCCAACGCCAATGGCGTGCAGGAAAGCGACGCCCGGCTGGGTCATATGCAAAAAAGCGATTTCATCGACAAAAAGATCGCCGACGCCGCCTTCGAACTTGGCAAGGACGAAGTCTCTGGTGTCGTCGAAGGTGCCTTCACCACGGTGCTCCTGCGCGTCACCAGCATCGAACCCGGCAAGGTTCCGGCATTCGAAGAGGTTAAGGAAAAGGTCCGCGACCAGCTCGAAATCGAGTGGGCCAACTCCCAGCTCCAGGAGTTCTACGGCAAGGTCGAGGACGGCCGCGCCGAGGGCAAGCCGCTGAAGGACATTGCTGGCGACATCGATATTCCATTCTACGAAGTCGAGGGGGTCACCCGCGGCAATGTCGATCCGAACGAGAAGCCCGGCCTGAGCGTCCCCAATGCCTCTGAGATCATCGCGCAAGGTTTCCGAGGGCAAATCGGACTCGAAGGTGAACCCATCACGTTGACTGCAGGCGGTTATGCCTGGGTCGATGTGAGGAACATCACCGAATCCGCCCAGCAACCGTTTGATGAGGTCAAGGATGACGTCAAGCGCTTCTGGACAAACGAGAAGAAGCGCAACCAGGTGATCGATGAAACGAACAAGTTCATCGCGTCGCTAAAGTCGGGCGCCGACTTCTCCAAGGTGGCTGAGGAAGCTGGCGGCACGGTCCAGACGACAGCTGCTGTCGGCCGCACGACAATCCCCGATGGATTGAGCCAGAACGCGATGACCCAGGCCTTCACCCTGAAAACGGGCGAATACGGCAGCGCCGAAACCGCAGACGGAATATCGCGCACGATCTTCCGCGTCGACGAGATCAAGAAGGCGCCGGAACTAAGCGTCGAAATGAAACAGCAGCTGCACGACGAGTTGCTTCAGCAGCTCCGCACCGACTCGATTTCAGCCTACGTCGCCGCCCTTCAGAAACGCTTCGGCGTCGACATCAACCAGGCGCTGCTCCGCCGGGTCACCGGTGCCGACCAGGCCAATCCGTGATTAAGGCACCACATTGAGTACCCACGACAGGCGCCGCGAACTGATTGAGGCCTCGCCCTCTTACGAAAGCTTCGCCAGGGGCTTCGAAGACGGCGTTGCCCAGCTCGTCCACACGCGCCTCGTGGCCGACCTGGAAACGCCCGTCTCCGCCTATCTCAAACTCGCCGGCCAAGGCGGCATGGGACTTTTGCTGGAATCGGTCGAAGGCGGCGCCCAGCGCGGGCGCTATTCCATCATCGGACTCGAACCCGACATCGTGTGGCGGGCGCGCGGCACACGGGCCGAGATCAACCGCAATCCGAATCGCGGTGAAGCCGGATTCAAAGCAGAAAAGGCGCCGACCCTCGACGCCCTTCGCGCGCTCCTCGCAGAGAGCCGCATCGAAGTTCCCTCCGGCCTTCCGCCGATGGCCGCCGGCGTCTTCGGCTACATGGGCTACGACACTGTCCGACTCATCGAGAATTTGCCCAACGTCCCGCCAGACGATCTCGAAGTCCCCGATGCCGTCCTCATCCGTCCGACGGTCATGGTGATCTTCGACGGCATCAAGGACGAAATGACCATCGTCACGCCCGTGCGCCCCAAGCGCGGCAGGCGCCAGACAGCTGAGGCCGCCTACAAGGCCGCATTGAAGCGCCTTCGGGCCGTCGTCAGCGCGCTGGAAGGGCCACTGTCGCATCGCGGCGCCACCACCCGGCGCGGGCTTCCAGTCCCCGAACCCGTCTCCAACACGTCACACGCCGAATATCTGGCGATGGTCGAGAAGGCGAAGGACTACATCGTCGCCGGCGACATCTTCCAGGTCGTCCTCTCGCAGCGCTTTTCCGCCCCCTTCGAGTTGCCGGCCTTCGCGCTCTACCGTGCGCTGCGCCGCGTCAATCCTTCACCATTCCTGTTCCACCTCGATTTCGGCAACTTCGCCCTTGTCGGCTCCTCGCCTGAGATCCTCGTCCGCGTGCGCGACGGCGAGGTCACCATCCGCCCGATCGCCGGCACCCGGCGCCGCGATGACGATGAAGCCATCGACCGTGCTCTCGAAGACGATCTTCTTGCCGATCCGAAGGAACGCGCCGAGCACCTGATGTTGCTCGATCTCGGCCGCAACGACGTCGGCCGTGTCGCCGAGGTCGGCAGCGTCAATGTGACGTCGCAGTTCATCATCGAGCGCTACAGCCATGTCATGCACATCGTCTCGAACGTCGTCGGCAAGCTCGACGAGGCCCGGCACGATGCCGTCGATGCATTAATGGCTGGGTTTCCCGCGGGCACCGTTTCAGGAGCGCCGAAAGTGCGCGCCATGGAAGTCATCGACGAGTTGGAGAAATCGAAACGCGGCCCCTATGCCGGCTGCGTCGGCTATTTCTCCGCAGACGGCAACATGGATACCTGCATCGTACTGCGCACCGCCCTCGTCAAGGACGGCAAGGTTCACGTCCAGGCCGGCGCCGGAATCGTCCACGACTCGGTACCCGAAAGCGAACAGCAGGAATGTATCAACAAGGCCAAGGCAGTCGTCCGCGCCGCCGAGGCGGCGGTTCGCTTTGCCGGCGGCAAGACCCGTTCCCCCCGGTCCGGCAATGCCGATAACGGCGGGGGGTTCGGCTGAACCGGAAGCCCGATGCAAATTTCGCAACGAGCCCCGCATCAACCACGCGGATACAGGCGCAAGGAGCGGTAGAAATACATGCTGACATTATTGCTCTTTCGCCACGCCAAATCCGACTGGAGCGCCGATCTCGCCGATCACGAGCGCCCGCTCAACAAGCGCGGCGTCAAAGCCGCCCCCCTGGTCGCCCGCCATATCGCCAGCTCGGGCCAGACCCCCGACCGTATACTGTGTTCGGACGCGGCTCGCACGCGGGCGACCTTGTCGCTCGCTCTCACCGAATTGCCGAATCCGGCGCCAGCTGTCGACATCGACGAGCGGCTCTATTTGGCCGCGGCCGAAACGATCCTCGACGTCATCCGCGAACGTGCCGGCAAGACCGACAACCGCCTCATGGTCATCGGCCACAATCCTGGGCTGCACGCCCTTGCCCTGACCCTCATCGGCAACGGCGACAAGAAGTCGATCGGCACCATGGCGACGAAGTTCCCCACCGCAGCCCTTGCCATCATCACCTTCGACACGGACACCTGGACCGGCATTGGGCCGGCCAGCGGCACACTGGTGGCATTTCTCGTGCCACGCGATCTCGATTGAAACCTGTATCCGATAGGCTCCTTGCAGTTGGTTCTGCCCCACCTTCCCTGTTCAATCAGTGGTGCTACATGCCACGATGGCACCCTCCGCCTGCTCCCAAATCGATAAATCTAATTTAGCGTAGGGACTTGCTGGATATTTGTTCGGCGATGCACTATTTTTCTGCGACCATCAGGGGGAGGGGAAAATGCTTGTCGAACACGACGCAGGTGTCGGGCTAAATTGCACGTCACCATATGGATCCGATTGTGGCTCGGAGCGGCTGCTTGCCGCCCCTTTGTGCGGCAACCAAGCGGTTTGGCAACGGATTCCTTCGCGCACCTTTCGGCCCGGTCTAGGCCGCTAGACCGATGCATCCTGCCGTTCAAGAGCGATTAGAGCGAACACTGGGGCGCGCAGGACAAGAGCGGCGCGCAAAGACGACCCGCGGCCTCGATGCCTTCCTATGGGAAAAGCGATGGTTCTTCATCGCGCTGCTGGTCGGCGGCCTCCTGATGCTGCTGCCCCCGCCCGAAGGCTTGAGCCATCGTGGGATCATCGTCCTCGCAATGTCCGTGATTGCGGTCATACTGTTCGTGACCGAACCCGTTCCGCTGCCGACTGTCGCGATTCTCATCATTATCGGACAGGTGCTGCTTCTCGGGATCGATTCGACGACAGTGGCGAAGAGTTTGATGAGCGACAGCGTGCTGTTCATCATGGGCTCGCTGATGCTTGCCGTGGCGGTCGTCAAGCAGAAACTCGACAAGCGCATCGCCTATTTCATCGTGCGCATGACCGGCACCAGAACGGCTAATATCTGCCTTGGCATATCGCTCGTCTCGGGGCTGCTGTCTTCAGTGATCGGTGAGCATACGGTCGCCGCAATGATGCTGCCGGTCGCCATCACGCTCATCACGCTGACTTCCAGCGATGCCAAGAAAGTGCGCGGCCTGGCAGCGGTGCTGCTGTTTTCAGTTTGCTACGGTTGTTCTATCGCCGGAATCGGAACGCCATCGGGCGGAGCGCGAAATGCCATCATGGTCGGGTACTGGAAAGAGTTCTTCTACGACCCTACCAATCCGGAAACCTATAAGTATCTGGTCGATTACATGACCTGGACACTCTATTGCTATCCCGTCTTCCTCGTCCAGATCCCGATCGTTACTGCGTTGCTGCTTTATACCTTCCGGCCCGAGTACGACAACCTATCGCGCGCCGTTGTAAAATTGCGCAGCCAGGTCAACAGCCAGGGACCGATGGGCCAAAAGGACTGGACCGCCATCGCGGTGTTCCTGCTCACTCTTATCTGCTGGATTCTGTTTTCGGACAAGTTCGGTCTTGGAACGATTGCGCTAGGCGGGGCGGCAGCCTTTCTCATCCTAGGGCTGGTGAAGTGGGAGGACGTCAACTCCGGTGTCAACTGGGGCGTCGTGCTGCTCTATGCTGCGGCGATATCCCTTGGCATCCAGATGAAAGACACCGGCGCTGCGCTTTGGGTTGCGACCAGCTTCCTGCAAACGCTCGCACCTCTCGGCTTCGACAGCGGCACGCCGCTTCTGGCGGCGGTCTCATTGCTGACCACCGGCGTCACCAACACGATGTCGAATGGAGCGGCAGTTGCCGTTCTTGGACCCATAACGCTCAAGCTTGCCGTGGCTGCAAACGAGAGCCCCCTTGTGGTAGGTTTCGTTACTGCCATTTCGTCTGCGTTCGCCTATTTGACGGTGATCGGAACGCCGGCGTCCACGATCGTTTATTCGTCCGGATACCTGAAGGCGAAGGATTTCCTTGTCGTCGGGTTTCGAATGGCAGTCGCTTCGACACTAGTTCTGCTGCTGGCCGCCTCCGTATACTGGCCACTGGCCGGTTTGTAAGATTTGGATCGTTATTCGATGGCGGGACGAAAACCAGGCTTGAGCACCGATGGCGAGCGCTTCAGCATCGTCGTCTGCTTCGACGGTTCCGAAGAATCTCACCGTGCACTGCGCTATGCCGTGCGGATTGGTTCGGGAACGGATGCGGACCTGACGCTCCTCTATGTCCGGCCCTTCGACCAGGGCCTCAGAACCAGCGGTCTCGATCTGTCCGTGGTTCGCGAAAACATTCTGTCATGGGGCCTCGACCTGCCCGGCATGCGCGTACTCAAGGAAGGCCGCGATGCACTGGTAGAACTGGGTTGGCTGGACTCCGAGTGGGAGCAGGAGCACGCCCACGCCCAGGTTCGGGGTGACCCGCTCGGAGACAACGCGATTGTGTATTCCAGTCCGTCGGGGCGTTCGGTCGTTCTGAGGCTGCTCGTCGCCCAGTCGGTTGCCGACGGCGTACTCGATGAGTGTGAACTGGGGCAGTACAATCTGTGCATCGTCGGCTGGCCCGCTTCCGGTGGTGCAAGCGGCGTGGGCTACATTACCCACGAGATTGCCACGCGGATTGCACGCGAGCACACCGGCACCGTGCTCGTCTCGCGATTCCTTGAGGAAAGCCATGGCCACCTCGTTTGCGTATCGAACCACGAGGGTTCGATACTCTCGGCACGCACCGATGCCGAAGTGGCGGCAAGATGCGCCTGCCCGATATATCTGCTGTCGGTGGCACCGTCGCAATCCAAGCTCTATGCCGCCAAGCGCGCCATAGCCCGGGCCAGGGCGGCAATTCGCGATGCCGGCCTGGAAGTCTCCGGTGCAACCACGCTGGTTGGCGATCCGGTGACGACGATCATCGAAGAGGGAAAGAAATACTCGGTCATCGTCATGTCGCGATTCCGCCGCCGTACCGGATGGCGGCAGGTCTTCTCGAACAGCATCGCATTCAAGGTACTGGCGAGGGCAAAGAATTCGGTGATGATCGTGCGCTGAGTTTGTGCGGGAACCTATGGTGCATCTTGTCCGAGGGCTTACTGCCCGCTCGCTTCCCACCTGAAACAAGGCTCGCGAACGCGTCAGCAAGGAGTAACTGTGTAAGGTTAGCTACGCGATTGAGGCTTCCATGCACCGCGTGCTACGAACCTTTCACGAAACTGCGGTCTCGGTCCAATCAGGGACAAGCATTGACGCGTGAAGGTGCGCAAGAGCGCTTTCGCACTGGCGCAATCAATAAAAAAGAAATTTACCGCAACAAAACAACAGGTTAATTCGGGCAATGCTCCTCCTCATCGATAACTATGACAGCTTCACCTACAATCTCGTCCATTACATCGGCGAGCTTGGCGCGGCCTCGGTTGTTCACCGCAACGACCAGATCACGGCCGCCGAAGCAATCGCACTGAAGCCGAAGGCAATCGTCCTTTCGCCCGGCCCCTGCACCCCCAACGAAGCCGGCATCTGCCTTGAACTCATTCGCCAGGTCGACGGGCGCATTCCGATCCTCGGCGTCTGCCTCGGTCATCAGTCGATTGGCCAGGCCTATGGCGGCAAGGTGATCCGCGCGCCAGTGCCGATGCACGGCAAGCTCTCCAAAGTTCGCCACACCGGCAAGGGTATATTCGCCGGCCTGCCCGAAACTTTTGAAGTGACGCGCTATCATTCCCTCATCGTCGAGCGAGAAAGCCTTCCCGCCAGCCTGGAAGTCACCGCCGAAACCGACGATCATGTCATCATGGGCCTGCAACACAAGGAGCATCAGGTGCATGGCGTCCAGTTCCATCCCGAAAGCATCGCTTCCGAACACGGTCACGATATCCTGTCGAACTTCCTCCGCCTCAGCGGTTTCAAGAGCCTGAAGAAGATACCCCGCTCGCCGCCCAAAGCCGCCTGATCCTGAGAGATACATCAAGGCCACACACCCCTGATGACCACTGAATCCGACATTAAGTCCATCCTCGAGCGCGCCGCGAATGGCGAAACCTTCGACGAGGAGGCGATCGCGGCGGCACTCGATGCGCTGATGAGCGAAACCGCCAACGATAGTCAGCGCGCCGCATTCCTGATGGCGTTGCGCCTGCGCGGTGAAACACTGCCCGAGATCGCCGGGGCGGCGCGTCTGTTGCGCAATCGCATGCTGGCTGTCGACGTCCCCGCCGGCGCCGTCGACATCGTCGGTACCGGCGGCGACAGCCACGGCACCTACAACGTCTCGACCTGCGCCGCCATCGTTGCAGCAGGTGCTGGACTGACGGTTGCAAAGCACGGCAACCGCTCGGTGTCTTCGAATTCCGGCGCCTCCGAAGTGCTGCAGGCGCTAGGAGTCAAGATCGACCTGACGTCGCAACAGGTTGCAAACGTGATCGCCAAGGCGGGTCTTGCCTTCATGTGGGCGCCGATGCACCACCCGGCGATGAAGATTTGGGCGCCGGCCCGTGCCGCCCTCAAGGTGCGCACTCTTTTCAACCTGCTCGGCCCCATTGCCAACCCGGGTCGAGTGACCCGGCAGGTCGTCGGCGTCTTCGATGCCCGCTGGGTCGAGCCGATTGCCGATGCGCTTGCCAGTCTAGGTGCCGAACGCGTTTGGGTCGTGCATGGCTCCGATGGCATGGACGAGCTAACGACGACCGGCCCGACAATGGTGGCCGAAGTTGACGCCGGCGAGGTTTCGGTTTTTGAGATCAGCCCGCAGCAAGCCGGTCTGCCGCTTGCCAGCCTCGACGAACTCAAGGGCGGTGATGCCACAGTCAACGCTCAGGCAATCCGCGATCTTCTCGACGGGGTCAGGAGCGCCTATCGCGACATTGTCTGCCTCAATGCAGGTGCCGCCCTGGTCGTCGGCGAACGCGCTCCCAGTATCGAGGAGGGTGTCAAGCTCGCGCAAGCCGCCATCGATGACGGCCGCGCCAAGGCGGCACTGGAGAAACTTGTCGCCGCATCGAACGCCTGATACTTCCGCCCGCGGTAATCCTTCGCGCGAAGTCCCTACCCCTCCCGCCCTGTTTAAGCTTATATCGAATCCATGTCAGACATCCTCGACAAGATCACCGTCTATAAGCTGGAAGAGATCGCCGCCGCTAAAGACCGCGAACCCCTCCAGGTCATTGCCGAGTACGCCCGCAGCGCACCGCGTGTGCGGCCTTTCATTGGCGCGCTGAAGAACAAGCACGCCGAAGGCAAACCGGGCCTCATCGCCGAGATCAAGAAGGCCAGTCCCTCGAAGGGCCTGATTCGCGCCGACTTCGATCCGCCCGCGCTGGCCAAAGCCTATGAGGCTGGAGGAGCCGCCTGCTTGTCGGTCCTCACCGACACACCATCCTTTCAGGGTGCGCCCGAGTTTCTGAAAGCCGCCCGCGCAGCCTGCTCCTTGCCCGTGCTGCGCAAGGACTTCATGCTCGACGCCTATCAGATCGTCGAAGCGCGCGCCTGGGGCGCCGACTGCATTCTCGTCATCATGGCCCAGGTCGACGACGATACCGCCGCGAAACTCGTTGGCGCCGCGCACGACTGGGGCATGGACGCCCTCATCGAAGTCCACGATGAAGCCGAACTAAGCCGCGCCCTTGAACTCGACAGCCCGCTCATCGGCATCAACAACCGCGACCTGCGCACCTTCGACGTTCACCTTGAGACCACCGAGCGGCTCGCCGCTCTCCTCCCCGCCGACCGGATTGTCGTTTCCGAAAGCGGGATATTCACATCCGCCGACATCGCCCGGCTGAAAAAGAGCAACGTCAACACCTTCCTCGTCGGCGAGAGCCTGATGCGCCAGGCCGACGTCACGGCCGCAACCACCGCGCTGCTGACCGGAGCCGCCGCATGAGCGAACTCACCCACCTTAACGAGCGCGGCGAAGCCCGCATGGTCGACGTCTCCGAAAAGGACACCACATCCCGCACGGCAATCGCCGAGGGCTTCGTGACGATGGCTCCTGAAACACTTGCCCTCATCGAAAAAGGAGAAGCCAAGAAAGGCGACGTTCTCGCCACCGCACGGATCGCCGGAATCATGGCAGCCAAGCGCACTCATGATCTGATCCCGCTCTGCCATCCCCTTGCGATCGCCAAGGCGACGGTCGATTTCGCGATGTCGAAAGACCCCGCTGGCGTCCATGTCACCGCTGAGGTGAAGGTCACCGGTAAAACGGGAGTCGAGATGGAGGCACTGACCGCCGTCTCGGTGGCCTGCCTGACGATCTACGACATGCTGAAAGCCGCCGACAAGGCGATGCGTTTTGACGGCATCCGCCTCGTCGAGAAAATTGGTGGCCGCTCCGGCCATTATCGCGCCGACACCTCCAGCAAGTAGTCCCAAGATGCCCAGCAAGCCTGCCCTCAGCGTCGATGAAGCCCTTGCCCGTATCCTGGACGGTGTCCGCCCGACGCAATTCGAAACGGTCGAACTGCTCGACGCTGCCGGCCGCACGCTTGCCGAACAGCTGAAAGCCAAGCTGACCCAGCCGCCCTTTCACGCTTCCGCCATGGACGGCTACGCAGTATACGCCGCCGACGTCGCGACCCTGCCCGTCCGCCTGAAGCTCATCGGAGAAGCCGCCGCAGGTCACCCCTACAGCGGCCCCGCGCTCCGCCGGGGCGAAACCGTGCGCATTTTCACCGGCGCTCCGCTTCCCCAGGGTGCCGACGCCATCGTCATCCAGGAGAACACCGAACCCCAGGGAGACGGAACCATTATCGTCGAAGACGGTACGCCTGACCCCGCTCACGTCCGCCCCGCTGGCGGCGACTTCGTCGAGGGCGCGACCGTGATTCGGGCCGGCACCCGGCTCATGCCCCGCCACATCGCCCTCGCAGCCGCCATGGGCCACGACTCGCTACCCACCCGCCGCAAGCCCGTCGTCGCGGTTCTCGCAACCGGCGATGAACTCGTCACACCGGGAACTACGCCTGGACCCGGCCAGATCGTCGCTTCCAACAGCTACGCCATTGCCGCGATGATCACCCGCGCCGGCGGCGAAGCCAAGCTTCTCGGCATCGCACGCGATACCCTCGACAGCCTGAAGTGGCACCTCGACCAAGCCGCCGACGCCGATGTACTGATCACCATCGGCGGTGCCTCCGTTGGCGACCATGACCTCGTTTCGCAGGCCCTGGAGGCCACCGGATTCAAACTCGACTTCTGGAAGATCGCCATGCGGCCAGGAAAGCCACTGATGTTCGCGCAGGCGAAGTCCGGCCAACGCGCCATCGGCGTGCCGGGCAACCCCGTCTCCTCGATCATCTGCACGGCGATTTTCGTCATTCCATTGATTGAGGCTCTGAGCGGCGCGAACCGATCCGGGGCCCAGACACTCACCGAAGCGATTCTCACGGCCCCCCTCGAAAAAAACGGCCCCCGCCAGCACTACATGCGTGCCGAGTTGATCTTGGCCGCTGACGGGACGCTGGCTGTCACCCCGGCTGCCAGCCAGGACAGCGCACTGTTGACGATCCTTGCCCAGGCTAACGCGCTGATCGTTCGGCATCCCCACGCCCCGCCCCTCCGAAAAGGCGATAAAGTCACAGTCCGGACGATTGATTTTTGATTCAGTTGCATGGGCTTGCGGAACGCAGCACGAACATGTATGGTACGTTCATGATTTGTACAACCCAACACGAACTTGGGAAGTGTTGGCACAAGGGAGAGCCCAACACGAACTTGGGAAGTGTTGGCACAATCGCAGATGAACTTTGACGAGGCCCTAGGGAGCACGAGACCGCCATGCTGACGCAGAAGCAGAAGGATTTGCTGCTCTTCATCCACGAGCGCCTGCAAGAGGCGGGCGTCCCGCCTTCGTTCGACGAGATGAAAGATGCGCTCGATCTGAAATCGAAGTCCGGCATTCACCGGCTGATCACCGCGCTTGTCGAGCGCGGATTCATCCGGCGCCTTCCCCACCGGGCGCGCGCAATTGAAGTCATCAAGCTGCCTGAGGGAATGGAGACGCCGGCCCGGAACCAACCGCAGGCAACCACTCTGCGCAGCATCGAAGGCGGCATGAGCGCCATGCGCGCACCTTCCCCGCCACCGCCCGCGTTGGTCTCCTCGCAGTCCGTCTCGATCCCCGTTATGGGCCGCATCGCGGCCGGCACGCCGATCAGCGCCATTCAAGATCACACCCACGACATCGACTGCCCGCCCGATCTGATCTCGGGAGGAGAACACTTCGCGCTGGAAGTGAAGGGTGATTCGATGATTGACGCCGGCATACATGACGGCGATACGGTAATCATCCGCCGCTGCCAAACCGCCCAGAACGGCGACATCATCGTCGCTCTCGTCGAGAAGGAGGAAGCGACCCTCAAGCGGCTTCGCAAGAAGGGTTCAGCCATCGCCCTCGAAGCCGCCAACCCGGCCTACGAAACTCGCATCTTCGGTCCAGAGCAAGTGGATATCCAAGGCCGCCTCGTCGGATTGATCCGCCGCTACTAACACTGGATGTTTCGGCGGAAATACCAGGAAGCCGCTACAGGCATATTGAGTTACCGCGATGACTCAAAGCGAGCGGCCGCGAGTGCATGCAAAGTGAACACGCTCTAACTGTCCGCATCTATGCGTAACCGAGCGCCCCTCATTTGCCGAAGCCTATCCCCGACCAGGGCCGCACGCCTTGAAAGTCTGCGACGGTTTCGACAGCGATCCCCCCATCCTCCGCAATCGAAACCGAATGTGTTCCAAACCTTTGCAGCGCCGCGCGTGTGATGATGAGTTTCGGACGCGGGCATGCCGACCTCGCGGCCTCCATGGCGGTCGGTGCATCCGCCGGTTCCGCCGCCGTTGCCGAAACTCGAGGCACAGGCACGCTCCGGCCGGTGACAAGAATGTCGGCGCGCCGGCAGTCGTCGCGCAGTGCTGAGGCATGCCGCGCAATGGCAACCCTCAAGCCCTTCGCATGTCCCGTACACCCGGCTTCATCGCAAATCATGGCGCCACCCAGTCCGACTTCCTTTGCCTCGCGCTTGTCACCATCCCGAGACAGCCATTGCGCCAGCTCGTACTCGGAATATCGAGACGTCAGCCCAGCGAACGCCCCCGTTGCATCACGCAGGACCGCCAGCCGGCCTTCGTCGCCAACGAGTAGATCGGGAGCCGATCGAAGCGGGGTCATCGCCAGGCCGGCAGCGATCGCCACAATCCCCAGAAGCCGCCAGCGCGGACGGATCAGGCAAAGCCACAAGCCCCCAACGGCCATTGCCGCGAGCGCGAAAGTCGGGATCGCCGGAACATGGCTCACCGCCCCCTTGAGACCGGCCACCCAAACCGCCACCAGGCCCATCGCATCAAGCCCCGGCCCCATCACCGCCAGCGCCAGTCCTTCGCCTCCAAACGGCATCAATACCAGTGCACCGAGTGCAGCCGGCATGACGATCAGGTTACAGATCGGACCCGCGATCAGGTTGGCGAGAACGGCAAAGTGCTGCGACTGGTGAAAGTGATAGACCCCGAGCGGCGCCACCGCAGCACTCGCCACCAGCGTTGAACCGACGATCGCACCAAAGAACGCTGCCGCCCTCCACATCCACGATTGCGGTCCATCGAGCCACGGCGCGGCGCGGCGTGCCAGTGCCTCATAGACCGACACCAGAGCCACCACCGCGGCAAACGACATTTGGAAACCTGGATCGACCACGCTTTCGGGAAACAGCAACAGGATCAGCAGTGCCGATAGCGCCACGTTGCGCAGCGCGATCGCCGGACGGTCGGCAAGGATCGAAGCAAACATCACCGCGATCATCAGGAACGACCGCACCGTCGCAAACGATCCCCCGGAGATCATGAGATACCCTAACGAGCCGAGAATGGCGCCCGCCGCCGCCCACTTCTTGATCGGGTAGTTGAGCGCGATCGATGAAAACAGCGCCAACATGAACCGCAGCGCAAAGAACACCGAGCCGCCCATGATCGCCATGTGCAGACCCGAGATAGACAGAATGTGGAATAGCCCCGACGCGCGGTAGGCTTTGTTGGTTTCTTCGGCGATACCGCTGCGGTCCCCGGTAATGAGAGCGTTGGCAATCGCTCCGGTCTGGCCGGGCAACGCAGCCTTCACTCGGTCCCCGATGTGTTTGCGCATGCGCGCAACGGCCAGTACGGCATTTTCCACGATGCCCGCTTCGCCCGATTGCCCGGTAGCCACTTTGGTTTTGACAGGCGGCACGGTCGCATATCCCACGGCGCCGATCCCGCGAAAGAAGGCGTAACGCGCGAAATCGTAGCCGCCGGGCACCGAAGGGCGCGGCGGCGGCGACAACCTCGCCTTCATCGTGATCCGGTCACCCGGAAGTAGTCCTTCGACAGCCGGCCGAACCGTCACGCGCATGCGCACCGGCAGATCGTCCGGTCCAATCGAGCCGATCTTCTCCACGCGTACCGTCAGCCGCACGCCCCCCCCTTCGCGCGCTTCGATCAGTTCCACGAACCCGGCGGCTTCGACTGACCCGATGTCACCGGAAAGAACCGGCCCCCGCACGATTTCCGTACGCACCTTCGCCGCCGCCATGCCGATGGCGACGCACAGCAGGGCGGACGCGGCGATCTCCGCAAACGTTCCTCCAGCAATGCCAAACCGCACGCCGAGCGCGGCGGCCAGGAATCCGGCGATCACAAATCCAAGAGGTTCGACCGGCAGCGAGAAGTAGAGGAGCGTGCCACATCCAACAAACACGGGCACCCAGTAGAACCAGCGCGCACGCTCCTCTTCCAGGCCATCAGAAATCCTTTGCACACTCCAGCGGCGGACCGGTTCCCGAAAGGCGCCGGCCGGTGGCTGTTGCGTCTCGTAATCGCCTGCCCCCAGTAGCATCGAATGACCTAAATCCTTAACCAGCACCGGTTGCCATGCTACACCGCCTCCAAGCCAAATAAAGCTGAGCAGCACCAGGTGCTCACGTGCAATCGCCGCTCGCACCCATCAAGCCACAACGAGAACGTCCTCAATGTCGAATGCCGCCCCCTCCAACGCGCCCGTCGTCGTCCGTTTCGCCCCCTCGCCGACCGGCTACCTGCATATCGGCGGCGCACGCACCGCACTCTTCAACTGGCTCTACGCTAAGGCGAAAGGCGGAAGGTTCCTGCTGCGCATCGAAGACACCGACCGGGAACGCAACTCGCCCGAAGCCGTCGCCGCGATCCTCGACGGCCTCACATGGCTCGGCCTCGACTGGGACGGCGAACCGGTCTCCCAGTATGAGCGCGCCGACCGGCACCGCGAAGCCGCCGAAAAGCTCCTGACCGACGGCAACGCCTATCGCTGCTATCTCACCCAGGAACAACTCGCCGCCCTGCGCGAAGCCGCCGAAGCCGACAAGCGCCCCTTCAGGGTCGACTCCCCCTGGCGCGACTGCGACCCTGCCGACGCGCCCAGTGACGCACCCTTCGCCATCCGCCTGCGCGCGCCGAAAGACGGCGAAACCGTCATCCGCGATCACGTCCAGGGCGAGGTCACTTTCGCCAACAAGGACCTCGACGATCTCATCATCCTGCGCTCGGACGGTTCCCCAACCTACAATCTCGCCGTCGTGGTCGACGATCACGACATGGGCATAACCCACGTCATACGCGGCGTCGACCACCTCACCAACGCGGCCCGCCAGGCGCAGATCTATTCTCTCCTGGGATGGCCCGTGCCGGAGTGGGCGCACGTACCACTGATCCACGGTCCCGACGGCGCCAAGCTTTCCAAGCGCCACGGCGCGCTCGGCGCCCAAGCCTACCGCGAGATGGGCTACCTGCCGGTTGCCATGCGCAACTACCTCGTGCGCCTCGGCTGGAGCCACGGCGACGACGAGATCATATCAACCGAGCAGTTGATCGAGTGGTTTGACATCGAGGCCATCAACAAGGCCCCTGCCCGCTTCGACATACACAAGCTCGAAGCCCTGAACGGCCACTGGATCCGCGCCAGCGGCGATGATGAACTGTTCGACAGCCTCGTCCACCTGCTGCCCCACCTCGCTGATGGCGATGCCGTCGCGAAAGCCTTCGCAGCCGGGGCTGGACCGAAAATGCGTGCCCTTGTCCCGGCGATGAAAGAGCGCTCGAAAACCCTGCTTGACTTCATCGACGGGGCCAAATTCCTCTGGGCAAAACGTCCACTCGAGTTGGACGAAAAGGCCGAGAAGCTCCTCGATGACGCAGCGCGCGACATGATCGCCAAATTGGTCCCGAACTTCGAACACCTCCCCAACTGGTCCGCTGAACCGCTCGAAGCAAAGGTCCGTGATTTCGCCGAAGCCCAAAACCTCAAGCTTGGCAAGGTCGCCCAGCCGTTGCGGGCCGCACTCACCGGCACCACCGTTTCCCCACCGATTTTCGACGTCATGGCGGTGCTTGGCGAGGAGGAAACACTAAACCGGCTCCGGGATGCGGCGCGCTAGTGGCCCGTCGCGCCTAAATCGCATCATAGCCGCAACCTCGTTCGATTTAGGCGCGACGTCAGGGCCACTAGCAACATCAATGGCTTAGTGAGGCGTTTATCGCGCCTTAGTTGACTCAAACCTCGCCGCACCGCCGGTCAATTAAGGCGCGACGCCTCACGAGTGGCCCGTCGCGCCAAAATCGCATCATAGCGGCAACCTCGTCCGATTTTGGCGCGACATCAGGGCCACTAGCAACATCGCTGGCTTAGTGAGGCGTTTATCGCGCCTCAGTTGACTCAAAACGCGCCGCACCATCGGTCAACTGAGGCGCGACGCCTCACTCGTCCGCGGTTGAATGGCGCAGTGCACAATATCACGCCAAAACCCCGTCCGATCACATCCCGGTCAATGCTGCCCGCACCCTTCCAAGGGTTATCTTGCCGCAGTTGCGAATGTGGGATACCAACCATGCAAAACCCGTCATCGGCTTGGCCCCGTGCGCGTGCTCGAGTGTCGCGCATCTGACGTTTGATACCCACGAGCAGCTAGCCTCTCAATCAAACTTCAGATGCAGAAGCTACACTGGAATCAAAGAGTAGCTAGTGTCCCGTCTCCGAAGTTCGCCTCCACTCTGCGGCAGCCACTCGAGCGAACTTCGGAGACTAAAGGGACACTAGAATCAGAAAGTTGCTAGTGTGATTCAGATTCAGAAGTTCGCTCTGAACCTAGCCGCAGGTGGTAACGAACTTCTGAATCATCACACTAGTGTTCCTCATGATCTTGACATTTGCTCTCATGCCCGGGCGGGAAGGCAATTGTCGGAACCGGAACACTAGAGCAACATCCGATCTGACGGAATCGCCGAAGGCGAATTCCTGGATCGGTTAAAGTTGCTCTAGAATCATAATGTTAGAGCATCTCTGTCCGATCATCCGATCGCACTTTGCGATCTCGTATGGTCGGATGATGCTTTAGGCACGCGCAAGCTCGCCGCGCTAGACTTTCACCTTGTTGAAGGAACCCGACCGATGAGTTCTGACAAACCCAGTACCGCCTCACCGATGGCCAACCTCAGCGTCGGCGGTAAAACCATCGACATGCCGGTACGCTCCGGCACCGTCGGCCCTGACGTGATCGACGTTGGCCGGCTCTACAAGGAAACCGGTTGCTTCAACTACGACCCCGGCTTCACCTCGACGGCCAACTGCTCCTCGAAAATTACCTACATCGATGGCGACGCGGGCATGCTTCTGCACCGCGGCTACCCAATCGACCAACTCGCCGAACAGTCGAATTTCCTCGAAGTCTGTTTCCTGCTGCTCAATGGCGAATTGCCGAACGAACCCGAGTACGAGGAGTTTCAGCTCGCAATCACGCGCCACACCATGCTGCATGAGCAGATGACACGCTTTTACACCGGCTTCCGCCGTGACGCCCATCCGATGGCCGTCATGTGCGGCGTTGTCGGCGCGCTGTCCGCCTTCTACCACGACTCAACCGACATAAACGATCCCGAGCAGCGCACAATCGCCGCCCGCCGTCTCATCGCCAAGATGCCGACCATTGCCGCAATGGCCTACAAGTATTCGGTCGGCCAGCCCTTCATCTATCCGCGCAACGATCTCGATTTCTCGGCCAACTTCCTGCAGATGTGTTTCGCGGTGCCTTGCGCGCCCTACACCGTCGACCCCGTAATCGCGCGCGCGCTCGACCGCATCTTCATCCTGCACGCCGATCACGAGCAGAACGCCTCGACCTCGACGGTGCGCCTGGCAGGCTCCTCCGGCGCCAATCCGTTTGCATGCATTGCCGCCGGCATCGCCTGCCTCTGGGGCCCCGCCCACGGCGGCGCCAATGAGGCCGCCCTAAACATGCTGAGCGAGATCGGCACCGTCGACCGCATCCCGGAGTACATCAAGAAGGCCAAGGACAAGACGTCGGGCTTCCGCCTGATGGGCTTCGGCCACCGCGTCTACAAGAACTACGATCCGCGTGCGAAGGTGATGCAGAAGACCTGCCACGAAGTGCTCGACGCCCTCGGCATCCGCAACGAGCCACTCCTCCAGGTCGCGATGGAACTCGAACGGATCGCTCTCGAGGACGATTACTTCGTCGAGAAGAAGCTCTACCCCAACATCGACTTCTATTCCGGAATCACGCTGCGCGCCATCGGCTTCCCGGTCGAAATGTTCACTGTGCTGTTTGCGGTCGCACGCACCGTCGGCTGGGTGGCGCAGTGGAAAGAAATGATCGAGGATCCCGAACAGCGCATCGGCCGCCCACGCCAGCTTTACATCGGCGCCCCGGTCCGCGATTACGTCCCGCGCGGACAGCGCGGCTGATTGCAGCTGCAAAGAGTTTGTCTGGATGATAGACGCCGCCGGAGCTTTCCGGCGGCGTCTACGTCTCGGCTGCTAGAGCATGTTCAGCAGAAAGCCTACCCCTCCAGTATCTCGACAACCACATCGGCGGCCGCTTCGCTGGGGGTTTGGCCGACGAGAAGCATCTTTTGAGGGATGCGCGACAGCGCTTTGAGCTGGGCTGCCCTTTCCGGTGTCTCCTTCAACAAAAGCTCCACCGCATCGGCAAGACGCACCGGTTCGCAGTCTTCCTGCAGAAGCTCGGGGAACGCGTTTTCTGCGAGCACGAGATTGGCCAGCACCACGGAGTGTACCTTGACGAGGAAGCGCATCTGCGCGGCAAGTCCGTCGACCCGGTATGCAACGACCATCGGCGTACCGGTGACAGCAAGTTCCAGCGTCACCGTGCCCGACGCCGCCAGCGCCGCATGCGCCAGCTTGAACGCCTTGAATTTATCCTCTTCGCCGGAAACGAGATGCGGCTTGACCGGCCACCCGGCAATCCCCGATTCAACGAGTCCGCGCACGCTCGCCACCGTCGGAATTATGACCTGCGGCTGCAGCCCGCGTTCGGCGAGCAACCCCACCGCCTTGCCGAACGGCTCCAGCAGGCGGCTGACTTCCGACGTACGGCTGCCCGGCAGCACGACGAGAACGGGCTGCCCTGGGTCGAGCCCGAGTCGGCCAGCCAGTTCCGTTTCGTCAAGCCCGTTCAGCCAGTCCAACCGCTCGATCAGCGGATGCCCCACATACGTGGTTGGCGGACCGCCGAGACGACGATGCGCCTCCGGCTCAAACGGCAGCAAAGCCAGGAGATGATCGACATATCGGGCCATCTTCTTCGCCCGGCCCGGCCGCCATGCCCAGACCGACGGCGACACGTAATCAATCACAGGCACGTAGGGCAGCCGCTTCTTGATCCGCTTGGCGATAGGATGGGTGAACTCCGGACTGTCGATGATAATGACCGCATCGGGTTGCGCGCTCAGGCCGGCCTCTACGGTCTGGTAGACTCGCCGGATGAGCCGCGGCAGCCGCGGCAGGATCGACAACGGCCCCATCACCGCGACGTCTTCGAGCGGAAACTGTGACACTAGGCCCTGACGCGCCATGTTCTCGCCGCCGACGCCAAGATAGCGCACGCGCCCATGCAGACGGCGGTTGAGTGCCTCCATGAGCTTGCCGCCGAGCGCATCGCCGGAATGCTCGCCTGCCACGACGAAAATTCGGAAATTGCGGCTGTTGGCATCGACAATGACCCGCTCCCGCGCACTTCGAATCGCCAGTCTGTCGGCCACCGAAACCGTCGCCATCCTGCGGTCGTTATCAGATCCTGCCATCGCGCCTACCCCGCCACTGCCGCAATGAAGAGATTCCGCTGGTCGGCCAACGCAATCGCCCCGTCCCCGACTCCGGCTGCGAACTTCTGCAGGACGACCGCCACGCCCGCCAGCCCGGCATCCGCTGCACTCGCAATCACCGCCGCATCGAGATCGCGGGCAATCGCCAGAACGGCAACGCCCGAGCGCCTTCCAAACAGGCCGCCCCCTCCCCATTGCCTGAGTTGTGCCGCCCTGTCGATAGTTTCGATAATGCCTTCGCCTGCCTCCACCGCCAGCACATGCCGGCGCGACAGGACAACCGCCCGCGCTGTATCGAAACCCGCCAACGCCGAAATCAGCTTGGCCCCCTTGCTTGCATCGGCTATGTCGCCGGCCCTCAGCCTGCGCCGGCCAAGCTGGCGAACAGTCATGTCGTCGCTGGAAAACGCCTCCGCCGGACCAACGCCGACCATAGCTTCGCTGTTCGCAAATTCGCTGGGCCGCACGCCTGCAACGAACACCCGGTGACTGACAGCCATGTCCTGCAATGCCGCCCGATCGATCGCCAGCACGCGCCCCGCCTCAACCGCAATTCCCTTGAGATCGGCCCCCGCCGACTTGCGCACCGTCTCCGGCCCGATTGCCGGCATATCGACGCGAAGTTCCTGGCCCGGCTTCGGCGCCTTGATAAGGATGCCGCCGCCGACCGGCGCCCGCGCCCGCATCTTTGCATGACGCTGCTGGCTCAGACGGTCGAGCATACGGTCTGTGCCCTCTGCCCCCTCGATCGCCTCGATCCGCCCATCGGCAACAACGACGGCCTGTCCGACATCGAAGGGGGCGAGAACCTGCAAGACCTCGAAGCCGGTGCGTATATCGTCCATATCTTCGCGCTGATGTTGCGGACCGGAAAATGTGCCCAGCCCCACCAGTAGTTCCGGCGCCACCTGGCTAACTCCGATGATCTCAAGGCCGCGCTTTTCGAAGAAGCCGATTACGCCGCGCAAAATGGCGTCGTCGCCGCCGGCACGGATCAATTGCAGGACGGTTGGGATGGCGCGAAAAAAACCGAGGTCGGGTTTGATCGTCGAAAGGTCGGGACGGCTGACGCTGCCGGCAATGGCAACCTGCTGGCATCCTGCCTTTTTGAAAGATGCGACGATCCCGCCGATCTGGCCCCAGTTTAATGTTTCCGGATGGAAGACGTCGAGCGCCGGGTCGGCCTCTCCCTCGATTGCCACGATATGAACGTCCACCCCGCGCGCCCTGAGTCCTTGCGCGATCTCGATCGGCAGGCTGCGCCCGCCTGCCAGGATGCCGATCCGTCTCGGTGAAGGTCTATGCATACGGAACCGAACCGCCTTTTTCGCCTGACCGCTGGTCTGCTTCAGATCGTGCAGTTCACGCCCCATTGTGCGGGAAACAGCGTGAACGTCGCGGTCCTCACGCGCTCTGCGCCCAGGTCGACGGCTCAGGTGCCGCTCTGGCCCCGCGGCGTGCATAGCGAACGCTTGCCGCCGCTTCGGATAAACTCCAGGATCTCCTGGACTGTCGTGTGATCCTTGAATTCGTCCGCGATATCTTCCATCCGCTCCGCCAGCGTACCTTCCGCAGCAAACAGCAACCGGTAGGCGCGCCGCAGATCGTGGATTTCCTCGCGCGAAAAGCCGCGCCGCTGCAAACCTACGATGTTGAGTCCGGAAAGATAGGCGCGATTGCCGAGCGCCATGCCGTAGGGAATGAGATCGTTTTCAAGTCCCGACATGCCGCCAACGAAGGCATGCGGCCCAACGCGCGCGAACTGGATGACAGCCGCACCCCCACCGATAATCGCGAAATCGCCGACGTCGCAGTGGCCAGCCAGCATGACGTTGTTGGAGAAGATCACATTATTGCCGACGCGGCAGTCGTGCCCGACGTGGGAATTGGCCAGGAATGCGCAATGATCGCCGACGCTCGTGACCATCCGTCCGCCAGCCGTTCCGGGATTCATCGTCACGCCCTCGCGGATCTGACAATCCGCCCCGATCGTCAGCGTCGAGGGCTCACCCTTGTATTTGAGATCCTGAGGCTGATGGCCGATCGAGGCGAACGGGAATACCTTCGTCCGCGCACCAATGCTTGTTCGACCGGCAACCACGGCGTGAGAAATCAGTTCCACGTCCTCGGCAAGCACAACCTCGGGACCGACATGGCAATAGGGTCCGATTCTTACCCCGTCACCGATCTGCGCCCCGTCCTCGACAACCGCCGAGGCATGGATCTTATGATCAGCCATTTCCGCTCGCAAATGCCCTTGCTTCAGCCGTATCGGCCAGCATCGCGCTGATTTCCGCTTCCGCCGCAACCTGACCCTTTACCTTGGCCTCACCGTAGAACTTCCAGACGCGGCCACGGTTGCGGATCTTCTTGACGTGATAGTGCAGCACATCTCCGGGCACGACCGGCCGGCGAAACTTCGCCCTGTCGATCCCCATGAAGTAGACGAGTTCGGCCTTGTAGTCTTCGCCGATGCTATGCACGCACAGCGCGCCGGCCGTCTGCGCCAGCCCCTCGATAATGAGCACACCCGGCATTACCGGAAACTGCGGAAAATGTCCCTGGAAGAACGGTTCGTTAATTGTGACGTTCTTCAGCCCAACCGCACTGTTGTCGCCGTCCATATCATAGATTCCGTCGACCAGCAGGAACGGGTAGCGGTGCGGCAGAAGCTTCATGACACGCACGATGTCGGCGGTGCCCAGTTCGGATTTGGAACTCACATCGTCCATCTTGTTTTCAATCTCCAACTTCAGTGCATCGCCATCGCCAGCTTGCGAGCCTCCGCTCGCTTGCCTCACGCCCCAGCCTGCCGTCACGCGAATCGACGGCGGAGGGGACTAACCATCACCCCCGCCATCTCCGCTACCCTTTGCGAGCTTAGCGAGAATGGCGAGTTCGCGGCCCCACTGCCTCAACGGTCGCGCCGGCGTTCCACCAACGCGGGCACCAGCCGGCACGTCTTCCTTCGGGTGCGATGCCCCCGCGATCTGTGCACCCGATCCGATACTGATATGACCGACCGTTCCCGATTGCCCTCCCATCACGACAAAATCGCCGAGCTGAGTGGAGCCGGAAATACCCGTATGGGCAACGATAACGCAATGGCGACCGATTACTACGTTGTGCCCTATCTGGACGAGATTATCAATTTTGGTCCCTTCACCGATAATCGTATCCTTAAGGGCACCCCGGTCGATGGTCGAATTAGCGCCGATCTCGACGTCGTTTTGCACAACGACCCGGCCGATCTGCGGCACTTTTAGGTGCCCAATGCGATCCATCGCGAAACCGAAACCGTCCTGCCCCAGACGCGCACCAGCGTGGATAATCACCCGGTCGCCGATCAGCGTGTGCTGAAGTGACGCGAGCGCGCCCACGTAGCAGTTGCGACCAATCGAGACGCGACGCCCAATCACCGCGCCGGCCGCGATCCTGCTGCCCGCGCCGATCTGGGCCTGCGCACCGACTATCGCACCCGGCTCAACAACGACGTCCTCTTCCAGCTCAGCACTCGGATGCACGCCTGCGGGCCCGCCGGCGTCGCAAACCGACGGCCACATCGCCTCGGGATAGAATTTGGAAAGCGCCAGCGCGAACGCACGGTAGGGCTTCCCCGTCACCAGCGGCACAGTGCCAGCCGGGACGCGATCGGCAAAAGCGCCATGGACCAGGCACGCCCCAGCCGACGTCGCTTCAAGTTGGGCCAGATACTTCCGGTTGTCGAAAAACGACACGTCCGTGCTCGCCGCATCGCTCAACGCACGAACATTGGAGAACTTCAACGACAGCGCTTGAACCTTGAAAGCGTCGGGAACTTCAGATCCGGTTGCGTCGGCCAGCTCCTGCAGGCTGAATGGTCCGGCGCAATCGTAGAAGGAAGGATGGTCCATACTCGTTCGCCTCTCCCGCGATTGCCCCGAAGCCAACCCGCACAAGCGCCCACTTCGTGGCGCGCCCGAATGCGTGGACAGCGCCGCTAGAGCGCGTTGACTTCTATGGACTCGCGGCCGAGTTTCAAGTCTTTGTTTGGTCGCATGCTCGAACGGCAAAACCGCGTACACGTTTGCTGAAGATGCACTAGTGGCCCGTCGCGCCTAAATCGCATCATAGCCGCAACCTCGTTCGATTTAGGCGCGGCATGAGGCCACTAGCAACATCAATGACTCAGTGAGGCGCCTTAATTGACACCGGCCTCGCCGCACCGCCGGCTAATTAAGGTGAGACGCCTCACTAGTGTAGCGCACCTGACGTTTGGTACCCGCTTGCGGCTGGACTCGAAACCAAACGTCAGGTGCAAAAGCTACACTAGATTTATAGTGTTGCTAGTGTTCCTTATGGTTCTGATATTTGCTCGGAACTGGGCCGCAGTGGGAAGCAAATATCAGAACCGGAACACGAGTGTAGCGCACCTCACGTTTGGTACCCGCTTGCGGCTGGACTCGAAACCAAACGTCAGGTGCAAAAGCTACACTAGATTTATAGTGTTGCTAGTGTTCCTCATGGTTCTGACATTTGCTCCGAACTTGGCCGCAGTGGGACGCAAATGTCAGAACCTGAACACTAGAGCCACGCGCAAGAGCCGGCTGGTCCGCGGCCCATTCGATGGTCGCATATGTGTTTAGCACTCGTCCCAGCGGCCGCAAGCTCTCAGCCGACGAAAGTTGCACAGATCAATCGCACGCGGCTAACGAAAAGCAAAACATGCAACCCAGGCGCGTTATGCAATAAACGACAGCGCAACTGCCATACTGCAGCGGAATACCGGCGGCTTGGCGCGTTCGTTCGCCATGCGCTCCGAAGCGCACGATACCACCGCTGCTGTGATGCGCCGATACGTGCCGCGATGAGCAATATCCTGCCGGCGGACCGCCCAGTTTCCACCGCCGACCATACATCAGGTGCCGCGCATTGTCGCCAACCCGGATCAGAACTTCGTCGAAGCACCGAAGCGGAAGAACTGCTCCTCGTCGTAATCTTCCTTGCTCAAAGCATGAGCGAAGTCAACGCGCAGCGGTCCGACCGGCGAGTTCCACAGTATGCTGCCGCCCACCGAGGACCGGACCGTAGAGTCGTCTAGGAGATCCGCGCTGTCCACCACCGCCTTGGCCCGTTCGGAAGCGTTGAACAGCGAGCCGGCATCCGCGAACACCGCACCCGAGATCCCGAGTTCGTCGGGAATGAAGGGGATCGGGAAGCGGAGTTCAGCCGTCGCCGCCCAGAAGCTCTGACCACCAAGGGCATCGCCCGTGCGGCCGTCACGCGGACCATAACCAGCCCGGTCGAAACCGCGCACCGTCTCACCGCCGCGGAAGAACAGGTCGAGGATACGTACGTCATCCCCGCCCCAGCCTTCGATATGCCCGCCGACAAGACGGCCCACCAGCGTGACCTTCTCTGCGACAGGGTAGTAGGCCCGCGCCTCACCCTGGACGCGGATATACTGGACGTCGCCACCGACACCGGCAAAGTCCGATGACAGTTGCAGGTAGTAGCCGCTCGAAGGTGTCGTTGGATGGTTGCGCTTATCGTAAATCAGGCTGCCACCCAGAGATGAAGTGAAATACGAGGTATCAGAGCAATCCGGATCGTTGATCGGGCGCCCATTGGCGCCACGCGGATTGATGTTGACGTCACCGCAGGCGTCGCGAATCGCCAGCGATGCGTTGTTATCGACATCGAACAACTCGTCGCGGGCAAGCGTGTAGCTCGTCTGCCCCCAGAGATCCTCGGACAGCGGGAACCCGAGACGGACGGTACCGCCGGACTTCCGGCTGCGGAAACCAGACGTATCGCGCTGATCGAGTTCCTTGTGGAACAGGTCGAAGCCTGCCGACAGGTTGCGGTCAAGGAAGCGAGGCTCGGTAAAGCTGAGATCGACCTGAGCACGTTCGAACGAACCACCCACGCTGAGACGCAGGAACTGGCCGTTGCCGAGCAGGTTGCGCTCCGATATCGAGACGTCGCCGATCACGCCTTCACTGGTCGAATAACCGGCACCGAAGGACAATTCCCCAGTCGACTGCTCGACAAGCTGGACATCGAGAATCACGCGGTCCTGCGCTGAGCCCGGCCGCTTCTTGATCTCGACCACCTTAAAGAAGCCCAGCCCCTTGAGGCGTTTCTCCGCGCGGTCAACCAGCAGCGGGTTGAAGGCGTCGCCTTCAGCCAGACGGAACTCGCGCCGAATCACGTAGTCCTTGGTGCGCTCGTTGCCGTAGATGTTGATCCGCTCGATATAGATGCGCGGACCTTCATCGATAACGTAGTTGATGCCGATCGTGCGTGAGTAGAAGTCCGGAGTCGTCCGCGGGCGCACCCGGGCGAAGGCAAAACCGCGTTCGGCCACCGACAGCGTCAAGCGCTCGACGGTCTTGTCGATGAGCGAAGCGTCGTAGGTCGACCCGGTATACGTCAGCAATTCGCCGCGCACCGATTCCCCTTCGAGTTCGGCGAGCGAACTCTCGATAGTCATGTTGCCGAAGCTGTAAAGCTCGCCTTCTTCCATTGTGAAGGTAATAAAGAAGCCGGAGCCGTCGCGATCGAGTTCCGCGTTTGCATTGATGACCCGCGCATCGGCATAGCCGTTCTTCAGGTAGTACTGACGCAGTAGCTCCCGATCGAGATTGAGCCGGTCGGGGTCGTAGACGCTTGTCCCCTTGAGGAAGTCGAACCAGCCCGCCTGCGTCGTGGTGATGATGTCGCGCAGCTGCGAGTCGGTAAAGGCGCGGTTGCCGATGAAGCTGATGCCCTTGACCTTGGTCGCGGAACCCTCGGTGATTTCGAAAACGAGATTTACGCGGTTCTGCTCAAGCTCGATGATCTTCGGCTCGACAAGCGCCGCGTAGCGCCCCTGGCGCTGATAAACGTCGAGAATGCGCTGAACGTCGGCCTGCACCCGCGCCCGGGTGAATACCGACCGCGGCTTCAGCTGCACTTCGCTGGCCAGCGTATCGGTGTCGACTTCGTAGTTTCCTTCGAACGCGATCTGGTTGATGACCGGGTTCTCTTCGACGTATACGGTAACGACGGAGCCCTGAATGTCGATGCGGACATCCGCAAACAGACCTGTCGAGAAGAGCGTCCGCAGTGAAGCGTCCGCCAGCCCTGCGTCGTAGACGTCGCCGACCTTGAATTGCAGATAGGTGCGAACGGTTTCCGGTTCCACGCGGCGGTTGCCCGACACGCGAATTTCGCTGACCGTCTGTGCATAAGCAGGACCCGACACCACGGCGGCGTCGAATGCTACGGTGGCAAAAGTTGCCACAACAAGCATCAGGGCTGCCTTCAGGCCTCCCAGGAAACTGATCCGAAGCTTTGACATTCGCGGATCTGCCCTCGTTCTGCCGATCCCCCAGAATTCACATCTCAGCATTCGGCAGTGAGCTGATCTGCGTCGTGTTCAGGCTTATCCCGAAATTCCGGCCATCGAAGTCTGTTTGCTTGTATCGTGCCGAAACACTCTACCCCTCCAGCAACGACCCCTCCAACCCTTCAAGTTATTAACGATTCAGCAAGCTCTGTGGAAGTGGCAAGAATGCGTCACCCAGCCCGATTCGAACCTTGACGGCTCCCCCAGCCACTCGATTCGCACGGGCACTACCCCTCGGACCACAGAAAATTCGAATTACACCTGTGTTTTCAGGCCGCTAAGCCGTCAAGCGGGTGGCGGAAAAAAAGCCCGAGTCGGATTACCGCAACGGGTTATTTTCTGTCTTCGCGGCGGCTAGGAAAACCATCCTGCGAGGATCCCTCGGTCATTGTAGAATCCGAAGATCATCAACATCAAGATCAGCGCCAGACCGACCCTGAACCCGAACTCCTGGACGTCCTCGTTGACCGGCCGTCCCATCACCGCTTCGTAGGCATAGAACATAAGGTGTCCGCCGTCGAGAATAGGTATTGGAAACAAGTTGATAAGACCGATGCTGACGGAGATGAACGCCGTGAACAGGATGAGCTGGGTGAAGCCCAGGGCTGCGAATTTGCCCGCCGCGTCGGCAATGCGTACCACGCCCCCGATCTGGTCCGAATCATTGCGGCCGGTAAAGATGTCCCCGATGTAGGACAGAGTTCCCGTGATGATGCTCCAGGTCCGTTCGCTGCCAAGCCCGATCGCCTCGATCGGCCCAACGTCGACATGTCGCGAATAGACAGGTGTCATCGAGCTTTGGATGCCAATCAGCGGGCGCGGCGTTGGATCGGCGGCCTTCGGTCCCGGCGACATCAACTTCGGCGTTACGCTCAGCGGGATCTGGCGCCCGTCACGTTCGACGACGACGCTGATTTCCTGCCCGTCGCTATTCCCGACCATATCCTGCAATTGGTTGAAATCATTGATGTCTTGCCCATTCATGCGGACCACGCGATCGCCTGGCTGAAAGCCCGCCTTCTCGGCGGGATCGCCAGCAACGACACCGGCCACGATGGGTTCCACAGCATATCGTATCCCGATTGTCGGCCGCCTATGCTTGCCCGCTATGTAGTCGTTTCGTTCCTGCATCTCGGGCTCGAGTGACACCGCGACTTCCTGGCCCGCCCGGTCGACCAGGAATTCGAGCGTCCGCCCCGGGCTGGTCCATACGATCTCATTGACCTGCGAAAAATCGCGAACCTGCCTGCCGCCGATCGAGAGAATCCTGTCGCCCGATTTCAAACCTGCAACCTCAGCTGGACTACCCGGCACGATATAGTCAGCACGCGGCTCTATGCGGTTGTCGCCCAACGCCCAGTAGAAGCCCGCAAAGATCGCGATCGCTAGAATGAAATTAGCCAGCGGCCCAGCCACTACGACGGCCGCACGCTGCCAAACTGGCTTCAGCTGAAACGAACCCTTCCGCTGCTCTTCGCTCATCGTATTCAGTGCATCCCGATCGGGCATGCTGGCCGCGTTCTCATCGTCGAGGAATTTGACGTAGCCCCCAGCCGGAATCCAGGCGACCCGCCACCGTGTCCCCTTCTTGTCCACGAAGGCCCAGATTTCCTTGCCAAATCCGATTGAGAACGTCGTCACTGTCACGCCGCACCACCGGGCCACCAGGAAGTGACCCATCTCGTGGATGAACACCACCACGGTCAGCGCAAACACGAAGCCTAGAAAGGTGATCGCCGCCGAAGTGAAGTTATTGGCGATGAGCGAGATGAATTCCATAAACAGGTGTCCTTCCTGACCGAGATCAGACCTCGGAGTTCGCTTTAATGCGCGCTGCGGCGACGACCAACTCGCCCCTCGCGATTCGATTTCGACAAACAATCGCCAACTGCGGGCGATTGGGCAACCTTGAGCTTGCAGGCCCGGCGCAACGAGGCTGTCGGCTCATCTGACATGCTATGGCGCGACAGCGCCCAGTCCCAGTCGCGATAAGCGCCAGCCTTACGTCCTGCCAGCAACGATCTTGCGGCACAACCGGCGGGATTCGTGATCGCACGCGATAACCGCCTCCAACCCGACCGCATCCGCCAGCAGTCCCTCTCTATCGGCCATACCGAGAGTTTCCTCCACCATTACGGCGATATCGGGCACCCGCAGGCGTCCGTCAAGGAAAGCGGCGACGGCAATCTCATTAGCCGCATTCAGCACCGCCGGCGCCGTCCCCCCCCGTTCCATCGCCGCCCGCGCTATGCGGATTGCTGGGAAGCGAACTTCATCAGCGGCTTCGAACGTCAGTTGCGAGATCTCCGCCAGGTCGAGCCGCTTTGTCGGCGCAGCCATCCGCTGCGGCCAAGAAAGCGCCAGCGCGATGGGTGTGCGCATGTCCGGTTCCGCCATCTGCGCCAGCACCGAACCATCGACGAAGGAGACGAGGCAGTGAACGATCGACTGCGGATGCACGAGCATGCCCAACTGGTTGGTTGCCACCGGAAACAGGTGCAGCGCCTCGATCAGCTCCAGTCCCTTGTTCATCATCGTCGCCGAGTCGACCGTGATCTTGGATCCCATCGACCAATTCGGATGATTGAGCGCATCCGCCCGAGTGGCCGTTGCGATGCGTTCGATCGGCCAATCCCGAAAAGGACCGCCCGACGCTGTCAGCACGATTCTCTCGATCGACTCCGGCGCGGCATCCTTCAACACCTGGAAAGCCGCCGAATGTTCGCTGTCGACGGGGATCAACTCGCACCCCGTTCTGGCAACTTCCTGCATGAACACATCGCCGGCCGAAACCAGGCATTCCTTGTTGGCAAGCCCCAGCCGCCGGCCTGTTTGCACCGCCGCCAGGGCCGGCTTCAGCCCAGCCGCACCAACAATCGCAGCAATCGTACAATCGACCGGCACGGAAGCCGCCTCGATCAGTGCCTCTTCGCCAGCCGCCGCTACGATGGAGGTGCCGCTCAATGCGTCCTTCAGGGCCTTGTAGAGCGTTGCATCGCCGATCACGGCCCGTTCTGCGCCGCAATCGCGCGCACACGTGGCCAACGCTTCCACGTTGGCGTTCGCTGTGACCGCGAAGACCTCGAAAGCCGTGCCGCTTCGCGCCACCAGATCAAGCGTACTGGCGCCAATCGAGCCGGTCGCGCCGAGCACTGTCAGGCGTTGCGGCCGATTTCCTGTATTGCCCTTGGCCGAGTGCGGTCCTGCAAGTGCCATGGTCTCCCCTTGCCCCGCCCCAGCTCCTCCCATCAAGCATTCCTTACCTTCGCCGGAACACGCTGCCGCAAGTCTGCTACACAAACCGACTATGCGCCGAAAACAAGAGCACGTGCCGGTGCCCCGGCATTGATCGCCAAGCCAATTACGATGGCCAGCGTTGCAGCAGTTACTACGCCATCCATCCGGTCCATGAAACCGCCATGCCCGGGAATGAGATCGCTGGCATCCTTCACCCGGAACAGCCGCTTCAGCGCCGATTCCGCCAGATCCCCCAGCAGCGCCGCAAGGCTCAAGAGTACCGTACAGACTATCAGATAACCAAAAGGCGCCCCATCGAGAACCGACCAGAACACGACCGCAACCCCGACAGCCGCGATAACGCCGCTGAACAGGCCCGCCCAGGTCTTGTTCGGCGAAATACTCGGATAAAGCTTGGCCCCCCCGATCAGCCGCCCACCCGCGAAGGCCCCGATATCGCCCGCCCAAACCACGGCAAAGATGAACAGCACGGCCGTCAGCCCGTGCGGTTCGGACCCACGCAGACAGATGAGTGCAACCGCTGGAATGCCAACGTAAAGCACGCCCAGAACCGAGACACCCGGCCCGGTCCAGAAATTCATAGCCAGCAGCGTCACCGCCCCGATGGCAAGAGCAGCGAGCGCCAGCCCCGGACCGACGACTGTGGCGGTTAGAACAGCCACCAACACCGCCGCGGCATGCACGAAAAAGGAAATATCGCTGCCGCCGCCGCGGCGCACCAGATGGCCCCACTCCCAACACATCGCCAGTGCCACCAGTCCAACCAGCACGGCGAAAGGTGTCGGCCCCGCGAACAACGCGCCTAGCGCGCAGCCCGCCAGGAGAACCGCGGACGCGATCCGCAGTTTGAGCTCATTGAGCCAACCGATCGTCCTAGCCTCCCTGCCGCCCGCTTCCAGTGTCACCTTGTGCGGCCTCTCAAGCAGAAGAACGTTGCGCCAGACCGCCATACCGACGTTCGCGCTCAAAATACTGGGCGATCGCTGCTTCCAGGTGCTCGCGTCCGAAATCGGGCCAATAGGCGTCGAGAAACACGAACTCTGCGTAGGCTGCCTGCCACAGCAGGAAGTTCGACAACCGCTTCTCTCCGCTTGTTCGGATCAAAAGATCGGGATCGGGCACCCCGGCGGTGTCCAGGACCGTATCGAACAAATCGGCATCAATCCGCGCCGGATCAAGATGCCCGGCCGCGACGTCTTCTGCAAGCCGGCGGGCAGCCCGTGCGATCTCGTTGCGGCCGCCGTAATTGAAGGCGATGGTCAGCGTCAGCCTCGTGTTTTTCGCCGTCAAGTCCTTGGCTTCATCGATCAATGCCAGCAGTTCGGCGTCGACTCTGTCCCGCTCACCAATCGTCAGGATGCGGACATTGGCGTCGTGAAGCTCCGCCAGATCGCGCCGGATGAAGCGTTTCATCAGCCCCATCAGATAGTCGACCTCCTCGCGAGGCCGCGACCAGTTCTCCGACGAGAAGCTGTACATCGTCAGGTAGGAGAGATTGAGTTCGATTGCCGCCTTGACGGTACGACGGACCGCCTCCACGCCTTCTCGATGCCCCATGGTCCGCGGCAGACCGCGTTGACTGGCCCAGCGCCCGTTGCCGTCCATGATGATCGCGACATGCTGCAGGCTGGCGACATGTGTGCCGCGAATCGGTTGACTGGGCGAGGGGTTGGCCAAGGGAGCGGACGCGCTTCTTCAGGAGGGTTGCAAGGAACGAGCGAGACGACGCGGGACGTGATGCTAAAAACTGGGGAACCGGACCTCAAACAGTCTGTATTTCCTGTTCCTTGGTGGCCAGCACATCATCGACCATTTTTACGTACTTGTCCGTCAACTCCTGGACACTCGCGGAATTTTTGCGGTGTTCATCTTCGCTGATCTCGCCGGCCTTTTCCAATTTCTTCAGGCTATCCATGCCATCGCGACGCACGTTTCGCACCGATACTTTCGATTTTTCTGCGTATTCATGCGCAATTTTCACGAGTTCCTTGCGCCTGTCCGCAGTCAGTGTCGGGATCGGCAGACGCAGCAATTGGCCATCCATCACCGGATTGAGCCCCAGATTCGATTCCCGGATCGCCTTTTCGACCGCCGATACGTTGGAGCGGTCCCAGACCTGCACCGAAATCGTGCGTGGTTCGGGCACCGACACCGTCGCGACCTGCGACAGAGGCATTCTTGAGCCATAAACCGTCACCTGGATCGGATCGAGCAAATGGGTGCTGGCCCGTCCTGTTCTAAGCCCGCTCAACTCGCGCTTCAATGCGTCGAGTGACGCGCGCATCTCGCTTTCGAGATCCTTCAGGTCGAAGCCATCAGCCATGATTTATATCTCCCTTTTTCCCGCGGAGCCGCACCACGATTGAACTATCCGTCGCGTAAAGCCGATCCGCCCCAGCCGCTGCCAACCTATCGTCACGCGCAGATAACGGTTGCACGGGCTTCGCCCTTCAACAACTTGAGCAGATTGCCCGGCTCTTCGATCGAACAGACAATTACCGGAAGTGCGTTATCGCGGGCAAGCGCGATCGCAGCACCGTCCATCACCCTGAGGTCGCGCGAAAGCACCTCTTCATATGTTAGCGCGTCGTAGCGCGCGGCATCGGCGACCTTCTTGGGATCGGCCGAATAGACACCATCGACCTGAGTCGCTTTGACGACTGCATCGCACTCCATCTCGACGGCCCGCAAAGTTGCCGCGGTATCGGTCGTGAAGAAAGGATTTCCCGTTCCGGCGGCGAAGATAACGATGCGATGCTTTTCCATGTGCCGCAACGCGCGCGCGCGAATGTAGGATTCGCAGACCGTCGGCATCGGAATGGCTGACAACACCCGCCCATCGACGCCAATTTGTTTCAACCCCCCCTGCAGGGCAAGCGCATTCATCACCGTCGCCAGCATACCCATATAATCGGCGTTGGCCCGGTCCATGCCCGCCGCCGCCCCCTGCAGCCCGCGGAAGATATTACCCCCGCCCACGACCACTCCGATCTGAGCGCCGGCAGCCGATGCGTCCTTGACGTCCCCCGCCAGGCGCGCCACCACCGACGTATCGATCCCATAGCCGGCTTTGCCCATCAGGGCTTCGCCGGAAAGTTTCAGCAAAAGCCGCTTGTATTTGAGGTGAGGCAGGGTCTCGGTCATCGCGCGCTCTCGGCTCTTCCATCTGCATCGAATGGCATTTGAGAATTCGCCACTGGTGTAGCCCCTTGGCGCCAGGAGACAAGCCCTAAGGCGCAAGACACCTATTCAACCATGAACATCCATAGCAAAACGGCCGGCTGCGAACAGCCGGCCGTCTCGACGTCAAGTCGATTGGCAGATTTACTTCCTGCCGGCGGCCGCGGCGACTTCGGCGGCGAAATCGCCGTCTTCGCCTTTATCGACGCCTTCCCCCAGCGCATAGCGGACAAATCCGGTCACCTTGATTGGCGCCCCGACCGACTTGGCAGCTGTTTCGACAGCCTGCTGGACGGTCGCCTTGCCGTCGATGACGAAGGTTTGCTGTAGGAGAACGACCTGCTGGAAGAATTCCTTGCGCAGCTTGCCTTCCACCATTTTCTCGACGATTTCGGGTGGCTTACCCGACGCAATGGCCTGCTCGGTATAGATCGCCCGCTCGCGTTCGATCACGTCCTGATCGAGTTCCTCCGGCGTCAGGGCCAGCGGGTTGGCGGCCGCAACATGCATCGCCAGCTGACGGCCGAACTCGGCGAGCTTGTCCTTGTCGCCGGTGCTTTCGAGCGCAACAAGCACGCCGATCTTGCCCATGTCGTCGGCGGCCTTGTTATGCACGTAGGCGGAGACGACGCCGTCGGCGACAGACAGCGCCGCAGTCCGGCGAACGTTCATGTTTTCGCCGATGGTTGCGACCATTTCCTTCACATAGTCTTCGACGCTCATCGCTTTCGACGGCATCTTGACCGCGAGCAGCTTGGCAAGGTCACCACCGGCTGCCAGCGCGAGCGAGGTGATCTCACCGACCATTTTCTGGAACTGCTCGTTTCGGGCGACGAAATCAGTTTCAGAATTGATCTCGACGACGGCACCCGAAGTGCCTTCCGACTTGGCGCCGACCAGCCCTTCGGCAGCGACGCGATCAGCCTTCTTGGCAGCCTTCGAAAGCCCCTTCGTGCGCAACCAGTCGATGGCGGCTTCCATGTCGCCGTCGTTCTCGGTCAGCGCCTTTTTGCAATCCATCATGCCGGCGCCGGTCTTCTCGCGCAGCTCTTTCACGAGCGAAGCGGAAATCGCAGTCATAATAATTCTCTCTTTTTTGCAAGACCGTCGGGACGTGCCTAGGCCCGCAGCTTGAAGTTAATGTGACACGCCGCGACGTGTCGCCCATCGACACTCAGTCCGACGGTCGAAAGCCGGCCGCTCCCGCGACCAGCCGTTCACCTCATGCGGCAGATTGCGCGACAAGCTTCTTGGCCTGTTCTTGCCAAGTTTCTTCAGCCAGGCGGCCGGGTGCCTTGATGGCCACTTCGAGAGCCGTCACATCGTCCGCCTTGAGGTCGGCGATCTGCCAGAAGTGAAAGACGCCAAGATCATTGAGCACCAGTTCCGTCTTGGCATCGATACCGCGGATATTCTTGAGATCGTCAGGCTCGCCGCGTGGTGCTTCGATGCCCGTGAAGCTCGCCGACACGTCCGGCAGCACTTCTGCAGCAGGCGTTTCCATGGCGCCGAGATCGACCCCCGAAGCAGCACTCGACCGTTCGATGCCGTCGATCGCGGCACGCGCCAGCAGATCGCAGTAAAGTGTGATAGCCCGGCCGGCGTCGTCGTTACCTGGAATCGGAAAGTCGATGCCGTCGGGGTCGCAATTCGTATCGACGATGGCGATAATAGGAATGCCCAGCTTGCGAGCTTCCTTGATGGCGATCTGCTCTTTGTTCGTATCGATTACGACGAGAAGGTCGGGTGTGCCGCCCATTTCACGGATTCCGCCAAGCGACATCTGCAGCTTGTCGCGTTCGCGCTGGAGGGTGAGGATTTCCTTCTTGGTGCGCCCATGCGGGTTTTCAAGAATGTCGTCGAGCTGGCGCAGGCGCCGGATCGACTGCGAAACCGTCTTCCAGTTGGTCAGCGTGCCGCCGAGCCAGCGGTGGTTCATGAAGTACTGCGCAGAGCGGCCGGCGGCTTCAGCGACCGCATCCTGCGCCTGGCGCTTGGTGGCGACGTAGAGCACGCGACCGCCGCCAGCAACCGTATCCGACACCTTGACGAGCGCCTGGTGAAGCAGTGGCACGCTCTGTGTCAGGTCGATGATGTGGATGTTGTTGCGCGCCCCGAAGATGAACGGAGCCATCTTGGGGTTCCAGCGGTGCGACTGGTGGCCGAAGTGAACGCCAGCTTCGAGCAGCTGACGCATGTTGAAGACGGGAAGAGCCATCTTGAAGTCGTCCTTGATTTCCGGTTGAACCTCCGCGGACCAATGAAGATTAGGCCCTTGAAGCAGGACCGAACTCACCGGGGGCATGAAACGGGGCTTTTAATCCGTTTCCGCCGAAACGATCCGCGTGTGGGATGAAGCGCCCCCTATACAGCCGTTTTGGCTGAGTGGCAAGCGAGGGGTGTTCCGACAGCGGTCCCGCTCATGGAGAGTCAATATGCAGCACACTCAGTGGCCCCGTCGCGGGGGTAACCGGCACTTGTCGACGCCCGGTCGGTTTACTCGGGCAGATTTTGTCCCAGCCGGCCCCGCGCCGCCCTTGGAACGATCGCGATCCACGCACCGTTCGGCGCTTCGCTGACCCATTTTTGCAGCCGCGCCACCGTATCTTCGGACGTCGCAACGCAACCGACCGTAGCGGTTTCTGGATTCTTCCAGACATGCAGAAAAATGCAGGACCCGGATTTGGCTGCCCTGTCGGTCGGATAGTCCACCACGATGCCGCGCTTATAGAGTTCGATCTCCCACATCCGCTCGACGCTCGTCTCAGGCTTCACAGCAACTGCAGGGACGATCCGGCTGTAATGCTCTGAGCCAACGTCGTCGACGCAAAGGTGCATGTCCTTTTCAAGTTGCATGTAGTGTGCAAGGCCATCAGGGCTCAGCCCGAATGGTCGGCCCAATGAGAAAACACCGGCCGGCGCACGCTTGTCGCCCTCCACCTTGATCGGTTCCCCTGGACCGGCGAGATCGCGAAAAGTATGCCCCCACCCGAGCCCGTTGCGCCCGACGGTTGCCGGCAAGGGGCCTGCGTACTGGACCCACGTGTCCGAACCGGAACCGCGTTGGTAGACCGTGATCGTCGCGGCACTGCTATCAAAGGAATCCGTCTCGACCAGCAACAGGTGCGTGGCTGTTCCAGCTTGCTCTGGCGCACCGGTCGTCGCCTTATGCGACCGCAAAGCGTAGTAGCCGGCAAGCAAACCAACGATCACCACCAAGCCGGCAATGCGAACCCAGCCCAAACCTCAGATCTCCTCGACCTCGAGAATGCCCGGCACCGTCGCCAGTCGCCCCGCCATGTTCGGCGAGACGTCATAGCGTCCATGGAGCTTGAGTTCCAGTTCCCGACCGCGTTGCTTGAGTGGCAATACGATATGCACGTCCCCTCCGCGCGTCCCGGCAATAGGCGGTACCAAGTACTCCTTCATCGCCTCGAACAGTTTTTCGCGCGTCGCAAGCGCCTTCGGATCGCAAACCAATCGCAAACCACGCTCCACGTTCGCCGCCACCTTGTCCAGCGACTCGACGGTCTGCACGCGCAACTTGATCGAACCTTCCTCGTCGCGCTCGGCTGAAACCGTCAACACCACCGGTGTTCCCGCCGTCAAGAGTTCGCCTGCCGCCGACAGCGTATCGGAAAATAGCACCGCCTCGAATTGCCCCGTCGCGTCCGAGAACATGGCGAAGGCGAACTTGTTGCCTTTCGCCGAACGCCGCTCGCGCACGGACACCACGATTGCACCGATCCTGCCCGCGCCGACCCCGGTGCGCTCCGTATAGGAATGCAGATTGGCATAAGTCGTGCCGCCGACCTTGGCGAGCACCTTTTCGTAGCTGTCGAGCGGGTGGCCGGAGAGATAGAATCCGACAGCTCCGAATTCGGCTTCGAGTTGCTCCAGCGGCGTCCAGGTCTTCGCCTTCTTCAATATCAGGCTGGGCGCCGATCCCGGCGCCGCGAACAGATCCGAGGTTCCATCCGCCGCATCAGCACTCATCCGCTGCGCCAGCGCAATGATCTGCTCGGCGTTGGCCTTCACTGTCGCCCGGCTCGGCTCCAGGGTGTCGAGCGCGCCCGCCTGCGCCAGTGTCTCGATCGCCCGCTTGTTGAGCGCCTTGGCATTCAACCTCGCTGCAAAATCGCCAAGCGTCTTGAAGGCCCCCCGTTCCGAGCGCGCTTCGACGATCGTCTGCACCGCCCCCGCGCCGACATTCTTCAAAGCCGCAAGCGAATAGCGGATCGCTCCAGGAGTCTCCTTGCTTTCCTCCGCCTTCTTTTCCTTCGTCGCCCGCTCCACGGTGAAATCCACTTCCGAGTAATTCACGCAAGGTGGCAGCACCGGCACGCCGAACTTCCTTGCTTCCGCCACAAAGCCCGCGAGCTTTTCGGTGTTCGCCATGTCCAGCGTCATCGACGCGGCGATAAACTCTTCCAGGTAGTTCGCCTTCATGTAGGCGGTGTGGTAGCTCACCAATGCGTACGCCGCAGCATGCGATTTGTTGAAGCCGTAGCCGGCGAACTTGTTGACGAGTTCGAAGATGTATTCGGCGTCCTTTTTCTTGACGCCGCGTTCGACGGCCCCCTCGACGAACCGCGCTTGGTGGCGGGCCATCTCTTCCTTGTCCTTCTTTCCCATCGCGCGACGCAGCATGTCGGCCTGGCCGAGCGAATACCCCCCCATGACCTGCGCGATCTGGATGACCTGCTCCTGATAGATAATGACGCCGTAGGTTTCCGACAGGATGCCTTCAAGCATCGGATGCAGGCAGTCGACCGGCTCTTCCCCGTGCTTTCGATTGATGTAGGTCGGGATATTGTCCATCGGACCCGGGCGGTAGAGCGCCACCATGGCGATAATGTCTTCGAAGCGGTCCGGACGCAGCCGCTTGAGGCTTTCCCGCATGCCTGTCGATTCCAGCTGGAACACGCCGACCGTGTCGGCGCGCGCGAGCAATTCGTAGGATTTCTTGTCGAACACATCGAGTGTTTCGAGTTGAACGTCGATGCCTCGCACCCGCTTCACGAGATCGACCGCCTTCTTCAGGACCGTCAGCGTCTTCAGGCCGAGGAAGTCGAATTTGACGAGGCCGGCGGCCTCGACAAGTTTCCAGTTGAACTGCGTTACCGGCATATCCGACTTCGGATCGCGGTAGAGCGGCACCAGCTCTTCAAGCGGCCTGTCGCCGATCACCATGCCGGCTGCGTGCGTGGAAGCGTGCCGGTAGAGACCTTCGAGCTTGATCGCAGTTTCGAGGAGCTGTGCGACCAGCGGCTCGGATTTCTGCGCTTCCTGCAGCTTCGGTTCGGATTCAACCGCCTCCGGCAGCGTCACCGGGTTTGCCGGATTGTTCGGCACCATCTTGCAGAGCTTGTCGACCTGCCCATACGGCATCTGCAGAACGCGGCCGACGTCACGCAGCACGGCTCGCGCCTGCAGCTTACCGTGCGTGATGATCTGCGCCACCCGGTCGTGCCCGTATTTCTGTTGAACATAGCGGATCGTTTCTTCGCGCCTGTCCTGACAGAAGTCGATGTCGAAGTCGGGCATCGACACGCGCTCGGGGTTGAGGAAGCGTTCGAACAGCAGGCCGAACCGCAACGGATCGAGATCGGTGATCGTCAACGCGTAGGCGACGAGCGAACCCGCGCCCGAACCGCGCCCCGGCCCCACCGGGATACCCTGCGCCTTCGACCACTTGATGAAGTCGGCAACGATCAGGAAGTAGCCGGGAAACTTCATGTTAGTAATGACATCGACTTCGTAGGCGAGCCGTTTTTCGTAATCCTCTATCGTAAAGCCTGCCGCCGGACCGTGCGCTTCGAGCCGCCGCGCCAGGCCCTCTTGCGCCTGCCTCTTCAGTTCGTCAGCCTCTTCTTGGATGAGGTCGTCGTCGCTCTTGCCATCGAGGCTTTTCACGAAGCGCGGCAGGATCGGCTTGCGTCCCAGCGGCCGGTAATGGCATCGCCGTGCAATTTCCACCGTATTCGCCAGGGCTTCGGGCAGATCGGCAAATGCGTCCGCCATTTCGTCGGCCGACTTGAAGTAGTGCTGGCGCGTCAAACGCCGGCGGTTGTCCTCGACGACGTACCGGCCCTCCGCGATGCAGATCAGCGCATCGTGGGCTTCGTAATCCGAAGCCGCCGGGAAGAAGACCTCATTGGTCGCCACCAGCGGCAACTCAAGCGAATAGGCCAGATCGATAAGCTGCGGTTCGACCCCGCGCTCGCGCTCCGAGCCATGGCGCTGGATCTCGACATAGAGCCGGTCGGCATAGGCCGCGTGCAGCCGCCGCAATCGGGCCTCCGCCACGGCCCCCCGCTGATCGAAGATCGCCCGATCGATCGGCCCGTCCGGCCCCCCGGTCAGCGCGATCAGACCCTCGGCATGCGCTTCCAGTCGCGAAACCGTGACATGCGGGGATGCGCCGTCCTCAACCTTGAGATGCGCCGCACTGACGATCTTCATCAGGTTCCGGTAGCCTGCTTCCGACGCCGCGAGCAACGCGACGTACCCATCTCGTGCCAAGCGCTGGTGCTCGCTTTCCCCCGATCGCGGCTGGCGGCCGCTTGCCAACGGATCCTCCTGGCCATCCCCCTCGAAGTCGACGGCAAGCGTTACGCCGACGATCGGCTGCACGCCGGACTTGGCGAGCTTTTCGGAAAACTCGAGCGCTCCGAACAGATTGTTGGTATCGGTGAGCGCCAGCGCCGGCGCCCCCTGCGTCTCGGCAATCTTGGCCAGAGTCGGGATTGGCAGCGCGCCTTCAAGCAGCGAATACGCCGAATGCACGCGCAGATGCACGAACCGCAAACGGTTCGCGGCGGATTGCTGATCTGCATGCACAACCGATGCAGCTTCGGAGGGTCGAATCGGAGCGTTCATCCCAACAACCTATCCCGCCACTTCACCCAGCGCATCGCCCGCGAACACACCTACCCACAATTGATTTGCCGGCGATGCACCTGCCTCCCAGGGCGAACGTATGGCCGCGTTTCGCAGATCGAAAGGGCGCCAATCTACGGCTAGCGCCGCAGGTTCGACCGATGCTCAGCGATGCAACCGCTCGCTCGACAGGCTGAAAACGTCTACCGGCGTCATCACCAGGTCGGAAACCATGCGCAATCCGACCAGCAGCACCAGCCCACCCAGCAGAATACGCAGCGTTTCCGGCTTCAGCCGGCTACCGAATTTGACCCCCAACTGGGCTGCAACCACACTCCCCAGCATCAACGGAAGCCCGAGCAGCAGGTCGACGTTCTGGTTGAATTCCGCTTGAATCACGGTTGTGAAACTCGCCACGAACAGCACCTGCAACGACGACGTTCCCACCGCCACCCGCGTGTTCACTCCAAGCATGTAGACGAGCAGCGGGATCAAAATGAAGCCGCCGCCTGCGCCCATGATCGCCGTGAGAAAACCGACGAAACCTCCAATGGCAAGCGGCGGCAGCACGCTGATATACATTTTCGCCCGGCGAAAGCGCATCCTCAGCGGCAGTTTCTGGTTGAAGCCGCGTGAGCGCCTTCTCAGCGTTCCAGGCGCCAACACAGCCGGTTGCGCCAACCGGTGCCACGCCCAAAAGCCCTCCGCCACCATCACGCTGCCGATCACCGTCAGAATCGCGGCATAGGTCAACGAAGTGAAGAGCTCAAGCTGGCCCAGCTGTTTCAGCAACGCCTGCAGCTGGGAGCCCAGCGTCGAACCAACCAGGCCCGCCGCCGTCAGCACCCCGCCCATACGGATATCGACGTTGCCGCGCCCCCAATGGGCAATCGCCCCCGATACGGATGAAGCTATCACGATGGCAGCACCCGTGCCGACTGCCACGATCGGCGGGACCCCCATGACCATCAAAATCGGCGTCAGGATAAACCCGCCGCCCACTCCGAACATACCCGACAGGAAACCGACCGCCAGCCCGAGCCCCAATAGCGGCAGCAACGGCAGCGGCATTCCGGCTATGGGAAGATAGATCTGCATCGTCGGTCAGGAACACACGACGGCTTCAACCGCCTTGGATATAACGGCCGAAACTCGGTTGACGGAGAGCCTAGCCTAAGGCTTCTACAAGGACGCGTCCCCCCCGCAGATACGAACGGCCAGACCGCCCATTGTCTAGCGCGCCATTGACCTGGAAAGATCGAAGACCTCACGCCGCCTGCCCCGGCGTCACCTCGACGAGGTGACCATCGGCCAGCCGGATGATCCGGTCCATGCGCGCGGCAAGGTCATGGTTGTGGGTGGCGATAAGAGCCGCGACACCAGTCCGGTGAATGAGTTCAACGAGCGATTCGAACACCCGCTCGGAAGTTCTCGGATCGAGATTGCCGGTCGGTTCGTCCGCCAACAACAGCCGCGGCTGATTAGCGAGCGCCCTGCAGATCGCGGTGCGCTGCTGCTCGCCCCCCGACAGTTCCGCCGGCCGGTGATGCAACCGCTCGGCAAGCCCCACCGACGACAAGAGTGATGTCGCCCGCTCTCCAGCCAGACGCTTGCTGCGGCCCAGGATCATCTGCGGGATAACAACGTTCTCGAGGGCGGAGAATTCCGGCAGCAACTGGTGGAACTGGTAGACGAAGCCCATTTCGCTGCGACGGACCCGGGTGCGCTCGCCATCCGAAAGCCCCATGCACTCACGTCCGTCGATGGCGACACTGCCCCCGTCCGCGCTCTCCAGAAGCCCTGCGATATGCAACAACGTCGACTTGCCTGCCCCCGAAGGCCCGACCAGCGCCACTGCCTGGCCCGGAAAGATTTCAATCGACGCCCCATCGAGCACCTTGATTTCGCGCAGCCCCTGATGGAACGAGCGGCGCAAACCGGAAAGCCGAAGGATCGGAGTTGGCCTGTTCGAAGCATCCATCATGGTTTTACTCATACCTCAGCGCTTCGACAGGATCGAGCGTGGAAGCCCGCCACGAGGGATAGATGGTCGCCAGGATCGACAGCCCGAGGCCCATCGCGACGATCATCGCGGTCTCGTGCGGATCGATCTGCGCCGGCAGCTTCGTCAGATAATATATCGACGGGTCGAACAACTCCGTGCTGGTCAGCCACGCCACGAAGCCCTTGATGGCATCGATGTTCCAGCAGAACACGACACCCAGCACGAAGCCAGCCAGCGTCCCGACCACGCCGATCGCCGCCCCCGTGATCAGGAACACCCGCATCACGGCCGCGCGCGAGGCGCCCATGGTCCGCAGGATGGCGATGTCGCGGCTCTTGTCCTTCACCAGCATCATCATGCCTGAAATGATGTTGAGCGCCGCCACCAGAATGATGAGTGACAGGATGATGAACATCACCAGGCGCTCGATCTCGAGCACCTTGAAAAACGTCTCGTTGCGCTGCTTCCAGTCGGTTGTCTGAAACGTGCGCCCGATTTCGCCTTTGATTTCCGCCTGATAAGCCGCCACGCGCTCGGGATTGTCGACCATGACTTCGATGTAGTCGACGGCATCGCGCTTCGAGAAGAATTTCTGCGCTTCGCCGAGCGGCATGAAAATCACCGTGCGGTCATACTCACTCATGCCCATCTCGAAGATCGCTTTGACCTGATAGGCCTTGGTACGCGGTGCGGTACCGAACGGGGTCGTCGCCCCGCGCGGCGACACCAGCGTGATGGTATCGTCGAGACCAACGCCCAGCGCGTTGGCGAGCCGGGTACCGATTGCTATTCCAGGGGACGTATCGAAACCATCGAGCGTCCCGGACCTGACGTTGTCCGAAACCAGCGACAGTGATTTCACGCCCTCTTCGGACATGCCGCGCACAAGCCCGCCCGTCGCCTGCACCCGTGACGACACCATCACCTGGCCTTCGATCAGCGGCAACGCATGTTGCACGCCGTTGACCTTTTCTATGCTTTTGGCGACTGCGTCGAAATCCTTGAACGGCTCGCCGATCTTCAGGACGACGACATGGCCGTTGAGACCGAGGATCTTTGAAAAGAGGTCGGCGCGGAAGCCGTTCATCACCGCCATGACGATGATGAGCGTCGCCACACCGAGCATGATGCCGATGAACGAAAAGCCGGCGATGACGGAGATGAAGCCTTCCTTGCGCCGCGCGCGCAGATAGCGCAATGCCAGCATCCATTCGAACGGAGCAAACGGCCCCGTTTCCTTGCTCGGCTTGTCCAGTGCGTCCGCGCTATGACCGGCTGCCATGTCTTCCCCTTAGCGTTACCCCCGGGGGCGAAAAACCCGTTTGCCCCGTCTGCAGCCCCGTATGCGGGCGATGCCGATGCCCGCAACGGCTCCGAGCGCGCCTGCCTAAACGAGGATGCGCTGAGCCTGCACCGCCTCGATGACGTGATTAAGTCCGGCTTCCGTTGCCAGTGTCTCTCGCTCGCCGCCGGCGCGGGCCTTGATCTCGACCTCACCGCTCTTGACGCCCTTTGGACCGACGATCAACTGGAACGGCAGGCCAATAAGGTCCATGGTGGAGAACTTTGCGCCCGCCCGCTCATCGGTATCGTCATAGAGAACCTCGATGCCGGCTGCCTGCAGCTTCTGGTAGAGGTCCGCGCAAGCTGCATCCGTTGCCCCATCTCCTGCGCGCAGATTGACGAGCCCCACCTCGAAGGGCGCTACCGGAACCGGCCAGATGATACCGTTCTCGTCGTGGCTGGCCTCGATGATCGCGCCGGCCAGCCGCGAAACCCCAACCCCGTAAGAGCCCATTTCAGGCGTGACGAGCTGCCCGTCGGGGCCCTGCACCTTGGCGCCCATCGCAGACGAGTACTTGGTCCCGAAATAAAAGATGTGGCCGACTTCGATGCCGCGGGCCGTCACGCGGTCGGCTTCCGGCACTTCTTTCTCGAAACGCGCGGCGTCGTGTATTTCGTCTGTTGCCGCATAACGCGATGTCCAACGCTCGACGATGCCCGAAAGGTCGCCGAAGAAATCGGTATCGGCCGGCGGCACTTCTTCGTTGACAAGATCCTTGTGCAGGAACACTTCGCTCTCGCCGGTCTCGGCCAGGATGATGAACTCATGGCTCAGGTCGCCGCCGATCGGTCCGGTATCGGCCTTCATCGGCACGGATTTCAGTCCCATTCGCGCAAACGTCCTGAGGTAGGCCGCGAACATCCGCTGGTAGGTTGCCCGCGCGTCGTCTTTCGTCAGGTCGAAGGAATAAGCATCCTTCATCAGGAATTCCCGCCCGCGCATGACGCCGAACCGGGGCCGGATCTCATCGCGGAACTTCCACTGAATGTTGTAGAGGTTTTTTGGCAGGTCCCTGTAGCTTCTCACACTGTCGCGGAAGATCGCCGTCACCACCTCTTCGGCCGTCGGCCCGAAAAGCATGTCGCGCTCGTGCCGGTCGACAATGCGCAGCATTTCCTTGCCGTAGGCTTCATAGCGGCCGGATTCGCGCCACAGATCGGCCGATTGGATCGTCGGCATGAGGATCTCGATGGCCCCGGCGCGGTTCTGCTCCTCGCGCACGATGCCTTCGATCTTCTTGAGGACGCGCAAGCCCAGCGGCAGCCACGAATAAATACCGGCTGCCGCTTGTTTGACCATCGCAGCCCGCAGCATCAACTGGTGCGAGACGATCTCCGCTTCCTTGGGCGTATCGCGAAGAACGGGCAGGAAGTAGCGGGAAAGGTGCATCGGTGTCCTATGAGACGGGTACTGCCAGCGACAAGCAGGCAACTGATCGCGGCATTGCAGGGCCAGAAGCGAGCAAAATCAATCCACCGCCGCTCTTAACGAGAACCGCGCGGCGGCGCAATCCTGACGCGACCGCCATCACCAGCCGCCTCGTCACGCCCCGATCCGAACCAATGCCTAACAATCGCACACCGTCCGGAAACTTAGCAGGCAAATTACGACTAATTGTCAGTGACAGACGGCCACACCTCGGCTATAACGCCATCGTCAACGAAGGGGTAAAAGCCGCATGACGTATCGGCATAAAGCCCAGGTCTAGGGAAGGACGCTAATGAGCTGAAATTGGCTCACAAAGTCTGCACTTCCCCAAAACCTGGAAGAAGATGCAGAACAGTATCGGTTTCGGCCGGCGTTCAAAAGAGCAGGATTTCCTGCTCTTTTGTGTTTTTAGGGCTCCGCAAACCATAGTGAGCTAACCTCATGTGCGTTGAACCCGGCAGCCCGTAGACTCCAAGGCGATGGCAGTAAAGAAACCGAATTCCCCCGCAACGAAAGACCGATCCGGCGCCAAACCGGCTGGCCGGCGTGCTGCTGCGCCAAATACGAGCCCCTCCAAGCCGGCGGCAAAACGCCGAACCAAATCTGGAAAATCGGCGCGCGTCCCTTCGAAGGCCCAAGAGACCGCCGCCCGGAAAGCCGTCATCGCGACCGCGCTTCAGATGAGCCGCACCGGTCTGTCGCCTGGACGCTCCGGTAACGTTTCGTGCCGCTGGCGCGAAGGCATGCTCATTACGCCGACCGGTATCGCGTATGAAGAGCTGCAACCGTCCGACATCGCCTACGTCTTCGGCAATGGCACTTACGTCCCCGAAGGCCGCAAGCCCTCCAGCGAGTGGCGGTTCCATCTTTCAGCCTATCACACCAGGCCGGAAATTGGCGCCGTCGTCCACACCCATTCCATGCACGCAACCGTGCTTGCATGCGCCCACAGACCGATCCCTGCCTTCCATTACATGATCGCCGTAGCTGGCGGCACCGACATCCCTCTCATCGCCTACGCACCCTTCGGCACGCAGGAACTCGCCCAACTCGTCCGTGTCGGCCTCGCCGATCGAAACGCACTGCTGATGGCCAACCACGGCCAGATCGCCGTCGGCAAGGATCTCGCAGCCGCCCTCGAATTGGCCCGGGAAGTCGAGGTCCTCGCCGAGCAGTATTACAAGGTCCTGACGTTGGGAAAACCGAAGCTTTTGGGTGCCAAAGCCATGACCGATGTTCTCGAACGCTTCAAGGGCTACGGCCAGAACGCTCAATCACGCAGCCAAACATCGAAATAACCGGCGGCGATGACGGCCTGGAACTCACAGCTTGGCCGCAAATTCCCCGATGAAATCATCGAGCCTCGCCCAGTCCGTCAGCACTGTCGATCCCGATTGATCGGGCTCTTCATCGTGCTGACGCATGATCGAATGCAGAACCGTCCGCTCGATAAGGTTGAGCTGTCGGTCATAGACGGCCCCCGCCACATGCTCGACCCAATCCGGCTGCCAGCCCGCCTCGAAAAGGAATCGTTGGGCGATTTCGTTGAGTGCTGCGACCTCATGAGGATCGTGCGAAGCCGCCGTTAGGCTGACCGGCAGGAATGCCGAGGTGTGCGACCTCACCGCCGGTCCATGGCGCATGAGAAAGCTCGTCAGCGCGCCCGCAAAGCTGCCTCTGTGGATCGAGCCCGCTATGATTGAGGCATCGTATTCGTCCGCGCCGGCTTCTCCCTCATGTTCCGTAAGGTTGATGAGCCGGACGACATGCCCGCGATCCTCAAGCTTGCGCGCGACATGATGGGCGATGAGTTCGGTGTGCCCCTCGCGTGAGGCAAAGGCGATGAGGACGCGGGCCATGGTCTGTGTCTTCCTGCACGTTCTGCGAAACGGGGTCATTGTAGTTGCTGCAATCGTCCTTCGCGCAGTCTTTGTCTGGAATCAATTGCCGACGAAAAATTAACGCGGCCGAGCCGGGTTTCCCAGTCGCCCGACCAGCAGCCAACCGCCAATAAATCCGCCGATATGCGCCCACCACGCGATGCCCTGGCCATACCAGGGCGCCAGCAGTTCGCTGAGACCCTGCAGGATCTGCATCCCAAACCAGATCATTGCGAACATCATCGCCGGAATTGCAAAGAAGAAGGGAAAGATCAACACCGGTACCACCACCTTGACCCAGCCATGGGGAAACCGGACGGCATAAGCGGCAATCGTCCCGGCGATCGCGCCAGATGCTCCGAGCGCGGGAATTGGCGACGTCAGGTTGAATAGCGCGTGCGTTGCGCTCGCGACGAGGCCGGCGCCAAGATAGAGCACCAGGAACCGAGCCGGCCCCAGCCGGTCTTCCAACGCCCGGCCGAAAACCCATAACGTCCACAGGTTGAAGCCGATATGCAAGAAACCTCCCTGCAGGAACATGTTCGTCACAAACGGCGAAAAATCGAGGCTTGAAAGCCCGTTCGCATTGGCCCAGGCCGGATCGAAGTAGCGCCGGGGAACGAGGGCATGCTCCAGTAAGAACAACTTCTGCTGCGTCGCACCGAGAGTGAGTTGATAGGCGAAAGCGGCGAGATTCGCGGCGATGATCGACCAGACCGCCAATGGCCTTGAGCGAGTCGCGACGGTATCTCCGATAGGAAACAATCGACCAAAGCTCCTGTTGGCGCAGCCCCCGGCGACTATTGGATCGCGCGCAAGACGCAACCTGTGCGCCACCGGCCTCAAACGCTACACCGCCACGCTTCGTTCCACCATCGGTCGGCATGAGCAGCCGCCAGTTCCGACGTCGTCGCAAATGCAGCGCGAAAGCCACGGTGGCTTGACGAAACGCCCTCGCGGGTCGCGAGTATGCCATCATACTGATAAACGGATTGTGCCAGAATGGTCGCCGCCGCGGTGGATTAGCCCAGGCGGGCAATTTTTCCAGCGTTCGAGGTAACCGATGGCTCAAAGCAGGGGGAACGCCATGCCGGCTAGACCGCGGATCGCCGGACGCAAAACGGTCTGGGAACATGCCTCCCGGAAATTCCGCGTCGATGAGATCACCGTCGAGCAGGAAGGCTCCGGCACCCTGCAATGAGTCTCATTCGAGCGTGGGGATTCGGTAGCAGCACTCATCGTCCACACCGACACCAACCATGTCACCCTGGTCCGCCAATTGCGCCCTTCGGTCGTAGAGATGGAAGGCTCGATGGACGGCATCGTCGAAACCGTCGCCGGCATGATCCACCAGAACGAAGTGCCGCTGCGCTGCCTACAAAGGGAGATAGAGGAGGAAACCGGCTATCAGCTGGCATTCGATCCGGTCACCGGATATCTCGGCGGCACCGAGCACATCTGCGATTACTACACCTCGCCAGGATGCTCCTCCGAACGCATCCACCTCTACTACGTTGCCATCAACGGGACGACGCAGAAGACGGCCGGCGGCGGCATCAAAGAGGAGGGCGAAGACATCGAACTCGTTGTCCTGCCGGTCGATGAATTTTTCGAGCAGGTCGGCAGGGGCGATTTTCACGACGCCAAGATCATGATCGCGGGCCAGTGGCTTGAAAAGCGATGGGGCAACCGCAGGGCGAGCACCCACACCAAGCAGGAATTCGCCCTTGAGACCGATAGCCAAGTGCGGCCCGGAAAACCTCCGCGCATCGTCGGCTACTACACGACCGATATCGGCGACGTGAACGACGTTGACGTCTGGGTCAACTCGTCGAACGCCGAGTTCCTTGATGGACACGGTGTACCACAAGACGCTATCGGCCCGCATCCGCACGCTTGGCGGCAAGCGCTCGGGCGACGTGATGGTCGAAGACACGATTCAGGAACTCCTGACCCGCCGCATGGGCATCGGCAAGGGCCTCGACATCGGCAATGTGCTCGAAACCGCCCCCGGCGAGTTGCGCCACGATCATAATGTTCGCTGCCTTCTCCATGTGGCGAGCGTCAAGGCCCGCATCCAGCCCAACGGTTTCGCCAGCCCGATCACCAGCATTCCCGACCTTGAACGCTGCGTAGTAGGCGTTCTGGCCAAGTGCGACGAACTGAATGCCCGCATGTTCAACTTCAGCCGCATGCTCGGCCCATATAAGTCGATCCTGTTGCCCTTGTTCGGTGCCGGTGTCGACCGCGACCCGAGTAGTCTCAAGACGAAGAAGATTTGCGATGCTCTCATCCCCGCCGCGGTAAAATACCTTCAGGAAAACCCCCGCTCAGAGATCGAGCGGGTCTACTTCCTCGCCTTCAAGGAAGAAGAAATCGAAACCTGCAACAGCGTGCTCGCACGCATTAACGACCTCAAGCGCATCAGGAATGAAGGTCCCGAAACCATTTCGATAGCAGCGGATCCGGCCACTCCCACCGCCTCGCCGCCCACCAGTTCTCCAACCGCCGGCACGACCTCCGGCTCGAACTAGGAGCGGGCGCGTGAAGCACGTCATCGCCACTTACCGTTGTTTCGCGAACTGGTTCTCACCACGCTTTCGGTTTCTCCAGCGCATGCAGGGCTCGATCCTGGTTTCCATACCGCTGGCTCGGCCCGCTCGCCACTCTTGGCCTTGTATTGATGGCGACGGCCTGACTGCTTTTTGTCATCGCCGAAAAATCCAAGATATTCGGCATCCCGTTCTTTCTAATCACCTTCATCTTCGTTTTCGGAGCGGGCCTTGTGAAATGGGCTTCCCCCGCTTCTCCAGAACACCTCGCGGCCGACACTTCCAAAGCACACGCGCGGGCCGAACAGAAGCAACGATCCTGCCGGAGGTCGCTGCCCAGTTTGGCGTGCAGTGGTCACAAGGAGGACTTGCCGAGCGGGAAAGCGAGTTCATGTCATTGGCCGCGCGCAATCGGAAAGCCGCAGGCCGCGCTTGAAAACTGAACCCTTTGAGCAATCGGCATCGCAATAACCGGGGGCGGCTTCCCATCTCGATGATGCGGACGCCAGACCCCTCACGATGCGACAATAACGCCACCGTTCGGGTGGAGAACCTGGCCCGACATGTAGCTGGAATCATCCGACGCGAGGAAGAGAAAGCACGGTGCAACCTCATTTGGCTGGCCTGGACGCCCCATGGGCGTGCTCTTGCCGAAATCGGGGATCTCGTCAGCAGGCTTGCCGCCGCAAGGATTGAGCGGAGTCCATATAGGCCCGGGAGCAACCGCATTGACGCGAATACCTCGATCCGCAAGATTCTGTGACAGCGACCGCGTAAATGCCGTGATCGCACCTTTCGTGGCGCTGTAATCAAGCAGCCCCGCCGATCCCTTGTACATCGTTACGCTCGTCGTGTTGATGATCGCAGCGCCGCGCGAGAGGTGCGCAAGTGCAGCCTGCGTCAGGAAGAACATCGAGAAGACGTTCGTTTGAAACGTTCGGCGCAACTGGGTTTCAGTGATGTCGTCCAGATCATCGTCAGGATGCTGCTCGCCCGCATTGTTGACGAGAATATCAATTCTCCCGAAGCGTTCGTTCGTCTTGTCGATCAAATCCTTGCACTGCTCCGCGCTGCCGAGGTCGCCTCGAAACAGCATCGCTGAGCCCCCCTCCTTCTCCACTTCGGTTTTAGTCCGCTCGGCGTCTTCGTCTTCGTTCAAGTAGGCGATGGCCACAGAGGCACCCTCGCGCGCAAACAGGACGGCCACTGCCCGGCCGATGCCGCTGTCACCTCCGGTGACGACCGCGACCTTGTCGCGAAGGCGATCGGAACCCGCGAATCGCGGCTGCCATTCTGGCTTCGGATCAAGCTCGGCTTCGAGTCCCGGAAGCTTGGGTTCTTCGTCTGTGGGTGGATCGCGGGGCTGCTCTGTCATCGCACTAACTCGACATTTGATGGAGCGGAATCAACATAGAACCGGCCGAGCGCTCTTCGGTTCCACCTCGAACTAGAACGATTGCGACTCATTATTTCAGATGGTCGGACAAGAGGATGTTCAGGAAAAACATCCGGTGGTGTCTCGCCCGACGCGAGCAATCAACGATGCGGTTGGAAGTTGGAACATGAGGCGATCCAAAGCCTTGAGCAGCGGCCGCGAGTCCATGAAAAGTCAACGCGCTCTAAGTCGCTCATGTCCAAAACCGCACCCTGCATCGCTACTTCCAATGGCGCGATTGCAACCTGACTGGGGGCCGCTGCGTTCTAACGGGTAGTTGCAGTCATTTGGAGGAACAATTAATGACCAAGGACCAGAGTAAGCCGCGCGTTGCCCGCAAAATGTCGGAGGCGTCCGATCAGCCCGCAGGAAATCCGCAAGGCAAGCCCGCGTTCGACGAGAACATCAAGGATATGTCAGAGCGCGAATTGAAAGAGCAGATGGCCGACAAAATGGGTCACTCGAACCGCAAGTCCCCGAAGTCAGGACAGAAGTAGGCTGGCAACCCGCCTCGTGGGAAACTCATCGAGGCGGCTGTCTCGGAGGACTCTTCTATATGGCGGGCGTCACCGATGGTGTGGCGGCGACAGACACGCACGGCTCTTCCCGGCAAACCGCTATTCAGGCGCGTACATTCTCGCCGGGGAGCCATCGGCGACTTGATCAGGGCACTAGTGTAGCGCACCTGACGTTTGGTACCCGCTTGCGCCTGGATTCCAAACCAAACATCCGGTGCAAATGCGAGTGTTCCTTATGGTTCTAACATTTGCGAACCTAGCAGCCAGGGGGAAGCAAATGTCAGAACCGGAACACTAGACCATCATGTCCGCTGGGGACACGGGTGACCTGGATGGTGACCCGCCCCGACGTGTCGACTAAGGCGCATGGAGCGCAACGGGGGTTGCTTCGCTTGAGCGAGGCCTATCCCCAGACACGAGG